>Ga0207694_10000015_pt1 | contig 363898 bp, 352 predicted proteins | sample KBSC34metaG_FD_184353 | JGI IMG/M metagenome (GOLD analysis project Ga0207694, IMG submission 184353) | Corn rhizosphere microbial communities from Kellogg Biological Station, Michigan, USA - KBS C3-4 metaG (SPAdes) (version 2) | ecosystem: Host-associated > Plants > Roots > Rhizosphere >... | reverse complement strand
AGTTCAGATTGCACTCTGCAACTCGAGTGCATGAAGGTGGAATCGCTAGTAATCGCAGAACAGCAGGCTGCGGTGAATACGTTCCCGGGCCTTGTACACACCGCCCGTCACGGCATGGGAGTTGGTTTTACCCGAAGACGGTGCGCTAACCCGCAAGGGAGGCAGCCGGCCACGGTAGGATCAGCGACTGGGCCGAAGTCGTAACAAGGTAGCCGTAGGGGAACCTGCGGCTGGATCACCTCCTTTCTAAGGATGTACCCAGATCAACGGCACTCATGCCGTTTCCAGGTACGCACCTAGACAAACGGCAAACCGTGCCGCCGCCTTCGTTTCTCTTCCTCTTTCTGTCGATGTCGCGCCGGCCCGATGCCGCGCGATGTTGCTGCACGAACCGGGCTCGTAGCTCAGGTGGTTAGAGCGCACGCCTGATAAGCGTGAGGTCGGACGTTCAACTCGTCCCGGGCCCACCAGCCTTCGCTCAGCTGAGCTTCGGCTTGGCAAGCCCAGCGATCGACCTGACGAAGCGCAGCTGAGTGAAGGCTGCCGCGTCGAAGCCCGAAGGGCGAAGACGGGCTGGCTGCCGAATGAACTCATTCGGGGCCATAGCTCAGTTGGGAGAGCGCGTGCTTTGCAAGCATGAGGTCGTCGGTTCGATCCCGTCTGGCTCCACCAAATCGGTCGAACGACACAGCAACAGGAACGACAGAAACAATCAGCTTCAGAACATGCTTCGCGTCATGCGCGGACGCTTGTTCTGCAAGATCATTGACATTGTGAAGGCGGGATTTGCCGGTTTGCACGACCGGTGGATTCAAATACGACACTCAAGACTGATCGCATGAATGCCATCCCAGAGCATCTTAGAAATCCGGCACCCTCCAGCGCTGGCTTTCTTTCTGGGCATGGAACGAAATGCTGAGCGATCAAGCGTTAAAGCAAGGGCGTCTGGGGGATGCCTTGGCACACACAGGCGATGAAGGACGTAGCACGCTGCGATAAGCTGCGGTGAGGGGCGAGCACCCTTTGACCCGCAGATCTCCGAATCGGGAAACCGAGACCGCAAGGTCTATCTCAATCTGAATACATAGGAGCGAGAGGCGAACGCGGGGAACTGAAACATCTCAGTACCCGTAGGAAAGGACATCAATAGAGACTCCGTTAGTAGTGGCGAGCGAAAGCGGATCAGGCCAGTGGCCTTCGTTTAAAAACCGGAATGCTTTGGAAAAAGCAGCCATAGCGGGTGATAGCCCCGTACGGGTAAAAAGAACGAAGGTCCTCGAGTAGGGCGGGACACGTGAAATCCTGCCTGAACATGGGACGACCACGTTCCAAGCCTAAGTACTCGTGTGTGACCGATAGCGAACTAGTACCGTGAGGGAAAGGTGAAAAGCACCCCGGCGAGGGGAGTGAAATAGACCTGAAACCGGACGCCTACAAACAGAGGGAGCTCTTCGGAGTGACCTCGTACCTTTTGTATAATGGGTCAGCGAGTTCGTTTGTCTAGCAAGCTTAAGCCGTAAGGCGGAGGCGCAGCGAAAGCGAGTCTGAATAGGGCGATAGAGTTAGACGGATGAGACCCGAAAGCAAGTGATCTAGCCATGACCAGGTTGAAGGTGCAGTAACATGCACTGGAGGACCGAACCCACGCCTGTTGAAAAAGTCGGGGATGAGTTGTGGCTAGGGGTGAAAGGCCAATCAAACTTGCAGATAGCTGGTTCTCTGCGAAAGCTATTTAGGTAGCGCGTTGCATATCACCACCGGGGGTAGAGCACTGGATGGACTAGGGGACTTCACCGTCTACCAAATCTAACCAAACTCCGAATACCGGTGAGTGCTGAGTGCGGCAGACACACGGCGGGTGCTAACGTCCGTCGTGAAGAGGGATGAAAACCCTGACCAACAGCTAAGGCCCCCAATTCGTGGCTAAGTGGGAAAGGATGTGAGGTTCCCAAAACAACCAGGATGTTGGCTTAGAAGCAGCCATCATTTAAAGAAAGCGTAACAGCTCACTGGTCTAAACAAGGAACTTTGCGCCGAAGATGTAACGGGGCTCAAGCCACGAGCCGAAGCTTTGGATTCACCGCAAGGTGAATGGTAGCAGAGTGTTCCGTATGCCAGCGAAGGGGAAGCGTGAGCGACCCTGGAGGTATCGGAAGTAAGAATGCTGACATGAGTAGCGATAAAGAGGGTGAGAGACCCTCTCGCCGGAAGTCCAAGGGTTCCTGCGTCAAGTTAATCTGCGCAGGGTTAGCCGGCCCCTAAGGCGAGACCGAAAGGTGTAGTCGATGGGAACCAGGTCAATATTCCTGGGCCTGTGGGAAGTGACGGATCATGCAAGTTGTTCGCCCTTACTGGATTGGGCGGGCCGCGAAGTGGTCCCAGGAAATAACTCCCACGTTCAGACCGTACCCCAAACCGACACAGGTGGACTGGCAGAGTATGCTAAGGCGCTTGAGAGAACTTTGTTGAAGGAACTAGGCAAATTGCCCTCGTAACTTCGGAAGAAGAGGGCCCGGTTTTCACGCAAGTGATAGCCGGGGGCACATAGCAGGGGGTGGCGACTGTTTACTAAAAACACAGGGCGCTGCGAAATCCAAAGATGACGTATAGCGTCTGACGCCTGCCCGGTGCCGGAAGGTTAAGAGGAGATGTGAAAGCGTTGAATCGAAGCCCCGGTAAACGGCGGCCGTAACTATAACGGTCCTAAGGTAGCGAAATTCCTTGTCGGGTAAGTTCCGACCTGCACGAAAGGCGTAACGACTTCCCCACTGTCTCCAACAAAGGCTCAGCGAAATTGAATTCCCCGTGAAGATGCGGGGTTCCCGCGGTCAGACGGAAAGACCCCGTGCACCTTTACTGCAACTTTGCACTGGCATTAGGAATCCGATGTGTAGGATAGGTGGTAGGCTTTGAAGCGGAGGCGCTAGCTTTCGTGGAGCCGTCCTTGAAATACCACCCTTTGAGTTCCTGATGTCTAACTGCGGCCTCGAAACGAGGTTCAGGACCATGCATGGTGGGCAGTTTGACTGGGGCGGTCGCCTCCCAAAGAGTAACGGAGGCGCGCGATGGTGAGCTCAGGCCGGTCGGAAATCGGCTGTTGAGTGCAATGGCAAAAGCTCGCCTGACTGCAAGGTCGACGGACCAAGCAGAGACGAAAGTCGGTCATAGTGATCCGGTGGTCCCGCGTGGAAGGGCCATCGCTCAACGGATAAAAGGTACGCCGGGGATAACAGGCTGATCGCGCCCAAGCGTCCATAGCGACGGCGCGGTTTGGCACCTCGATGTCGGCTCATCACATCCTGGGGCTGTAGCCGGTCCCAAGGGTATGGCTGTTCGCCATTTAAAGTGGTACGTGAGCTGGGTTTAGAACGTCGTGAGACAGTTCGGTCCCTATCTGCCGTGGGTGTTCGAAACTTGAGAGGACTTTTTCCTAGTACGAGAGGACCGGAAAGAACGTATCTCTGGTGGATCGGTTGTCACGCCAGTGGCACAGCCGAGTAGCTAAATACGGACGAGATAACCGCTGAAAGCATCTAAGCGGGAAACTTACCTCAAAACCAGGTTTCGCTTGAGAGCCGGGGAAGACTACCCCGTCGATAGGCCAGGTGTGTAAGCGCAGCAATGCGTTGAGCTTACTGGTACTAATCGCTCGATTGTAACTCTTGATTGCAAAGCACCTCGTTCCATGTCTGGAAACAAGGCCAGGCATAAACACAGAAAAAAGCTCAAGACTGAGTGTCGTATTCCCGCGTGTTCCGCTTAACCGGCGGAGCGCGCATTCGTGCAAACGTTCTTTGCCGACCTGGTGGTCCTAGCGGAGGAATTCCACCCGATCCCATTCCGAACTCGGCCGTTAAAGCCTCCAGCGCCTATGGTACTGCGTCTCAAGACGCGGGAGAGTCGGTCGCTGCCAGGTCTGCCAAGAACGTTTGCATGAAACGAAATCCCGCCATCACAACCAAACGAAAGCCCCGCGAGCAGCAATGTTCGCGGGGCTTTTGTTTTGGATTCGCCCTCACTGGCGCAGCTGCGCCGAGCGGCTTTATGATTTCCCTTCGAGCGCTCGAGGACGCGGAGACTTTCTATGGCTTTGGCGGCGGAGAAAGCGGTGAGCGGCACGGTGCAGGCCACGCTGAACTATATCCTCGACACCGGCGTGAAGCCGGTCGCGGAATCCTTCGGCCCAGGCATCGGCCTACAGCGCCGCAACACATCGACCTTCGACCCGCATGTCGTGCCGATTTACGATGGACGTGGCGAACGTTTCTCGCTCGAGACCAGCGGTTTTGTGCTCGTCAACCATCCGACGGAAATGAAAGATTTCTATGACGCCGATGAACTGCGCGCGGTCTACTACCTCGAAATGGAGCGGCTGATCGCGGCCCAATCGGGCGCCACGCGCGTCCATGTCTTCGATCACACCCTGCGCACCAGCGACGAGGCCGCGCGCGAGGCGCGCCAGCTGCGCGAACCTGTCCTCGCGGTTCACAACGACTACACCGAATGGTCTGGGCCGCAGCGCGTGCGCGATATCTTTCCCGATGAAGCGGAGAGGCTCATCGCCCAGCGCTTCGCCATCATCCAGGTCTGGCGCGCGATCAACAAGCCGGTGGAGCGCGACCCGCTCGCGATCGCCGATGCGCGCTCGCTCGAGGAGAGCGATTTCATCGCCGCCGAGCGGCGCTTTCCCAACCGGGTCGGCGAGATCTACCAGTTCCGCTACAATCCCGCCCATCGCTGGTATCGCTTCCCCCGCATGCACCGTGACGAGGCGCTGGTGTTCAAAGTCTATGATTCCGCGAAAGACGGCCGCGCGCGCTGGGGTGCGCACAGCGCCTTTGCCGATCCCACGACGCCTGCCAGTGCGCCGATGCGTGAAAGCATCGAGATCCGGGCTTTCGCGTTTTTCTGACGTCGCGTCGCTCGAATTTCCGCTCAACACGATGCGGCAAACTCACGCCCAATCGCCCAGCCTGCCGTTCCGATCCGAACCATGGCATTGTGAACGCCGTCGCCTCGGGGAAGCTGCATGCGCGTTTTCGATTTCACCCACGCCATCGTTCGGGAGCCGGGCCGCAGCGTGGTCGGCGGCCTCCGCACCACGCCAAGCGCACCTACCTATGAAGGCGTAGCGACAGAACATCGCGGCTACATCGCGGCGCTGCGTTCAGCCGGTCTCACCGTCGATGTGCTTCCGTCCCAGGAAGGCTTCCCCGATTCCGTGTTTGTCGAAGATCCGGCGCTTGTCGTGCCGGAGGGCGCGATTCTGCTGAGGCCCGGCGCGCCATCGCGGCTTGGTGAGCGCGAGGCGATGCGGGATGCGCTCACAAAACATTTCGAGCGCATTCCGGAACTGCAGGAGGGCGAACTCGTCGATGGTGGTGATGTGCTCATCACGCCGCGCACCATTTTCATCGGCTTGTCGAAACGCACCAATTGTGCCGGCGCAGAAGCGTTGCGCGATCGGCTGCGCGGATTGGGGCGGGAGGCGCGCGTCGTTGCAACGCCGGAAGGCGTGCTCCATTTCAAGACCGCATCCTCGCTGCTGGACGAGAACACCATCCTCGCGACACGCGCGATGGCGGACAGCGGCGTCTTCGCGGGCTTTGACATCCTTTTGACGCCGGAAGGCGAAGAGGGCGCGGCGAATGCCTTGCGGGTGAACGACAGTGTGTTTGTCGGCGATTGTTATCCCAAGACCATCGACATGATCCGGAACGCCGGTCTCGATGTTGTTCCGCTTGCAGTCACCGAAGTCGCCAAGCTCGATGCCGGGCTCTCCTGCATGTCGCTGCGCTGGCGGAAGACAGCGCTGTGAAAGCGGAGACCGTCACCGTCAACGACAAGATGCAGCGCCATTATCGCTACAAGCGCACGGAGCCGTCCGGGCGCAATTTCGATCCCGAATTCAAGCCTCATCTCACGCCCAAGGAAATGCTGGAACTGGGTGTCTTCGGCGGCAAGTACATGACGGATTGCCAAAAGGAATTTCCCAAGAGCTGGTTCACGCGCGCCAAGCTGTCGCCCAAGAAAAAAGACCCGAGCCTCAACTATTTCGCTATCGACGCCTCAAAGCCGCTTTCCTACTGGAAGAAGAAGGGCTGGATCTGGAAGGACGATCCGCGCGGCTGGTTCCAATGGTATTGCCGCTACTATATGGGCCGCCGCAGCGAGGACGACGCGCGCCAGATCGGGCGCTGGAAGCAGATCAAACGTCACATCGCCCAGCTCCAGAAGCATTGCGAACCGGGCGATCCGCATTGCCGGCCGCGCCAGCGCCAGGCGCTGCTGCACTGGGCCTATGACAGCCGGAAACTGTGACCGCTACGATCCCGCGGCGACGCCGCTGTGGCCCGCGATGAATCCGCTGATCCTGTAGATGTGGGTGCCGAACTGGCGGGTAGCGACGTCCCAGACGCGGACGGCGCTCCAGTCGTTTTTCGTGCTCACATCCAGCACCGGGGTGTTGTGGTCGATCTCGCCGTGGTTCTGCCAGTTGGCATGGTCGACCACGATCTCGCGCGGGGACACGATCTGGGTCACGACCGCGACATGGCCTTTGCGGATGCGCTTGGATCCGCTGAACACCATCACGGCGTCCACGGCCGGCTGGGCGAACTCGTCGTACAAGTTCCTGGCCCGGCTCCACCACAGCTTGGCATCGCCGAAAATCGCCAGACCCGAGCGCAGCCGCGCATATTCCACGCAGTAGAGGCGCCGCAGCGGCTTCTCCACGGAAGGGAACGCGCCCAGAACGTCCGGTGTCGCTGTCGTGATCTGGGGGAGGGACGCCGCCGGCAGCTCGAGCGCGGGAAGCGTGACGGCGTCGACGCTTTGGTCGGCTTGGGCGGTCAGGGGACTGAGAAGGAAAAGGGCTGCTACGAGCACGCAGGCGGATAGGCGGGTGGCACCGGGTATATGGGTCATCCGTGGTCCGTGTTCTGGTTTCAGGGGCCGCGGACGGCCTTCGACAGGGCGATTTTTAACCCGGGTCCGCTGGAGAGGTCAAATTTCTCACGGACCATTGCATTTTGTTACGGTTTTCCTGATTTTTGGGCGCTGATTCCATCCCAAAGAGGGCGCACCCATGGCCAATCGCGAACAGCGCGGCAATAAGGAAAAGAAGAAACCCAAATCCAGCAAGCCTGACAAGCAAAAGACCGCGCCGCCGCCCTTCGTCGCGCCGGAGCTGGTCCGCAAGCCGCACAAGGGCAAGGACGGGTTCTGAGCGCGAACTGCCTTTTCGGTTCTGGCTCCCCGCGCCCGCCTGAAATATAGCTGCCATCGCGCGGGCGTGGCGGAATGGTAGACGCAACGGACTTAAAATCCGTAGGGCCGGAAGGCCCGTGCCGGTTCAAGTCCGGCCGCCCGCACCAGCTGCTCTGAGCGAATTCGACTGCCTCCGTTTCTTTGCTGACGTCATAGCCCAGAAGCCGCCGCGAACCTGCGGTGTGATTGAAGGGTATAGTAGCCTCGCACCCGCAAATAGAAGCTCGCATCTTTGGACTGCGCGATGGGGGGGAAGTGCAAACGAAGGACGTCGCCTTTTCTTAGAGTGGCGTAGCTCCGATCCTTTTTCCTGATCACTGGATCGGTGGCATCAACAAGTCGAGTCCTGCCGCTTCTTTCTCGCATGACAAGGCTGACGCGATTTATGTGCGAGACTTCGTCTTCAAGCTCACGGATTTCGACCAAATGAAGGCGCTGCCCGATATAGAGCTCGTTATCGCGTTCGTTTGCCGATCCAAGCTGATCCCTGATGATTTGACCTCGATTGATCTCCGGCATGTCATTGGCCGCCGAAGTGAAAACGTAGGGGCAGGAACCAAACTCGTACCCCATTAAAATGGTGAGCGTTTTACCGGTGTCGTCCCGGAGCGGTAGCCACACGTCGTTTATCTTGATGGAGACATGTTCAATGCTCGGTCCAATGACATAGAGCGGCCGTTGCTCGTTTTCCTGAGGCGGAGCGCCTTGAATGAGCTGGTTTGTACCTATCACAAATGCCCTCGCCGCGTGAACATCGGGGGCGCCATTGACGGAGCGCTGGACAACCTGCAACTCGGTAAGTGGACTTTGAGCAGCTTCCTGCCAGTCAGCCACCTGAGATGGGGTCATTGTCCCCTCCACCATGAGCTTTCGGGGGATGACTATTGCTTCTCCTGGCTTGAGAATTTCGCTTTGCCAGTGGACAGCCATTGTTCTGCCGCGCCCAGCAAGTGGCAGCGGAACGATTTGTGTTCGTTCCGTAATAGAAGCCTGGATATCGGAAATGGGAAGCGAGTTTTCGGAAATATTCTCGATGATAGTCACGCGCAACACTGGTGGTGGCAGCGTTAGAGTGATCTCTGTGGGGTTGCCATCACCGCATCCGTCGTCATGGGTGAGGTTAAGCATGGTATCGATTACACCACGTGGAATGCGGTGGTCGATCATGAACCGTAGGTAGCCGGCGATTCCGTCCTTCGTCATTCCATAGCTTGCCGGGACGGGAGTGGCAGCGCGCAAGAGTTCGCTCAGAAAGCCGAAGTCAACCAGACGCCGCATCAAGATACTGACTAGGCCGCGTTCGTCTCGGTTGAAGTTCAAGTTTCGTTGCCGAAGACTGACTTCAGCAACGTCATCGAGTCTTGCGAGGTTTCCCGTGTTGAAAGTAGCGCCGGTGTTGATCTCGGCACGATAGTCGCCTCCCAACGGAACATCTGCCGGGCAACCAAATATTCCTTGGGAGAGATCAACCTGCGCATTGGCGTAGAACTCTTTCGCAAGACGACTGTGCGCGATACTCTTTGGTATGTCGCCATTGCCCGAAATGTTGGAATATCGAGGGGCTGCGGCGGGGATATCAATGGACAGGGATTCTTCTAAGCGGCTGCCAAAATAGGTTGCCCCGTTTGTTTCGGGATAGTTCGACAACAACGAATTAGTTTCAACCCATACGGCGTTCTCGATAGCGCCCACGATATGCGGAAACCGATCCGCCAAATCCGGCGGGAGTGTTCCACGCAAGACTGCATCGATCGCAGCTAGGCGCAGTGACAAATGCGTCACTCTGAAACGTGGTGTGTTCGATCCAATGCTAACCACAAGCTCTTCAAAGCGCGCGTCTTTCCGCAAAATCTGGAGTTCTGTAATTTTTCCGCGTTCGGTTATCCGCAAAGATCCCACTTTCGGTCCCCATCGCAGCGGATATGACAGCGAAGCGACGCCGTTGTTGCTGACGGCGACGCTTCGGTGCCAATTGCCAAGCGTCATGGAAACTTCCGCATCCGAAACCGGCAAGCGAAGTTCGTCAACAACCGTTACCTTCAGATCGTCGAACAGTACTTCTTGCATAAAGGGATAAAGAGCCGCCCCAATCGCGCCGGCCCAAACGACAGCGCTGGCAGCGTGTGTGATCCAGCTAATACGAAAGAGCCTGGATATGAGAGCTTTTTTATCGTCCTTCTTGTCGCCAGCTATCGCATTCAGTGTGAGGTAGAAGACGCTGACAACACCCATGATGGCTGCTGCTGCCGCCGCCCCGAAATTGATTGTAACCACAGCGACAAATGCTGCGCATCCGAGCGCCGGAATTACGAGCATTGATGCCCCCTTACCGATCAACCACTGAGAGTGCCGGTAGCTCACTGTACTTTGCAGGGAAAGTGGCTGTCGAGGTGGTGGATGGTTGACCAGTCCAAAGGAAGCGGGCGGTGTCCTTATCGCGGCAAGACCAAGCCGGGTGCATTCACGTGATCGGGTAACTCGCGCCTTCGTTCGGGGGCGAGCATTGGAGCTGGGGCTGCCTCTTGCCGTCAAGACCAGGACAAGCGCATCCAAGTGACCGGTAGTTCGTTTCGCTCCGCACCGAGATACACTTGTCTGCGGTCTATGACGGCATCACCCGCTCATTGCCGCTGGGCTAGTGCGGTTTGCATTGCGCAAACCATCCTCGGTAGCTATCCAGATGCCCGCTTCATCAGGTAATCGATAACGAGCTGAGAATCTTCTTCGAAACTGCGTATCCCATCGACCGAGAAGATTTTCGCGCCCCGATAAATCACTCGCTTCTGCTTGGCGTATTGCCGCCGGTTTTCGGGAAAAAAACTGTGCGCGATCCCGTTGCGCAATGCGTTTATGCGTTCGACGTTTTCCCGTACGTCACGGGGAAGAGCACGAATTTCATTCACTACGCGCATCTTTCCGAGCACGTACATTTCGTCGAGAATATAGTGATTAAAGACCCTGAATTTCTTCGTCTTCCAAAGCTTCTGGAAGCTGGAATCCTCGCCGGGCTTCCGAAAATAGAAGTGGCAAATCAATACCGATAGCAGCTCGTCAATCAGGGTGTAACGCTGAATAATTTCTCCCCGTACGAGCTGCTGCTTCATGGCGTGGAGGTAGGTTGTTCGCGCTGTAGCCTCGTAATCTGCTATCGCCCAATGATCCATGCGGACGATTGTAGCAATCTCCTCGATCTCCGCTCGTAGCTTTCGCTGCGTGGAATTAAGAGCCATGAAGCCGCCATAGACGCATTTCGTGCAAATAGCACAAAAATCAGCACAGCGCACTGTGGAGAACGAGGCGAATTCCCTTGTAGAATCAGCATTCTAATGGTTTGAGGGCTTGGATATGAAGTGCGCAGCGTTTAGCGGCCTGAAGGAAGTACAACGCTATAGGACTTAAAATCCGTATGGCCGAACGGCCCGTGCCGGTTCAAGTCCGGCCGCCCGCACCAGCTTTTTCGATGTGAATTCGATGACGCGCGCCGCGCTGGCCGCCGGCGCGAACAAAGGGCTTCGCGGGCCGCATCTTAAGACACTGCTAATCGAGCCCGACGCATGATGCGTGCAACCGCATTGGCGAGGCGCGCATAGTGCTGGCGCGGTTTCCGGGCGTGAAGATTTGAGGCCCGCGGGGAGCGAGGGAGGCTGAGATGAGCATCCGGGTCCTTGTGGTCGACGACAATTTCGTCAACGTCAAACTTCTGGAAGAGCTTTTGAAATCCGCCTCCTATGAGGTTGCAACCGCGATGAGCGGCGAGGCAGCGCTTGAAAAGGTTGTTCAATCACGTCCCGACATTGTGCTCCTCGACGTCATGATGCCCGATATGGACGGCTACGAGGTCTGCCGCCGGATACGGCAGAACGAAAAAACGGCCCAGCTTCCTGTCATTATGATCTCGGCGCTCGATAAACCCGGCGACCGTGAGATGGGCCTCGCAGCCGGCGCCAACGATTTCTTAAGCAAGCCCATCGAAGACGTCCTGCTTTTTCCTGCCATGCAAAACGCGATGGCAAAATAGCGCCGCGTCGCGGTGAACGCGGCCTTTCAATCCGTCAGGTCGGTTAACAGTTCCCGTACGAATTCATGCTCCAATGAAGCCATGACGCGGCTTCATCAACACGCGCGCGCAAAACGCTCCCTGCTGGCCCGTTATTCGGAGACCTTGGGAGAACTTGCCCTGCGCCGCCAGACCGAGCTTGCCATGCTCGCGGCCAAGTCGGAATCCGACCTTGCCAATCGCGCAAAGTCCGCCTTCCTCGGGACGATGAGCCACGAGCTCAGAACGCCGCTGAATGCCATCATCGGTTTTTCCGACCTGATCCAGAAGATGAAGCCCACGGACAAGGCGGCCGCCAAGTGCGCCGACTATGCGACCTATATCGGCGAGGCGGGACGCCACCTGCTGGAGGTCATTTCCGACATCCTGGACATCTCCAAGATCGAAAGCGGAACCTTCGCGCTCAACACCGAGCTTTGCTCGATCGTCGAGATCATCGGAGACAGCGTGCCGGTTGTCGCCAAGCGAATTGAGGACAAGCGCCAAATCCTCGAAGTCCGCCTTCAGCCGGGGATGCCGCGGCTCAAGGTCGACCCGCGCCGTATCCGTCAGATCCTGATCAATTTGCTCTCCAACGCCAGCAAGTTCACGCCGGAGCGGGGCCGCATCCTCTTGCTCGCGCGGACCAATCGCGACGGTGGCGCGACGGTCGCCGTGGTCGACACCGGCGTGGGCATGTCGCCGGAGCAGATCGCCATCGCTTTGACGCCCTTCGGCCAGGTCCAGTCGCATCTTTCCCGCACCGAGGAAGGCACCGGTCTCGGCCTGCCCATTGCGCGCGGCCTCGCGCGACAGCACGGCGGCGATCTCTACCTGGAAAGCGAGCCTGGTGCGGGTACCTCGGCCGTGCTGACCCTCCCCGGCAATGGCGATCCCAAAACGCGCAAACCGATTCCGGCCGGTGGCGGTGAGCGGCGCAAACCTCGCAAACCCAGTTACTCTTCGACAGGACGACAGCCATGAGCCCAGCTATGGGGGCCCGCACGCTGGATGATACCTCCGACCTGCGCGGCATCCGCGAGAAACTTCGCCAGCCGGCGGAGGATTTCGTGCGTATCGGACACATTGTGTCCGTGTCCGGCTCGCATGCCATCGCGATGCTCGAGCGTTCCGAAACTATCGAACAAAGGGCACACGATCCGCGGATCGAAGTCGGCGGCGTCGTCCGCATTCAGGTCCCGGGTTCTGCGGTCGTCGGCCTGATTTCAGCGATCAGTGCGCCGCTGCCCGAGATGGACGGCAAGAAAAACGACATCGGTCTGATCGAGATCAATCTGACTGGCGAAATCCGCATCGCAGACGCCACCAGACGCGGCGTGTTCCGCCGGGGTGTGTCGTCGCTGCCAAGTCTCGGCGATCCGGTCGCCGTCGCGAGCAAGACCGATCTGGCCTGCATCTTCGCGCCGCCAAGCCTCAACAGCATCACGATCGGCTCACTTTACCAGGATCCTGAAATACCGGCGCGGCTCCTGGCGGACGAACTCCTGCGCAAGCACTTCATCGTCGTGGGCAGCACCGGCTCGGGCAAATCCTGCGCACTTACCAATATTCTGAGGCGCCTCCTCGAACTGCGCAGCAGGGGGCACGTTGTCATCCTCGACGTGCACAACGAATACGGCGCGGCCTTCGGCAATATGGTGGAGCGCATTTCTCTCGAGGATTTCAACCTCCCGCTCTGGATGCTGAATTTTCACGAGCTTTGCGCCGCGCTGACGGGCGACGACTCGTACCGCGAGGACGAGGTGGAGATTCTCAACGAAGCCGTCCTGTTCGCAAAAAAACGTTATGCCGAGGGATCGGCGGGCCGCGTGCTGGCACGCAAATCGTCGGAAAGCGTGGTCATGACCGTCGATACGCCCGCCCCGTTTCGCGTATCCGATGTGATTGCCTATATCGACAACGAACTCGGCAGGCTCGAACGCACGCGCATCGTCATTCCCTATCGCCGCCTCAAATCCAGGCTCGAGAATTTGGTCGTCGACCAGCGCTACAAGTTCATGTTCGGCAGCGCGGTGGTGCAGGATACGATGACCGACGTGCTCGGCCGCCTGTTCCGGATTCCCAACAATGGGCGTCCCATCAGCGTGATCGATCTTTCCAGCGTGCAGCACGACATTCTCGACGTGGTGATTTCGGTCATCTCGCGGCTCGCCTTCGACCTCGCCGTCTGGAGCAAGGGCAGGCTGCCCATCCTCATTGTCTGCGAGGAGGCGCACCGTTATGCGCCCGCGGGCGGGACCGACAAATTCGTTCCAACCCGCACCGCGCTCGGCCGGATTGCCAAAGAAGGCCGCAAGTATGGCATTTCGCTTGGGCTTGTGACGCAGCGGCCGTCGGAACTGGACGCAACGATTCTGTCACAGTGCAGCACAGCCATCACGCTCAGGCTGACGAGCGACAAGGATCAGCAGGTCATCCGCGACAGCACCTACGAAGGCATGGGGGATCTGATCGACTTTCTGCCCCTTCTCGGCGATCGCGAAGCCATCGTGTTGGGTCAGGGTACAGCCATGCCCATGCGCATCCGGATCGAGGATCTGGGCAAACTGGCATTGTCGAAAGACTCGAACCGCGGCGCGCTTCAGACCACTCCTCCCGAGGAGATCGATCTCAAGGCACTCGACGATATCGTCTCGCGCTGGCGCACGACGGGCCGCGAAAAAATGGACTGATAGCGGCAGCGTTTGCCCTGGCCACCACTTCACGACCTCGTCCAGCGAAGAACCGTTCTGAGAGAAATTCGTGCAAATATTTCCGTCCTGACGCCGAGCGCGTTTCACATTTCCATGCGTGCCGCCGCGGGCGACCGTATTCAACGGCAACCGACAAGACCGAAAGAGTCCGACATGCAAAACTCCGATCCTGCTTCCGTCGCAAAAGCCGCGTTGGCCGCGCTGGCAATCCTTGCCCTTTCGTCGTCGACCGCCTGGGCGGGCAAATACAAGATCATCCATAATTTCACCGGCGGCGCCGACGGCGCGGTGCCGGGCTATACGCTCGCGTCCGACGGCAAGGGCAACTTCATCGGTACCGCCAATCAGGGCGGCGCGAACGGCGATGGTACCGTCTTCAGGCTGGAGCAGAAGAACTCGAAATGGCATGTGCGCGCGCTTTACGACTTCACCGACAGCGACGGGCAGCCCGGCTGGGGCGTCGCGCTCCACAAGGGGGGTATCTATACGATCGGGTCTTATGCGTCCGTGCAGGGCGGCCCCTGCGGAAGTGCGCTGCAGCTGAACAAGGCGTCGGGCGCCGCGGATGCTCCGGAACGGAGCGAAGTTCTGATGCGCACCTATGTGAAGCGTGAGGATGGCTGCCCGACCGGCAATCTCGTGTTCGATCGCGCCGGCAACGCCTATGGCGTGACGCAGAACGGCGGCGCGAACGGCTGGGGCTCCATCGTCGAGCTGAGCCCCACGCAATCGGGCTGGAACGAGACGATCCTCTACACCTTCCGCGGCCAGGACGACGGCGGCGCGCCCTATTCCGAAATGGTGATGGATGCCAATGGCAATCTCTACGGCACGGCCTCGGCCTGCGCGTCCGGCTGCTTTGGAACCGTGTTCGAGCTCAGCCCTTCGCAGACGGGATGGACCTACAGCGTCCTCCACACGTTCCAGGGCGGCAACGATGGCGGACAGCCTGTCGCCGCATTGACGTTCGATTCGGAAGGCAATCTGTTCGGCGCGACGGCCTCCTTCGGCGTGAAAGGCGGCGGAACGGTGTTCATGCTTTCGCCCGCGAACGGGACCTTCGATGTGCTCTACAGCCTTGCGGGAAGCGACGGCCCGGTGGCCGCCCTCGCCATGGATACGGTCGGTTCGATCTACGGCACCAATTTCATGGACGGCGCTTACGGCTACGGCTCCGTGTTCAAGCTGAGCAAGACCGTCCACGGCTGGCGCTACAAGGACCTGCACGACTTCACCGGCGGCAGCGACGGCGGCTATCCCGGCGGCGGCGTCGTTCTCGATGCGTCCGGCAGTCTCTATGGAACCGCCGTGCTCGGCGGCGCGAACGGCCTCGGCGTTCTTTATCGGATCGAACAATAGCCAGATGGGGAGCGGTCGCGTACCGCCCGTTTCATGGTCTTGGCTGCCTTATCGCCGCGATGGTGCGGCGGCCGAATCCTGTTAGACAATGCTGCCGTCGGGCAGGGGGCATCGGTGGTCAGCGTTTACGACCTGAAACCAAAATTCCAGAATCTGTTGCGGCCGCTTTGCCGGGCGCTGGCGCGCGGAGGTGTCACGGCCAACCAGGTCACGCTGTCGGCCACGGTGATGAGCGTGGTGCTGGGTGCTGCGGTCTGGGCAACGCATGGTGCTCCATGGGCGTTGCTGCTTCTGCCGCCTGTGCTGTTCGTGCGCATGGCGCTCAACGCCATCGACGGCATGCTGGCGCGCGAGTTTGCGCAGAAAAGCGCGCTTGGCGCGGTGCTGAACGAACTCGGCGATGTTGTCTCCGACACCGCGCTCTATCTCTCTTTCTCGATGATCGCGGGCGTGGACTCGGCGTTGGTTGGTCTCGTGGTTGCCATTGCGGTTATGACCGAGATGGCAGGCGTAGTGGCGATCCAGATCGGGGCGTCACGGCGCTATGACGGCCCCTTTGGCAAAAGCGATCGCGCGGTGTTCTTTGGTGCGCTGGCGCTGCTCTTGGGCTTGGGTGTGCAGCCGGGCTTGTGGACGGAGATCGTCCTTGGACTCGCGGCAGCGGCGGGCGCGTTCACGGTTCTCAACCGCGCGCGTGCAGCCTTGAGGGAACGCAAAGCATGACCTGGCTGACCGATTTCTTTTCGACTCCGGTCCATATCGCCATCGGCGCAATCTACGCGCTCCTGATTCTTGCCAGCATCATCAGCTTCACCTTCCGCAAGCTGAAGCCCAGCGACGCCGCGACCGAGTTGTCGAAGCGCGTGGTGTCGTGGTGGTGGATGATCAGTGTCTTCACCTTCGCGATCCTGACAAGTCGCGCGGTGTCATTCGCGTTCCTGGGCTTCATGTCGTTCCTGGCGCTCAAGGAATATCTCTCTCTGATCCCCACGCGCCGCGTCGACCGCAGCATCCTGCTCTGGGCGTATGTGGCGATTCCCGTGCAGTACTATCTCGCCTCCATCGGCTCGTTCGGCCTGTTCATGGTGTTCATCCCCGTCTGGATGTTCCTGTTCATGCCGGCTGCGATGACGCTTGCCGGTCACACGGAAGGCTTTCTGCGCGCCATCGGGCTTTTGAGCTGGGGACTGATGATCACGGTCTTCTCGCTTAGCCACACCGCGCTCTTGCTTTCGTTCGGCACGAAGCTGGGCCACGCGGCCGGACCGCTGCTCTTCCTCGTCGCGCTGACGGAGCTCAACGACGTGGCTCAGTTCACGTGGGGCAGGCTGACCGGCCACCACAAGATCATTCCCAAGGTCAGCCCCAAGAAGACCTGGGAAGGATTCATCGGCGGCGTGCTCACGACGGCGCTGGTGGCCTACTTCGTGGGTCCCTATCTGACGCCGATGACGTCGTTATGGTCGGGGGCTGCTGGCGCGATGATCGCAGGCACCGGATTCCTTGGCGATGTGACGATCTCCGCGTGCAAGCGCGACCTGGGCGTCAAGGATGCGAGCAACCTCATCCCCGGCCATGGCGGCATTCTCGACCGCGTCGACAGCCTGATCTATTCGGCGCCGGTGTTCTATCACCTGCTGCACTATTTCTACGGCACTTGGCCGGCGGGCATCCTATGAGCAAGCTGCTGCGCGGCGCGTTCTTCCTTTTGATCGTGCGGCCGGTGCTGACGCTGATGCTCGGCACCCATGTGCGCGGACGCGAGAACCTGCCCGTGAAGGGCCCGGCGATCATCGTCGCCAACCACAATTCGCATCTCGATACGCTCACCATCATGGCGATGTTTCCGATGCGCTATCTGCCGAAGCTCAGACCGGTGGCGGCGATGGATTACTTCATGCGCAGCGGACCGATGGCATGGTTCGCGACCAACATCATCGGCATCATCCCGATCGTGCGCGGCGGGCATGCGGCAGGCACCAATCCGCTGGCGCCGTGCGAGGACGCACTCGACCGCGGCGAGATCCTCATCATCTTCCCCGAAGGCTCGCGCGGCGAGCCGGAGAAGCTGCAGCAGTTCAAGAAGGGTGTGGCGCACCTCGCCAAGGCGCGGCCCGGGACACCGGTCCATCCGCTGTTCATGCATGGGCTCGGCAAGGCACTTCCGAAGGATTCGATCCTGATCGTGCCGTTCAACTGCGATGTGGCGGCGGGCGAGCCGTTCACCTGGAACGGCAGCATCGAGGCCTTCATGGAAACGCTGCAGGCGCGCATGGCGGCGCTGGCCGCCCAGATCCACGTCGTGACATGGGACTGATCTGGTACGCCGGTGCCGCGCTGTGGGGCGTGGCGGAAGCGACGCTGTTCTTCATTGTTCCGGACGTGCTGATCACTTTTGCCGTCGTACGGTTCGGCCTTCGGCGCGGACTTGTGCTTGCCATCGTCGCCGCGGCGTTCGCGTCGGCGGCGGGCCTCGGCATGTGGTCATGGGCACAAAGCGATCCGGCATCTGCGCGGCACGTCATGCTGCTCGTTCCCGCCATTGGTCCCGATCTTCTGACCCGCGCCGCGCGCGAGGTAGCGCAGGGCTGGCCGCTCCATCTCGTGACCGGCGCTATGACCGGCGTGCCCTACAAGCTCTACGCGGTCGAGGCCGGTGCTCGGGGCCTCGATCCTGTTCTTTTCATCCCGATGTCGTTCGTGGCGCGGCTGACGCGTTTTGCGCTGACGGCAGTGGCGATGGCGCTTGGCCGGGCGGCACTCCTGAAGCTGAACCGCCCGAAACTGGTCTATCCCGCCTGGGCGCTGGTATGGTTTGCCACCTACGCCTTCTATTTCACCACGCGGGCGCTGGCCTGATTTCTTTTCGCGGGAGCGGAACCCGCATCGTGCCCCGCGAATTTGCGTTCAGTGGCCGTTGGCCCAAAGCCTTATGGCCCGCTCATCCAGGCCCGCGTAGGATGCGCCGATGAAGAATTCCGCCGAAACCGCCGTCGAACGGGCCGTTCGCCTCTATAGCCGGCACGAGCACTTGGCCGATGCCGTGGTCCACGTGCTGGGCATTTTGTTCTCGATCAATGCGAGCCTGTGGCTGCTCTTCCATGTGACCGGGCTTTCGGTCGTGGTGTCGGTCACGGTTTACTGCATCGGACTGCTTGCGATGATCGGGTTCTCCGCGGCCTACAATCTGGTGCCGAACCACCGCCCCTCGAAGCAGGTACTGCGCCGCCTCGACCATGCGGCGATCTTCATCATGATCGCGGGCACCTACACGCCGCTCGCGGTCAACCGGCTGGATGGCACGTCGGGTCCGGTTATCCTCGCGCTGATCTGGACAGCCGCGACCGTCGGCGTGGTGATGAAAATTCTGTACCCCCGCCGCTTCGAGATCGCGAGCCTCGCACTCTATCTCGGCATGGGCTGGATGATCGTGACCGTGATCGTGCCGCTGGCCCACGCGATGGCCGCGCTCGATTTCTGGCTGCTGGCCGCCGGCGGCCTGATCTATTCGGCAGGCGTCGTTTTCTATGTCGTCGAACGCATCCCCTATCACAAGGCGATCTGGCACGCCGCGGTCCTCGCCGCCGCCGTGCTGCAATTCTCCGCCATAGCGTTGGAGTTCGTCGCCTGATCGCTTAAGACACATCGCATGCTGCGGGCGGTGATCTTCGATTGCGACGGCGTGCTGATCGACAGCGAGGTCATCGCGGTCGAGGTCGAGACCGCACTTCTGGCCGAACACGGCCTGCATTACGAAATCCCCGAATTCGTCGCGCGCTTCATGGGCATGAGCGACAAGGCGTTCTATGCCGCGCTATCGGATGATTCGATTTTGCGGCTTGGTCGCGCACTGCCCGACGACTTCAAAGCGCGCGTCGATGCAGGAAAGCGCCTGCTGAACGAACAGAAACTGGCCGCTGTCGCAGGAATCGAGTTCGCGGTTGCGCGGCTTTCGCTCCCGAAGGCGGTCGCGAGTTCGAGCGAGACCCATCACCTCGATTACAAGCTACGCAAGACCAGGCTTTGGGACCTGTTCGCACCACACATCTATTCCGCCGATCACGTGACGCACGCCAAGCCGGCGCCGGATCTGTTTCTCCATGCCGCGAACGCGCTTGGCGTTGCGCCAGTCGATTGCCTGGTGATCGAGGACAGCGTCAATGGCGTGAAAGCGGCGCTCGCGGCCAATATGCGCGTTTGGGGCTTCGCGGGCGGCGGCCATATGGACGACGCCGGTCGCGCGCGGCTTGCCGCGGCTGGTGCCGGGCGGATCGTGGATGACTGGAATGCGGCAGCGAAGCTGTTCGACGCCTTATAAAATCTCATTCCCCTTCGTCATGGCCGCCCTTGAGGCGGCCATCCAGAGTCGCTTGCTCGCTATTGCTCGCTGATGGATGGCCGGATCAAGTCCGGCCATGACGAATTTGAGGTTGGCTCGATGCTAGGCGTTCAGACGATAGCGCACCGGGAGCGTCTTTAATCCTGTGACGAAGGTCGACTGAATGCGCTTCGGCTCTCCGGTCAGTTCGATGGACTGAAGCCGGCCGAGCAGTTCCTTGAAGAACGCGCGCACTTCCATCTTCGCGAGGTGCTGGCCGAGGCAGACGTGTGCGCCATAGCCGAACGCGACATGGCGGTTGTTCTCGCGGTCGACGCGGAAGGCGAACGGATCGTCGAACGCATCCTCGTCGCGGTTGCCGGAGATGTAGAGCATCTGCAGCGCCTGACCCTGTTCGATCTTCCGGTCGCGCAGCTGGTAGTCCTCCATCGCGGTGCGAAAGAAGTGCTGCACCGGCGTCACCCAGCGGATCATCTCGTCGACTGCCGATGACAGCAGATCGGGATTGGCCTTGAGCTTCGCCAGCTGGTCCGGATTTTCGATCAGCGCGCGCAAGCCGCCCGCGATGGTCGAACTGGTCGTGTCATGGCCCGCGGTCGCGACGATGATGTAATAGGACGCCGTTTCGAGATCGCCGAGCGGGCAACCTTTCACCTTGCCGTTGGCGATGACGCTTGCCAGATCCTCGCCCGGATGCGCGCGCCGCTCCGCTGTCATTTTGTTGAAGTAGGCGAAGAAATCCATGATCGTGCTGGCGCCGATCGTGCCTTCTTCGCCCTTGCGGCGCATGTCGGGATCGGCGCCGCCGAACAGCTCTTGCGTGAGCTTCAGCATCGTGGGCTCGTCGCTCTCGGGCACGCCGAGGATCGACATGATCACGTGCAGCGGATAGTAGACCGCGATCTCGCGCGCGAAATCGCATTCCGGCCCCTTCTCCATCATCAGATCGACATAGCGCTTCGCGAGTTCAGCTGTACGCGCGTCGAGTTTCTTCAGGTTGGCCGGCATGAACCAGGCCTGCGTCAGCCCGCGATAGGCGCGGTGATCGGGATCGTCCATGTCGACCAGCGTGCGGAACGGCGAGACGCGCCCGGTCTTGGGATCCGGCCCGCCCCACATCGCGGCCAGATCGTGCTCGGTCTGGATGTTCATCAGGGTCGAGCGCGGTTCGTTGTGGAACTTGTCGTTCTGGCGCTCGATCTCGAGAATGTCGGCGTATTTGGTCACCGACCAGAACGGACGGAACCCGTCCGGCGCCGTCCAGTGCACGGGATCGCTTTTCCGCAGATCGGCGAGATAGGCGTGGATCGCGTGTTCATCGCCGTAGGTTTCGGGTGAAACCAGCGCGTCATCCAGTGCGGACATCGGGAACTCCAGCCGGAGAAAGCGAGGGAATCTATGCTCCGATTTCCGCCACGTCAGTCAATTGCGGGAAATTCACCTAGCCGGTGTGGCTTGCCGCCCTCAGACTGCGCTAAGATCAGGGTGGAGGGGCGTTAAAGGAAAGTTTCATGCATCTTGGAAAGACGCTCTTAGGCACGGCGCTCGCGGTTGGTTTCGCCGCACTGCCGCTTTCGTCGGCTTCGGCCGCCTATCCCTGCAATCCCATCACCGGCGTTTTCGGCGCAGCAGCGACCGTGGCTGGCGCGGCGGTCACCATCGGCACCGCGCCGCTGGTGATCCTCTCCGGCAACCAGCCGCGTTTTGTCGATTACACCTGCGGCTATCACCGTTCGGGCTATAACGAACCCTACCGCTATTATCATCCCGAAGTGACCTATGACGGTCCCCCGCCCGGCGCATATGGACCGCCAGCGCCGCCGCCCCCGGCCTATTATGGGCGGCCGCATCGTCCGCGCTGGTACTATCGTCACGGCTACGCGCCGCCGCCCCCGCCTCCGCCGGGATACTGATCCGCGCTTCCCGCTAACGCATTGACCGGTGGTGGTCCCGCCATCACCATCGGTCGCTTTCAGCGGGGACGGTGCAGGTGAATCGCAGAGACGTTCTTCTTTCCACGGCCGCGCTCGCGCTGAGAGCGGCAACGCCGTCGCGCGCCGAAGATTCGGATGCCGGCGTTTCAGCAGAGGCGCGCGCGCTATACGACAAGGCCATCGTTTTCGATGCCAATTGCGGACCGCCGCTGCAGGAGAAATTCCCGTTCCCGCAGGCGATGCTCGATACCGTTCGGGGCAGCGGCGTCACCGCGGTCAAGACCTCGCTCGCCGGCACCGACTCGAACTTCGAAGATACGCTCTCGGAGATCGCCTTCTTTCAGCGTGTGATCGAGCAATATCCGGACGTGTTCCTGCAGGTGCGCGAGGCATCCGATTTCGCGCGGGCCAAGCGCGAGAAGAAGTTCGGCATCCTGTTCTCTTTCGAATCCACCGATATGTTCGAAGGCAAGGTCGAGCGCATCGAGCTGTTCCGCAATCTCGGTGTGCGTGTGATGCAGCTCTCCTACAACAAGACGTCACCCTGGGCGTCCGGCGTGCTCGCCGTGCCACCAACGGGCTTGACCGAACTTGGCCACAAGGCAGTCGCGGAGATGAACAAGCAGGGCGTCGCCATCGATATCAGCCATGCCAACGAAGCGACGTCGATGGATGTGCTGGCACTTTCCAAACCGCCCGCGATAATCACCCATACCGGGTGCAAGGCCGTGCACGATCATCCGCGCAACAAGCCCGATACGATCCTGAAAGCGGTGGCCGACAAGGGCGGGGTGATCGGCATCTACGATCTTCCGTATCTGGCCGCGAGCCCGAAACAGCCCGCGCTCGACGACTACATCGCGCACATGACGCACGCGCTGAAAGTGTGCGGCGAGGATCATGTCGGCGTCGGCAGCGACAGCGAACTCGGCGCGTGGAGCATGTCGCCGGAGGACTTCAAGAAGATGGAGGACTACCGCCACAAAACGGGCGTTGCCGCGCCGGAGGAAGACCGGCCGATGTATGTTGAAGGCATGAACACGCCGCGCCGGATCGAGATCATCGCCGATGCGCTGCTCAAGCGCGGTTATTCCGCGCGCGTGGCGGAAAAGGTGATGGGCGCCAATTTCACCACCGTGCTGGCGCAGATCTGGGGCTGGTCCGGCGCATCCTAAGCCTTGGGTAGCGTCGTGAAATCAGCCGGAACAAGACGCGATACCGCAGCGGTGAAGGTTTCGAACCTACCGGAGGAGCCGTTAGCAGCGGAACGGGACCGCATCCGGCGCAGCAACCACCATGGAGCGATCCCGTCTCTCCATGCGCCCGCTGCGGCAGGGAGAAGAATAGCCGTTAGCGGCTCGTCCCTTCCACTTCAAATTAGGACACTACCAAGCCTTGTATTCAGGCCTGCCGCTTCTATTTCAGGATGGGCGCGGTTTTCGCGATTGTGGGAGGGGAGCATGAATTTTCCCGGTTTTCTGCCGAAACGGACGGTTTCCGTCGCCGTCGTGGTGCTGAGCGCCGCGGGGCTATCGGGCTGCTTCGACCTCGAGCAACGCGTGGGCCTGCACAGCAATGGCAGCGGCACCTATGACGTGGTTGTGTCGGCCGACGGCATTGTGGCCGATGGGCTGGAGAAGAAACCCGCCGATATCGATGTCGGCGACAATCGCGCGGTCCGCCACGTCGTCCGTCACGGCGACCGCACCATCGAGACTTCGGAAGTGGCGTTCAACGAACTCTCCGATCTCAAGCTCGACGACGAAACGCTGAGCCTGCATGTGAAGGGCCAGAAGCTGCTCGGCCTCGGTGGCACGGAAGTCAATTTCCACCGCAGCTTCCATGTCGACCACGCACGCCGCCATCACGATCAGGACGACAGCCATCTCGGCCATGACATCCTGCAATCGATGTTCGGCGATCACACCTATACATTCTCCGTATGGCTTCCCGGCGGGATCGAACACATCGCGCCGCTCCGCATCGGCGATCAGGTCGTGCAGCCCGTCGTGCAGAGCGACAAATACGGCCACACCGTCACCTGGAAAATGAAGCTCACCGATATGTTCCTGGCCGACCGCCTCGACTTCGACGTGGATTTCGCCGCCCATGGCGATTTCCACGACTCACAGTCGGGCGAAGGCCATCACCGCCACCATCACGGCGACGAGACCTGACGCAGCACGAATCGTGCGCTACTCGGATCAACGCGATTTGACCGCTGCAAGGTCGGCCGCAATGCGGTCATGATATCGTTGCCAATCCTGCAGTTTCGGCTGGCGCCATAAAGCGATCCAACGTGGATCCTGCAGCACTGCCTTGGGCGTCGCTGCGTCGTATCGAAACCAGATGAGCTGCTCTTCGTGGTGCTCGTATGCCTGCGAGAACTGTTTCATTGCCTCCGTCATATCGCCTGCTCTGGCGTACAGAACGCCGAGGTCGCTGGCGCTAGCAAAGAATCGGTTCGTCCGATCGAGTCGCGCGTGAACCCGCACCAATGGTTCGGTCTTGAAGGCACTCTCGATTTCGCAACTCTTTGTGACGAATTCGCGAACTTGCCGTATCGCGAGTTGCTGGTGGTAGTCAGATGCATTGGATCCCGGGACCGGCAGCGGCGAAGTATTCAGTACGGCAAGTTGCTGGGCATAGTCTCTCGCTCGCGCAATGTTGCCGATGAAGCTGTTGAATGTACATAATTCGGCCAAGACCGCTGGAGTTCCGGGCTGAAACTCAAGCGTGGCTTCCGCCGCGGCGATGGCCTCTCGGACACGTCCGACGTGCCACAAAGCGAGTGCAACATTGTTCCGGTAAGCAAACTGCAGAGGATCAAGTTGCGTTGCCTGCCGTCGGGCCTCCAGGGCCTGAAGCGGGAAACCCATGTACTGATAATAAAACGCGATGCCGTTATAGGTCAGCGCATCGCGTTTTGTCTGCGCAAGAAGCCGCTGACCGTCGCGGGCAGCCAGATTCCAGTTCCACATGCGAAGCGCTTGTTGCAGCTCCGTGTCGAGCGCCTCTCGATTGTCGGGATCGAGCCGCAGCGCCGTCGCTGTCAACTCCATTGCTTCTTTTGCCCGCAACTGATCGTCAATTCCCGTAAACAGCATCAGCACATGCCCGCGCAAGGCATAGGCGGCCGCAAAGTCCGGCTGCCGCGTAAGAGCATCTTTCAGAAGTTCATTCGCCTGGCGTAGGCCCGGTCCAGTTCGTTGATTGAAGAAATATTGAGCCTGCAGATAATCCTGGTACGCCTTTGGCTCGATTGAGCGTTGGCGTCGCGGCGGTGCGAGCTTCTGCGTCAGGGCGACGACGATGGCGCGCGCGATCTCATTTTGCACCGCGAGCGTGTCGTCGAGTTTGCGGTCATAGCTCGCAGACCAAAGATGGAAGCCGTTGGCGGCGTTTATGAGTTGCGCCACTATTCGGATGCGGTTTCCCTGCTGCCGCACGCTACCTTCCAGAACGGCGCGCACGTTCAGCTTTCGCGCGATCTCGCTGATGTCCGCGCTCTTGTTCCGGAACGAAAAGGACGAGGTTCGTGACGCGACCTGCAAACCCGGCGTGTTGCCGAGGTCGTTTAGTATCTCTTCTGCGATGCCATCTCCCAGATAGTCCTTTGCCGGATCGCCGCTCATGTTCAGGAACGGCAGAACCGCCACAGACGGAATCGCAGCCGTGGTATTTGCCCCGCTCGCCGCCGCCACGCGCTGGCTGTCCCGCGTCGTTGAGAGCCCCCACACCGCCAGTGCAATCAACGCCAGTGCGCCGAGTGCACCGAACGCCCAGCGTAAAGGTTGGTTCCGAACCTGGAGGCTGGCGTTCGTCTTTGGGCCTTCCTTGATGGCTTCCGCGACATCTCCCGCTGGTGGCGAGAACGCGCTGTGGGAAATGCCGAGGAACGCCTCGAACTCGGCCAGCGGTGCGGTCCACAGCGTCATGTTGAAGCCGGGCTTGAGCCTCGCGAGCATTTCGCTAATCCGCGCGAGATTGTAGCTCGTGGGCTTCACGTCTCCGGAGAGCCAGCGGCTGACCAGCGATTTGTGGACGCCGAGCGTCGCTGAAAGCTGACTGCGGCTGAGATTGCACCCGTTCAGCGCGAGTTGCAGCCGCTCCGCGAAATCATCCGTTTCGAGTGTGTCATCCTGCGCCACGGCCGCCCCATCCCGTGCGCGCTTCGCTGACCCCAGCGAAGCCTCAAACTCTCTGAATTATCGCCGGATTTGCGGGCCGTGCAACCGGATGCAACCGCCTGCCGTGCCGCTGGAACGCGCTGATCCGCGCTGCATCTGCGCAAGCCAAGGCGCCGCGCACAATCTTTCCTCCTTCGTGACCACAACCTGGCACCTGGAGGGCCAAGATGAGCAAGAGCAGATTTTTGATTTGGAGTTCGCTTCTGTTGAGCACCACGCTGGCGCTTCCGGCGCTCGCCGGTACAACCGCGCAGCATCGTTTCCCGCACATGCCGGGCTTTGCCACGCGGCTTAGCGGTCGCATCGCGGAACCCGTGGCGAGCCCCCTGGCTGGCAAGACCACAAAGGCAAAGACGCAGAAACCGGTACGTGTGGATTCGGGGAGCTACACCATTGTCGATCATCCGGACGCGGATCCCAGCTGGGGGACCAGACTTGTTGGCATAAATGAGAGCAGCACCGGTTCCGGCTATTTCCTGAACAACAACGACGGGACATTCCACGCTTTCCTGCATATGCCCGATGGCAGTTGGACAGACATTCAGGTCGGCGATAACGACACGGAAGGATTTCTGCTGAACGACAAGAACGAAACGTTCGGCGCCTATTTTGATAACGACAGGGGACTGGAAGAACCGTGGGTGCGAACAAAAGACGGCGCCCTGATACCGATTGAGGTGCCAGACGGTACGGGGGGTGGCCTCGGTCAGTTCATCAACAACAAGGGCGTGTTGGTCGGCGTTTATCTGGACGGCAACGGTGCCTATCATTGCTTCACCCGCACCCGCGAAGGCGTCATCACAGAGCTACCTGACGCGCCGAACTCCGGCGCTGGAGATCAGCAGGGCAGCGAATGCATCGGCAACAACAATGGCGGTGACATTGCCGGCGGGGCCGTCGACAGCAACTACCACATGATCGCCTTCATTCGCCATGTGGGCGACGGCAGCTACGAAGAATTCGAGGCCCCGAATGCCGGCAGCGGAGAGAACCAGGGAACGATCGCCGCGGAGATCAACGAGAATGGCCGCACGTACGGGCAGGTCATCGACGGCAACGATGTGATGCACGGCTTTGTTCGGAATCGGCATGGCAAGTTCACCATCGTCGATGCGCCGGATGCTGGAACTGGGCCTGGGCAAGGCACGGTCTCGGTGGAGCATTGTGAAGCTGGCTGGTGCGTCGGTGAGTACATCGATTCAAACGATGTGTCCCACGGTTACTATTGCCCGGACTATTGCAAGTCGCGTGGCGAGATCGTGGAGTTCGATCCGCCCGGTGCCGGCGACATCGGGACCTATGTCGTGATTTCAAGCAACAAGGCTCACCAGATCACCGGAACCTTCAAGGACGACAACGCTGTGCGGCATGGATTCGTTCGCGATCCCGAATGAGTTTTCCAGAAGGCGTGCATCGCTGCACGGGCCGCCACCCGGCTCCAGCGGGCCTGATTGGCCCCAAAGGCGATGCACGCCGCCACGGTCACAGTAACGATGCGTAAGCGGCATCGACGCGGCGTCTGACGTTCTCTAGATTGAACGGGATCAACAGGGGAACGGCGATGCGCGACGATCACGATGGCGGCCTGAGCAAGGACATAGAGATTTTCAGCGCGACGCTGGTCGAGCGGCGCCGGGCGCTATCGCTCCTGGGCGCTGCAGCCGGATCGGCGGTTGGGCTTGCCGGATTGGGCGGTCTGCTTTCCCCACGCGCCGCTGCCGCCGCCCCCGGCTCCTGCCAGATACCCGATTCGCCGGAGATCGCCGGTCCGTTCCCGGCGGACGGTACCAATCACGCCAATGGCGAGACCTCCGACGTGCTCACCGAGTCCGGCGTGGTGCGCCGGGACGTGCGCCGCAGCTTCCTGTCCACAACCACCAAGGCCAAGGGCCTCAAGGTGCATCTCAAGCTGACGCTTGTGAACACCAACGCGCAATGCGTGCCGCTCGCGGGCTGGGCCGTCTATTTCTGGCATTGCGACCGCGACGGGCTTTATTCGCTCTACACGATTCCGCAAGAGAGCTATCTGCGCGGCATGCAGGTTTCGGACGAGAACGGCAGGCTCGATTTCGTGACCGTGTTTCCGGGATGCTATCCCGGCCGGTGGCCGCATCTGCATCTGGAGAATTTCACCAGCCTCGCCGATGCGACGACCGGAAAGAATTCGGTGCTCACGACGCAGCTCGCTTTGCCTGCCGATGTTTGTGCCGATGTCTACGGCAACGCCAAGGGCTACGAAGGAAGCCGCAATCCGTTCTCCCAGGTGTCGATCGCGGGCGATGTCAGTTTCGGCGACAACACGCCGGCCCAGATGAAAGTCATGACGCCCAAATTCCGGGGCGATCCCACGAGCGGCTATGTGGCGACGGCGACGGTCGGAATTCCGGTGTGATGTGATCCTAGAGCGTTTTCGGTTTGGATGTGATCTCTTATACCGTCATAGCCGCCCTTGCCGCCTTCGCTAAAGCTACGGCGGCCGAGCGAGTTTCAAACTTGCCCGCCGAAGCTGGAAGCGTAGGCGGGAGGCGGCTATCCAACTTCCATCGAGACTCGCGCGCAAGATGGATGGCCGCCTCGGAGGGCGGCCATGACGGATTGGGGTTGGATTCGATACACCCGAAACCGCTCTAATTGTGGAGCGCGAATGCGATCACCTGGTCGCCGCGTTTGGTGTTGAGCTTGGAGTGGCCGCCGGCGGCGATGACGACGTACTGCTTGCCTTTCCACACATAGGTCATCGGCGTTGCCTGGCCACCGGCGGGGAGACGTCCGCGCCAGAGCTCCGCGCCGGTCTTGGCATCGAAGGCGCGCAGGTAATTGTCCATTGCAGCTCCGATGAAGACGAGTCCGCCCGCCGTCACCATCGGCCCGCCGAGATTGGGCGTGCCGGTTTTTCCGATAAGGTATTGACTGAATGGCGCCATGTCCTCGGTTGTGCCGAGCGTCACGGACCAGAGGATTTTTCCCGAACGCATATCTATGGCATGGAGCTGTCCCCAGGGCGGCGGATTGCATGGTATGCCGAACGGCGACAGCAGCGTCTCACGCATCATGCCGAACGGCGCGCCTTCGTTGGGTGAGACCTCCTTGTCGAAGAACTTCTCCTGCGTCGCGTTGAAGTTCTTCTGTTTGATCAGCGTGACCAGATGCATCGCGCTCGACGTGTTCACATAGACGATGTCGTGCGCAGAATCGAAGGCGAGTCCGCCCCAGTTCGTGCCGCCGCCGGTGAAGGGGTAGAGGATCGTGCCCTGTTCGCTGGGTGGCGTGTAAAGCCCGTCATGGCGCGCCGCTGCGATCAGCTTCCTGCAGGCGCCGCGGTCCCAGAACGTCAGCCCAAACCCATCTTCGGGTGCGATATGTGTCGGCGCGAGCGGTGGCGGCGCAACGGGAAAAGGCTGCGTGGGCGCCAGTTCCTCGCCGGGTGCGGGGCCTTGCGGCACCTTGCGCTCGACGACGGGAATAAGCGGTGCGCCGTTCGCGCGGTCGAGCGTGAAGAGCAATCCCTGTTTGGTCGGCTGCAGCACGGCGTCCACCGTCGTGCCCTTGTAGGTCACAGTACCGAGTGTTGGCTGCGCCGGGATGTCGTAGTCCCAGACATCGTGATGCGTGGTCTGGAACGACCACGCGACTTCGCCGGTCTCGATCTTCAGCGCGACGATCGAATTGGCGTAACGCCCCGCACCTTTGCGCAGCCCACCCCAGAAATCCGGGCTAGTGCTTGAGACCGGCAGAAGGACGAGACCGCGCACTTCGTCGACGCTCATCGGTGCCCAGACGTTCGCGGCACCGCCGCGGAACGGGGTCTTCTCGTCGGCGAGCGGATCGAAGCTCCAGCGCGCTTTCCCGGTTACCGCATCGAAGGCATGCACCGTTCCGCGCAACTCATCGACCTTCTGGTTGTCGTCGATGGAGGAACCCACAATGACGAGGCCGTGGCTCACCACCGGCGCGGACGTCGTGTGGATGCGGCCGAAACGCTTTGTGCGCCCCTCGCGTTGTTCGCCCGGCGGGATAATGACGGTGCCGTTGTTGCCAAAGCTCGGAATAGGTCTTCCGGTCTTCGCATCCAGGGCGATCAGCCGGCGATCCGCGGTGTTCAGATAGATGCGGCCTGCGGAATAGGCGACGCCGCGGCAGATGTAATCGTTGGGGTAGCGAATCTGGATATTGAGCTTGGGATCGAAGCGCCAAAGCTGTTTGCCCGTGCCCGGATCGAGCGCGCTGACCTCATTGAACGGCGAACAGACATAGAGCCGCCCATCGGCCAGGATCGGCGTGTTCTCGAAGCTGGCGCGCTTCATCACATCGCCCTTGGTCGCCATGTCGCCGGTCGAGAAGCTCCAGGCCTGGGTCAGCGACGCGACATTGGCGGGGGTGATCTGCCGCGCAGGCGAAAAGCGCTGGCCGCCCGCATCGCCGCCGTAGAAGCCCCATCCGGGCTCGGCCGCGTGCGCGCAGGATGCGAGCAGGGCCGCCGCCACCAAAAGCCCGACCGCCAGATCGCGAAGCCGCATCATCGTCCTCTCCCGCAAGTTCTGCCGGAAAGGCTATGGTTGCCTAATGTCCGGTCCCTCCGACCCCATCCAATCTGCGTCGCTGCCCGCGAGTCGGAAAGGGGCAGGGGATGGCGCGCGCCGGATCGGTGATGTCTGGCAATGGGTTGGGATGAGCGGCGACACGCTGGGGACGAGCGGCACGCTCCGCCGGACCTTCCTTTATGGCTTCGCGGTCGTGGCGACACTGGTCGCCGGAATAAACGCCCTCAATGTCATCACCATCAGCCATGAGGAGCCGCAGCTGGGTCTTGCCGGGCCGCTGGTGTGGGAGGGTTCGAGCTGGCTCTCGCTGGTCCTGTTCTTCTGGATCCCCTGGATCGGCTACCGGCTGGCGCCGCCGTTCGTGCGGCCGCGCTGGAGGCTTCTAGCCCACATCCCGTGCGGGCTGGCGTTTGCACTCTGTCATGTCACGGGCTTTGTCGCGTTGCGAAAGCTCGCCTACTGGCTTGCGGGCAGCCGGTACGATTTCGGCGCGTTCCTGCCGCACTTTCTCTATGAGCTGCGAAAGGACACGCTCGGCTACGCACTCTTCATCGCGGGTTTCGCGCTCATCGAACACCTGCTGCGCCAGCAGCAATTGATCGAAACGCCGGGGCAGACCTTCACCTTCGACATCCGCGACGGTGCGAAGCTCACGCGCGTATCGTTGTCCGACATTCTCGCGGTCGCTTCGGCAGGCAATTATGTCGAGTTCGTGCTGCGCGACGGACGCAGGCTCCTGATGCGCTCGCCGCTCTCCGCGCTTGAAAACGAGCTCGGCCCGCGCGGTTTCCTGCGCACGCACCGTTCCTGGCTGATCAACGCCTCGAAGATGACCGCGCTGAAGCCCGAAGGCTCGGGCGACTACACGGTCGAGCTGGAAGGCATCAGTGCGCCGCTGTCGCGCCGCTTTCCAGATGCGCTCGCAAAACTCAGAGGCCCGTAGAGCCCTATTTGTCGCTCGACATCAGTTGCTCGCCGGCGACCTTGGTGAGGTCTTCCATCTGGCGGCGGATGACGTGGTCGGAGATGGTGACCTTATGGGCATCGAAGTCCTGGCGGATCTTGCGTACCACGTCCTCATGGCCGGGTTCGAGGAAATCGACCTGGGCGACAGCCTTGGCGTACTCGTCGGCCTCGGGGCCGGTGATGCCCATTTCATTGGCCGCCCACAGGCCCAGAAGCTTGTTGCGGCGGATGATCACCTTGAAATGCATCTCCTCGTCATGCGCCCATTTGTTCTCAAAGCCCTTCTCCCGGTCCTGGAAGGCGTTGGTCATCGATTAACTCCTTGACTGCAATGGGAAATATTCACGCAAGACGCGCCTGTTACCAAAAGCCGCAAGCCACCCACAGATAGGGCTTGGCGCGGCCAATCGCAACGTTGCCGCGGCCGCACCTGCCCGCTATTTTGCTCCTTTGACGGGGTCTCCGTCTTCCGTTTTGGGCGTACGCCGCCCGAAGGAACATCTCATGAAACGCCGCCGCCAGATTTACGAGGGCAAGGCCAAAATCCTCTATGAGGGGCCCGAGCCTGGAACCCTGATCCAGTATTTCAAGGACGACACAACGGCCTTCGACGCCACCAAGAAGGCGGTGCTCGACGGCAAGGGCGTGCTCAACAACCGCATCAGCGAATATCTGATGACGCAGCTGAACGCGATCGGCGTGCCGACCCATTTCGTCCGCCGCCTCAACATGCGCGAGCAGCTGGTGCGCGAGGTCGAGATCATCCCGCTCGAGGTCGTGGTGCGCAACGTCGCTGCCGGCTCGATGTCCAAGCGCCTCGGCATCGAGGAAGGCACCGCGCTGCCGCGCTCGATCATCGAGTATTACTACAAGAACGATCAGCTCCACGATCCATGGGTGAGCGAGGAGCACATCACCGCGTTCGGCTGGGCGTCCCCGCAGGACCTCGACGACATGGTGAACCTCACCATCCGCATCAATGATTTCCTGTCCGGCCTGTTTCTCGGCGTCGGCATCCGTCTGGTCGACTTCAAGGTCGAATTCGGGCGGCTGTGGGAAAACGATTTCATGCGCATCGTGCTGGCGGACGAGATCAGTCCGGACAGCTGCCGTCTCTGGGATGTGACCTCGAACGAGAAGATGGACAAGGACCGTTTCCGCCGCGATCTCGGTGGCGTGGTGGAGGCTTACAGCGAAGTCGCGCGCCGTCTTGGAATCATGCCCGAATCGGTGCAAGGCGAGACGAAAGGTCCGCAGCTCGTCCGATGAAAGCACGCGTCTTTGTAACGTTGAAGAATGGTGTTCTGGACCCTCAGGGCAAGGCCATCGGCCATGCGTTGAACGGTCTGGGCTTTGAGGCGGTCGGCGAGGTGCGCCAGGGCAAGGTCATCGATATTGAACTTGCCGGGAGCGACGAAGCCAGTGCGCGCGCGTCCCTGAAAGACATGTGCGAGAAGTTGCTCGCCAACACTGTGATCGAGAAATACGAAATCGAATTAAAGCCATAATCGGCGGGACTATTCGCCGTTGAAACAACCGGACAGGATGAGGGTATGAACGGGATTCATCGCAAATTCGCCGCGCAGACGATCTTTGCCGCGGCTGGACTGGGTTTGATGCTGAGCACGGCATCGTCCGCGACCAAGCCGCCGCCGGCAGCTCCTATTCCGCCCGAAGTACAGGCACTCTTCAACCCGGCCGTCCCGGACGACCCGGCAAAGGTCGCGCTGGCGAAGGAATTCATCCAGCTCTACCACCCCCGGATCGACATGCAACATGTCGCCCTGATGATCGACAAAGGCATGCCGCGCGCGATCGAGGCGGCGAAGCGGCGCGATCCCAAGGTCGATGTCAAGAAGTTCGAACAAGACACGCGCGCCAAGATGCTGTCGGGCGCCGAAAAATCGCTCGACCGGCAGGCCCACGTCGTATCGCGCCACTTCTCCGAACAGGAGTTGAAGGATCTCATCACGTTCTTCAAAAGTCCGCTTGGCCATAAGCTGGCCGAGGAAACGACGAAGGTTCAGCACGACATGCTGATGATGAATCGGGCAGACAGGCTCGAGCGCATGAAGGCCATACAACAAGAGACCGCCGATCCGCCCACGAAAACGCCGGCGAAACCAAAACCGCACAAGTGATCGCATGAAATCCGCCGTCGTCGTCTTTCCGGCTTCCAATTGCGATCGCGATGCCGCGGTGGCGCTGGAGCAACTCACCGGCAACAAGACGCATATGGTCTGGCATCAGGAGACGGAGCTTCCCGATGTCGATCTCGTGGTGATTCCCGGCGGGTTTTCGTATGGCGATTATCTGCGTTGCGGCGCGATGGCGAACCAGTCCGCGATCATGCAGGCGGTGAAGGCGCATGCGGAGAAAGGCGGCGCGGTGATCGGCATCTGCAACGGCTTTCAGGTGCTGACCGAGGCGCACCTGTTGCCCGGCGCCCTGATGCGCAATGCCGATCTCAAATTTGTCTGCCGGCCGGTGACGATGACGGTGGAGGAGACCCAGTCCGCCTTCACGCGCAAATATGCCAAGGGACAGACGGTGACGTTCCCCGTGGCCCATGGCGAAGGCAACTATTACGCCGACGACGCGACGCTCGATCGCCTCGAAAACGAGAACCGAGTCGTGTTCCGCTACGCCGATGGCGACAACCCGAACGGCTCGGCGCGCAACATAGCGGGTATCCTGAACGAGAAGCGCAATGTGCTTGGCCTCATGCCGCACCCCGAGCGTGTGGTCGACCCGCTCCTCGGCGGCATGGACGGTGTGGCGCTGTTCCAGAGTTTGATCGAGAGCCTGGGATGATTCCGGCGTTTCGCGTGGGCGCGAAACGATTTGGGGCTTCCCATGCGTGGCTCGAGCGCGAGGGGTGAGGTCCATGGAGAATCGGGCATTGTTTTCGAGCGCGATTGTGACCCTGGCTGCGGTCGTTCTCTATTATTTCGTGATGGGTTCCCGTGTCGGTAACATGCGCGCTGCCATGAACATCAAGGCGCCGGCAATAACGGGGCATCCCGTATTCGAGCGGGCATTTCGCGTTCACGCCAACACGGGCGAGCAGTTGATCGCCTTCCTGCCCGCGCTGTGGATCGCCACATGGCTGTTTCGCGGACCTTTCTGGCTTCCTGCGGCGTTTGGCGCTGCGTTCCTTGTTGGCCGCGTCGTATACATGCGCACCTATATGGCGGATCCGGATCGCCGCATTGCCGGCGCCTTCCTCAGCATGCTGCCGATTCTGGCGCTGGTGATTCTGGGCGTGGTTGGCTTGGTCCAGAACTGGGCGAGCGTGTTCTGAAAAGGTTTCGAAGAGAACGGATGTTATCGGGTTTGCAATGACGATCACGCCGGAACAGGTCAAGGAACACGGCCTCAGCGAGGACGAGTACGCACGCATCCTGAAGCTCATGGGCCGCGAGCCGAGCCTGGTCGAACTCGGCATCTTCTCGGTGATGTGGAGCGAGCACTGCTCGTACAAGTCCACGCGCGTGCACCTGCGCAGACTGCCGACCAAGGCGCCCTGGGTGCTGCAGGGGCCGGGCGAGAACGCCGGCGTGATCGATATCGGCGACGGCGATGCCTGCATCTTCAAGATGGAGAGCCATAACCATCCGTCCTTCATCGAGCCCTATCAGGGTGCTGCCACCGGCGTCGGCGGCATCATGCGTGACGTGTTCACGATGGGTGCACGCCCGATCGCGATGATGAATGCGCTGCGCTTCGGCGAGCCGGATCATCCCAAGACGCGCCATCTCGTCGAGGGCGTGGTGCGCGGCATCGGCGGTTACGGCAACTGCATGGGGGTCCCCACGGTCGGTGGCGAGGTGAATTTCCATCGCTCCTACAACGGCAACATCCTCGTCAACGCGATGTGCGTCGGGCTCGCGCGCACCGACAAGATCTTTCTCTCCGCTGCCAAAGGCGCCGGCAATCCGGTCGTCTATATCGGCTCGAAGACGGGCCGCGACGGTATCCATGGCGCCACCATGGCATCGGCCGAATTCGACGATGCGTCGGAAGAAAAGCGCCCGACCGTGCAGGTCGGCGATCCGTTCACGGAGAAGCTGTTACTCGAAGCCTGTCTCGAGCTGATGGCGACCGATGCGATCATCGCAATCCAGGATATGGGTGCTGCCGGCCTCACCTCGTCGTCGGCGGAGATGGGCGACAAGGGCGGCTCCGGGATCGAACTCGATCTCGACAAGGTCCCGCAGCGCGAAACCGGCATGACGGCCTACGAGATGATGCTCTCCGAAAGCCAGGAGCGCATGCTCGCCGTGCTGAAACCCGGACGCGAGGGCGAGGCGGAAGCGATCTTCAAGAAATGGGAGCTCGATTTCGCCGTCATCGGCATCACGACCGATACGCACCGTCTTGTCGTCAAGCACAAGGGCAAGGTCGAGGCCGACATGCCGATCACGGCCCTGTCGGATGCCGCACCGGTCTATGAGCGTCCTTATGACAGACGTCCTGCTGCGGTTGGGCCGATCGACAATCTTCCCAAGCGCGATGTCCTTCAATCGCTGAAAAAGATTCTTGGCGCGCCCGACATGTGCTCGCGCCGCTGGGTATGGGAACAATATGACTACACCGTCATGGCCGACACGGTGCAGCGTCCCGGCGGCGATGCGGCCGTCGTTCGCGTGCATGGCAAGAAGAAGGGGCTGGCGATCACGACCGACGTGACGCCGCGCTACTGCCACGCCGATCCGTATGAAGGCGCCAAGCAGGCGGTCGCGGAGGCCTATCGGAATATCTCCGCGGTCGGCGCATTGCCGCTTGCGGTGACGGACAATCTCAATTTCGGCAATCCGCAGAAGCCTGAGATCATGGGCCAGATCGTCGGTGCCGTCGACGGGATCGGCGAAGCCTGCCGCGCGCTCGACTTCCCGGTGATCGGCGGCAATTGCTCGCTCTACAACGAGACCAACGGCGAAGGCATTTTCCCCACGCCCGCCATCGGCGGCGTCGGCCTGATGGCGGACGTAAACCGGATGGCGACGGTCGCGCTCAAGCGTGCCGACGATGTGCTGATACTGATCGGCGACACGCGCGGCCATCTGGGACAATCGGTGTTCCTGCGCGAAATTCAGGCGATGGAGACCGGCGCAGCTCCGCCGGTCGACCTTGCGGCCGAGAAGAAGCATGCCGCGTTCGTGCGCGGCTTGATCGAGCAAGGCCGCTGCGACACCTGTCACGATCTTTCGGACGGTGGGTTGCTGGTCGCGCTGGCAGAGATGGCGCTGGCTGGTGACATCGGTCTCGAGGTCGGAGTCGCGGGCACGACGGTCGAAGCAATCCCGTTCTTCTTTGGCGAGGATCAGGCGCGCTATGTTATCGCCGTACCGCAGAAAGACGCCGACAAGATCGAAGGCGAACTTCGCGAGGCGCAGATCATCCACGCGATCATCGGCAAGACGCACGCCTCCAAAACACTGAGCGTGACCGGAGAAGGCGAGATCGCGCTTGCCGAACTGCGCAAGGCGCACGAGGGCTGGTTTCCGGCCTATATGTCGAAAGAAGAAGTGCCGCCGGTTAACTGAGTTTTTCTTCGTCATGGCCGCCCTTGAGGCGGCCATCCATCGCGCTCGCGTCTGCGAGCGCAAAATAAGTTGGATGGCCGGGTCAAGCCCGGCCATGACGAATATGTGGAACTTGTGATAGGTTGAACCCATGCCCATGCCCGCCGCCGACATCGAAAAACTGATCAAGGATGCGTTTCCCGACGCGGATGTGACCATGACCGCGCTCGCAGATGACAACGACCATTGGTCCGCGACGGTGAAAACGTCTGCGTTCAAGGGCAAGACGCGCGTGCAGCAGCACCAGATGGTCTACACCGCCCTCCAGGGCCGCATGGGCGGCGTGCTCCATGCGCTTCAGTTGCAGACAGCCGTGAAGGATTAACCCCAACGGCGGTGCTTGACGGTCGGGCGGCGCAGACCTACTTGATGGAGCCGACAGCTAGCTGAGGCCGCGATTTAGCGGAAAAAAAGATGTCCAATACCGCCCACGACCGCATCCAAAACGAAGTCGCGTCCAGCGACGTGCTGCTGTTCATGAAGGGAACCCCGGTGTTTCCGCAGTGCGGATTCTCGGCTGCGGTGGTGCAGATCCTTTCCAACACGGGCGTGAAGTTCAAAGCCATCGACGTCCTGAAAGACCCTGAGATCCGTCAGGGTATCAAGGATTTCTCGAACTGGCCCACGATCCCGCAACTCTATGTGAAGGGCGAATTTGTCGGCGGCTGCGATATCCTGCGCGAGATGTACGAAGCCGACGAACTTGGGCCGTTCCTCGCCGAAAAAGGCATCGTCCTCGAAAACGCCTAGGCGCTTGCGATCACCACATCGTTGAGCGGCCGGCGCGGTGAAGGCAGCGCCGGCCGTTCCGCATAGCCCAGGCGGAACACGAACGTCGCCTGCCAGTCCGGCGCGTGGGCGAGTTGCGCGAGCGCGGGTCCGAACGTGTCCTTCCTGCCGAGCTGCGCGTTGCGGTCTGCGCATTCGATGGGCTGGTTCAGCGGCTGGGCGGCAAGCCCCATCGTGGTGGCGGCAAGATGCAGGCGCTGCCAGGAACGGCCGGCCGCAATGGCGCTTCCCATATCGAGCCGGTCGCGCACCAAAAGGACGCCGAGCGCCGGCGCCTTCGTCTGCACATCGCGCGTCATATCGCGCCAGTAGCGGTCGGCCGTTTGCGCGTCCTGGTCGGGCATGATCTTCGCCGCCGCCGTCATCAGCGGCGAGAGCCCTGCTGTGTCGACACCGATGCCGTCGCGATGCGTATCGACCTCGCGCCGTCCGGTGCGGAACCAGCGCGCGCTGTCGGCCGACATCTCGGGATCGGCAATGATGCGCTCGGTCGCCTCCACGATCGCGGCGGCAAGATCGCCCCGCGCGTGCGGATCGGTGAGGAACGCGACGCGAACCTCGTTGTCGGAAACCAGATCGGCGAGCGAATAGAGATCCTTCACGTTCACGGCGCGCTCGCTATAAGCCCCGCGATTGGTGTGACGGTTGGGGATCGCTTCGAACAGCGCATCGCGCGATGCCACGCCGGCGTCGAGCCAGAGGTGTGCGGCCTTCACGGCTGCGTTGCCGGGCGAAGGCGTCAGCTTTCCGCCATTGACGATGACGTTCAGCGTGTAGCCATAGACGGACGCCGCGCGCATCAGGTTCTCGATCGCGCAGCCAACGCCCAGATGCATCTCACGCCGGAACGGATCGAAACTCCCCAGATTGCGCGAACGGTCGGCCAATACCGTGATGGAATCGCCCGCGGGCTGGAACAGCCAGGGCTGCGTGTCGTGCGGATTGGCGGCGAGGATGGCAGCGCGCAGTGTTTGCCGCGGCCCTTCGCCGGCATGGCCCCGCCACGCGTTCCAGGGATCGAATGCCGCCCCTTCGCCGGCCGCGAACACGCCGCGGTCCCAGGCGCGCCAGCCAAGGCCGGCAAGCAGCAACGCACCAGCGCCCCCGATCACGGCCCGTCTTGTCGTCACCATGCGCGCCTCCGTTGCGGAGCGCGAGCATACAGGAACGCGCTACCGGTCGCCAAAATGCCGGTGCCAGACGGGCTCGATCGCCGGCCGCCGCGCGACCCCGCGTGCGAGCGCGTCGAGCTTCGGGATGTGGCCTTCCTTTAGCCATTCCTTGCCGATGGAGCCGCGCCAGCGTGAGAACATCGCCGCATAGATGTCGACGATGGAAAAGCCGCTCGCCAGAAACCACGGGCCGTCGCACATCCGCTCCACGATCAGAAGCCGCTCGCGAATGCGCTCACGCGCCTTCTGGCGCAGCGCGTCCGCATCGCCGTTGGTGACGAAGCGTTCGGGATAATCGGAGATTTCGACCATCGGATAGATTTCCGACGCCATGAAGGCGAGCCAGCGATAGGCCTGGGTGCGGGCGGGCCCACCCTGCGGCGGAAGCAATCGTGCATTCGGAAAGTGATCTGCCAGCGTCATCAGGATCGCCAGCGACTCGGTGACAATCTGCCCCTCCGGCAGACGGAGCGCCGGCATCTTGCCGCTCGGATTGATCGCGAGAAAGGCGGGTTCGCGTTGCTCGTTCTTGTCGAGCGAGATCAGCTTGAACTCATACGGCGCGCCGGCTTCCGCAAGCACCGCTTCCGCGCTGAACGCGCCCGATCCCTTATCGCCGTAGAGTATGTAGGTCATTCGATTCCTCGCCCGCGTCCAGCATCACAGATATGCGTTGCATGGGAAAGAAAAAGGGCGAGCGGAACGAGCCGGAAAGCTATGCGCGTGGCGCAAAACCGGAATTTGTCTAGGGCTTTCCGCTTGCTGCCTCTTTCCTGAACACCACATCGCGTTCTTCGCGACGGCTTCGGAAGCCGGTGATGTGGCCGCCCGCATCGCGCGTGAAAATCTTGCGTGTGCGCGGCTGTCCCGGTGTGAAAAGCACATCGGCGAGTTCGGCCTTGATCTCCACCGGCTTGCCGTCGTTGGTCGCGCCATAGAGCCGTCCGTCCTTTGCCGTGATCGTGTAGACATAATCGGGACCCGCGCGATAGCGGCCGACGTATTCGTCTGTGAGCTTTGCAGGAAGTGCGATAGCAGGCGGATCCTGCCGGAGCGCGATGGTCTGCATCGCGACCAGTTTCCAGTCGCCGGATTCCTTCAGCCACGTCGAGGTCGAGCGATAGAGCGCGTGCAATCGCTGGCCATGGAAATCCTCATGCTCGTCGACGAGATGCGTCGTCACCGCACTGTCGCCAAAGATCGTCGCCTTCCACTCCGTGACGTCGATATGCCCCGACGCGCCTTTCGGCAGCGGCGTCACCTGCGCGATGGATTGATCGTAATTCGAGACCTCGCCGTTCTCATCGATCTGGACGAAGCGCTTGTCGAGCGTCGCGATCCACGGCGCTTTGTTGCCGGGAACCAGCGAATCCATCATCGCCTGGACCTTCGCGTGCATGGCCGCGCTGTCGTCGGCGCGCGCGGCGAATGGAACCGCAACAATCAGAAGAGCCAGAATCTGGCGGCGCATGGAAAACCTCGGAACCCCGCTTCGCGCAAATCCCACAGCGCCCAGCCGCCGCGAGCAAATAAAATGTCCGCGAGTTTTGAAGAAAACTGCTGTCCGGAAATTAATCTGCTGAACGGGAGCCGTCCGCTATAGAGTGGGCGTGCCGAGCCATAAGGGAACCCCCATGCGCCTCGCGAAGCTCCTTTCGATCTGTGTCCTGACGCTTCTGGCCGCGCAGGGCGCGCGGGCGATGTCGGTCGGCGTGCTGGATCCCTATCTGATCCGGCCCGATCAGCTGGGCAATCTCGAGCTCCAGACCTTTCTTGCGGGCAACCCGAACCTCGCGAACTATGAGGCCTCTGCGCTGTCGGAGGACGGTGTCGCGACGGGGATCGTCCTGGTCGCCACGAATTCGAATGCGCCGGTGACACTCAGGCTGCGCAATGCCGGCGGTTTCGAGCCCTATTCCGACACGTTCCTCCAACACGCGCCTGCAAACCCCGTCACGTCAATCACGGTTTCCGATCTCTGGAACATCAACGGCACGTATTACGCCGCGGCGTTGTTCCAAGCACCGGCGCGGGCGCCCGGCTCGCAGCAACTGTCCTACACGGCGGGCGTCATCGCCTCGCAGCAGGGCAATTCGCAGGTCTCCGCGTCGATCAAGCTGATCCTGCCACCGGTAGTGCTGGTTCACGGCCTGTGGGGCGACGCGAAGAGCCTCTCGGACATGCAGTCCTACATCAACGGCACCGGTCGCTGGTACAAGCAATACGTGGCGCCGATCTGCTACTCGAAGTACCTCGCCTTCGACGCGACGAGCGATCCGCTGAGCAACGGCAAGAACCCGTGCGAGGTCACGTCGGAGACGGCGCTCGAGACCGAGATCAATTCGCTCTTCGCCACGCAGGACGCAGCTCGCGTCGTGACCGGCCGTATCGACACCGTCGCGCACAGCATGGGCGGTCTCGCGCTCCGGCACTACGCCTCGCTCTCGGGCTATCAGTCCAATCGCAACCGCACGCTTGGGCAGGTTCACACGATCGCAACCCTCAACGCACCCGAGATCGGCTCGCTGCTCGCGAACTTCCTGATCGCCCATCGCAAGGATACACGCCAGGCGCCGTTCTGGACGACGGCCGGCGCGGTCTGGCTCGCGGCGTGTGGGTCCTCGAACGCACAGGATTGCTTCAGGGGGCTCGGCATGCCCCTGTTCGCGCCCGGGTATAACGTCACGACCGGTGCGGTCTATGCGCTCGAACCGGGAAGCCCCAATCTCAAAAATCCCAACCTCTCCGGCCCCAACATCGCCAATGCCGACTGGCTTGCCATTTCCTCACTGGCGCCGGGCAACAGCGCGCTTGCGGCTGGTGTGAACACGCTGATCGCCGCGCTCTACAAGGACCCCAATGGCAGCGGCGTTCCGAATATCAACTCGATCCTGGGCACCACACAAAACGACGCCATCGTCGCGCTCGACAGCCAGACCCAAGGTGCACCGAACGGTCACGTCACGACCTTCAACAACCTCTCGCACACCCCTCTGGTGAGCAGCCTCCTGACCTTGCTGACATTCGGAACGTTCAACGACAACAACGTGCTCCAGGACAGCGGCGTCGAGAAGACGGCGTCCTGCTGGGTCGCGAGCGCAGGCGGGAGTAGTTGCTTCGCGCCGGGTGGCGAAGAAGAGACGCCGCCGGCGCCGCAGTCCGAGCGAGTAGTGCGGGCGATCGACGCCATCCGGATCTCCGCGCCTGAGCGTGCCACGCTCGGAAAGCCGTTCGAGCTCCAAATCCGCTCGCTGGTGCCGGGAAAGATGCCTGAGCTCTCCGTCTTCCAGCAGAGCGAAGATGGCGCCACACGGCCTGAAGCCGTGAAGCCGCTCCGGATCGCGGGCGACACGGCGTTCATCCGGATCGTCCCGGTGCTTCCGGGCCTCACCACATTCGGCGTCAGGGCCCAGCTCGGCGACGCCATCGCGATGCAGACGGTCCAGCTGCGGGTGAGGCTGCCTGCCGAACCGCCGCTCGAATTCCGCGCGCATGCGCTGCCGCATCTCGTGATGATCTTGAACGATAGCACGCGGATCGCAACGCCGCGTCCGCTTGCGACCTATGCGGCTCCCGTGGGTGAGGTCGCGCTTAATTCGGAGTCGGTGCGCTACCGCGTGCCGCCTGGTGACGGCGCACCGGTGGTGCGCGTCATGTCCGACGGCAGGCTCAAGGCGCTGAGACCCGGTCGTGCCGAAGTCGAAGGACAACTCGGCAATCTGCGCAGCCGCTTCGACGTGATCGTGCGCGCGACAAACCAGTAGCAAAAGAAAGGCCGCGGATCGCTCCGCGGCCTTTGCATTCGGCGTCGCGCGAAACTTAGCGCGAATAGAATTCGACGATCAGGTGCGGCTGCATCTGCACCGCGTAGGGGACGTCGGAGAGCTTCGGGATGCGCAGCAGCTTCGCCGTCATCTTGTCGTGGTCGGCCACAACGTAATCGGGCGTGTCGCGCTCGCCGCTCTTGGTCGCCTCGATCACGAGGCCCATGTCGCGTGCCTTGGCGGTGAGCTCAATGGACGTGCCTTCCTTCACCGAATAGCTCGCGATCGTCACGCGGCGGCCGTTGACCTTCACGTGGCCGTGGCTGACGAGCTGGCGGGCGGCGAACGGCGTCGGCGCGAACTTGGCGCGATAGACGAGCGCGTCCAGACGGCTCTCGAGCAGGCCGATCATGTTCTCGCCGGTGTCGCCGGGGCGGCGCGAGGCTTCGGTGTAGTATTTGCGGAACTGGCGCTCGGTGATGTTGCCGTAGAAGCCCTTGAGCTTCTGCTTGGCCTGAAGCTGCGTACCGTAGTCGGAGAGCTTCTTGGCGCGGCGCTGGCCATGCTGGCCCGGGCCGTAAGAGCGTTTGTTCACGGGGCTTTTGGGACGTCCCCAGACACTTTCGCCCATGCGGCGGTCGAGCTTGTACTTGGCGTTGGCGCGTTTGGTCATTTAAGGTCCGAAAAATTGGCGGAAAACCGCGGTTTCCGGCCTCCGGGCCGCGGGAAGGCGGGGACTATACCCATGCGCCTCGCGCTGTCAAACGGGCTTTTTCGGCCCGGCTTTCCGGGATTTCCGGTATAGCCGACACCAGCCATCGAGGGGAGAACTTCATTTGAAGGTCGTCGTGCTGGGCGGTGACGGATTTTGCGGCTGGCCGACGGCGCTGCATCTGTCGGCGCGCGGGCACGAGGTCGCCATTGTCGACAACCTTTCGCGGCGCCGTATCGACGGCGAACTGGGCGTGCAATCGCTCACGCCGATTCTGCCGGTCGCCGAACGACTCACGGCCTGGAAAGCGGTGTCCGGACGCGACATCGCATTTCACGATCTCACCGTCGGCAAGGATTTCGACCGGCTTCTGGACCTGCTGCAAGCGATGAACCCCGACGCTATCGTCCATTTCGCCGAGCAGCGGGCCGCGCCCTATTCGATGAAATCGGCCCGGCACAAACGCTACACGGTCGACAACAATCTCAACGCCACCAACGACGTGCTGGCCGCCATCGTGGAGAGCGGCCAAGACATCCATCTCGTCCATCTGGGTACGATGGGCGTCTACGGCTATGGCGTTGCGGGTATGCGGATCCCGGAAGGGTATCTGACCGTGCGCGTTCCGACCGATGCGGGCGAGCACGAGCAGGAGATTCTCTATCCCGCCAATCCCGGCTCGATCTATCACATGACCAAGACGCAGGATCAGCTGTTCTTCTTTTTCTACAACAAGAACGATGGCGTGCGGATCACCGACCTGCATCAGGGGATCGTCTGGGGGACGCAGACCGAAGAGACCAGACGCGACGCGCGGCTGATCAACCGCTTCGACTACGACGGCGATTACGGCACGGTGCTGAACCGGTTCCTGATGCAGGCAGCGCTTGGTTATCCACTCACGGTTCACGGCACGGGCGGCCAGACGCGCGCCTTCATCAATCTGCAGGATACGGTGCGCTGCATCGAGATCGCGCTGAACAATCCGCCCCACCTGGGCGAGCGCGTGAACATCCTGAACCAGATGACCGAGACGCACCGCGTGCGTGATCTCGCCAAGCTCGTCTCGGACATGACCGGTGTGGAGATCGCCCATCTCCCCAATCCGCGCAGTGAAGCCGAGGAAAATGAGCTTCATGTGGTCACCTCACGCTTCATCGGCATGGGCCTTGAACCCATTACGCTTCAGGAAGGCCTGCTTGCGGAGATCGCCGAGATCGCGCGCAAATACGCCGAACGCTGCGACCGCACCAAGATCCCCTGTGTGTCCTGGTGGAACCGCAAGACCAAAGAGCGCGGCGAGGCGCCATGATCACGCCGGAAGAGCGGCGCGCACACCGGAGGAATTCCGAGCGGCGGTTCGCTGAAGTTCTGCGCATCCTGGAGCGCAAGCCTGACGCCGTCATCGATGTCGGCGTTCGCAGCGGCACGCCCTGGCTCTATGAGGCGTTTCCGGACACCCCCTTTGTATTGGTCGATCCGCAGGAAGGCGGCGCTGCGCTCCTGACGTCGAAACCAAAGGACTTTGTGTTCGTCAACATGGCAGCGGGCCGCGCACCCTGCCGTCTCTCGCTCAACGAGCAGGGTGCGATGAGCACCTTCCTCACCCGCACCACGCTGACCGAGGTCCGGACGCGCAAGACCTACGAGGTCGAAGTCGCAACGCTTGATGCCATCATCGACGCGCATCTTCCGGACGCGAAAAGGATCGGGATCAAGATCGACACCGAAGGCTTCGAGATGGAGGTCGTCGCGGGCCTGGAGCGGCATCTCTCGCGCATCGATTTCCTCGTCAGCGAGGCGAGCGTGCTCAACCGCTTTGAAGGCTCCTACAATTTCTCCGAGCTGGTGGCGGCGCTGTGGGATAAGGGCCTGCGCTTCTACAATCTGCTCGGCCAAACCGGTCTTCGCGCGCCGCGGCTGTTTGATTGTGTCTTCCTGCAGGCCAACGACCCCGCTTTCGACAGGCTCAAAATTTGAAGCCGAACTGGGCGATCTCGCGGGCGAAGTCGCGTTCGACCGCGGCGCGCGACGCGGGTGAATAATAGGTCCGGTAATCCTGCGATGTCCGGTATCCCGATTTGCGCCTTATGTCCGTCAGATCGATGCGCCCGGGCAGGCCGAGGTGCTTGGCGATCCCGTCCAGCCCCGCCTGCAGATCGTGATAGAGAACCATCGCATCCATCGCGGGCTTGTCGTCGATGCAATAGCGGTCGCAATCGGCGACCTGCCGCGCTCTGCCTTCGGCAATGAACGCGTCGAAGCTCTGGCCGAGCGGACGCTTCGGATCGCGGTTCAGCCAGGTATAGAGCGACACCACCTTGTCGTAGGGGTTGCGCTCGACGGAAAATTTGAAATAGCGCCCGAAAGTCTCCTGGCCGAGAAGTTTGCGGACCTCTTCGGCTGGAATATGGGCGCGATATTCGCCGGCCCCGGTCTTGTAATTGCGCGCAACGCCAAAGCCGCTCCGTTCGCGCTCCCGCTCATCGATGCGCACGGAAAAAGGGGTGACAATGCCATCCTCGCCGGCGAAGCGGGTGAGCGCGAATTCGATGCTGGTGCCGGCAACCTTGTGCGTCTTGATGAAGATGAACCGGTATTTGTGCGAGACGATCACAGAAGCGCCTCGGATGCCTTAACGATCTCCGCGTAAGCCTCATGGCAGCGCCGGTCGCGCGCCGCGAGCACCGGATCGGAAAGCCACTCCGCCATCTGTCTCTTCACGTCGGGAAGGTGACGCTGGATTGTGAGGTCCTGCACCTCGTTTCGATTGCGCAGGTCGAAGAACTTTCTGTGCAGCTTCTTGTCGTTGTTGGCTGCCGTGCCGCGATGCTTCTTGGCGCGAAAATCGGCGAGGGTGCGAACGCAATAGTGGTTGAGCTGTGCGTAGCGCATGGAACGCGCTGCATCCGGCATCTCACGGAAACGCTCGCGATTGAACGATTCGGGGGACACCTCTTCGCCGCCGCTGTTGAAGATCCGCGGAATCCAGCCCTTTGCCGGGTCGAATGCCGGCATGTGATTGGCCGTCACCTTATCGAAACGCGGATCGTTGCGTGCGAGGCTTTTGACGATCCTGTTCTGCGCGAAATCCTCGAGCGACGCGCCGGTCAGGCATTCGGTCACGAGCGCGTCGTCCGGCAACCGGGAAAGCCCGTTGTCGCCGAAGAAGCGCATCTGCACCGCAATGACATCGGCGCCGTGCGCGGTGGCGATCAGGTCGGAGATCGTTCCCGAACCGGTCTTCACGACCAGAAATTCGTCGGGATCGATCTGCAGCACCCACGCGGCGCGTTTCACGAGCGGATGTTCAAGTGCTGCGCTGAGCGCCTTGTTCTGTGGCTGTTCGCCGGGCAAAGCGGGATTGGGCAGATGGGCCACAATGCCCATTTCCTCGAGCCGGTCGAGCAGAGCGGGAGACTCGTCCCCGCAATCGTTCGTGTAGATGAGGAAATCGTCGACCCCGATCAGCCGGTGATAGGCGATCCACTCCAGTAGGAACCGGCCTTCGTTCTTGGTGAAGGCGACTTCGGCGATGCGCGTCATGCCAAAGCGGGCTCGCGGTGCAGAAGCAGCGCCGTCTTGTGGGATTTTTCGGCGAAAAAAGGCTTCTTGGGATTCACGCCGGCCCCTGAAATATGCCGCTCCATTTAGAGGTGGTCGCGATAGGTGGGCAACGCCTGTTTGAAGGCGGCAGGGCGGCTTAGAAGCCCTTTACGCCATAGCGCCGCTGCCGTTTCAAACCGGCAAGAACGCCTCTCGAACGTGACACAAATATATCAATAATTACAGTGCATTGACTTCGCTCTTGCCAATAAGAACAAACCATGTACTAAGTTCTAGGAAGCGGCACCCCTATTTCACTGGGAAAGGGGGGAGTGCTGTGGAATAACGGAGACGAATCCATGAGTCAGGCGGCTTTGCGGGTGGTGGGGAAAGAAGACAGTGATCGTAAGCGTGCGCTCGAAGCCGCGCTGAGCCAGATCGACAGGGCTTTTGGCAAGGGCTCGGTGATGAAGCTCGGCAGCCGCGACCTGGGCCTCGATACCGACACGGTTTCGACCGGCTCGCTCGGCCTCGATATCGCGCTCGGCATCGGTGGGTTGCCGCGCGGCCGTGTGATCGAAATCTATGGGCCGGAATCCTCCGGCAAGACGACGCTCGCGCTCCATGCCGTGGCCGAAGCGCAGAAGAAGGGCGGCATCGCGGCATACATCGATGCCGAGCATGCGCTCGATCCGGCCTACGCCAAGAAGCTGGGCGTCGATATCGACGAGCTTCTCATTTCGCAGCCCGACACAGGTGAGCAGGCGCTCGAGATCACCGATACGCTGGTGCGCTCCGGTGGCATCGACATCATCATCATCGACTCGGTCGCGGCGCTGACTCCCAAGGCTGAACTCGAAGGCGAGATGGGAGATTCGCTTCCCGGTTTGCAGGCCAGGCTGATGAGCCAGGCGCTGCGCAAGCTCACCGCCTCGATCTCCAAGTCGAACACCATCGTGATCTTCATCAACCAGATCCGCATGAAGATCGGCGTCATGTTCGGCAGCCCGGAAACGACGACGGGCGGCAATGCGCTGAAATTCTACGCGTCCGTTCGCCTCGACATCCGCCGCATCGGCTCGATCAAGGATCGCGACGAAGTGGTCGGCAACCAGACCCGCGTGAAAGTGGTCAAGAACAAGGTTGCCCCGCCCTTCAAGCAGGTTGAATTCGACATCATGTACGGCGTGGGTGTGTCCAAGACCGGCGAGCTGATCGATCTCGGCGTCAAGGCCGGGATCGTGGAGAAATCCGGTTCTTGGTACTCCTTCGACGGCACCCGCATCGGTCAGGGCCGCGAAGCCGCCAAAACCTTTCTGTCCCAGAACAAGGAAATCGCCGACCGGATCGAAGGCCAGATCCGGCAGAATTCCGGGGTGCTGGGCAGCGCGCTCACGCTCGGAAGCGAGGAGGCTTCGGCCGCCGAGGAATGAGGAAAGACCGGTTTGCTCGTTCCCTCGGCATGGGGAACGGCTCCAGAAGGGGCGCCGGCAACGGCGCCCCTTCGCTTTTCTAGAGGTCTATGATCCGGCCCAAGGTCATTTGAGGTTTTGGACGCGCATTTCGTCCGCGCTGCTACCGGTTTCGTCCGGAAAGCCGCCTTTGGCCCGCGCCAACGCTCCTTCAATCTTTTCCCGTCTTAATCGGCGCATAAGCCAAAGCCCTTAATCCCTTGTCCTAGACACTTAAATCCCGCTGCCTGTACAAGCAGAACATGAAAAGCCTGAACGATATTCGCGCCGGATTCCTGGATTTCTTCCGCGGGCAGGGCCACACGCTTGTGCCGTCCTCGCCGCTAGTGCCGCGCAACGACCCGACCCTGCTCTTCACCAATGCCGGGATGGTGCAGTTCAAGAACGTCTTCACCGGCGCCGAGAAGCGGCCTTATGTCCGTGCGGCCTCGAGCCAGAAATGCGTGCGCGCCGGCGGCAAGCACAACGATCTCGACAATGTCGGCTACACCGCGCGCCATCACACCTTCTTCGAGATGCTGGGGAATTTCTCCTTCGGCGACTATTTCAAGGAAGACGCGATCAAATTCGCCTGGGATCTGATCACGCGCGACTTCGCCATCCCGAAGGAGCGCCTGCTCGCAACCGTCTATGCCGAGGACGACGAAGCGTTCGGGCTGTGGAAGAAGATCGCGGGCTTCTCCGACGACCGGGTGATCCGGATTCCGACCTCGGCCAATTTCTGGTCGATGGGGGACACCGGCCCCTGCGGTCCGTGTTCGGAAATCTTCTATGATCACGGCGACAACATCCCGGGTGGTCCGCCGGGCTCACCGGACGAGGATGGCGACCGGTTCGTCGAGATTTGGAATCTCGTCTTCATGCAGTTCGAGCAGGTCGACGCGAAGACGCGTCTAAATCTGCCGAGGCCCTCGATCGATACCGGCATGGGGCTTGAACGCGTCACGGCCGTCATGCAAGGCGTGCATGACAATTACGACATCGATCTCTTCCGGCATCTGATAGCGGCGTCGGTCGAATTCTCCGGCGCCAAGGATCAGGGCGAGGCACACTTCTCCCATCGCGTGATCGCCGATCATTTGCGCTCGACCTCGTTCCTGATTGCGGACGGTGTGCTGCCGTCGAACGAAGGCCGCGGCTACGTCCTTCGCCGCATCATGCGCCGCGCCATGCGCCACGCCCACTTGATCGGTTCGAAAGAGCCGTTGATGCACCGGCTCGTGCCCTCGCTGGTTGCCGAGATGGGCCAGGCCTATCCCGAACTCAAGCGCGCCGAGGCCCTCATCGAGGAAACCCTGAAACTCGAGGAAGAACGCTTCCGCGTGACTCTCGCGCGCGGTTTGAAGCTCCTCGATGAGGAAAGCGAAGGCCTTCACAGAGGCGACACGTTCAAGGGCGAAACCGCGTTCCGGCTCCATGACACGTTCGGTTTCCCGCTCGATCTGACCGAGGATGCGCTCAAGGACCGCGGCATTGCCGTCGACAGGGCCGGCTTCGACACGGCAATGGAGAAGCAGCGTGCCGAGGCGCGCAAATCCTGGGCGGGTTCGGGCGAAGCCGCATCCGAGGCGCAATGGTTCGCCGTGCGCGAGGAGTTCGGACCGACCGAATTCCTGGGCTATGAGACGGAGAACGCCGGAGGCGCCATCATCGCCATGATGAAGGATGGCCAGCGCGTGACCAAAGCGGCTGCCGGCGATACCGTCCTTGTACTGACGAATCAGACGCCGTTCTACGCCGAAGCCGGCGGCCAGATCGGCGATCAGGGAACGATGATTTCGGCCAGAGGCGAAGGGCGGGTCGTCGATACCGAGAAGAAGCTCGGAAGTCTGCATGTTCATGTCGTCGAGATCGTGAAAGGCGAACTCAGCGTCGGCGATGCCGTCGATCTGAAGGTCGATGACGAGCGCCGCAGGGCCACGCGCGCCAACCATTCCGCCACGCATCTTCTGCATGCGGCGCTGAAGCGCGTGCTCGGGCCGCACGTCTCGCAGAAGGGCTCGCTGGTGGCACCTGATCGTCTGCGATTCGATTTCAGCCATCCCAAGCCCGTGACCACGGACGAACTCGAGCGGATCGAAAATCTCGTCAACGCGATCATCCGCCAGAACGGCGATGTCTCGACGCGCCTGATGCCGACCGATCAGGCGATCAAGGCGGGCGCCGAGGCGCTGTTCGGCGAGAAATATGGCGATGAGGTGCGCGTCCTCACCATGGGCGAGGAGCCCGACCGCGCCTATTCGGTCGAACTCTGCGGCGGCACCCACGTGCGCCGGCTGGGCGACATCGGTCTCTTTACGATCCTGTCCGAAAGCGCCGTCGCGGCCGGCGTGCGACGCATCGAGGCGCTGACGAGCGAAGGCGCGCGCCGCTATCTCTCCGGCCAGGCGGAGATCGCGCGCGAAGCCGCGGCTGCGCTCAAGACGTCGACCGGCGAATTGCCCGCACGCGTCGCCCAGCTCGCAGACGAACGACGCAAGCTCGAGCGTGAAATCGCCGAAGCCCGCAAGGCGCTGGCGCTCGCAGGCCCGGCCCGCGAATCCGGCGACGAAGCGAAAACCATCTCGGGCGTGAAGACCGTTCTGCGCGTCGTCGAAGGCGTGTCGGCGAAAGACCTGAAGGGCCTTGCCGACAACGCCAAGGCAAAGGTGGGTTCCGGGGTCGTTGCATTCGTCGCGGTGGCGGACGGCAGGGCGTCTCTGGTCGTGGGCGTGACCGACGACCTGACGTCGCGCATCAGTGCGGTCGATCTTGTGCGGCTAGGGGCGGAGGCGCTCGGCGGCAAGGGTGGCGGAGGCCGTCCCGACATGGCGCAAGCCGGCGGTCCCGACGGCGCAAAGGCGAAGGACGCACTCGAGGCCATCGCTCAGCGTCTCGGCGCGCTGGAGCCCGCGCGATGAGAGGCGCATGACGCTCGCGGCCGACGACTTCATCGTAACGCCCCGGCACCGCGCCTATCTCATTCTCGAGGGGGGCCGCTCGGGCGGGTTTTTCGGCCATGTGGTCGAGGCCGTCCTCATCACACTGATCGTCTCCAACGTCCTGGCCTATACGGTGCAGACCATTCCGTCGGTCGACGCCCAATTCAGCATCGCTTTCCTGTGGCTCGAACGCGTCTCGGTCGTGATCTTCACCCTCGAATATTTCGCGCGCATCTGGACCGCGCCGGAAGATCCTACCACCAAGCGCGGCCGTTATCTCAGCCGGATCAATTTCGTGTTCCGGCCGATGATGGTCATCGACTTTATGAGCATCGCGCCGGCCTATGTTGCGCTCTTCATCCCGTTCATCGATCTGCGCTTCCTGCGTCTGATCCGCCTGTTGCGGCTGCTCAAGATCGCGCGCTATTCGCCGGCATTGTCGACGCTTGCCCAGGTGCTCGCCGAAGAGCGCCGCGCGCTCTATGGCACCGTGCTTCTCCTGCTCTGTGCGATGGTGTTCGCGGCCGCCGCCCTTCACGTCGTCGAAGGCGGCGCGCCCGGTGCGAACCCAGCGTTCTCGACGATGCCGGGTTCGATGTATTGGGCGATCACGACGCTCACGACCGTGGGCTATGGCGATGTCACCCCGATCACCGGCCTCGGCCGCTTCATCGCCGGGTTCACGATGGTCGTCGGTCTCGGGCTCTTCGCGCTCCCGGTCGGTATCGTGGCGACGGGCTTCGTCAATTCGATCCACCGCCGCGATTTCGTGGTGACGTTCGGTATGCTGTCGCGCGTGCCGCTGTTCCGCGGCATCGATGCCCAGATCATCGGCGATATGATGGTGATGCTGCGCGCGCGCGCGGTCAGCGCGGGCACCGTCATCTCGGCCGCGGGTGCGCGGGCGGACGCGATGTATTTCGTGATCTCGGGCGAGGTTGAGGCCAATCTGCAGAACCAGCGCATCCGGTTCCGCAGCGGCGATTTCTTCGGCGAACTCGCCCTTCTGGAAGAGACGATGCGCGCCGCCACCGTGGTCGCGATCGAACCCGCGCGCGTCCTCACGCTCGCGGTGGACGACTTCAACCACCTGCTCAACAAGCATCCCGGCCTGATGCGCCGTATCCACCGCATGGCGGCGGCGCGCGCAGAGGATATCGCCCAGGCCGGCGCGATCTCGGAATCCGAGATCAAGGCGGCGCGCCGCATGCGCAAGCGCGTCGAACGCAATCCGGGCCGCGATTCGACTAGGGCTTGAAGAAAACGCAGACCTTGTTGCCGGTCGGATCGCGCAGATAAGCGCCATACCAGTCGCGCTTGTCGGCAGGCCGATAACCGGGCGCACCTTCGTCCGTCCCGCCGGCTTTCAGTCCGGCATCGAATGCGGCCTTCACCTCGTCTTCGGTCGTCGCCTTGAACGCGATCATCATGCCGTTGCCGGAGCTCGCCGGTTTGCCGTCGAATGGCGGGCAGACATAGACGCTGTGACCGTCCGCGCCTTTCGGGCCATAGCCGATCCACCCGCTGTCGGCGAATTTGCGCTCCTGCCCGAAGGCGCCGAAGAACGCATCGTAGAATTTGCCCGACGCCTCGCTGTCCTTCGCGCCGATGGTGACGTAGCCGATCATGAGAACCCTCCAGAACTTGGGCGCAGACGCTATCCGATCCGTAGGAACAAAGAAGGAACAAAACTGCAGGGCGGGTCTGCGAAATTCGCATGGGGTTGAAGATCGGTCCTTTCGAACCTTTTTGTTGAAGGCGGTCGGAATTCGACGAAGAGCAGCGTGCTGCACGTTGCAGGTGCGCTGAAATGATCAGAGCGTGGGGTCGGTGATTGCCACGATCAGCCCCGCTGCCTGTGCCAGCTTGTCGATCTGTTCGGCAGGCAATCCGTCGAGCGCGCCGGTGAGACGCGCGAGCCTGCGCCTGCGTCCGGCTTCGAGAAGCTGGCGGCCTTTACGCGTCAGCGCGATTTCGACCGAGCGGCGGTCGAGCGGCTTGCGTGTCACAAGCTGCAGATTCTCGAGCGCGCTCACAAGCTGCGACATGGTCGGCGGCTTGACCTGCTCGGCCTGGGCGAGGGCGCCCTGCGTCTGCGGACCGCCATAGGCGAGTACCGACAGCACCGACAGTTGCGCCCCTGTGATTCCCGACGCGACGTCCTCCTTGCGCACATAGCGCAACAGCCGGATGGCAGCGCCATGCAACATGTCGGCGACCTGTTCGTTGCGCATCGTGGAACGCGGCACTTGACTCTCCGATATAGTTAGGTAACCTAACAATGTGAAGACCTAAGTGTAGGGGACGAAAGCTGCCATGGAAAGCGAACGCAGTCTTGCGGGCCGGAAGCTTCAGCAGGTGGCGCTCACCTGCCGTGATCTCGAGCGTTCCAAGGTCTTCTACCGCGATACACTCGGCCTCACCTTCATGTTCGAGGCCAGCGGCATGCTCTTTTTCCAGCTCGATGGCATGCGGCTGATGGTCGGCAAGGAGATGACGCCCAATACGCCGATCGGCGGTTCAGTCGTCTATTTCGACGCGCCGGACATTGACGCCTTGGGACCTGCGCTCGAAGCCAGGGGCGTGCAATTCCCCGGCCCCGCGCAGGTGGTGCAGCGCACCGAAAGTCATGAACTCAAATTGCGCGAGTTCCGCGATCCGGACGGCAACGCGCTGGCGCTGATGGGTCTGGTTCCGATCAAATCAAGTTGATCCCAATCCTGCCGCAATTGAGCGCAAGCTTACTTTGCGGGAGGGTAGGGCATGACAGGCAGGCGGGAGCTTCTGGTGGGCGCGCTTCCGGCGTTCGCCATATTCGCGCTGCTTAGGGAAGCGGCGGCGGATGTAGCCCCGAGCGCGCGTGCGCCCGCGGGGCGCTGGATCGCCCGGCAGGACGAACTCGCGCGCAGTCTTATGAAAAAGAAAATCACCCAGGTAGAATGGCACGATCAGGTCAATGCACTCGCGCGCGATGTCGATATCGGCGAACTGGCCTTTGAAATCCGCCGCGCGCGCACGCGCCCGGCCGGCGATCCCTTCGGCCACGATCCCAAGAAGCGGTTCATTACCTTCCTCGACGCAGACGAAAAGCCGTTGCGCCTTTCCTACGGCGCGGCGCTGTTCACCTTCGACAAAACCAATGTGATCACGCCGCACGCCCACAAACACATGGCTAGCGCCCATCTGGTGCTCGAGGGCAAAATCCGCGTCCGCACCTTCGACCGCATCGCGGACGAAGACGGCGCGATCCTCATCCTGCCGACCGGCGACACCGTGGCCGAGCCGGGCCACGCCGCCGCCATGACAGGCGATAAGGACAATGTGCATTGGTTCGCGCCGCGTTCGCCCCATGCCATGACGTTCGACGTGATCGTGGATGGGCTCGATTCCGGCCAGGACCGCTACGTCATCCAGCCGCTCGATCCCCTGGCCGGCGAGCGCCTTTCCGACAGCACCATCCGCGCGCCGCTGCTGAGCTTCGAGGAATCGTCGATGCGCTATACGGCGGCGTTGTAGATCAACACGCGCGGAGAGGTGCTCGACCATCCTCGTTAGTCTGCTCGCAAGTCTGCAGTCGTCACCAGTTCGTCTGCCTCGACGCGTATGATTTTCTCCTTCGCGCCGTAGCCATCCGCAAACACCCGCAATTGCTGGCCAAAGGTCGAAGCTTCGATGCAATGTTCTGTCACGTTCTCGTTTGCATCTGCTTGGCATCGATCGATGTCGACGATCTCTTCCGGCTTCATCTGCTTTACGAAGCGCACGCATTCATCCTGCTTTTCGCTAAAGGTGCAGGAGAGCTTGAAGTCGGCGTTGCCCTGCTGCAGCCTCGCGGTTATTTCTCCAACCAACCAAATACCCTCCACTGCACCTCCCTCATCCGGTGCGTTGAACATGTGAGCGTGCTGCGGATCGAGTCTGCGGCAATCGGGGTTGTCCCGCCCGAACGGCAAATTCCGGCTCTCAAGAACTGGTGACTTGGGCGGAACGACGAAGCGATACAGCGTTTTCGCCTGAATGCTTTCCGCTGCGGTCGGGGTGTCGGCACCAATTGTCGGCAATCTCACAGGGCGAAAATAAACGGTTACGTTGTCCGCCGCACATAGTCCCGGAATGAATGTTTCGCGGGTTTTGGTCCAGAACCAGAGATCGGAGAGCGGGAGTTTTGGTCGCTCCGTCGTGGCGGGATACGGTTCGAGGACAAGAATGCGCGAGAGCTGCTCGAGTGTCCGCCGCTTGACCTCCGCCGCGGGAAGCCTTCGAGATTCGATCTTTGTGATAGTTCCCGTATTCCGGGCACCTACGGATGGTTCAAATCCCGGAACAAGTAGAAGGCAAAGCCCGGTGAGAAATATGTTCCTTAAGCGCATTTGATCTGCCCCCGCACAACGCCGCGCGAGCCTAACGCTCCGTCAGGTTCGGAACCATCCCTCGGGGAGAGCGAGCCACGCACAGCGGTCTTTGTCCTGTGCCGACAGGTTCGGTGCGGGGAGCGGTTCGTCGACGAAGCAGCCGCCGGCGATGCCGGTCTGGTCGGGCAGGAAACCGAAGCTCTTCCAGTAGAGCGTCGTACCGCAGTGTGCGCAGAAGAAGCGGTTGTAGCCGGCGTCGCCATCCTTTGCGTAGACGCGCATCTCGCCTGACTTAGCGATGACTTTGTCGTCCGGGAAATACGCCGACCACCCAAACGCGCTGCCGGTGCGCTTGCGGCAACTCGTGCAATGGCAAAGGCCGTTCAGCGTGGGCTCGCCCTCGACCGTGATCGCACAATCGCCGCAACAGCAGCGGGCCGTCCGCGTCACGCCATCGCCTTCTTCAGGTTCTCGTCCACCTTGTCGAGGAAGCCTTCGGTGGTCAGCCATTTCTGGTCGGGGCCGATGAGGATCGCGAGATCTTTGGTCATGAAGCCCGATTCCACCGTGTCGACGCACACGGTTTCGAGCGCATGGGCGAATTTCATGAGCCGCTCATTGCCGTCGAGCTTGGCGCGGTGCGCGAGGCCGCGCGTCCAGGCGAAGATCGAGGCGATGGAGTTGGTCGAGGTCGACTGACCTTTTTGATACTGGCGGTAGTGGCGCGTGACGGTGCCGTGCGCGGCTTCGGCTTCCACGGTCTTGCCGTCCGGCGTCATCAGCACGGATGTCATCAGCCCCAGCGAGCCAAAGCCCTGCGCCACCGTGTCGGACTGCACGTCGCCGTCGTAGTTCTTGCACGCCCACACATAGCCGCCCGACCATTTGAGGGCCGCCGCCACCATGTCGTCGATCAGGCGGTGCTCGTAGGTAAGGCCCGCGGCCTTGTACTTGTCGGCGAACTCGGCGTCGAAGATCTTCTGGAACAGATCCTTGAAGCGGCCGTCATAGGCTTTGAGGATCGTGTTCTTGGTGGACAGATAGAGGGGATATTTCCGCTGCAGCGCGTAGTTCATCGACGCGCGCGCAAAATCGATGATCGACTGGTCGAGGTTGTACATCGCCATGGTGACGCCGGCGCCCGGCGCCTGGAACACTTCGTGTTCGATCACTTTGCCGTCGTCGCCAACGAATTTGATGCTCAGCGTGCCAGCGCTGGGAAAATGGAAATCGGTGGCGCGGTACTGATCGCCATAGGCGTGACGGCCGATCACGATCGGCTGCGTCCAGCCGGGCACGAGCCGCGGCACGTTCTTGCAGATGATTGGCTCGCGGAAGATCGTCCCCCCTAAGATGTTGCGGATCGTGCCGTTGGGCGACTTCCACATTTTCTTGAGCTTGAACTCGGTGACGCGCGCCTCGTCGGGCGTGATGGTCGCGCATTTGACGCCGACGCCGTGCTTCTGGATCGCGTGCGCCGCGTCGATGGTGACCTGGTCGTCGGTGGCGTCGCGGTGCTCGACGGAGAGGTCGTAATATTCCAGCGTCACGTCCAGATAGGGCAGGATCAGTTTCTTCTTGATCAGGTCCCAGATGATGCGGGTCATCTCATCGCCATCGAGCTCGACGACGGGGTTGGCAACCTTGATCTTTTCCATGGGGGCCCTCGGATTTTTCGCTGGCCGGGGGTATAGCGAGGCCATGATCCACCGTCAAAGCGGCCAATGAACTCCCCTCCGGCCATCATCTTGAGCCATCCCCAGCTCGGCGAGAACATCGGCGCGACCGCGCGGGCGATGAAGAATTTCGCGCTACCGGAGCTCCGGCTCGTGAACCCGACCGCGGGCTGGCCCAATCCGAAAGCCGAGGCGATGGCGGTGGGCGCGGCCGACATTCTCTCCGGGGCCTCGCTGCACGGGAGCCTGAAGGACGGGCTCGCCGATCTCCATCTCGTTTACGCGACCTCGGCACGCGAGCGCGGCATCACCAAGGAGGTGATCACACCGGCCGAAGCGGCGAAGCGCCTGCGTGCGGCGTCGGCGCGCGGCCACAAGACGGGCATCCTGTTCGGCAATGAGCGCGCCGGTCTCGACAATGACGAGATCAGCCTCGCCGATGCCGTCATCACGATCCCGACATCACCGTTCTCGTCGATCAATCTCGGGCAGGCGGTGCTGCTCGTGGCCTATGAGTGGTTCCGTGCCGCGGATACAACGCCGCCCGCGCGGGTCGAACATGGCGGCGTACACCGCATGCCCACGCGCGCGGAGTTGTTCCAGCTCTTTGAACATCTCGAGCGTGAACTCATGGAAAGCGGCTTCCTGTTCCCGCCTGACAAGACCGATCACATGGTCCGCGTGACGCGCGCCACCTTGCATCGCGCGAAGCTCACCTATCAGGAAGTGCAGACGCTCCGCGGTATGATCGTGGCGCTGACCCGCGGCAAGCACCGGGTGACGCGGAAATAGCCAGCTGACAGAGCGGTTTGGCTTTTGGCGGGAGCATATCCGGCGCTGGCGAGCCGCTCTATGGGCGCAATCTTGCATAATGGAGAGGCGGCCTCTCCGACTCGTAGACCGTCATGGCTTTCCGCACGTGTATTTTCACCACAGTTCCAATGCCTTCTGTGCTGTCGATCACGATGGATGCACCCATCGCTCTGGCGAGAAGAAAACTGATGGTGAGGCCAAGGCCCGTGCCCTGATATTTCCGATTGTACGCACCCTCCGCTTGAACGAACGGCCGTCCAATCTCGTTCAACGTCGCTTTCGGAATCCCGCAGCCTTCATCCCGAACGCTCAGCTCGTGCGCTCCGTCGAGCGCAACGCACGCGATTTCGATATGGGAATGCTCCTGGGAAAATTTGATCGCGTTCGACAGGATATTGATCAGAATTTGGTGCAACGCCTGCCGATCGGCATACACCAAATGCGACGACACACTCACTTGCGTATCGAGACGAATGCCTCGGCCTTCCGCCAACACGCTCACCATGCGGATGCAATCGTGTACGACCTGTCCCAGGCATACGACCTCCATGTCGGGTTCATATTTGCCCGCCTCGATGCGCGAGACCTGAAGAATGTCATTGACAATGCGTAGCAGGTGATGGCCGCTGTCCAAGATCGCTTTGGTGTATTCGCGGCGCTTGCCCTCACTGATGCCGATGAATTGTTCGGTGGTCAGGAGTTCCGAGAATCCGATGATCGCGTTGAGCGGAGTGCGCAGTTCGTGGCTCATATTCGCGATAAAGGCGGATTTGCTCCGGCTCGTTTCTTCCGCAGACTGGGCGCGTGCTTGGCTTGCCTCAAGTTGGCTTTGATTGACGCGGACTTCGCTGAGACGAGCGTGCTCTGCCACGCGCCACCAAAGAAGAGCGAGCCCGCCAAGGGCGAGTAACGCAACAGCGCCGGTGGCGGTCATCGCCGGCAAAACGCGGCGCAAAAGGTTTTGTCCCGATTGCGCCGGACGCCAGCCGAGCCCAAACGGCGAGCGCGCGCCGGTCGGGCTGGGCAAGATGAAGCCGCCGTTAGAGCTCCGCTCCACGCGCAATTGTTGAATCCCATAGTCCTGGCCGAGCTGATCGAGAAAGCCTCGATTGAATTCGCGTACTTCGATCAGAACAAAATGCGACGTTGCGCCGCCTAAAGATTTGCGAATGACGGAGGCGCCGACAAGACACGGCACACCGTTCAAATCGACGAAGCCGGATATACCGACGCGGCGGTCGAACGCGAGTTGCGCTAAGCGGGACAGCGTCGCGCGGTCCTGCACAGAAGGTGCAGGCCCGCCGGGCTTGCGCGAATAACGATAAGCAACCGATCCCGATTGGGATATCGCGAAGACGTGATCCATTCCGAATGTTCTGGACAGATAGGGCCCGAGATTCGCGCGCCCCCATTCCGCACTTTGTTGTCCCTCAAAATACTCATAGAGTTCGTTCCATGCGGTAAAGTCCGAAACTGCGTTCCCCAAGTTTTTGACGCGGTCGCTTATGACGGAGAGCAGCAATCGTTGCTCGCCCTCCTCTTGCTTCGCATCAAGGCTTCCGGAAGAGATATTGATGACCCATAGGATGACACCGAAGCATCCGATCAGGACGAACGCCATCGCGCCGCAAAGAGCGGCGACGGCATGGGTAAGCCGATGTTGACGATCTTTCACCAATTCAGGGACTAGATAAGACCTTCCCACTTTATGGCCGACAAATTAATGAATAGTCTTTGCTCTTGGGCTGCCGAGCCCCCGGGGGGAGGCTCCAAGCCCGCCAACTTCGTCAGCGGTTCGCTCACCCGCAGCTTCTTGATAAGATTTGCGCCGGCCTTACCCGATTTCCGCTCCCGGCAAAAAGGGAACTCGGCCTGATGTAAGATCGTTGCAGACGCCGATGCCTCGTCCACTCAAGGTCTTCCGTGCCCATCTGGGCTTCTACGACACCATCGTCGCAGTGCCCTCGCAAAAGGCGGCAGCCGTTGCCTGGGGTGCCAATCCACGGGAGTTTGCGCAAGGTTTTGCGAGTGTCACGCAGGATGTCAAAGCGGTCGAAGCGGCGCTGGCGCAGCCCGGCGTGGTGCTTCGCCGCCCGGCTGGGTCGCATGGTCCTTTCAAGGCCGAGCCCGACAAGCCGGCGGTGCCCAAGCTGACAGCCAAGCAAAAGCAGCACGCAGCGAAGGGAGAGCAGGAAGCAAAAGCAAAGGCGCGGCAGAAGGCCGAGCGGGAAAAACGTGCGGAAGCCAGCCGTGCAGCCGCTGCCGAGGCCGAACTCGCCGAAATCGAAGTGGAAGAAGCCAGGCTGCGCGAGCGGCGGCGCAAGCTGCAGAAATCCTTCAGCCTGCGCCGCGTGAAATAGCGGCGAAGGGGACGGGGCGGAAGCTCATCGCTTTAAGCGCTGGCGCCTTTTCGCTGTCCACGCCGCTTGAGGTCCCGATCCAGCAGACAATCGATAAAAGCGGTCAACGCCGACGTGGGGAGTCTTCGGCTCGGATAGTAGAGGAAGAGGCCGGGCACCGTGGGCGACCAATCCGCAAGCACGCGCTTCAATCGTCCCGCCGAAATCAAATCGCGAATGGGTTCGTCATCGTAGGCATAGAGAATCCCCAATCCCTGCAATGCAGCCTCGTGCATGATCACTTCGGAATTCGAGACGATTGGACCTGCGACGGACAATTCGAGCTTCTTTCCTTTACGCTCCATCGGCCATCGGTAGATCGCACCGCTCCCGGGGAAGCGCCAGTTGATACAGGCGTGCCGGTGCAGATCGGCAGGCTCCTTGGGCTCTCCATGCCGGGCGAGATATTCCGGCGATGCGACCGCGCGCATCGGATGATCCGGCGTCAGGCGGACCGCGATCATGTCCTTCTCAAGACGTTCGCCCACTCGGATACCGGCGTCGAAGCGGCCGGCAACGATGTCGCTCAAGCCTTCATCCACCACAATATCGAGCACCACGTCGGGACAGGTTCTGTGAAATCTCCCCAGTCTTGGAGCGATGAGTTGCCGCGCGGCCATCCCGAGTGTGTTGATCCGCAGTGTACCGGCGGTTCGCCCGGTCGCAGCGACAGCATCGGCGACGGCCGCATCCATCTCGGCCATCATCGGGACTATTCGCTCGTACAATCTCGATCCCGTTTCGGTCGGTGCAACGCTGCGGGTGGTTCGATTGAGGAGGCGCACGCCAAGGCGTGTTTCGAGCTGACGAATGGTCTGGCTCAGCGCCGAGGCCGACAAGCCGAGATGATCGGCGGCGCGGGCGAAACTCGCGCGCTCGACGACCGCAGCGAACGCCTTGAGTTCTGCGAATTCGGATCCCCGCATTATAACCGGTTCTCTAAAGAGCCAACTCAGATTATAGATCATTAAGTTATTGGCGGAAATCGCCAGATTGGTCTCACAGATGGAGACCGAGATGACAGAGCAACTGAAACTTCCCGAACCCGTTGCAGCCTATTTTGCCGCCGATCGGCTCGATGGAGAGGCTGTCGCGCGATGCTTCACCCGCGATGCCTTCGTGAAAGACGAGGGCCACACCTACAACGGCCGCGATGCGATCAAGGAATGGAAGACCGGGACCTCGCGGAAATATACCTACACATGCGAACCGATCCACATGGAGCAGAAGCACGACACGACCATCGTCACGTGCCATCTCGAAGGAAACTTTCCGGGTGGCAAGGCCGACTTACGGTTCCTCTTCCGGATGGAGCGCGGCAAGATCGCAAGTCTGGAGGTCATCCCGTGAGGTTTGATGCTCGCGAATAACCGCGCTACTAAGGCGGAGCCTTCTCCGGCGCCGTATCTCGCAGCGCGCGGGACACGGCTTGTGGATCGACGGATTCGATCATCTGGTCCGCGACCCGATCGACGCGGTCTTTCAACTGCGGGCTATCGCGTCGAAGTTCTTCCAGAAGGTCGATGATCTTTGCCGTCTTTTGTTCGCTGACGAACGCGAGCTGGAGGATCAACTGCTCGCGATGGCTCGCGAGCACATCCGCACGCTTTTGCGTCGACAGAATCAGAATGGTCACAAAAAATGCCAGAGCCGACAACGTCAGCTCTAGATAGGGAAACGGCGGAGCATCCCAGGCACGCTCGCGAAGAGCCACATTGGCGCCGATCCAGACACCAACAAGGCCAATGACGATCACGGTGAAGACCGGGGCACCGATCTGCGTCTTGACGCGGTCCAGAACGCGTTCGATGGGCGTGGCGCTCGTGTGATGCTCCACGCGCAGCTGCTCGACGGCGCGCACGGTTTCTTCCACGTGTGGCGGCAGTGTCTCATTCATCGTTTCGCCTGCCATAGCTGAACCTTATGAAGCCCAAGCAAAAAGGCCCGCGGTGATCGCGGACCCTCCTGCGTTTATTGGTCATCTGAACTACGGCTTGGTCGCGCCGCCAACCGCGTCTTTGATATCGCCCGTGGCGCTCTTCTCTTTGCCTGTTGCCGTGTTAGCGACGCCATCCGGCTTGGGATTGGCGTTGCCACGGACTTTGTCAGCCTTGATTTCGCTCTGCGGTGCCGTGCCTTTGATTTCGTTACTCATGATTCTCTCCTTCTCTGGTGCTAGCGATACAGCGCGCGGTCGCTGCGAACCTGGTCGGCGGTATATGGCGTCGCCGCGGGATCGAAACTCTTCCAACCCGCCGCACGATAGGCAGTCGCACGGTCGCTCGCGTTGACACCGGAGCGGTCCAGCACCGATTGAAAACGCACGGCATCGTCGTTCGCCACCCGCGCTATCACCAAAGCGCCGCCGCGGCGGACCGTTTCGGCATATACGTCCGCCTCTTCCTTGCTGACGCCAGACTCTACCAAGGCACCAATGACGCCACCGGTAACGCTTCCCGCCACGACACCGGCAAGGGTTGATGCTGCCCAACCCGCGGCGACGATCGGACCAATTCCGGGGATGGCAAGGAGGCCGATACCTGCGGCCAGCCCCGCGGCGCCCGCGGCAACGCCGCCGATGCCAGCGCCGGTACGAGCGCCTTCCGTGCGATCGTCGGTGCCGTCGCGGTCCTTGTCGTGACGGATATCGACGTGTTTCACGCCGTCATCGCTCTTGTGCAAGCCTTCTGCGTTGCTCGCGACAATGCTGATGTCGCCACCCTTGACGCCGGCGGCCTGAAGTTCGCCAACCGCTGCCTCGGCGGATGCGTAGTCATTGTAGAGATGAGAGATTGTCTTGGTCATTTTGGAATCCTTCGTTCGATGGCGAACACATTTTTCAGTCGGCGTTGACGTTGCCCTGATAGTCGACGCTGATCTTCACGCGCTGGCCCGCCTTTGTGGCCATGCCGCGCCACACGCCATCGTCGTCTTTCTTGAGCGTTCCGACGTTGGTGTAGCCTTGCGCGGTGATGCGCGATTGCGCTTCCGATTCCGTGAAACTGTTCGATCCTTTGACGGGCACATCGGAATTGTTGCCGGCTTCGGTCTTCACGGCCGGATTTTGCGGGCCGGACTGAGCGGGCGTCTGGGCAGAGGCAAACGATAGCGTAAACGCGATGAAGGCCGTCGAAACAGCCAGCGCAGCTGCGCGCATGAAATCTCCGATTTTTCTTGGGATGCAGGGACGTAACTCGCCAGTTCGGCGAACGTTCCGAAGCAGCCATGCGCGCCACCAGGATCGTGCCGCCGGTGGCAAAACATATTAGTCGCAGGATGCCGCTGGGCCGATATCAGGCATCGTGCGTTGTCGCTGCGGGAAACCGGAGCGCGCTATGACAAAGACGAAGAAGAGACTGCCCCGTCAGCAGAAATCCAAGCCGGAGCTTGATGCTTCGGTCGGCAATGGCGGCGAGGTTCATCAGACGGCTGCGGGCACTGTGGGTCTCACGACAAACCAGGGCATCCCAATATCGGATAATCAGAATTCGCTGAAAATCGGCGAGCGTGGCCCGGTTTTGCTGGAGGACTTCGTTCTCCGCGAGAAGATCACGCATTTCGACCATGAGCGCATCCCGGAGCGCATCGTTCATGCGCGCGGATCGGCTGCGCATGGTTATTTCGAGCTATACGAACCGCTGACCAAAATCTCCAAGGCCGATTTCCTGCAGCGCAAGGGCGAGCGGACCGACGTGTTTGTTCGATTCTCGACAGTGGCGGGCAACAAGGGATCGCACGACCTCGCACGCGATGTCCGCGGCTTTGCGGTCAAGTTCTACACCGAAGAAGGCAATTTCGATCTCGTCGGCAACAACATCCCGGTGTTCTTCATTCAGGATGCCATCAAGTTCCCCGACCTTATCCATGCGGCAAAGCCTGAACCGGATCGCGAATTCCCGCAGGCCGCGACCGCGCATGACACGTTCTGGGACTTCATCTCGCTCATGCCCGAGAGCATGCACATGATCATGTGGGCGATGTCGGACCGTGCCATCCCGCGCTCGTACCGGATGATGGAAGGCTTCGGCGTCCACACGTTCCGTCTGATCAACGACAAGGGTAATACGACGTTCGTCAAGTTCCATTGGCGCCCGAAGCTTGGGATGCAGTCCGTTGTCTGGGACGAAGCAGTCAAGATCAATGGCGCTGATAGCGATTTTCATCGCCGCGATCTCTGGGAGACCATCGATGGCGGCGGGACGGTCGACTTCGAACTCGGCGTGCAGCTTTTTACCGAAGAACAAGCGCTCGCGTTCGACTTCGACGTGCTCGACGCCACCAAACTCATTCCGGAGGAAATGATCCCGGTAAAGATGATCGGGCGCATGGTCCTAGACCGCAATCCGGGCAATTTCTTCGCCGAGACCGAGCAGGTCGCGTTCTGCGTCGCCAACATCGTGCCCGGCATCGATTTCAGCAACGATCCGCTGATGCAGGGCCGCCTGTTTTCCTATCTCGATACGCAGTTGAAGCGGCTGGGCGGGCCGAACTTCCATCAGATCCCGATCAATGCACCCAAATGTCCCTTCGCCAATCTGCAGCGCGACGGCCAAATGCAGATGCAGGTGCCGCTGGGCCGCGTCAATTACGAGCCGAACAGCCTGGACCCGAACGGCCCGCGCGAAGTTCCAGACCGGGGCTTCGCGTCGTTTCCGGCGGAGGAGGCCGGAGGAAAGCTGCGCATCCGCGCAGATCTTTTTGCCGATCACTATTCCCAGGCGCGACTGTTCTTCAACAGCCAGACCCAGCCCGAACAGGACCACATCGTTGCGGCGCTGATCTTCGAACTGAGCAAGGTTCAGACGCTGGCGGTCCGTGAGCGGGTGGTCTCGCGTCTGCTGAACATCGACGACACTTTGGCGGCGCGCGTTTCCGCGGGACTCGGCCTTGACGACGTCCAGCCCGCCGAGGTGGCCGCACAGCCAATCGAAATGAAGCCGTCGCCGGCACTCAGCATCCTTCAAAAAGCGAAACCCACCTTGGAAGGCCGCACGGTCGGCCTTCTCGTCGGCGACGGCGCCGATGCGGGCCTTGTCGCGTCTTTGCGCAAAGCGGTTCAGGGCGCCGGCGCGAAGGCAAAAATCGTCACCGAGAAAATCGGCGGCGTGGAACTGTCCGATGGGAATCTCCTGCCCTCCGATTTTCGCATCGATGGCGGCCCGTCTTGCCTGTTCGACGCGGTGGCTATCGTTGCGTCGGACGAAGGTGCGGCCAAGTTGGCGGGCATGGCGCCGGCACAGGACTTCGTCCGCGACGCCTTCGGACATTTGAAAGCGATCGCCTTCACGGCGAACACATCGGCGTTGTTCGCCAAAGCGGGCCTGTCCGCAGGCGACATGGATGGTGCGTGCATTCCCCTTGCAAAGAAAGCGGATGCGGATGCCTTCATCAAGGCTGCATCCGCGGGCAAGTTCTGGGAGCGCGAGCCCAAGGTGCGGCCGCTCCCATGACGCGCCGCCGCCGTCCGGCGACAAGCTTTGCGTCGTGGTGGGACCTGACGACATCTGTCGCACTGGCAGGGCTTGAGGCGCAACGCGTTGTCGGACTGCGCCTGCAAAAGCTGGCAGCCGGAGGCCTACCCGCGCAAACCGAGGCGCAGTTGATGCTTACGGAAAAGTTCGCCGCCGGCGCCGAAGCCATGGCAACACTCGCTTCCGGAGGCTCTGCGTCAAGTGTCGTGAAGCGTTATCGCACCATCATTCGGGCAAACGAAAAGCGGCTCAATCGCCGCTGACGACCCGCGTTACTTATTCTCTGTGTTTACCGGCAAATATGGGCTTTCAGCAGTTGAACCCCTCTTCCCGTCGAAGTCGAAGGGAAGCGGTTATGCGGCTCGCGGAAGCGCTACATAATAACGGCTTCGAGGACGTGCGCCACACTGAGCACATCGTCCTCTCTAGCCAAGATCGCGATTAAGCTGGAACCACGAAGTGCTCAGGCCGCCATCTCGACCGGCTCGCCTTGTTCGAGATTGTGTCCCGTGAAGCTGCGCGTCTCGGGCGTGGGCAGGCCGCTCTGCTTGATGCCGGCCAGCAGCTCTTTCTTCCGCGCGGCCATCTGCTCGCCGAGCGCGTCGAGATCGAGATCCGCCTTGCGCGCCTGTGAGAACAGGCCCTTGCCAGGTTTCTCTTCCTCTTTGACGTGATGGCTGATCTGCTCGCAGAGCACTTGCACCTTGGCATCGTAGAATTCGTTGTCGGGATCGCTGCCCTCGAGTTCGGAAATGAGCACCTTCGCGCCGTCATGCTCGACATAGGCTTCGAGGCGCAGATCCTCCTCCACCGCTGCCTGGCAGGCGGGATAGAAGATCTCTTCCTCGATGATCGCGTGGACCGTCAGTTCCGTGCAAATTTCCGTGGCGAGCGCCTTTTTTGTGCGTTCGTCTTTCGCCTTCGCGAATTTCGCGAACAGCGCTTCCACATTGCGGTGGTCCTGCTTGAGGAGTGCTATTGCGTCCATTTTTTCCGGCTGCTTTTTCGGCATAGGTCGTTCCTTTGTATGATTGCAAACGCACAGCGCACCGCGATGCCGTCCGCCTCTGTTGCAAGCGCTAACGCGCGCTCATGGGAACTGGTTGCATCTCGGGGCATTTCCCGGAATGGAGAACCGTGAACATCGATGCCATGCCGCTGCTGGAAGACCTGAAGAAAGGGGCCGAGATCGTCGCCGGCATCAAACGGCCCGATTGGGCCGATGTCGCGACGCGTCCGCGCAAGGCCAATGCCTACCGCTTCCGCGACGATGGACAGACACCGAACAATCCGCGCTTCCCTCTGATCCATTATCGCAGCGCAGTGGTGTTCGACTCGAAATACGATCCAGCCGCCATATTTGAAGTGCTCTTCAAACATTATGGCTGGGTCGACCAGTGGCGCGACGGCATCTATCCCTACCTTCACTTCCACACCAAAGCGCACGAGGTGCTCGGGATCGCGCGCGGTAACGCCCGCGTGCAGTTCGGAGGGAAGCATGGGCGAACGCTCGCGCTCAAGCCGAGAGACGTCGTGATCCTGCCGTCCGGCACCGGCCATCGCCGTCTCTCTGCGTCGGACGATCTGCTGGTGGTCGGCGCTTATCCGGAAGGCAGCGCCTATGACGAACCCAAGCCCGAGGAAGCCGATGCGGGAATGGCGCGGAAAAGCATCGCAGCCGTGCCAATCCCGCCGCACGATCCGGTGTATGGGCGCGATGGGCCGCTGACAAAGCTCTGGACGGCGAGATAGCGATCAGGCCGCGAGCCGCGATTTAAGGAAGCGCAAGGTTGCGCGCTCGGCGCGATCGAGCGCCGTTTCATCGTCATCATCCTTGTCGACGTGCCGGCCAAGGGACAATTCGCCCGCTTCATAAGCGGCAATGATGTCGGGGTGGATGTAGCATTTTCGGCAGATGGCTGCCGTATTGCCAAGCCGTTCGGCGACTTGGTTCACCACTTCGCGCACGTGCTCCTTCAGCGGCGGTCCTTCGAGGCGATGGAAGGCGAGCGCCGCATCGACCGTGCCGGCCCAGGTGCGGAAATCCTTGGCCGTCACCTCGCGGCCCGCCGCTTCGCGCAGATAGGCGTTTACGTCGGAGGATGTCACCCGTTGCGGATTGCCGTCCTCGCCGAGATATTGAAACAGGTTCTGACCCGGAAGCTCCTGGCAGGCGCGCACCACCGCGGCGACACGCCGGTTCTTCACACTGAGCCGCCAGGTCTTGCCGCTCTTGCCCTTGAACAGAAAGCGCAGCTCGCTGCCCGCGACATGGACATGGCGATTGCGCAGCGTGGTAAGGCCGAAGCTGCCGTTTTGTTTGGCATAGTCTTCATTGCCGACGCGGATGAGGGTCTGCTCCAGAAGGGCCACGACCGTCGCAAGCACCTTTTCGCGCGGCGTGCCGCGCAGGCCGAGATGCTCGTGGACGGTCTTGCGGATTCGCGGCAGGACTTCGGCGAACGCGATCAAATGGCCGAACTTGGCGAGCCCGCGCACCTCCACGAAGGCGGGATTGTAGCGGTATTGCTTGCGCCCTTTCGCATCGCGTCCCGTCGCGGCCAGATGGGCATCGGCGTCGGGAGAGATCCAGACATCGGTCCAGGCCGGCGGGATCGCCAGCGCCCGAACCTGTTTGAGGAAGGCGGCATCGTGGATGGCCCGGCCTTCGGCATCGCGATAAGTGAAGCCGCGGCCATGCCGCTCGCGCCGGATCCCCGGTGTGTCCTCGTCGGAGACATAACGCAGCCCTGCGACCGCGGCGGCGTAGTCCGCCTGGGCGAGGATGTGCGGCGCTTCGGCGGTCTGGAACACGCGTGAACTCCCTGATCTGTAACAAAATCTCGAACAGGGCTCCGGTTCCCGGCAAAGATTTGGGCGGTGGCGCGTTTCCCGGTTATGGCCGTCCGGATGCAACGCCTGCCACGCACGACAAGCGATCTCTTTCTGCCCCCCGGCTTCCGCTATCGCGATGGCATTCTTTCGGCCGAACAGGAACGCAGGCTGGTGGCGGCGTTCGAGACACTGCCGCTCGCACCGTTTGAGTTTCACGGTTATCTCGGCAATCGCCGCGTCCTGTCTTTCGGCTATCGCTACGATTATGCGGGGCGGCAATTGCGCGAGAGCGCGACCATGCCGGACTTCCTTCTGGAATTACGCGAGACGGCGGCTGCGTTTGCCGAAGCCGCGCCTGACAGTTTCAGACAGGCGCTTGTGACGGAGTACGCCCCCGGTGCCGGGATAGGCTGGCACCGCGACAAACCGATGTTCGGCAAGGTGGTCGCGTTCTCATTTCTCTCTGCATGTACATTGCGATTTCGGCGCCGCGAAGGGACGCGCTGGGAGCGCCGCAGCCAGCGGCTCGAACCGCGTTCTGCTTACATCATGGAAGGCGAGGCGCGCTGGGATTGGGAGCACAGTATCCCCGCAGGGGACACGCTGCGCTATTCCGTGACATTTCGGGATTTTGTGTCACCCGATCCATCGGACGCGCGGGAATGACGGCGCTGAATCCGAAAACGCTGCGCCCGATGGAAGCACGCTCGGTTTCGGCGCTGCCCGAAGACGGGCATTGGCAGTTCGAGCCCAAATGGGATGGCTTTCGTTGCCTTGCCTTCAAAAGTGCAAAGCGGGTGGAGCTTTATGCCAAATCCGGCAAGCCACTGGCCCGCTATTTTCCCGAGATTGTCGCGGCGCTCGCCGGTCTGAAGGCACAGCGCTTTGTCCTCGATGGCGAGCTTGTTGTGCCTACCGGCAAGTATCTCTCCTTCGACGCCTTGCAGATGCGGCTGCATCCTGCCGCCAGCCGGATCGCGAAGCTCTCACACGAAACACCGGCGCTCTACATGCTGTTCGATCTCTTGATGGATACGGAGGGCGACAGCTTTCTCGCGGAGCGGCTCACGGAGCGCCGTGCTGCACTGGAGTCGTTCTTCAAGGCTGTGCGCGGGAATGCGCGGCTGCGACTGTCGCCGATGAGCCGCAAACTTGCCGATGCTCGCACGTGGCTGAAGCGCGCGGGCAATGGCGCGCTCGACGGCGTGATCGCCAAGCCGCTCGACGAACCGTACCTGCCGGGCGAGCGCGCGATGCTCAAGGTGAAATGCCTGCGCACCGCCGATTGCGTGGTCGGCGGATTCCGCTACGAGACCGGCGGCAAACGGGTGGGATCGATGCTGCTCGGGCTCTATGACAAAGCAGGCAAACTGAATCACGTCGGCTTTACCTCTGGGATTCCGGACGACAAGCGCATGGCGCTGACCCGTAAGCTCGAACGGCTACGCGGTGGGCCGGGGTTCACCGGCGATGCGCCGGGCGGGCCGAGCCGTTGGTCGACCGAACGCAGCGCCGAATGGGTCCCGCTCAAGACCAAACTCGTGGCCGAGGTCCGTTACGATCAAGTCACCGGCGACCGATTCCGGCATGGGACCAAATTTCTCCGCTGGCGTCCGGACAAGGCGCCGGAGCAATGCACGCTCGACCAGTTGGTGCGCGAAGCACGGCCTGCCGAATTGGTGCGTCGCGCGCTGCGGGTTTAGGACAGTTGGAAAACCGTTGATATCCGGAACAGGTGCGAAGGCGGGCGCGTTACCGATCCAACCGCGCCAGCGAGAGGCCGCCATGAACGAGAAGAAGAAAAGCCAGATACCGTTTCAGGGTCACGATGGAACAGGCCTCGATGCCGATTTCGAGGAGAACCGGGCCGCGCTGGACGCCAGACTCGAAGCCGATATGGCAGGCCCCAAGCCTGGTGACATCGCAGTGCCGTCAGACGATACCGACATGAAGAATCCGGATAACGAGTTCTCCAGTCCGGGTTCGACGGCCGGGGTCCAGCCTTCGCATATCGAACATCCGCGTGATCCCGAAGGGCAGCAAGGCACCACACAGCCTGACGTCACGCCGGCGAAGAACCGCCGCTGAGAGCGTACCGAACGAACGCGTAACTTGAGAAGGGCGAGGCGGCGGGCGCCGCCCGCGCTTCATAGAGTGCCGGGCCCCGTCAGCTCTTTTTCTTCTTGCTGCTTTTACGCTTGCTCGTGCTTTTCTTCGCCTTCTTCGGCACCTTCTTGCCTTTCGCGCGCGCTTCGGAGAGGCCGATCGCGATCGCCTGCTTGCGGCTCTTGACCTTTCCGCCTTTGCCGCCCTTACCGCTTCTCAGCGTGCCTTTCTTGCGTTTCTTCATCGCGCTTTCCACGTCGCGCGACGCGCTCTTCGAATATTTCCGGGCCATTTCCTGTTCCTTCCTGCGTTGCCCCCGGCTTTTCAAACGCGGAATTCCGCCCTTTGTGCCAATCGGAGTCGGCCGCTTATCGGCCGTTCAAGTCGCGCCGTGGCGAGAAAGCCTCACGTCGCTCAAAGATATTAATTCTCGTGTGAATGAATATTGACGGTTCGGAACTTTCCTGCCAGCGTCCCCGCCAACATGCCGAAGCGCATGTGATCGCCTGCGGGCGAAAGGGGGAGATGTCACATGAAGTCCAAGCTATTCCTGTCCGCGTCGGTACTGGCCGTCGTCTGCTCGGGCGCCGCTGACGCGCAGACCGCATCCACATCGGGCGGCGGCATCGAGACCGTCGTGGTCACAGCCGAGCGCCGCACCGAGAACCTGATGACGACGCCGATCACCGCGAGCGTCTTGAGCGCCAAGGAGCTTCAAAACAGAGGCGCGTTGACCATCACAGACCTGCAATTCCTCGTGCCTAACGTGACGGTCAACGATTTCGGGCAGGGCGTGGACTTCGACATCCGCGGCATCGGAAAGGGCGAGCACAACACACAGACGCCGATCGGCGTGGTCACCTACCACGACGGCGCTTCAACCTTCCCCGGCTACATCGCGGCGGAGCCCTTCTACGATATCAAGAACGTCGAAGTGTATCGCGGGCCCCAGGGCACCTTTGTAGGCCAGAACGCGACAGGCGGTGCGGTGTTCGTGTCGACGAACGACGCCCAGATCGACGGCGGCTATGACGGCTACAGCCAGGTACAATACGGCAACTACAACAATGCGGAAATCCAGGGCGCGGTGAACATTCCGATATCGGACACTTTGGCGTTTCGTGTCGCGGCGTATGGCATGTATCGAGACAGCTTCTACACCATGACGGACAGCGATCCGGCGGACAATTGCCCCGGCCACAAATATGTGGAGTGCAAGCCGGGCTACAACGCGGCCAACAACACGTGGGGTGCGGGGCGTTTCAGCGCGTTGTGGCATCCGATCGAACCGCTGACGATATCGTTCAAATATGATGCGCTCTATGAGGATTTTGGCGCTTCCCCCGCTATTCCGTACACGGAGCTTTACCCATTAGGCGCCCCTACTGCGCCCCTGGGCGTGCCCAATCCCCATCACAACACCGATCTCTTCCATGTTACGGCAAATGCGCCTGAGAAGAGAATGGACCGGATGCAGCGCGGGATCGTGAAGGTCGACTATACGTTCGCCGACGGCATCAAGCTGCAATCCATCTCCGACTACAACGTCGGCAACACCATGTGGCTGACCGATCTGGATCTCACGGATTATGGCAATCCGGGCGACATCAACTATTTCTTCGGAACCCCCTGGGGCGGCACCAACAACTGGACGTTCTTCGACAAGGTCGACGAGACGCTCTATTCCGAAGAAATCAACCTGGTTTCGCCGGACAACCAGCGGGTCACCTGGGTGGCAGGTCTATACGCGCAGCAGAACAACTACACCTGGGAAAAGCCCTACCAATTCTGGGTCGCCGTCGGTAAGCGCATCGACAACAATCCCGTTCCCAATCCGAACAACTACTATCAATTCACGTCCTACACGTTTCAAGGCCACACCAGCAATTTGGATTTGGCCGGCTTCGGCCAGGTCGACGCCAAGATCGGCGACGGTGTCTCGGCTTCGCTCGGCGGCCGTTGGACCGAAACCCGTTCGCAAAATGTCGGCCCGTTCTGGAGCTATGGGACGTTCCTGAACAACTTCCAGGGTCAGGCATCCTACAATCTGTCCTACAAAGCCGCGCTCGATTGGGCGGTCAACGACGGCAATTTCCTCTACGCGTTCGTGGCGACCGGCTACACGGGGGGCGGCCTCAACGTCGTCTTCAGCCCGACGGTCGCCCAGCAGTTCGGCCCGGTCACCGACACGAACTACGAGGTGGGCTGGAAAGCGAGCGATTGGTTCGATGGGCATTTGCGCACGCAGCTTGATGCCTACTACACCACCTATGACCACTTCCAGGTCATCCTGGGTGATCCGAAGACACCGGGTACATCGAACGAATTCAATCTTCCCAAAGCAACCAAGAACTACGGCGTCGAAGCGGAAACCCAGGCCTCATTCGGGGCGCTGTCCTTCACCGCTTCGCTCGGCCTGCTGCGCAGCGAACTCGGCGACTTCTATATCCGCGACAACCGCTTGATTAACAGCTTCGGCACTTGCGATCCGGAGACGGGCGGTCCGGACCCCCATTGCGTCAATGTGAAGGGGCATCAGATGACGTATGCCCCCAGCGCTACCTTCAATTTGAGCGCCCAGTACATCTTCGACATCGGCAATGGCGACACGCTCACCCCGCGCGCCAGTTTTGCTCATCTGTCCGGGCAGTGGGCTACGCTCTTCGACAACGTGTCTCTGGGCGACCGGCTGGGCGCGCGCGATCTGTTCGACGCGCAACTCGAATGGAAGCGGGATAGTTGGGTCTGGACACTGTACGGCGAAAATCTGAGCAATCAGCAATACGTTTCGGCGGTCGATTCCGGCGGTCTATATGCCGGGCCGCCGCGCCAGTTCGGAATCCGCCTGCTCAAATCGTTCTAGGAGGGGGCTCACCGTGGCCGCCGGCCGTACCAGCCGGCCGGCGGCAAATCTCAAGGCGTCGCTTTCATCAACTCATGCAAACTTACGCTCTCACCGTAGACAAATTTCTGGATCACGCTGCGAAGTGGTGGGGGGACCGCGAGGTGGTGACGGCGGGTGCGGGACGCATCGGCTATGCCGCCTTGCGCGCGCGCAGCAACCGGCTCTCCGGTGCGCTCTTTGCGCTCGGCCTGCAACCGGGCGACCGCGTCGCGACACTTGCCTGGAATACGCAGCATCATGTTGAAGTCTATTACGGCGCGATGGGTGCCGGTCTCGTGTGCCACACGCTCAATCCGCGGGTGACGGTCGCCCATCTCGCCGCAATCGTGAACGAAGCCGAAGACCGTGTGCTTGTGGTGGGCGCGGGGCTCGCCGATCTGGCCGGCGAAGTGCTGGCGCTGTGTCCGTCCGTCGAACTCGTGGTGCTTCTCGACGGCGCGCAAGCCGAGCTACGGGCCGTCGCCGACCGCAGGACGTTCGAATACGAAACGCTGCTTGCGGGCTTCGGCCGCGAAGCGCTGTGGGGTGATTTCGACGAGAACGCGCCGGCGGGGCTTTGCTACACATCGGGCACCACAGGTGCGCCCAAAGGTGTGCTCTACACCCATCGCTCCAACTATCTTCACACGCTGCGGGCCCTGCACGCGGATGCGGTCGCGCTGACCTCTTCCGACTCCGTGCTGGTGGCCGTGCCGATGTTTCACGCCAATGGCTGGGGCTTGCCGTTTGCCGGCCCGGCATCGGGCGCGAAGCTCGTCCTGCCCGGTCGCCGTAGCGATGGCGCTTGGCTCGCCGCGCTTATCAGAGACGAGGGCGTGACCGTTGCCTCCGGCGTGCCGACAGTGTGGCTCGGCCTGATGGATCATCTCGACGAAACGGGCAGCGATGTGCCGACGCTGGAGCGTGTGATTATCGGCGGCTCGAGTTGTCCGGATGCCACGATCCAGCGGATGGAGGAACGCCTTCAGGTGCGTGTGCAGACGAGTTGGGGCATGACCGAGCTTTCGCCGCTGGGCACGGTAGCGCCCCCGCGTGGCCGCGGGCGCGCTATAGCCTCGGGGCGTGCGCCCGTCGGTCTCGATCTGAAGCTCACCGACCCCGATGGCGCGACCCTGCCGCATCAAAGAAACGTCACCGGGCATCTGAAGGTGAAGGGCGCGAGCGTCATCGAGCGCTATTTCAAGGCGGAGACGGACGCGCTCGACAGCGAGGGTTATTTCGACACCGGCGATCTCGCCAGTATCGATGACGAAGGCAATCTCACCATTTCGGGCCGCTCCAAGGATCTCATCAAATCCGGCGGCGAATGGATCAATCCGGTCGAGATCGAGGCTATTGTCGGCAGGCTGCCGGAAGTCGGGCAGGTTGCCGTCATCAGCCAGGCCGACCCCAAATGGGGCGAACGTCCGATCCTGATCGTGGAACCGCGCAAGAGCCACACCGTCGATAACGCGGTGCTTCTGGACGCCCTTCGCGGCAACGTCGCCGACTGGTGGATTCCCGACCTGGTGATCCAGGTGGACCACATGCCGCTGGCGGCCACGGGAAAGATTGACAAGAATCGTCTTCGTGCGGAATACGCAAGGGGTTAGACGGTGGGCGAGAGCCCCCAGCTGGCGACAGGAATGTCCCGGCAACCCCGGTAAAGATCGGATCGATGAAGAAGACCAAAGCGAAGCCGCCGCGGAAGAAGCCGTCGAAAGCGGCACCCCGAACGAAGGCCGAGCAGCGTGCCGCGACGCTGGAACAGATCCTCGACGCCGCCGAGTATCTTTTCTCCAAGCACGGGCTGTACGGCGTGACGCTCCGCGATGTCGCGCTCAAGGTCGGCGTGCATACCTCGCTGATGCATTATTATTTCGAGGACAAGTTCGAACTCTTCACCCAGGTTTTCGAGCGGCGTGCGCGCGTGACGAGCGACCGCCGCATGAAAGCGCTGGACCAGTATGAAAAGGATTGTGGCGGCAAGCCGACCGTGGCCGGCGCGCTCCACGCCTTCCTCGACACCGACTTCGATCTTTACACGACTGGCGGCGACGGCTGGCGGAACTATGGCGCCTTCGGTTCGCAGCTATCGAACACGCCGGAAGGCGCGGCCATGTTCGACCAGCATTTCGATCCGGTGGTGCTGCGCCTGATCGGCCTCCTGCGCAAGGCATTGCCGGATGTGCCCGCGGAAGACATTTTCTGGGGCTACCACTTCGTGACCGGCAGTTTCATGCATACGCTGTCGCGCAGCGGCCGCCTCGACCGCCTTTCGAACGGCCTCTGCCGGTCGGACGATCTTCCGGCCGTGAAGGCGCGCATGGCGGACTTCATGGCGGCAGGTTTCCTCGCGCTGAAGCGCAAGGCTTAGAGCCATTTCGATTTTGTTGGGATCAAATCAAAACCATCGCGGCCGCCCTTGAGGCTGCCGTCCAAAATAAGTCTATTCACGCGGAGACGCGGAGTATCGCGGAGTGCGATTCCTCCGTGTTCTCCGCAACTCCGCGTGCCATTCTTTTTTTCTGCTAAGTGGTCGGGTCAAGCCCGGCAACGACGGATTGGGAAGTGGATTCATCTAAACCGAAAGACTCTGGCGCTTTCACTTGTGTTCAGCAGCCGCCGGCCGGCTTGGCCAAGGGCGGCGAGACGATGCCGGTATTCCAGTTCCAGGCAAGATCGGCGGCCTTGCGGCGGCACACGGCTTCCCCGTGGAGCGCGTACATGCCGGGTAGAAGATTTTTCGCCGGGCGCGGACCGTCCGTGATGTTCATGTAAGCGGCGTCTGTTCCATAGACCGGCCAGTCCGGTTGCTTTGCGGCCTGCGGTTTGCCGCTGCGCGCAAAGCTCGTCCAATAGTCGAGCAGCGCATCGGAGAGCCTGGATTCTGTCGCCGTGGCCGGGATCTTGGGCCAGTTCGGTGGCGTGCGATCCATCGTGCCGAACACGTAGGGCAGCTCGCTGGCATGGAACGCATGCAGGTTTGCGCTGTCCTCCGCCGGGTAGCCGTGATCGAAGAAGTAGAGATAGGAGGGCAAGCCGATGGCTGCCTGTTTCTTCACGAGCCGCTCGGCCGTCCAGCCATACAGCGCGTCACGCGTGTTCGCCCAGATGCTCTCCTGCATATCACTGGCCGGATAGTGCTTCAGGTATTCGTCCGCGAGATCGAAATAACGGTCATGGATTGTTTTTTCGTACACGGCCGCACTTGCGGGCGGGGGCGGCGCGAGGATCCGGAGCGACCGGATTTCGCCAGCATTGAATCCCGCCAGCAGCGGCACATGCGCTTGCTCACCGGCATCGAACACATCGACAAGCTGCTTCGGCAGGATGTGCCCGTCGATGGCGCCGAAGGGCTGGAAGCCTGCGGCTGGCGCCGCCGTGGTGAGAGCCTGCGCATCCATCGCGCGCAATGCGGCAATGTTTGGCGCATGCAGTGCGGCCGCCATTCTCGCGCCGATATCCTCCGCGGACGGCGAGCCATAGCGCGCGTGCTTCAGTTCCGCCGTCGAGATCATATAGGCGCTCTCGGCGATCGCCTTGTGAAACAGGCCGCGCGCTTCGGGCGAGGTCAGCAGATACATGACGCTCAGGCCGCCAGCGGATTCGCCCGCGATGGTGACGTTCGATGCGTCGCCTCCGAAGGCGCCGATGTTCGCCTTCACCCAGCGGAGCGCTGCGATCTGGTCGAGCAGGCCGTAATTGCCCGAAAGACCATCAGGCGACTCCGCACTCAGACCGGGATGCGCGAGCCAGCCGATCACACCAAGCCGGTAGTTGATCGTGACGACGACGATGCCGCGTTCGGCCATTTTCTTGCCGTCATAGAGCGCGTCGCTGCTCGCGCCGCCCCACAGCGCGCCGCCATAGATCCACACGAACACGGGCGCATTGTGCGCATCGGCCGGCGCCCAGACATTGAGCGTAAGGCAATCTTCGCTGATCGGTCCTATGTCGCTCGTGTAGACGCTTGCGATCTTCGCCGTGGGCTGGATGCAGGCCGGTCCGAACGCAGTTGCCTGCTTGACGCCTGCCCATGGCGCCAGCGGGCTTGGCGGCCGCCAGCGCAGCGAACCCACCGGTGGCACGGCATAGGGAATGCCCTTGAAGACGTTCAATACGCCTTCGGCTTTGCCCTGCAAGGAACCGGCTGGCGCTTTTACGATCGGATCTGGCTTTGACATCGCGGGATCTGCCGAGAGGGGAGAGGAGAGAACAATGGATGCGGCGAGCGCGCCGAGCGCGATGAGATGGCGGATCATCGGATCGTTTCTCCCATGGCCTCGCGGCGCAGCACGCGCGCCAGAACGAGGAAAAGCACGATGGCAAGGATATAGAACGGCAATAGCGTGTAGAGCGCGAGCTGCAGCGAGTTGTGGGGATGGCCCGCGTGGAAGAAATCGCTCATCGCGCCGACGAACGCCGGACCAAGACCCAGGCCGATCAGGTTCATCACCAGCAACAAGAGTGCACCCGAGGTGACACGCTGATCGGGCCGCACTTCCTGCTGCACGAGCGTGACCGCCGACGACAGGTAGAAGTAGTTGAGAAAATAGGGCCCGATCAGAAAGATCAGCGCCAGTGGCCATGTGGGCGCCCAGACAAAGCCGATGAAGAACGGAACGGCAAGTGCGAGCGAGAGGGCGGGGACGAGCGCATAGGCCTGTTTCCAGCGCCGTACAAAACGATCGATCACGCGGCCCGAAACGAAAATCCCGCCGCCCATCGCGATACCGACGAGCAGCGCGTAGTAGACCGCGATCTGGTTCAGCGTCATGCCCTTCTCGCGCATGAGAAAGAGGGTCGCGAAATTGCCCGCGCCATAGGTGATCATCTGTGTCGCACCGCTGGCGAGCGCCGCCAGCACCAGGGCCGGTCGCGAGAAGAACATCACGATGGTTTGCCCGAAACCGGAGGGCGTGGAACCGACAGCATCCGGCTGATCGAGGCCGCCGCGTGGCGGTTCGCGGACGATCAGGAGAACGGCCAGCGCCGCGAACAGCCCAACCGCGCCGAGCGCGATGAACGCGTCCCGCCAGCCATAGGCGGCCGCGATGGAAGCGCCGAACGCTACGCCGAGGGCTGCGCCGATAGGCGGACCGAGATTGTAGATGCCGAGCGCCGTGCCACGGCGGCCGGGTGGAAAATAATCGGAGACGATCGCGTAGGACGGCGGCACGCCGCCGGCTTCGCCGATACCAACGGTCATGCGCGCGAGCACGAGCTGGAGATAGCTGGTGGCGAAACCGCAGGCCATTGTCGCCGCGCTCCAGAGCGCACAGGCGAGCGACAGCACCCACACGCGATTGGTCCTGTCGGCGATCCAGCCAACGGGGATCGAAATAAAGCAGTAGAACAGCGCGAAATAGAGACCGCCGATCAGCCCGAGCTGTCCGTCGGTGACATGCAGGCTGTCCTGGATCGGCTTCGCCAGAATCGAGAGAAGCTGGCGGTCCAGAAAATTCAGGACATAGACAAAGCAGAGCATCCCAAGCGTGGTCCACGCGCGCGTGCCGGAGGCTTGGGCGATTGGCGAAACCGCGCCAATGTCTTCGGTCAAGACCGTGGCCTTTGCCATCCTTCAGGCATGTCCCGAGAGTATGCGGCACAAGCGTGCGCGCATCGCCGGCATGACGGGTTTGGTGCTCACGGTCCTCCCCTTCCAGCCGCGTTCTGACGGCTGGCTTTCCCGGAACCATGCAGCGCGGCTGGAAGGGCGTCAACACTCATTAGCGTGTGAATGAATGAATTCACGCGCCACCGGACTTCCGCGATTCTTATGGTTTTCTTATTCCGCGGCGTCCAGTTCCGCATGGCAATCTAACGGCCTGCTTCACTATCTGTTCTTTGCAGTTGCCCGGAATGGGATCGCTGCAAAGGCAAAGACGATGGTGGAAATTCTTAGATTCGACGAAGCCCTTCGGCATCGCGCGCGCTCGCGGCCGTCGAAGCCGGAAGCCGACGATTCGTTCAGCTTCTGGCCAGAGGTTTCGAGCGCTCTTTGGGTGTCCGGCCCGCAGCCGCCCGTCGACCCCGCCAATTCGCAAGGCAAGGTCCTTTCCGAAATGCTTCTGATTCTTGGTGCGGTTGCGGTCATTGCGACGGTGATTTCGCTCCTTGCTGGCATGCCGCCGGCTGTATGACGCCGGAGACCTCGATGCTCGACCTTTGTCTGATTGCCGCCGGTTTCGCCGGCTTCGCCGTGGCCATCGCTTACCAATACGCCTGCGACAAATTCTGAAGGAAATCCCATGACGCTCGATTATGCGCTCGGGGCGCTCGTGACGCTCGGCATCTTCGCTTATCTCGTTTTCGCGCTGATCCGCCCCGAGAGGTTCTGAACCATGACTCTCAATGGCTGGCTGCAGATCGCGCTGTTCTTCGGCTTGTTGCTGCTCACGGTAAAGCCGCTTGGGCGCTACATGACCGATGTGTTCGAGGGGAAGCGCACGTTCCTGTCCTTTATCCTTCGTCCCATCGAGCGCGCCACGTACTGGATCTGCGGTGTTCGCGAGAACGAGGAGCAGAGCTGGATCGGCTACGGCGTCGGCATGCTGCTGTTCAGTCTAGCAGGGTTCGTTTCGCTCTATGCGCTGATGCGTCTGCAGGCGGTACTGCCGTTCAATCCGCAGAAATTCCCGGCCGTCGGCGAGCATCTCGCCTTCAACACGGCGATGAGCTTCGTCACCAATACCAACTGGCAGTCCTACGTGCCGGAAACGACGATGTCCTATCTGGCGCAGATGGCCGGGCTGACGGTGCACAATTTCGTCTCCGCCGCGACCGGCATCGCCCTCGCTGTTGCGCTGATCCGCGGCTTCGCGCGGCGCTCGACGCAAACGGTCGGCAATTTCTGGGTCGATCTCACGCGTTGCACGCTCTACGTTCTTCTGCCGATCTCGATCGTCGTCGGCCTGTTCTTCGTATGGCAGGGCATGCCGCAGAACTTGAGCGCCTATGTCGATGCGCACACGCTCGAAGGCGCAAAGCAAACCATCGGCATGGGCCCTGTCGCCTCACAGGAGGCGATCAAGATGCTGGGCACGAATGGCGGCGGCTTCTTCAACGCCAATTCCGCACATCCGTTCGAGAACCCGAATGCGATCACCAATCTCGTCCAGATCCTGCTGATCTTCTCGCTGGGTGCGGCGCTGACCAACGTCTTCGGACGCATGGTCGGTAGCCAGCGCCAGGGCTGGGCGATCTTCTGGGTGATGGCGTGTCTTTGGCTTGCCGGTACGGCTGTCGTCTACTGGGCCGAGGCACCGGGCAATCCCGCCTTCGCGTCCCTGCATGTCGACCAGGCGGTCTCCGCGCTGCAGACCGGCGGAAATATGGAAGGCAAGGAAGTCCGCTTCGGCATCGCCAATTCCGCGCTCTTCACCACCATCACCACCGACGCCTCCTGCGGCGCGGTCAACACCATGCATGACAGCCTGATGCCGCTGGGCGGCCTGATCCCGATGCTCAACATTCAGTTGGGCGAGATCATCTTCGGCGGTGTCGGCTCTGGCCTCTACGGTATGCTGCTGTTCGCGATCGTCGCGGTGTTCGTGGCCGGTCTCATGGTCGGGCGCACGCCGGAGTATCTCGGCAAGAAGATCGAGGCACGCGAAGTGAAGATGGCGATGCTCGCCATCCTCATTCTGCCACTCTCGATCCTGGGCTTTGCAGCGCTCGCGACCGTCCTGCCCGCGGGCCTTGCCGGGCCGCTCAACAGTGGGCCGCACGGCTATAGCGAGATCCTCTATGCCTACACTTCGGCGACAGGCAACAACGGCAGCGCCTTCGCCGGCATCAGCGCCAACACGCTCTTCTACAATGTGACCATGGGCTTTGCGATGCTGATCGGCCGTTTCCTGATGATCGTGCCGATGCTGGCGGTCGCGGGCTCGCTTGCGGCCAAGAAGACCGTTCCGCCGTCCGCGGGTACGTTCCCGACCGATGGCGGATTGTTCGTCGGCCTCGTCATCGGCGTCATCCTGATCGTCGGCGGACTGACCTATTTCCCCGCGCTCGCGCTAGGCCCGATCGTCGAGCACTTCGCGATGCTCGGCCACACGCTCTACTGAGGTCTCCATGGATACGGTTGTGCAGAACCCTCTCGGTGTCGAAGGCGTCCGCAAGCGGACTTCCACGACGATGACGGACCCGGCGATCCTGTTCCCCGCCATCGGGGGATCGTTCAGGAAGCTCAATCCGCGCCACATGATCGGCAATCCGGTCATGTTCGTGGTCGAGATCGTCGCCACGTTGACGACGGTCCTGTTCTTGCGCGACCTGTTCACAGGCGGAAAGAGTCTCGGGTTCTCGTTCCAGATCAATCTGTGGCTCTGGTTCACGGTCCTGTTCGCCAATTTCGCCGAAGCCGTCGCCGAGGGCCGCGGCAAGGCGCAGGCGGACTCCCTCCGCCGCACCAAGACCGACACGATGGCGAAGCTGTTCGACAAAGCGCGCAACAACTGGACCTCGGTCGCCGCAACGTCGCTCAAGCAGGGCGATGTGGTTATGGTCGAGGCCGGCGACATCATTCCGAGCGACGGCGACGTGATCGAAGGCGTCGCCTCGGTCAACGAGGCGGCGATCACGGGCGAGTCCGCGCCGGTGATCCGCGAGTCGGGCGGCGACCGTTCGGCTGTAACCGGCGGCACGACGGTGATCTCCGACTGGATCAAGGTGAAGATCACGGCGGCACCAGGCCACACCTTCCTCGACCGCATGATCGCGCTGGTCGAGGGCGCCTCGCGCCAGAAGACGCCGAACGAGATTGCGCTCAACATCCTGCTCGCCGGCATGACGCTCATCTTTGTCTTTGCCGTTGCCTCGATACCGAGTTTCGCCGCTTATGCCGGCGGCCGCATCACCGTGCTGGTGCTGGTGGCGCTGTTCGTGACGCTCATTCCAACGACCATCGGTGCGCTCTTGAGCGCCATCGGCATCGCCGGCATGGACCGGCTCGTGCGCTTCAACGTGCTCGCTATGTCGGGCCGCGCGGTGGAAGCCGCAGGCGATGTCGACACCCTCCTGCTCGACAAGACGGGCACCATCACGCTCGGCAACCGGCAGGCAACCGAATTCATCGCGTTGCCCGGTGTTGCCGAACGCGACCTCGCCGATGCCGCGCAGCTCGCATCCCTGTCGGACGAGACGCCGGAAGGCCGCTCTATCGTGGTGCTCGCCAAAGAGAAATATGGCATCCGTGGCCGCGATCTCGCGCCCGGCGGCGCGACGTTTATCCCGTTCTCCGCACAGACGCGCATCAGCGGTGTGGATTTCGAGGGCATCTCGATCCGCAAGGGCGCGGTCGATGCGGTCGTGGGCTATGTACTGGCGGCAAGGGGATTGCGCGCACCCGCGCCGGGTCAGGATCAGGGTGCCGCCGTCATCCAGGCGCTGGGCGAGCCGGTGGCGCGCGCGCTGTTCGGCGCCACGGAGCGCATCGCCAAGGTCGGCGGCACGCCGCTTGCCGTGGCGAAGGGCGACCAGTTCCTGGGCGTTATCTATCTGAAAGACATCGTGAAGGGCGGCATCCGCGAACGCTTTGCGGCGCTGCGCAAAATGGGCATTCGCACCGTCATGATCACGGGCGACAATCCGCTCACGGCTGCCGCGATTGCCGCTGAGTCAGGCGTCGATGACTTCCTCGCGCAGGCCACGCCGGAGGCCAAGCTCCAGCTTATCCGCGAGGAGCAGGCCAAGGGCAAGCTGGTCGCGATGTGCGGCGATGGCACCAACGATGCGCCCGCGCTGGCGCAGGCCGATGTCGGGGTAGCGATGAACACCGGCACGATGGCGGCGCGCGAAGCCGGCAACATGGTCGATCTCGACAGCGATCCGACCAAGCTCATCGAGATCGTGGAGATCGGCAAGCAGTTGCTGATGACACGTGGGGCGCTCACGACCTTCTCCATCGCCAACGACGTCGCCAAATATTTCGCGATCATCCCCGCGATGTTCGTCGCCTTCTATCCGCAGCTCCAGGCCCTGAACCTCATGGGCCTTCGTTCGCCGCAGAGTGCGATCCTGTCGGCGATCATCTTCAACGCGCTCATCATCGTCGCGCTGATTCCTTTGGCGCTGAGGGGCGTAACCTACAAGCCGGTGGGCGCGGCAGCGATCCTGCGCCGCAACCTTCTCATCTACGGCCTCGGCGGCATCGTTGTGCCGTTCATCGGCATCAAGCTGGTGGACGTCATCGTCAACGCCGTGGGACTTGCCTAAAGGACAGACACATGTTCAGACAGTTAAGACCTGCCATCCTGATGATCGTGGTGATGACACTCGTCACCGGCCTTGCCTACCCGCTCGGTATGACGGGCCTCGCCCAGCTTATGTTTCCGCATCAGGCGAATGGCAGCCTGATCGAGAAGGACGGCAAGGCGCTGGGTTCCGACATCATCGGCCAGAATTTCACCAGCCCGAAATACTTCCACGGCCGTCCCTCCGCCGCCGGCAGTGGCTATGACGCCGCCAATTCCTCGGGCTCCAATCTTGGACCCACGTCCAAAGCGCTTCTGAAACGGGTGACGGGCGACGCGGCGAAGCTGCATGCGGAGAATCCGAATCAGCCCGTGCCCGTCGATCTCGTCACGACCTCGGCCAGCGGTCTCGACCCCGACATCACGCCGGCGGCGGCTTATTTCCAGGTCCCGCGCGTCGCCAAGGCTCGTGGAGTCTCCGAGGCGTCGCTCAAGCAGCTCGTCGATTCACATGTCGAGGGACGAACCCTCGGCCTGATCGGCGAAGCGCATGTCAACGTGCTCAAGCTGAATATGGCGCTGGATGGCATGCAAGCCGACCATGGCTGAGCTATGCTTGGCCCATGTCCGTTGATGACCGCCCTTCGCCCGAGGCCCTGCTTGCGCAGGTCCGGAACGAAGGGCGCGGCAAGCTAAAAATATTTCTCGGCGCCGCGCCTGGCGTCGGAAAGACCTATGAGATGCTATCGCAGGCGCGCCAGCGCCGGCTGGAAGGCGTCGATATCGTCATCGGTGTGGTCGAAACCCATGGCCGCATCGAAACCGAAACCCTGACCAAGGGCTTCGAGACCGTCCCCAAGAAGCGCTCGCTTTATAAAGGCCGCGTGATAGCGGAGATGGATCTGGATGCGCTGCTGCAGCGTCATCCGCAGCTCGCCCTCGTCGACGAACTCGCACACACCAATGCGGAAGGAAGCCGCCATCCCAAGCGCTATCAGGATGTGGAAGAGCTGCTGGCCGCGGGCATCGACGTCTATACAACTGTTAACATCCAGCACATCGAAAGCCTGAATGATGTGGTCGCGCAGATCACGCGCATCCGCGTGCGCGAGACCGTGCCCGACAGTATCCTTGATGCGGCCAGCGAAATCGAACTCGTGGACACCACGGCCGACGATCTCCTTAAGCGTCTGCGGGAGGGTAAGGTGTACGTCAAGGCGCAGGCCGAGCGTGCGCTTTCGCATTTCTTCTCGCCCGGCAATCTGCTGGCGTTGCGCGAGCTGGCGCTGCGCAGGACCGCACAGCGCGTCGACCGCGAGGTCACCGAATATGTGAAGGCGCATGCGATCGGCGGCCCCGCAGGCGAGAACGTTCTGGTCTGCATCAACGAAAGTCCCTCGATCGTCGAACTCGTCCGCCGCGCCAAACGGACAGCCGACGGTGCCCACGCGCCGTGGAGTGCGCTCTATGTCGAAAGCGCGCGCCATCTTTCCCTGAGCGAGCCGGAAAAGGACCGCGTCGCCGATGCGCTCCGGCTCGCGGCGCGTCTTGGCGCCGACACCGCGACGGTGCCGGGACGCGACATCGCGCAGACGATCCTGGAATTCGCGCGCAAGAACAATGTCACGCAGATCCTGATCGGAAAGTCCGAACGCTCGCGTTGGTTCGAACTGCTCCACGGCTCGGTCGTGCGCGATCTCATGCGCGACAGCGGCGCCATCAGCGTCACGGCGGTCATGGCAAAGGCGGGTGCCGCTTCGCCGAAAACCATGGCCGCAGGAACGAAGCGGACAGGCAGCGAATGGCGCAGCTATGCCTGGAGCGCGCTCGCGCTCGCGGTCACGATCGCTATCGCCTGGGGCTTCAATTCGGTGATGGCGCATGCGGTCGGCAGCATCGCGATGTTCTTCCTCATCCCGGTGCTGCTGATCGCCATCTCGTTCGGCCTGCGTCCCGCGCTCGCCACCGCGTTCCTGAGCGTGATGGCGTACAACTTCTTCTTCCTGCCGCCGCTCTATACCTTCACGATCACCGATCCGAACAACTGGCTGTCCTTCACGGTTCTTCTGCTGGTCGCCGTGACGACGGCGAATCTGGCGGCGCGGGTGCGCGCGCAGGCCGATCTCGCCGCCGCCCGTGCGGCGCTTGCGGGCGAGCTTTATCAGTTCACGGGCAAGCTCGTAGCGATCGCGAGCCTCGACGATCTCCTATGGGCAGCGGCCTTCCAGATCGCGTCCATGCTGAAGATGAACGTGGTGATCCTGCTTCCCGATCCGAAGACGAGGCGGCTGGAGATCCGCGTCGGCTATCCGCCGGAGGACGAACTGGACGCGCAAGACCTCGCCGCCGCGATGTGGAGCTGGGAAAAGGGCATCGCTGCCGGACGGAACGCCGAGACATTGCCCGGCGCCAGGCGTCTGTTCCTTCCGATGCGTACCGGGCATGGGCTCGTCGGCGTCGTCGGGCTGATGGGTGAGGAGAGCAGGGGGCTTTTGTCGCCGGACGACCGGCGTCTCCTCGACTCGCTACTCGATCAGACGGCGCTCGCCGTCGAACGCTCCCTGCTCGCAGCCCAGATAGACGAGGCGCAGGTGCGTGCCGAAGCCGACAAGCTGCGGGTCGCGATGCTGAGTTCGCTATCGCACGATCTGCGTACGCCGCTGGCCTCGATTCTCGGTGCCGCGACCTCGCTGCTTTCCGGCAAGGGCCTTTACGACGAGCAGCAGACGCACGATCTGCTTTCCACCATCCGCGAGGAGGCGGAACGGCTCGACCGGTTTGTTGGTAATCTGCTCGATATGTCTCGGCTCGAAGCCGGCGTGCTTGGTGTAAAACTCGAAACCTCGCAGTTGCGCGAGCTTGTGGAGATGCCACTCAAGCGGCTGGCGCGGAGGCTCTCGGGCCATCGCGTCGTGCTCGATCTGCCAGACGATCTTCCACTGGTCCTAATCGATCCGCTGCTGTTCGAGCAGGCGATTGCGAACATCCTCGACAACGCTGCGAAATATGCCCCGCCGCAATCGACCGTCCAGGTGCGCGGCAGGAGCGGCCCGGCGCGCGTCACATTGTCGATCGAAGACGAAGGGCCGGGACTTCCGCCTGACGATCTTCCGCACATCTTCGACAAATTCTATCGCGCCAAAGCCGCCGACCGCCGCGTGGCAGGCACCGGCCTTGGCCTTGCGGTCGCGCGCGGCTTTGTCGAAGCTTTCGGCGGAACGCTCGATGCGTCGAACCGCACGGACCGGTCCGGCGCGGTCCTGACCATGACATTGCCCATCGCACCGGGTCGTACGCATGGCCTCTAAGCCCAGAATTCTGGTCGTCGACGACGAACCGCAGATCCGCCGGTTCCTGCGCACCGGTCTGCCGCCGCATGGCTACGAGCTGGTCGAAGCCGAAAATGGCGCCGCAGCGCTCAAGGCCCTCGCAAAGGAAAAGCCCGATGCGGTGATTCTCGATCTCGGCCTGCCCGATCTCGACGGCTTCGCGATCATCGAGCAGATCCGCGCGATCGGACTTACGCCGATCGTCGTTCTGTCCGCGCGGAACGACGTCGAAGGAAAGGTGAAGGCGCTCGAGCTGGGGGCCGACGATTATGTGACCAAGCCGTTCGACATGACGGAGTTGCTCGCGCGCCTCAAGGCCGCGCTGCGTCATGGCCTGCAGTCGGCCGGCGAGGCACCCGTGTTCCACAGCGGGCAGCTCAGTGTCGATCTCGTGAACCGGCGTGTGCATCTGGGCGCGGAGGAAATCCATCTCTCGCCCAAGGAGTACAATCTGCTGCGCTTTCTCGTGAACCACGCCGGCCGTGTGGCGACGCACCAGCAGCTTCTGCGCGAGGTTTGGGGTCCTGCGCATCTCGAGGACGTGCAATATCTGCGCGTGTTGATGCGTCAGCTGCGCCAGAAGCTGGAGCCGGAAGGCGCGCCGAACGTGCTGCTCACCGAGCCCGGGATCGGCTACCGGCTCCAGATCGTCAGCTAGAGCGGTTTCGTGTTTATCAGAATCAATTCCACTCCGTCATGGCCGCCCTCCGAGGCGGCCATCCATCTTGCGCGCAAGTCTCGATGGAAGTTGGATGACCGCCTCAAGGGCGGCCATGACGGTATAAGGGAACGCATCTAAACTGAAACTGCTCTAAGCCGCCGCGCCCCAATAGCGCACGCGCCCGGTGTCGACATGCACGAAATTGAGCGAGGGGTAGTAGCCCACGCCGCCCGCGCGCATCGACTGTGCGGTGTCATGCAATCTCTTGAGATCGCGATCGGCCAGCCGGATGTCGATCGCCATACCCTGCATATGCAGGCTGTGCGCGGCGACGCCGGAACTGTGCTCATGCATGGCGGCGTTGGTCGCGGGCGAGCGGTAGCCGGAGATCACGGAGAACGGTGCGGTGCTGTCGAGCTGGCGGTGCAGGAGGTTGAGGAGATCGAGCAGCTTTGGGTCGATCGTGTGGATCTCGCCGTTGCGGTAGTCACGCAGCACGTGATTGACCTCCGTGAGCGCGTCCGGGACATATTGTCCCTCTACCCAGTAATCGACCGCGAGGTTTTCGCCGGTGTGCAGGTTTTGGAAGGCGAGCGAGCGGGCATCTGCCGCAGCGATCTTGGAAATTGCAGGGCTGGCAACACCGCTCACGAGAACGGCGGCCCCGGCGCGCAAGAGATTGCGTCGTGTGCGCAATTGCAACTCCGATCATTCAAAGCGCTGCACCGCCCAGGCGGAAATCAGCCTTTGATCGCGTCCATACACGTCCGGTAGAAAGTTAACAGCCCGGTCAGCGTCTGCGATCACTGTCCAGTACAACACAAAAACCGGAAGGGGTTCGTCAAGCGAAATTGTCCGGGTTGCGTTTGTAATGATTAACGAATGGATTTCGGTCCAACCCCGCATCCGGATCGCCCGTGTCAGGCGTGGTATTTATCCAATCGATTGACTTAAGGCCGATGCAAAAAAGGACCGGCCCCCTTTCGGGAGCCGGTCCATTGTCTTTCAAGAAACGCCGGGTTCAGTTCACGGTGAGCGAAACCGCCGTGGACGGAATGCCGTTGGCGACGACCACGAGTTTGCTGGCGCCGGTTTCCATACCGGCCGGCACGTCGAAGTTCGTCATAATGGTGGCCGAACCCGTCGCCACGCCCATCGAGCTGTGATCGTGCGTCTTCGCATAGAACACATGACCGGTAGCGTTATTGGTGATGCGGACCAACGGATAGTTGGTGTGCGTGTCGAATTCGTCGCCGAACGACGCCCCCTGGTTCAGTCCGTTGAACTGCGTGCCTGAGATTTGATAGCTCTGGCCGCGGGTCACCGACTGCGGGAATGCGCTGATCGTCGGCGCCCAGGACGGATCGTAGGTTCCGGTCGATTTGTAAACCGCAAAGCCTCCAACCAGAACCTCGCCCGACGGAAGCGGCATCAAGGCGCCGCCGGCGCTGTTGAACGGCTCGCGCGTCAGGTTCTTGCCGTCGAATTCGTACAGCGAACCGCTCGAACCCTCGACGAGGACATTTCCGTTGGGAAGAATGGACACCGGAACATCGAACGCTTCATCGCCGTTCGGGAAATCCGGTCCGGCTTTCCACTTGCCCTTCGTGCCTTGCGAGGGCGGCGTCCAGATCGCGGTGTGTGCCGTGTTCTCGCCCTCGGGGATCGAGCCCGTCGCGAACACGGTGCCGTCGGGACGTCGGACGGCTGCTCCCGTCTCTCCCGGCGGATCGTAGCATTTGTTCTTCGGTCCGTATTCGATGCAGTGGCCGCAACAATTCTGTGGCCCACGCAGATCGACGCCGGTGCTGCCTTCGCTGACCCACTGCCCGGTTTCGGGAAAATAACGTTCCGAAAGCGGATGCGACTTCACGTCGATGCTGAGGAAAGAACCGTCAGGCAGAAGCACGAAGCCTTCTTCCGCCATCATTCCGTTCTTGCCTTTTGACGTCATCGCCGTCCACTTCAGCGTCTTCGGATCGAGCGCCGCCATCTTCTTCCCGAACTTGTAGCCCACAACAAAGCGGCCGTCGGGCAGTACGATCGAAGGCGAATCGCCGATATTCGTCCAGCCCTTCGGCGGATCGATCATCTTCCATGTGTTGTTAGCGGGATCGTAGACCGCCGTCATATTGGTGAAGGCGAACTGATCGAAATTGTATTCGCCGCCGGAGATGACCACCCGGCCATCGGCGAGCACAGCTTCTGCTTGGGCATAGGGCGAATAGCCGGCTGGAAGATCCGCGAGCCGACTCCACGTGCCGTTAACATAACTGCCGGTGTTGTCGGGCGTTAACTTCCACCAGTCGGTTTCATTACCGCCTTGCGCGAGGACCGTACCATCGGTCATCTGCATGGTGATGATTGCACCGGTGGGTGGCTGATGGGTAAGACGGGTAAACGTCTGCGCAAATGACGGCGTGGCGGCGCACGCTAAGGCAAGCACCAACGCGAAGCGGCGAAGCATCGATATCCCTCTCGTTTGATTGTAAAAAGCGCGCGGAGGCTAGCACAGAAAAACTGTGCCCAAAGCGCAAGTTCCGTGCGTTATTGGGTCCCTATGGCTAATAGAAGAACTGTTGCAGCTGACTGAAGCCGTTCGGGCCGCCAAAGGCCCAACCCATGCGCTTCGAAGGATTGATCACCGGCGCAGGTTCCCCGATCGCGAATTTGAAACCGGGAATTGTCTCGATGAATTCCCCGCGTTCGTTGTAGACGATGATCGCGCTTCCCTGGCCACCCTCGCAATAGAGGTACTCCGTCACCAGGAAGAGCTTGTGCACCGGATCGACGGCGATGTTGGAGCCGCTGCAGGACTGATCGGCGGGGCCGGTGCCGGGAAGCTGCACGGCGGTGATGCGCGATCGCGTATTGAGATCGTAGAACTCTACCTCTGCGTTCAGTTCGGTCGTGGTGGCGGCGATGCCGGTGTTCGGATCGACTGCCAGACCGTTCACGCTACCCGCGTGGAAGGGCCCATTGTTGTAGCCCTGCATCTCAGTCATCTCGCCGGTGCTGAGATCGAACATGACGTTTATCGGCGCGATGCCGCCGACGGCGCCGGCATCGGGCGAAAGCGCGAACACCGCCTGATTGCCCGCAGTGTATTGCCCGAGTATCGGGCCGTCGGCGGGCCCGAACAGGTCGGGATCGAGGTGGATGACCTTGGTGAAGGTGTTCGACGCAATGTCCGATACAAGAAGGATCGGCTGCTCCTGCTGCTTCAGGCTGGTGAGCGCGAACAATAACGAGAATGGCGCAGACTGTTCTTCCGCCATCTGCTCAAGGATGATCTGCTTCTCCGGTGGGGTCCACTTGCCGGTGAATTTCTCTCCGCTCACGGGGTTGAGAACCATGTAGGTGCGCTTCGGAAAAAGCTCACCGTCCGGGACAACCTCGTGCGCGATCAGCGCGACATCGCCCGCGGCAATTCCGTATGCCACATAGTCGCTGTTTCCATTTACAAAATGCCCGAGGGACTTTTTGACCTTGCCCTGGTCCTGATCGAAAATCTCGACGGAGCTCCCGGTCGCCAGAATGCCGTCGTCGCCGTTCTGATTGATGTCGAAGCCGAAGATCTGGCTGCCGGCCTTGGAGGTCATGACCCTGCCGAGCCCGACCTTCCGGTCCGGGTGGGCCTTTGCGGCCAGCGCGTCGGAAAGCCAGAGGCCAGCAGTGAGCGCGGCCACGGCCGTCGAGGCCGTGAGAAAGCCCATGCCGAAACGGCGCGCGGCCTTATATTGGAATACAGACCGGATCATGTGCTCCTCCATCCCTCCCGGGAGAGACGCCGGGCTCCCCCATTTTATTCCCGACATTAAAAGCCTGCCATCGCAGGCCGGGACAGGGTGAAGCGAATTGCCCGTTTACGAGTTGTCATATATCGACGTCCCCGCAGAATTCGCCCCGCCGCGGTCATGCTGAACGAACGCAAACTGGATTCCGACAACGCGTGGATCGACCTGCTCGATCCGACGCCGGAGGAAGTCGAGAAGGTCGCCTCCGGGTATGGCGTCCGCGTGCCCACGCGCGAGCAGCTGGCGGAGATCGAATCGTCGAGCCGGCTCTCCCGCGAAGACGACGTGCTTTATCTGAGCCTGCCGGTCGCCACCATCGCCGATGACGGTATGATCGTGCCCTCGCCGATGGGGTTCGTTCTCACAGACAAGCTGATCGTCACCATCCATTTCGCGCGTCTGCACACGACGTCCGCGGTACTGTCGCGGCTGGAAAGCGAAAAGGGCAAGGTCTCCGCGCCGGACGTCTTCGCCATGGTGATGGAAGGCATGGTCGATTTCGGTGCCGATCAGCTCGAAAGCATCGCCGCAGACCTCACGAAGATTTCGCAACGCGTCTTCCGCCGCACCAAAGGGCCGCAACCCGACATCAAAGGCATGAACCGGCTGCTGCACGACATGCTTACCGCCATCGGCTTTGCGGGCGAACAGCTTTCGCAGATCCGCGAAACGCTTCTCGGCCTGCAGCGCATCATCACCTACACGCTCGAGACCTGCCGCACCTGGAAGGAGCAGGACTTCCTCAACCGTCTCGATACGGCGCGGCACGATCTGCAATCGCTGATCGAGCACGAGACGCATCTTTCGGACAAGGCGCAATTTCTGCTCGACGCCAATCTCGGCTTCATCAACACCCAGCAGAACGACATCTTCAAAGTGCTCACCATCGTTTCCGTGGTCGGCATACCGCCGACGCTGATCGCGAGCATGTACGGCATGAATTTTCACTTCATGCCCGAACTCAGCTGGACCTGGGGCTATGCGTGGGGATTGGGTTTGATCGCGCTCAGCACCATCATTCCAATGGCGTGGTTCAAATGGCGCGGCTGGTGGTAGGGCGCGCGTGAAATAAGGCGCGTGCCACAATCGCGCCACGCTTTCTCCCAATTGAAACTCACGAGCGGTGCGCGCGTTTTCTCTTCGACCCCTTTCATGGAGAGATGAGCAATGAGCGATTTGAGAGGTAAAGACTCGCGCGAAATGGAGCCGACAAGCAGCAAGAGCAAAGCGATTGCCGCATTCATCGTCGCGATCGGCGTGGGCGCCGCGGGTGCCTATGCCTACACAAGCAATAACAGTCTTCCACAGAAGAACCAGCAGCAGATGGCGATGAGTGAGCCTCAGCCGCTGACGCCGCCGCCCGCGCCGATGACTCCCGTGTCGACCACGCCGCAGGCCGATAAGACGGCAGCGCCCGATATCTCGACACCTGCACCCACAGCGCCCGCGCCGCAGGCAACGGCACCGACGAAATCGTCGGAATCTACGCCGGCGACACGCCCCACACCGCAGCGCGTCGCGCGTGTGAAGACCCGCGCCGAACAGCCGGAGCAGCCTGCTCTGACCGCGCCCGACACAGCGACGGTGCCTGATATCCCGGCCCAGACTGCGACGCCGCAGGCCGCGCCCGCGCCCGATCAGATCACGCCGCCGCCGGTCACACCGCAGGCGACTCCGGATGTGAGCCAGCAGCCGGCGACAGAACAGCCTCAGAGCACGCCGCAGTAAATCTCTCGCTGCGTCGTGTGCAGAAACGGCCTCTCACCGAGAGGCCGTTTTTGTTTGTGTCATCGAAAATTCACGGAACTCCTCATTGGCGTGTGCCGTTAGCGCCAAGCCTCCGGGGGAATTCCGCAATGACCACGTTCAGCAACACGTCGGAGATTCATCCCGGGTGGCTTCAGCTCAACGAAAAGCTGCGCAATCACGTCCTGACACGCCGGCAGATGATACCGGCAGCGGCTGCGCTCGGCCTGATGCCGTCATTGCTTCGCGCAGGTACGCGCCCGCAGCGCGACCGGGCGCAGTGGAATACTGTCAGCAAGATCAAGCATGTCGTGATCCTGTGCCAGGAGAACCGCTCCTTCGATCACTATTTCGGAAGCTTTGCGGACAGGCTTGGGAAGGGGCAACAGCACGGAGAAGGTTTCGTCCGCGGCGAGCTGACCTACCTGGACAGCAAGGGGAAACAATACCATCCCTTTCATCTCCAGCAGTTCTGCGACACCGATCCCGATCACGGCTGGGACGGCAGCCACGCCAAGTGGAACAATGGCGCGATGGACGGCTGGGTCACGGCCGAGGGCGACAAGACGACAGCCATCAGCTGCTACAGCGCGTCGGATCACATCTATCATGTGAGGCTCGCGGAAGCATTTGCGATCGCCGATCACAATTTCTGCGCGCAGATCGGGCCGACGCTTCCGAACCGGCTTTATCTGTGGAGCGGCACCAGCGGCTGGAATTATCTGAATCCGAGTTCGACCAGCGACAGCCTGCCCTACAACAATCCCTCGCTCACTGCGCCGCCGCCGCTCCTCACTTGGCCGACGATGGCCGATGTCCTCGAGGCCGCCGGTCTGCCGTGGAAGTGTTACTCGGTCGCCGACGGCTCGGTGCCGTCCGCGATCGGCGCGTTCAATCCGCTGATCTTCTTCTCCTCCATTCTGGGCGACCCGATAAAGCTCGCGAAGGCGACCGCAGACATCGAAGAATTCTTCGTCGATCTCGCGGCCGGGACGCTGCCCGCGGTCTCATGGATCGTGACCGAAGCCGTCGTCTCCGAACATCCGCCCGCGCCGCCCGACATGGGCCAGCTGCTTGCGGCGCGCGTCGTCGACGCGCTGAAATCGTCGAGCGCGTGGGATTCGAGCGTGCTGTTCCTCACCTATGACGAGGGTGGCGGCTATTTCGATCACGTCGCGCCGCAGATTCTCGAATCCGTGCCCCAGGGTTTGCCCGACGCCGGTACGGCCGTGGGGCCTGCGTTCCGCGTGCCGCTCTCTATCGTGTCGCCCTGGGCACGACCGGGCACCGTGTTCAAGCCGGTGGTCGATCACACGTCGATCCTGCAATTCATCGAGCATAACTTCTCCACCCCCGGCCATCGGGTGTTCCTGCCGACCATCGACCCCGCGCGCCGCGGCCTCACGAGCTTGTTTCACGCGTTCGATTTCGCGCAGAAGCCGATTTCGCCCGCGCTGCCGACAGCCAAGCAGCTGATCGCCAAAGCCAAGCAGGAGATCCTTGTGCTCAACGCCGATCACACGGTGGCGGGCTGTTCCACAAGCTGGCCTGATTGGCTGCTGCCGCTGTTGGGCGTTTAGAACAGTTTAGGTCCTATCAAACAATTCTAATCCGTCATGGCCGCCTTCATGGCGGCCATCCATGATCTCGCTGCCGCATGGGTGATCATGGGTAGCCGGGACAAGCCCGGCTATAACGATGGTGAATGAGCGCACCTAAACCGAAAAATACTCTAAGCAGACGGCTCTATCTGGCTTTCACCGGCGCACCGTAGCGCCGCGACTTCACCTGCAGCGCGGCGCGCGCCTCTTCGTATTCCCGCGTCAGGCGGGCCACCAACTCGGCGACGGTGACAATGCCTCCGACCGCGCCGATGCCCTGGCCGCATCCCCAGATGTCGCGCCAGGCTTTTGCTTTCTGGTTTCCGCCGGAATGGAAATTCATCTTCGACGGATCGGCGACGGGAAGATTGTCCGGGTCCATTCCCGCGAGCTTCACCGAGGGACGCAGATAGTTGCCGTGAACCCCGGTGAACAGGTTGGTGTAGACGATATCCTCGCCGCCGCTCACGACGATCATATCCTTATAGGCCTGCGCGGCGTTGGCTTCCTTCGTCGCGATGAAAGCGGAACCGATATAGGCGAGATCGGCCCCCATCGCCTGCGCGCCCAGGATCGCGGCGCCGCTCGCGATCGCGCCGGATAGCGCGATCGGTCCATCGAACCAGCGGCGCAGTTCCTGCACCAAGGCGAAAGGCGAAAGCTGTCCGGCATGGCCGCCGGCGCCGGCCGCGACCGGGATCAGACCGTCGGCGCCTTTCTCGATGGCCTTGTGCGCGAAGCGGTCGTTGATGACATCGTGAAGCACGATGCCGCCATAGGAATGCGCCGCGGCGTTGACGTCCTCGCGTGCGCCAAGGGATGTGATGACGATCGGAGCCTTGTATTTGCTCGCCATCTCGACGTCGTGTTCGAGGCGGTCGTTGGTCTTGTGCACGATCTGGTTGACCGCGAACGGCGCGGATGGCGCATCGGGATGCGCGCGGTCGTATGCGGCGAGTTCTTCCGTGATCTGCGCCAGCCATTCGTCAAGCTGGCTCGCAGGGCGCGCATTCAGCGCCGGAAACGACCCGACCACGCCGGCCTTGCACTGGGCGATAACGAGTTCGGGACATGAAATGATGAACAGCGGCGAGGCGATGACCGGAAGGCGCAAGCGCTCGCGAAGCACGGCGGGAAGGGACATGGAGGCTCCTGGAAATAGCGATGCCTCGCATGAGAAAGCAATTCGGCGTACGGCGCAAATCAGTCGCCGATGAGATGCAGCGCGATCTCACGCGTGTGTGGCCGCGCGCGGTGCTCGAACAGATAGATGCCCTGCCAGGTGCCGAGCGCCATCTTGCCCGAGATCACCGGTATCGAAAGATGGGTCTGAGTTAACGCCGTGCGCAGATGACTCGGCATGTCGTCGGGACCTTCATCGTCATGCGCGTAGCGGCCGGGCTCTTCCGGGGCGATGCGCGCGAAATAGGCTTCCAGATCGGCGCGCACATTCGGATCGGCATTTTCCTGGATCAGCAAGGACGCGGAGGTGTGGTGGCAGAAGAGTGTGAGGAGCCCGGTCTTTATAGACCGGTTGGAAAGCCACGCGGCCACATCGGCTGTGATCTCATGCAAACCCCTGTCACGCGTCGAAAACGTCATTTTCTCTACGCTCTGCTGCATGTGCTCTCTACCGTAATGACAAGGTCGCACGACAATGCTAGATTGAGCATACGACAAGGGGTGTAAAAGATGCGCCACCTTTTTTTCGCGGCTGTGGGCTGCATTTACTCTTTCGTTTCCATCACGCCCTCATGGGCCGGCAATTTGATCGGGAACGGCGGTTTCGAGGGTCCGCACCTCACGGCGGATCAACCTCTGCGGATTGAATATGTCGGCAGCACCTTTCACGGCTGGACCGTGACCGGCCCGAACAATCCGCCTGGGCTCGGCGTTTCCCTCATCAATGAGGCCTATGTCGAAAATTTCGGCGAAAACGTGCTGCACTTTTCACCAGACAAAGGGGCGCAGAGTCTCGATCTCTCTGGACCGAGCAACGAGGGGCCGGTCGGTGTCCAGCAAACGGTCGCAACAACGGCCGGAGATCCTTATGTCCTTTCCTTCGGTCTGGCGAACCAGGACGATAGCTATGCGCTCTATTCGCGGCCAAGCGCAGTTGAGGTCTATATCGACGGCGCGAGCCAAGGCATATTCAAGAACGACCGCAATACTGCCAACGATCTTACATGGCGGAAATTCAGAGTGAGTTTCACCGCAGCGACGAGCGCCACGACAATCCAGTTCGTCAACCGCACGCGATCTGACGACAATGAATGCGGGCTGGACTCTGTGTCATTGGTGCCAGCCACCGAAGCCGGCGGGAACTGAAGCGTTATCGGCGCGCCTGTAGCGCCAAAAAGATTGCGGGCAGGACGAGCAGCCCTGCGAGATAGAACGGCGCGTCGACGCTGAGGTTGGAGAAAGCGAGACCCGCGATGAACGGGCCGGTGAGCCGCGCAAGTGCGCCGGCCGCGTTGTTGAGTCCCAGATATTGTCCCTGATTTTCCGGATCCGCATGGCGCGAGATCAGGGCGGAGATGTTCGGTCCAGCGATGGATTGTCCGAAAGCCGAGAGCACGAGCAGCGTCACCACCATCCATGCGCCTTGCGACAGCGGCTGCAGCGCGATGGCGAAGGTGGTGAGCGCCATGCCCCAGGCGAGCACATTGGCCTCACCGAAGCGCCGCGAGGCGCGGCCGGTGACCAACAGCTGGCAGGCGGTCGAGATCACACCGGTCACCGCAAAGGCGAGGCCTACTTCGCGCGTGCCCCAGTCGAACCGCGCCGCGCTCCACAGCGCGAACACGAATTCGATTCCCATGAACGCCGAACCGGCGAGGAACATCACCAGCATCAGCCGCGCGATGACGGGATGCGCGAAGGCCCGTCCGGCGACGGCCCAGCGCGGCGCATCCTCGAAGTCGTAATGCGGATGAACCCGGCTCTCCTTTACAAACAGGGTGAGCCCGATGGCGCAGGCGCCGGCGAGACTGGACGCCACGATGAGCGGCAGGCGGAAGCCCGCATGACCCGCGGACGGATTGGCCAGCAAGCCTCCGAGCGCGGGACCGACGATGAAACCCAGATTGTAGGCCGCGCCCAGCATCGACATGCGCCCCGTGCGCTTCTCCGCCGGCGTTACGTCGGCGATGTAGCCCTGGATGACGGAGGCGTTGCCGCTCGCCATCCCGCCGATCAGCCGCACCAGGAACGCGACATAAATATTGGGTGCGAAGGCGAGCGCCAGATAGCAAAGGCAATTGCCGCACACCGTGCTGATCAGGATGGGTTTGCGGCCGATGCGATCGGAGATGCGGCCCCAGAACGGCTCGCCGAAGAAGGCTCCCGCTGCGTAAGCCGAAAAGATCAGCGCCATCTGCCAGGCGGGCGCCTGAAACGAGCGCGCGTAGAACGGCAGAAGCGGCACCACGATGCCGAAGCCGACCATGTTCACGAACATGACCGCCAGCAGCGTCGGCAGCGCCCGCGATCCCCCACTTTCGTCTGTCATGTCACGCAAGCATCCCTGCACCGGCGCGTGAGCCTGCGCAGTGACACCGCCTCATTCGGTTGGCTGATCTATTTTCAGCACTATAGGCCCGGCATCGGACGTGGCAACCGCGCGGGCGAATTTTGTTGTCAATTCGTGTCCGTTCCTTTGCGTACGTGTCATCTGGCCAACCTACAAAGCCGTTGGGCCGAGAACGCCCGTGGAGAACTGCGCAGCGCGCCGCTCGAGAGCGGCGCCGTGCGTGTGCCCTTGCATTCCAATGAAGGAAAGAAACGCGATGACAATTCTGCGAAAATCCAATCTTGTTGCGGCGATGCTGATATGTGCGCCGGCCGTGGCTTCGGCCGATGGCATCGGCCCGTTCGTCAACGGCGTGCCTGCGGCAAACCCGGCCGTGGGTTCTCCCGCCAATGTTTTCAGCTCCGATTTCTCCGCAACCGTCGTGGTGACGGGGACCGACCCGCTGGAGAATCCGTCGGGTGGCATCACCCAGTTCGGCAATCTGGTGAACGGCACGCATACCGAGCCGGACCAGAATCTGTATCTGGACCTCGACCGCAAGATCAAAGGACCGACCAAGAATTACGACTACGGCCATCACTTCCTGATTCAGGGCCACGAGAACGGGTCCGACATGGCGTATGTCACGCGCATCAATCTGGATGTGAGCGATCCTGCGCACCGCGTCACGCTGCTCACGCCGGTTGGCGGCGACGGCCTCACCCACTTCAACAGCGTCGACGGCTCGGCGTACGATCCCATCACAAAGTCTCTGCTCTTTACGCAGGAATCGAGCGGAACGAGCGGCGGCGTGGTGGAGGTGTCGCTGTATGGCTGGCCGTCCACGATCACGACGCGTTACGGCAGCATCGGGCGCTGCGGCCTTGAGGGCATCCATACCGATAACAAGGGCCGCGTCTATCTCGTGGAAGACACGGGCGGCAAGGGCGTCAGCAACGATCAGAACGACATCAACGGCCCCAACAAGGTTGCGAAGCAGCCGAATTCCTACGTCTTCCGGTTCATTCCTTCTCATACCAACGATTTGAGCGCGGGCCGGCTCGAAGCCCTTCAGGTCTCAGTGGATGGCGCGCCGCTGGTATTCGGCGGCACGACCGATCAGCAGGCCTTCGACGATGTGTGGTCGCCCAAGCAGGTGGAGCTGCACAGCGGCACATCCTTCCCCACGACGTGGGTCACGGTGCACGACACCGCGACGGACGGCACGGCCGATTTCGACTGCAATCTGGCGGCCCGTGCGGCCGGGGCGACTCCGTTCAAACGCCCGGAGAATGGTGTTTTCAAGCCCGACAGCACCTTCAGCAACTTCGTGTTCGCGACCACCGGCGACACCAACAACCTGTCGGGCTCGGTGCCGGGTCTGGCGCAGCGCGGCGCCTGGGGCGCTTTGTTCCAGCTGTCCATGGATAAAAAGCAGCAGGACGGCACGCTCAAGCTGATCGCTCTGGGCGATTCCACCCACAACTCATTCGACAACGTGACCTTCGGCGACAGCAACACGATCCTCACCGCCGAGGACCGCGGCGATACGCTGCACGACCAGCTCAACACGCTCGATTCGATCTGGGCCTATCCTCTTGACGCCCTGAACGCACCGCTGCGCCTCGTGGCGCTCGGCCGTGACGCCAGCGCATCGGGAGACGGCGCGGAAGACAACGAGCCGACAGGCATGTTCGTGTCGAATGGCGAACGCACCAAGAAAGACGAATACGGAAGCCAGTCCAACCTTATCGGTGCGCGCGGCTTCTTCACCGAGCAGCATGGCGACAACAAGATCTATGAACTCAATCATAACTAAGTCCTCCTGCCCTCGTAGAGGGTGAGCACCCCTAGCGTCCCCTGCAACGCCGGTCCCGGAAATCCGGGGCCGGCGTTTGCCGTTTGATGGCGGCGCGGGAAACGGCAACAATGCGGGCTCACGAAGATGCGGGATGGCGCGATGAGAGGGATGTGGCTGGGCACACTCGGTCTGGTTCTGGCGGCGGGCATTGCCCATGCCGCGGATGCTCCCGGTGACTGGCGCAAGGTCGATCCCGCCAACCTTCTACTGATCGAGACGAAATACGGTACGACGGCGGTGGAACTGGCGCCTGCCTTCGCGCCCAACCATGTCGCGCGCATGCACGCTTTGGCGGCCGCGCATTTCTACGACGGCACGACTTTTTATCGCGTGATCGAGGGTTTCGTGGCGCAGGGTGGTGTGGGCGAGGACACGGCGTCTACGAAGAACAAGCTCCGGGATCCCGAGATCGAAAAGAAGTGGCCGGCCTTGAAGGCCGAGTTTGAGCGGCCTTGGGGGCAGGACACGAAATTCACCGCGCTGGGTTCGCCGGATCTGTTCGTGAAGCAGACGGGCCATGTCGATGGTTTTCCGGTGGGACGCGATCAGAAGACGAAGACGGAATGGATCATCCACTGCCCCGGCACCTTCGCGTTCGCGCGCGACGACAAGGCCGATACGGCGACGACCGAGTTCTATGTCGTGATCGGCGAAGCGCCGCGCCGCCTCGACCGCAATCTGACCGCGTTCGGCCGGGTGATCGACGGCATGGAGTATCTGCAGAAGCTTCAGCGCGGCGATCCGTCCGTCGACAATGGCGTGATCGCCGACAAAGCGAAGCAGGATGCGATCGTGGGCATCAAATTCGCAACCGACATTCCGGACGCCCAGCGCCCTTCCTATGAGGTCATGCGGACGGACACGAAAGCGTTCGCGGCGTGGAAAGCGAAGAAGAAGAACCCGGCCCCTGGCTTCTACATCCGCCAGCCGCCGCCGGTTCTCGACATCTGCCTTGCGCCGGTGCCGTCGCGAAAGGTGGCCGCAAACCCGTGAAGCTCGTCGAGCGTCCTTCGCCGAATTTCGATGCGCGCCCGGAAGGCGCCGGGATCGACATCCTCGTGCTGCACTACACCGGCATGAAGACGGCGGAAGAGGCGCTGGTGCGGCTTTGCGATCCGGTTGCGGCGGTCAGCGCGCATTACACCATCGACCGGGACGGCTCGGTCTACGCCCATGTGCCTGAAACGGAGCGCGCCTGGCATGCCGGCCTGTCGTATTGGGGCGGTGAGCACAATGTAAACGCCCGCTCCATCGGCATCGAGCTGGTCAATCCGGGCCACGAGTTTGGATATATTCCGTTTACGGACGATCAGCTGGCCGCGCTGACCGAACTTGCGCGCGGCATTCTCGCCCGCCATCCCATTCCGCCGCATCGCGTGCTCGGCCATTCCGACGTGGCGCCCGCGCGCAAACTGGATCCGGGTGAGCTGTTCCCATGGTGGCGCTTGGCCGCGGATGGCATCGGGAGCTGGCCCACGAGCCAGATGCAAAGCTCCGGCGATTTCGCGACCGATCTTGCGCGTTTCGGCTATGGCGTGCCGCCGGTGGTGGACGTGCCGCTCGACCGCGTCATCGCCGCGTTCCAGCGCCACTTCCGCCCGGCATGCGTCGACGGCATAGCCGACGCCGAATGCGCGGAGCTGCTCGCGAGTCTGCTGGCCGGGTAGAGTCCTGAGGATGACCACGCCCGTCCGCCTCGCCGAAAAGCTCGCTTTGTTTTCCGATCACTGGTCGCCAAAGATCGTCGGCCTGTTCAACGGTCACGACGTCATGGTCGTGAAGGTGAAGGGCGCGTTCGTCTGGCATGCCCATCCCGACACCGACGATTTCTTTCTGGTGCTGAAGGGCGCGCTGACCATTCAGCTTCGCGATGGCGATGTCCATCTTGGTCCGGGCGATCTTTATGTCGTTCCGAAAGGCGTCGAACATCGTCCGGTTGCCGAAGAGGAAACGCATCTTCTTCTCATCGAACCGCGCGGTACGCCCAACACCGGCAATGCGGCGACGGCGGCTGTGAAAGAGACGATCTGATGAAGACCATCGGCATGCTGGGCGGGATGAGCTGGGAATCGACCGCAGTGTACTACCGGCTCATGAACCGCGCGGCCATGGAGCGGATGGGTGGACTGCATTCCGCAAAGATGCTGATGCATTCGTTCGATTTCGGCGAGATCGCGGTGCTGCAGACGGCGGACAAATGGGATGAGATCGCCGACCGGCTGGTCACCGCCGCCTCGGGCCTCGCAGGTGCTGGCGCCGATTTCCTGATGATCTGCTGCAACACGCAGCATCTGGTGGCAGGGGCGATCGAACGCGCGGTGCGCCTGCCGCTCCTGCACATCGCCGATCCGCTGGGCGAGGCCATCGCTGCAAAGGGCATCGGACGCGCCGGTCTTATCGGCACGCGCTACACGATGGAAAAGGGCGGCGTCATCGCCGACCGCCTGTCGGAGAAATTCGGAATCGACATTGTGGTGCCCGAAGCGGAGGATCGTATGGAGGTTCACCGGATCATCTTCGAGGAACTGAGCCGGGGACAATTCCTGGAATCGTCACGCGCTCAGCTCGGCGCGGTGATGGCGCGGCTGGTGGCCCGCGGCGCGGAGGGCATCATCCTCGGCTGCACAGAATTGCCGATGCTGGTGCAGCCCGAGGACGCGAGCGTGCCGACCTTCGACACCACTACGCTGCACGCGCTGGCCGCGGTGGACATGGCGCTCGCGTAGAGTGATTTAGATATTCCCGTAATCAATTCTAATCCGTCATGGCCGCCCTTGTGGCGGCCATCCATGATCTCGCTGCTACATGGGTGATCATGGATGGCCGGGACAAGCCCGGCCATGACGGATTGGGGTGAATTCACCTAAACCGAAAATGCCCTAGTTCAGCTCAGTCTGTATTCAAATAGCGGCAGCCGCCGGCCGGGGATCGCGTCCGATGGTGCATCGCCGATGCGCACCGCGCCCATCTTTTCGTAGAACGCGGCTGCGTAGGGATCGGAAAGGATCGAAAGCGTCGTCGCGTATTGCGCGCGGGCGAGATCGGCGATGGCGCGAAACAACGCCGCGCCTACGCCGCTTCCCATCGCGTCAGGCTCGACGAACATGTGAAGCAGATCGAAGACGCCGTTCTCCAGAGGACTGAGCGACGCGATAGCGACCAGGCGACCCTCGGCATTCTCGACCACAAGAACCAGGCCCGTTGCGATCAGTTCGCCCGTGATCGTGAGAGACGATTGCGATTGGCGCATGAATGCGTCGTCATAGCCCCAATGCGCCTTGGAACGGAGCATCAGGGCGGTGAGCGCCGCGCTTTCGTGGCACTGCGCAGGGCGGATTTTGAACCTGGCCATCGCTGCACTATACTAGATGTGCGTCAGATGGCTGGATGGCCGCGGCGCTTCGCAAGAAGCGTCGAGGAAAGTCCGGGCTCCACGAAGGACACGGTGACGGATAACATCCGCCGGGGGCGACCCCAGGGACAGCGCCACAGAAATGACACCGCCTAAGACCCTAAAGGTCCGGCAAGGTTGAAATGGTGCGGTAAGAGCGCACCGCGCCTCTGGTAACAGAGGTGGCATGGCAAGCCCCACCGGGAGCAAGACCAAATAGGGACGGCAGGTGATCTGTCTTTCGGATCGCCGTCCGGGTCGGTCGCGCGAGGTGTGTGGCGACACACATCCCAGAGGAATGGCCATCCTCCCGGCAACGGGAGACAGAACCCGGCTTACAGGCCATCTGACGCATTTCTCGCAATCTGTAAGCTTACGATCAGGTCGCGTGTCCCACGCGTGCCAATTTTAAAAATGCGGCGGTTCGTTGAACCGCCGCCAGTTGGAAATGGTGTTCACGCTAAAAACCGCGAACGCTGTTCTAAGCGCATTGATCGTTCAGTGATGCGCCAGCGATGATGCGGACTTCGAGCCTTTCTCGCCATGGTTCGGCGTACCGCCGACCGTGTAAGTGTCGGTCAATGCCAGGAACCCGTCGCCGTTCAGCCCATCGTTCGTGATGTACATCTTGAACGTGCCGCCCGTGACGTACGGATAGGAGAAGGTCACATAGTAAGATGTGCTCGGCTGACCGGGGGTGATCATGCCGAAGGAAACCGTTTTCCCATCGAGCTTGAGGTTTCCCTGGAGCCCGACGCCGTACCATGTGGTGCAGGTGCTCGGATCGTCAGCGATGGACGAAACGCCACCCGAATTGGTGACTGTGAAGGAGTCGCAGAATCCGTCGAGCGTAATGTTGACGGGCTTACCCTTCGCCAGCGCGCTGCTTGCCGGTACGGCAACGATAGCCGCAGCAGCCAATGATACAAGAAGTTTTTTCATAGAAACCCTCCATCCATAGAAACGACTTCAATGTCGCCTCGCGAAAACTTTGCGTTCGACGCGTGGTGAGGGCAAGGCTTAAGCCGGATTTCAAATGTATCGATGTGTCGTGATGACCTGGCAACCATCGCGCGTGAAACCTGTCAGCACGCCTACTGTGAAGTTTCAAAATCGATACGTCGGGTTCAGCCGTCTTTCGGCTCGAGCGGCAGCAGCATCGGCACGCGCTTGCGGTAGGCATCGTAATCTGTGCCGAGTTCTTCGCGCAGGAAGTTTTCTTCCAATCGCGCTTTCATCCAGAGACCGATCGTGATGACCGCTGCGCCGGCCAGTCCAAGCACGGTGCCTTTGAGCGCTGCGGTTGCGTAGACGGCCAAAAGGATGCCGGTGTAGATCGGGTGGCGCACGATCGCGTAAGGCCCGGTGTCGACGACGCGGTGATCGGCCTTCTTCGTCACCTGTCCCGACCAAAGCACCCCCAGCCAGATGCGCGCCCACCAGCTGAAGGCGAATCCGACAACGATCAATCCGATAACAGGCCACACGGTCCGATAAGGCAGATACCAGAGACGCAGCGGACCTTCGTAGCCGTGCGCGGGGATGAGGAAGATCAATCCGCCGGCGATTAGCACGATGCGATAGGCGGCCTCGCGGCCGAGGCCGATGCGTTTTTCCACCGCGCTGCTCCAGGGTGCGGCTGCGGCCCAGGACACGGCGAAGCCGATCCAGAGGATCACGACGGCGAGCACGGGCGTCACGGGCTTTCCTTTCCGCGAATGAGTTCGATCAGCGCGTGGAGGGTCGCGCGTGTATGCGCGACGTGCTCGCGGCCAACCTTCTTGAGCAGCGCGGCGTCAATGCGTTCGACCGCGGCGCGGGAGATCGCGGCGGCTTCGCGTCCGCGGGGGGTGAGCGTAACGGTCAGCCGGCGCCGGTCCTCAGGATCGATCTTGCGCTCGATATAGCCGCGCAGTGCGAGCGTATCGACGAGTTGTCCCGCGGACTGCTTCGAAACCCCGAGACTGTCGATGATCTGCGCCAGCGGTGCCCCGCCGCGGCCAAGCGCGCCGATCACGAAGATTCCGTTCTTGGGGATGTCGTCGAGACCGGCCTCGATCAGCGCGATGCGAATGGCATCGCCATAGGCGAACCGCGCCGCGCGCAGCAGCGCGGCGAAAACGATGGGCTCATCGGCGGGGCGTTTCTCGGTCATGCCCCCTCGATATAGTCCAACCTTCTGATAGTCAAATATTTTTACTTATTGGGAACTTCTGGCGAATGGCAGCGTTCTGCAGAGACACAGGCTGGGAAAACCATGAGAGCTTTGGAAATCATTGTCGCGCTGATCGTGGCGCTTGTGGTCTTCGTCGTCGTGAAGCTGCTCGGCCTCGTGATCCACATAGCCCTGGTCGCCGCGGCGGTCGGACTGATTGCAGGCTTCATCATCGCGCGGATGTTCCGGCGCGACTGACCCCGGGTTATTCGACCGTGTCCTTGGGGTCGAAAATACCGCGTGGTGTCGGCTGGTAGGGGAACAGGGTCACACCGAGAGCAAACTGCGCAAAGAGTGCGCCCAACATGAGCGCCGGCGTGCCGAACACCATGCCCAGCACCATCAGATTTTCGATCCGCTTTTGCTGGGGTGTCAGGTGGATGATGGCCTTGTGCCCATTGTTCGGCCTGGTGTGGGTTGCTACCTGATACTGCGCACCGTCGCGAGTATAGTTTTCATTGACATAGAAGAACGCCAGCCAATTCAGCAGGACAGCAACACAAACGGCGTAATATGCCCCGCGCGCAATGCGTTTCCATTGTGGCTCTTCCGGCGTCGCTGGGGCAGCAGGCGGAACGATTGGTGGGCCTGCCAGGGGGTCATAGCAATGGCTTTGAAAGCCGATCTCACTCGGCAGCAAAAGTTTGAGCAGCACAAGGATATTCAGCGCTGCCATGGATAGCAGGAAGAGAATTATCGGCACGGCCGGTCGACTCCACGGGTCGCGGAAGAAGCGGAAGATGACGTAGAAACCCAATGCCCACAGCACAACGGCGCCGATAGCCTTTATCGTGTCTTCTGTCGTGGTCCCCGGCCAGTGCCAGTTCCGCCTTCGGCGATTGGCAATCGAAAGCGAAATTACGACAACCGCGCCGGCCGCGATCGGGCCATAAAACACAGGCGCCGGAATTTTTTTGAAAAGGCTGCCCCCCAGAATTATCGCGGCCGCCAGCGACCATATCCAGATGCAAAACAGCCGGTAGTCGAGCGATCGCTCGCTCCAGCGGCGGGGATATTGCATTATCGGCGCGTCGAACCACGGCATGGGCCGACGTTAAGTCAGAACAATTAATTCCTTCAACCCGCGGAAGAACGGCATTGTACGCCACTGGGGTTTTGCGTCCGGATCGGCGAGGCGCGCATTCTGGAAGACTTCGAAGAAGCTCGCGATCGCGACCTGCGCTTCCAGCCGCGCGAGCGGCGCGCCGATGCAGAGATGCAGTCCGCCCCCGAACGCGACATGCGGCGCATCTTTGCGTGCGATGTCGAAGCGGTGGGGATCGGGGAACGCCGCCGGATCGCGATTGGCGCCGCGCAGCGATGCGAACAATGACTGCCTCTGCTTCACCGGACAGCCGCCAACCTCCAGATCGCGCGGCGCGATGCGGCCGGTGATGTCGACCGGGGATTCATAACGCAGCACTTCCTCGACCGCATTGTTGATGAGCGAGGGATCGACTTTCAGCTTCGCGAGCTCGGAAGGATGCGTGAGGAACAGCCAGATCGCATTGCCGATAAGATCGGTGGTGGTGAGGTTGCCGCCGATGAGAAGGCCCTGAAGGTTGTTCGAGATCTCGCCGTCGCCGAGCGGCGCGCCTTCGGCCTGCAACAGCATCATGTCGCTGACGAGATCGTCCTTCGGCTCCGCGCGGCGGCGCAGCATCATCTCGCCCATATAGGCCGACATAGCGTTGGTGCAGACGACAAGGCGCTGCGTCTCTTCCTCGGAGCGGAAGGGATTGAGGCCGAGGATCGCGCCCTCGCTCCATTCGCGGAATTCGGTGAGCCGGCTCTCGTCCACCCCCAGGATGCGCGCGATGACGTCGATGGGCACGCGCAGCGCGAATGCGTCCATCGCATCAAAAGTCTGCCGGCCTCTTAGCGGTGCGAGGTATTGATCGACAACCTGCTGCACCAGCGGCTTGCACTTGGCGACGCGCTTGTAGAGCGCCTTGGCGAACGGCCCGCGGATGCGCATGTGATCGGGCTCGTCCATGAGCAGGATGCCGGAGCGCGCTTCCTCCTCCGACATGCGGATGCCTTCGACGCGCTGCTCGAGGAGCGCGCGCTGGATGGTGGCGGCTTCCTCCGCGCGTTCGGGGCTGCGCCACATCGTGGTGTCGCCGAGCACCGAGCGGACATCGGCATGGCGGGTCAGGATGAAGGTGCCCGCCTGGGTATCGCGATACACCGGACAGGCGCCGCGCAGCCGGTCGAGCAGCTTGTGCGGATCGGCGTTGAAGTCCGGATTCAGGGGCGTGAGCTGGAAAACGCCGGGAAGGGGAGTATCGCTCATAGCGCACCTGACATTTTGTCAGGCGCGATACTAGCGCGGCCGGACACCTGCCGTGAAGCCCGGCCGGCGATCACAAGTGCGGTTCGGCTGTTGCCCCTCCGTCCCAATCTATCTAGGATTGTTTCACTGTTTCACGGGGAGGGCCGTCTCGTGATTGCGACCTCTTACAAGAACGGAATTCTGGTCTGCGCCATGGTGTGCGGCATTGCCGCGCCGTCGTTCGCGCAGATGGGGCCACTCAAGGGTGGCACGGCCGTGAAACCGATCGCGCCGTTGCCGCTGCAGCAATCGCCGCCGCAAGGCTATTTCGGCTTCAAAGGCCAACAGGTCGGCACCGCGACTCCGGGAGCGACCTACATCGTCGTCGAAACGAGAATGGTGCCCACGCTAAACGGCCAGGACACCTGGCTGCTGGTGCAGAACAGGGATGACCCCAAACAGACCGGCTGGATCTATACCGGCTCGGACGGGAATCCGTATCAGAACGTCGTTCACTGAAGGAGCGCGCGATGCCAAACGTTGCCGTCCATTCCGAACTCAGCACGATCGTCGCCAATATCGCGGGCGTGACCGTCCTGATCTTCTGCTACGTCTTCGGCGTGTGGTTGAGGAACTACATCTATCCCACGGACTCGACGACGCCGCTCAAGCGCCAGCTCATGGCAGCGATCCCGATCGGGCTTGTGACGATGGGTGTCTATGCGAAGACGAGCTTTCCCGGTCTCGATTATTCGCATGACGGCGTCTTCGATACCGCGATCATGTTCGGCTATGCCGTCGTGTTCGGCATGCTGTCGCGCGAGTCGCTCGAGAAAATGCTCTCCGCGGCCGGTCGCAATGTGTCTGCAGCGCCCACGAACGGGGCCCAGCCGAACGCCGGCCTCGCGCCCCCACCGAACGCACCAGCGGTCTAGGTGGTCGTACGCCGCCGCGAACATGCTAGGGGGATGCGGAAAGCGAAAGCATTCCGGTCGCGACGACGGCAACGGTCCAGAAGAATAGCGCGAACCCGGCTGCCCATCTTGTGTCGCCCAAAAGGTCCCGAAAATTTTCGTCCTGTGGCAGACCGGTCGATCTTCCCAACAAGACGATCCATCCGAGCCGGCGGGCGCCCCCGCTGAATTGAGAATAGTACTGCGTACGACCGCCGTTGCGGTGTGACAGGTCGCGCGTCCAGAACGCGGGATCGTTGTCTTCGATCCGGCGCACCAGAACGTTTGCCATGTGCACATAGCTCACCGACCAGTAGGCGCAGGCGAGCCACGCTACAGCAGCGATTCCCGTCGTGAGATTCATGGATGCGCTCACTTATGAATAGTTCGGTTCGCGCTTTTCGAGGAAGGCCGCCACGCCTTCGCGGAAATTCTCGCCCTGTGCTGCGAGGATCTGGTTGCGGTCTTCCATCGCGATCGCGGCCTCGAGGCTTTGCGCGTCGATAGCATGGTTCAGCGCTTCCTTGGTCAGGCGCAGGCCCAGCGGCGTCGCGTGCAGCATGTCCTTGAGATAGGCGCGCGCCTCCGCCTCCAGGGCATCGGGTTCGACGATCTTCGCGATCAGGCCGAGTTCGCGCCCACGCTCGGCGTCGATGAAGCGGCCGGTCAGCATGTATTCCGACGCGGCGGATGCCCCGATCATCCGCGGCAGGAAATAGGACACCCCGATATCGCAGGCCGAAAGCCCGATCCGAATGAAGGCGGCGTTCATGCGCGCATCGGGCGTGGCGATACGCACATCCGATGCCAGCGCCAGCGCGAAACCGCCCCCGCTGGCCGGGCCGTTCACGAGCGCGATGATGGGCTGCGGGCAGCGGCGCATGGCGATCACGATCTCGCTGATGCGGCGCTGGCCCGTGAGACGTTCGCCGGTCGTCGACGGCGCGTTGCGCTCCTCACGCTCCTTGAGATCGAGACCGGCGGAGAAGCCGCGGCCCGCACCGGCCAGCACCACCACGCGGATATCGTGCCGCCAATAGAGCCCGACGAAGAGATCGCGCAGCTCTTCGACCAGCGCGCGGTTGAGCGCGTTCAACCGCTCCGGCCGGTTCATGGTGACCCACAGCGCCGTGCCCTCCTGCCTGACGATCAGATGCTGGTAATCCATCGTAACGCTCCCGATTTTTGCTAGCGGGAGTTTGCGAGAGGACGTCCGCAAATCCTAGTGCCCTGGCCTTCCGCCAAACGGGGCACGGTGCGGTTGGTTTCCGGCCATTTCTCGAACGATATCGGGTCACGGAGATAGATACTCTTCCTGTCCTGCCGCCCTTGGAGGAGCTTAGCGAATAAATCCCGCTGACGACTTCCACAGAACGAAAGCCGCAACGCAGACGACAACCACTGCGAATGCTTTAGAAAGAACGCCACGATGCTCCGACAGCCGAACAGAAAGGCGCACGCCGACGAAGCCGCCTACAATGCCACCCAACACGAAAACAGCGGCAACGCGCCAGTCCACCAGTCCGGCCAATGCGTAGGTCACGGCGGTTGTGAGTCCGAACGCGCCGACCGAAACGAGCGAAGAACCGATTGCATTGATAGCGGCCATGCCGCTTCCCAGCATGATTGCGGGAACGATCAAGAAGCCACCACCAATTCCGAAAAAGCCTGAGAGAAGCCCGACGACGAGACCTACACCGATCAACCGCACCGCAATGGCTCTATCAATGTGAACCAGTGCATCACCTCCAGCGGCGCGTTTGCTGAACATGCCCGCCGCTACGGCGAGCATCACAAGACCAAATATGAATAGTAGATGCTGGCCTTCGACGTGCCGGCCCAGCATCGCGCCAAGTGCCGCGCCGAAAACACCTGAGACAGCAAATACGACGGCACATGGCCACTTCACATTGCCCGCGCGCGCATGGGGGATGAGATTGGCAAAGGCATTGGCGGATACCGCCAAGGCGCTCGTGCCGATGGCAACGTGCGCATCCTTTACTCCAACGACGTATATCAGGAGTGGCACGGCCAATATGGAGCCGCCACCGCCTAGAAGGCCGAGCGCGAATCCAACGAGCGTACCGGAGCCAAACGAAAGAATGTCGGGTAGGCCCATCAGGCCGCGACCCGGTTCCATGGCATTGCGCCGAGAACCTTGGCCATGCCGCACCAGCCGGAAACGCCAGCGAAGACGAGGCCCGTGCCGACAAAGGCGGACAGGACGATGAACCAGGTCGAGACGAGATAGGCGAGTATGAGGCCAGTCAGCACCAGCGAACCGGCTGCGATCTGCACCTGACGCTGCATTTCAATGGGCTTGCTTCGATCAATGCTCGTCGGGAGCCCGGCTGATTTCCAGCCGGTGAGGCCGCCTTCTAGGATATAGACCTCGGGAATGCCGCATTGACGCAATTGCACCGCGTTGTCGGCGGTTCGCCTTCCGCTCTGGCAATGGAAGATGACTGCGGGCGCGTTCTTGCCCTGAATGCTGGCAAGCGATTGCGCGTTAAAGGTCGATAATGGGGACAATTTGGCACCGGGGATGGCTTCCCGCGCGTGTTCCATGGGCTCGCGAATATCGACCAGGACAGCCGAGCCGTCGGCGAAACGGCGCTTGGCTTCCGCGGGGTTGATGGTGGGAATGCTCATGTCGATTGCCTTTTGCAATAGAGGTCGTGAAGGACGCCCAGAAACTGCGCGGCTTTTGGATCGGCGATGGAATAGAAGATCGATTGGGACTCGCGCCGCGTCCTCACGAGACCTTCGTCCCGCAGCTTGGCTAGATGCTGTGACAGTGCAGACTGGCTGAGACCGGAACGCTCCACCAATTCGCCCGCCGTGCGTTCACCGGCCACCAGTTCGCAAAGAACCAGCAGGCGGGCCTCATGCGACAAGGCGCGCATCATGGAGACGGCCTCTCCGGCGTGTTTCCGCATCGCTTTCAGATCGTTGGCTGTTCCTACCTTCATATCCATTTCCTTTAGTACTTGCTAATTTAGCATAACCTAATATATTGTCAAGCAGAGATGGAGAAACAACCATGGAACCTGACATTCAGGCGTTCTTCGACGAGCACACATTCACCGTTACCTATCTGGTAAGCGATCCGGCGACACGACGAGCCGTCATCATCGACTCGGTGCTGGATTTTGATCCGAAGTCGGGCCGGACTTCGACGCTATCGGCTGAGAAGGTGCTGGCCGCTATCAAAGCCAAAGACCTATCGGTCGATTGGATATTGGAAACACATGCCCATGCCGATCATTTGTCGGCATCGGTGTTTTTGAAGGAGCGCACGGGCGCAATGGTCGCTATCGGCGAGCACATCAAGGATGTGCAGAAAGTCTTCAAGCCGGTATTCAACGCAAGCGATGTGAAGGGGGACGGAACGCCCTTCGACCGGCTCCTCAAGGACGGTGAAACGCTGCATGTCGGCGGCATGGCTATAGACGTGATTTACACGCCGGGGCACACGCCCGCCTGCGTGAGTTACCATATTGGCGGCAACGTCTTTGTCGGCGACACACTCTTTATGCCGGACTACGGCACAGCGCGCGCGGACTTTCCGGGCGGCGATGCCCACGCGCTCTATCGATCGATTCAGCGCATCCTGGCGCTGCCCGCCGAAACGACCCTTTGGATGTGCCATGACTACAAAGCGCCGGGGCGGCAGAACTATGCTTGGACGACAAATGTTGGCGAGCAGCGCGCTCGAAATGTCCAGATCCACGAAGGTGTCAGCGAGGAGGAATTCGTCGCGAAGCGGATGGCCCGCGACCAAACCCTCGAAATGCCGGTGCTGATCCTGCCTTCGGTGCAGGTGAACATTCGCGCCGGACACATGCCGCCTGCGGAAGCGGATGGGAATGTCTATTTGAAGTTGCCGGTGAACCGGCTCTGACGGCAGACGACCAAAGCGAGAGGTGTGGGCGGCCGCACTTTGAACATTGTCCAACGCGGGCTGGGACACGCACGAATCGAAACAACGGCAATTTACGCAGCAGCGTCGCGCGCTGAACGTGGTGTTCTTGAGACGCCCCAATTCGGAAGCGGACGGAGCTGGAAAGCTGGCTCGCGGTCAGGGCTTCACGAACCGATAGGCGAAGCGATCGGTCTTTCCCTTGATCGAGGGGTCGAACACCTTGATCGAATGCGGATCGCTCTTGTTCGCGAGTACGGTGCTCTCCGCGTCCAGTACGAAGCCGGCCGCCACCACCTCCTCGCGGACGGACGCAGGGTCGATCCGATGCAGCGACTGGGCGTCGCTGGTGCCCGCCCCTGCGGCGGTGGCGTGGTCGACGATGACGTAGAACCCACCGGGCTTCAGCCGCGCGTAGACGGCTCGGTTGAAGTCGGCCGCCGTCGCGCCCTTCTTCTGCATCAGCGCGGTGTGGAGATCGTGATAGAACAAGTGCAGCCACAGGACATCCGCGGGCTGGGTGACCTCCGGCAGCGCGACGAGGTCCGCCGAGACGGCTTCGACGTTCTCCCGGCCCGGCTCCTTCGCAAGCGCCCGCATGAGGCCGACCGGATCGTTCTTGAAGTCGGCGACTTCGGCCGGCACGAAGCTGAAGACCCGCCCTTCGGGTCCCACGACGTCGGAGAACAGGCGCGTCCAATCGCCGTCGCCTGGGTAGACATCAATGACAGTGGAGCCCGCATGGACTCGTGCGAACTGGATCAACTCGGATTGCTTGGATTGGTCATACATCGATAACTCCTTTACGGTTGGGCATTCGACGAGAGCACAACGCGCAGGGCTGGAAGACGGCCAGCGCTACAGCGGTCCGGACGCGTCCACCCTCGCAGCCCGCGCCAGTGCTTGCGTGTCGATATACTCCCGGATCTTCGTCAGCTTGCCGTTTTGAACGGTGATGGCGAAGACCCAATCGTCCTTGAACGGCTTGTTGGTGGCTTTGATTTTCCCGGTCGCGACGCCGACGACCAGAACCCGGTCTCCCTGCGCGACGAACTCCCGGGGCTCGGTGGACGTTTCCATCGTTTTGGATGCCTTCTGAAGCACATCCGCCAATCCCGCATGCCCGCGGTGCGTGCCAGCCAGTGGCCAGTCCTCGCCCGGAATGATCCACTCGATGTCTTCGGCGATCAGCGCCAGCAGACCGTCCTTGTCGCCGCGACCGATCGCGGCGAAGAAGTCCTTTACGGCCTGAACGTTCTTTTCGGTACTCATAAGAATTTCTCCATTTCCTTCGCATCGGATCGCGCTCGATCCGATCGCACGTGTCGTGTTCCTGCCGAGGCAGACGTCGTGTTCATCCGTCGAACTTGACCAAGTCCTTGAAGATCAGCCGGCCCCAGCTGTTTCCGCGCGCCTGCACAAGCAGTCCGCCTTCGGAAAGGCCACCAAGATTGATGGGAGCGAACCCGAGATTTTCCGCAAGCGCGCCAATCCGATCCGCGGCGCCGTCATCGTCGCTCGCCAGGAACACGACTCTCTTGCCGCCGTGTACCGCCGGATCCTGGTCAAGGACGGCAGCGAGCAAATGGTTGAAGCCCTTTACCAGTCTAGCGCCAGTGAAAGCCTGCGCGACGGCCTTGGAAGAAGGCTGTCCTCCCAGTTTCTCGGGAGGCACGCCATAGGCATTGGTCACATCGATGATTGTCTTCCCCTGCCAGCTGGGCAGCGCCTTCGCGACATCCGGGTGCGCCTCGAAACGAACGGCCAAGAAGATGACGTCCGCCTTGACGGCTTCCGCCAACGTTTTGGGAAGGACCTTGGGTCCGATTGCGGCCGCATCGGCTGCAAAGCTTTTCGGGTCGTGCGTGGTTGCCACGGACACTTCAATGCCCTTGCGGGCAAACGCCTTGGCAAGAGCATGGCCGATCTTGCCGAAGCCGATGATTGCATAGCTCATGGTGCTTCTCCGATCTTGTATAAACGCGCCGGGGGTCAGACCTGCGCCATGCCGCCATCGACGGCCAGATCCACGCCGGTGACGTAAGAACCTTCATCGGAGGCGAGGAACGTGACGGCAGCCGCAATTTCTTCTGGCTCGCCCCTACGACCCATCGGGATCTGTGTGGTGAACTGAGCGACCGCTTGCTCGACCTGTTCAGCCGTAAGACCCGTCGTCGTCGCTAGAGCCGGCGTATCGATTGCTCCGGGGCTCATGCAATTCACGCGGATCTTGCGGTCCTTCAGCTCGAGTGTCCAGGCGCGCGCAAAGTTGCGGACGGCCGCCTTGCTCGCGGCGTAAGCACTAAACCCCGGCAGCCCCAACACGTTCGACACGGAAGAGGTCAGGATAATCGAACCGCCGTCCTTGAAGAGGGGAAGGGCCTTCTGCACCGTAAAGAACAAACCCTTCACGTTCACATCGAAGGTCTGGTCAAAATGGGCCTCGGTAGCGACCGCGAGCGGTGCGATGGTCCCTGCGCCCGCGTTCGCAAAGAGAATGTCGATGTGACCATGTTTCTCTTTCACGACGGCATAGAGGCGGTCCAAATCTTCCAAGCGCGACACGTCGCCCACGACCGTCGTAACGTTTGTCTTGATGGAGGCGGCGGCCTCCTTCAGCTCCTTCTGTCGCCGCCCGGTGATCACGACGTGCGCACCTTCTTCCACGAAACGTTTGGCTGTCGCCAAACCGATTCCGCTGCTTCCGCCTGTGATGACTGCGATCTTGCCTTCGAGTTTTTTCATAATCTTTTTCCTTTGATTGTACGTGGGCCAGCCACGGGACGGCGTCGTGTCAGAGTTGCGCCAGGCCACCGTCTACGGCGACCTCGCTGGCGGTCATGAAGCTGCTGTCCGGCGATGCGAGAAAGGCGGCCACGGCCGCGATCTCCGCCGGATCGGCCATGCGCTGGAGCGGTGTCATCGCGCCGTACGCCTTCTGGCCCTCCTCGCCCAACGCTTCCTTCGCGAGTTCGGTCGCCGTCGCCCCGGGCGACAGCACGTTGACCCGGATGCCGGTGCCCTTCAGGTCTTCCGCCCAGGTCCGCGCGAGGTTGCGCACGGCCGCTTTGCTCGCGCTGTAGGCAGTGAATCCCGGAGCGCCCGTGGTGCCGGCGCTCGATCCGGTCAGGATGATCGAACCGCCCTTGCCCATCAGCGGCAGGGCCTTCTGGACCGTGAAGATCGTACCCTTCACATTGGTGTCGAACGTTTCGTCGATGTGCTCGGCGGTAATCTCGCCGAGCTTAAGCGGGCTTCCCGCCCCGGCATTGGCGAAGACGATGTCGAGGGTTCCGCGCTCGGCCTTCACCGCCGCGTAGAGCCGCTCGAGGTCGGCCTCATTCGAGACTGAGCCCTTCACCGCGCGGGCGTTGGGACCGAGTTCAGCTACAGCGGCGTCGAGAGCTTCCTGCCGGCGGCCGAAGATGAAGACGAAGGCACCTTCCTCGATAAAGCGCTTTGCCGAGGCGAGGCCGATGCCGGTGGCGCCGCCCGTGATGACGGCGGTCTTGCCATTCAATCTGGTCATGCCGGGCATCCTTCGTTGGAGTTGTTCCGCCAGCGCGCTATCTGCACAGGCCGGCTCTCATCGAAGAGTTATGTGGGGGGCGCGCGACCGGGTGGTATTCCTGAATTCCCGACATCGGTTGTGCGTTTATGCACCGCCCGCGGGGGCATCTGCCATCGACCAGCCGCTGGTCAGCCGCCAATACCCGCAAGGCCCGCGATTAGCGGTGCATATGCGGAAAGCCTGCGGGACAGAAACTCCGTGAAAAGCCGCACGCGCTTGGTCTTGCGCGTCTCGCCATGCGTGAGAAGCCAGAGTGTGCCGTGCTTGTGCAGGACGGTGCCCGGCACTCTTGCCAGCAGCGGATCGGCATCTCCGATGAAGCAAGGAAGCACCGTCATGCCGAGCCTCTGCCGTACCGCGGCGATCTGCGCCTCGCCATCCGTGGTCTTGAACATAACATCCGCGGCGGGCACCTCACCCCCGCGCGCCCAGTCCGAGATGCCATTCTGGCTAATGACGATCCACCGGATGCGATCAGCCTTTCCCGCGCGCCAGGCGGCGAGCAGGTCGCGGGACATGTAGACCCCACCGAATACCTCCGGCCCCTTCAGGCCATGAAGATTGAGTGGCAAGGTGTTGCGATCGTAGACGACGCGGATCGCGACATCGGCCTCCCGGTTGGTCAGATTCATCAACTCACCGGAGGGCAGGATTTCAATCTCGACCTCGGGATGAAGGCGCGCGAAGTCGGCGAGATCCGGCATGAGCAGGTGTGTCGCAAGGGTCGGCGCCAGCGTCACCCGCAGCCGTCCGCGCACGCTCTGGTCGCGACCGAAGACACGCGTCTCGAGCCGGTTCGATGACGCTTCCATCTGCTCCGCAAATTCGAGGATCTCCTCCCCGGCATCGGTCAGGCGATAGCCCGACGGCAGCTTCTCGAACATCTGCGCCCCGAGGCGCTCTTCGAACTGCGCGATGCGTCGCAACACGGTGGAATGAGTCACGTCAAGGCGCTCGGCCGCCGCCCGAACCGACCCTTCGCGCGCTACCGCCAGGAAATAGCGAACGTCTTCCCAATCCGTCATCTGCGCGCACCTACGATCATGAGCGGTCAGGGATTTCGCATTGATGCCAGGGGCCGATCGTAGCATCGCCGGTTAGAATTCGCACCACCCGGGTCCCTGCCGAGCGTTTGGCAGCGCCCTTCAGTTCCACGGAGTTGGGTCTGAGATACGCGTATCGACGATCTCAACCTGTTCTGCCTCTTTGGTCAGGTTTGCTACCTAAACCGGCTCCAAGGTCGGACAGTGACAATGAAGCAAATACCAAATCAGCATTTGGAAACGACGGTGCAACGCTAGCCCGTCGGACACGGGCGTTTCACGTTGCTATGCCGCGTGATGGGACGTCGCCATTTCAGGAGCGATCTCGACGACGCGCTCCGGCGGCAAATGTACGCGTGCTATGGTCCCCTTTCCAAGTTCGCTTGCGATAGTGAAAACGCCGCCGTGCAATTCGACAATAGATTTTACGATGGGTAGTCCAAGGCCCGCACCGCCGTGAGAACGGGCATAGATGCTCTCCACCTGCGCGAACGGCTCCATGACGAGTTGGATCTTGTCCGCGGGTATACCCTCGCCGCTATCTTGCACAAGCAAGTCCACGCCGCCGTTTGCCGCGCGTTCTGTACGAACCTCGATAAAGCCTCCTGGATCGGTAAACTTCACGGCGTTTGAAACCAGATTTATCACCACTTGCCGCAGCCTCACCTCGTCGCCGCGTATGAGCACATCGCCGTCGCCAGACAAACGAATTTCCTTACCGGCAATTGTGTCGCGGCCACCCAGCAGCAATAAGGCGTGATCCACGACATCACCCAGTCTCAAGACGCGATCAGAAAGCTCTACCTTCCCCGCTTCGATCCGGGCCATATCCAAAACGGCATTCAAAACGGCCAGAAGGTGCCGGCCACCGTCAGCGATGTCGCGCAAATATTCCATCATTTTCTCACGCTTTATCCCACCACCAAGCATGAGATCTGAGAAACCGATGATCGCATTCAAAGGGGTACGCAACTCATGGCTCATATTTGCGAGGAAATGGCTCTTTGCACGGTTTGCCTGCTGGGCCGCTTCCATCGCGATCCGCAGCTCAGCTTCAGCCTCCGCGCGTCTCGCAAGCGTATCGACAAGCTTTAGATTTCTCTGCGCGATCTCTTTCTGGTGGCGCTTTAAAATCCTGTGCCGCCACGCGAGCCACACGAGCAGAAAGATGGCGACAACGATGATACCGGATAGCACGAGCAGCTGAATCTCCACCTGCGACTGGCGAAGGTGCATGTCGCGCTCCAAACCGGCGGATTTAAGATGTTCGATTTCGAGATCTTGTCTCGCAAAGTCGAATTGCGCACCGAGGAGAGCAAGATTGGTTGAAGCGGCGAGTGATCGGCCTTGGTCGTCCAGCCGCTTAAACGCTTCAAAGTGCGCCATCGCGAGCGGCAAATCGCCCTGTGCACGATAAATCAGATACGCAATCTGGTGCATGTCACGAAATGTCGGCGTCGTAGTCTTTAAGTCAACGTCGTGAAATGCTCTCTGTAAGTCGGCAGCCGCGGAATGCAGGTCGCCGCGTTCATAATCGATTTCGGCTTTTGCACCCCACGAGAAGCGCCCTTCCCCATCCTGGTCCGTGTCCGCCTCAAGTTTTAGAGCCCGGTTTACCGCGCGCTCGGCTTCGGCGATTTTTCCAATTCTGGTGTAGCTTGTCGCGAGGCTGTTGAGGATGTTCACCTGCAGCGCGACACTCTTTAATGAAGAGGCAACTGCCAAAGCCTGCGCGAAACGAGGGATAGCTTGTTCGTAGCGACCCATCTGCTGAAAGGCAAAGCCAAGATTGTTTGCAATGCCGATCGCGATCGCCCGATCACCAGAATAAGCCTCCGCCGCCTCGTTGTAGTATCGGATCTCGCGGTTGAAGTCGTGCGCCTTGTCGTAGAGACCTCCCAAATCCAGCAGTACGATCGCCTGGCTACGGCCAATCCCGAGCCGTACGTAAATCTCGTGAGCTTGTTGATAATTCTTGAGGGCAAGCGCGAAATCGCCTGCTGAATCGGCAATGGCCGCGCGCGCGAGCGCCAGATCGCCGTCCAGCTTCGAAAGTTTGTGCTTATCCGCGACAAATTCAGAGGCTCTCGCTATTAGCCTGTGTGCTTCCGCGTTGCGATCGGTGCGATTCAACGCTTCTGCTTCGAGGCAGAGAGCCGCCGCGATGGCTTCTCGATATCCTGCAGTTCCTCTCAAAGTTTCTGCGATTGAAGCCGCGTGCTGCGCCACGCTCAAGGCAGCATCGGGGTGCGCCATCATCAGGCCTTGTGACTGGGCGACGAGACGGTTGAATTCATTTTGTTCCGGCCAGCGGTTTCCCGTTCCCAAGGCGGCGGCGCCGGGATGGCATGCGAAAAAGAGTGCGATCAGGCAAAGGGGTGCTGCCAGATTGCGGATTCCGGCAAGCAGCCGTGCCAAAGCCCTCGCACCGCTGTGGCGCGACGAATCGAACAACATGGCATTCCAGTGGCTCTTATCGGAACCCGATCGCGGCAATATCGTGTCCTAACCGGTTTGGGGCAGACCACCTTTGTCGCCAGCAAACTCCCATACCGATCTTTACGGGTCGTAAAATCATTGGCCGCAGCCGCCGAGAAAAGGCCGCAACCCCAACCGGATTTGCGAATATGCCGACCACCAGCGCGGCAACCGTTCTAACCTCTTGACAATGGTTAATAAATCCTTAATTGTTGATAAACTGCGGGTTTAGGGGATGGCGGCGGGGCCGCCGGTCGGTTGACCCGCCTGTTAGGATCAGGAGAACGGGCAAGCCATGAACACCGAAGCAAGTTTCATCATCGCGGATCTGGACGTAGAGCTGTCAGCCATTGGCGGTTACGACTCAATCAGCGGCATGCCCTGCGGCTGTCTTCACGGTCCGATTCGTCCCTATCTCCGCCCCCTGAATGCGGGTGATGTACCGAATCTGGCGCCAAGCGCTGACTGACAAGAGCGGCATTTGTCGTTTTTCCGCATGCGTCGGACCGTGAGGTCTGAAGCTGAGGTTTTGTTTAATCGCACGTGCAAAAAAGGAGACTTAGCCGTCTCCTTTTTTCTTGCGCGAAACGGCCCAAAGGGTCAAAGCAATGCGCATAGATATGCCGCAATGCGGTTTCGGATAGTGCAACTGGGCGATAAGAGTGGTTTTGTCTAATGAAACCGACAAATTCTATCGGCTCATCGGCGAACTTGACCGCCTCCTGGTAAAAGGTGCCGGTGATCGGTTCTGGTCGGCAAGACCGATATTTGCCGAAATGGATCGGTCGTTCCTGAACGGCTGGGTCACCTGCCGCTTGAAGGAATTGCAAGACCATAGAGACTTCCTCGTCTTCCGGGACCGCAATTCTCTGACGATCAACGTCACCAAGGCCTACGCCATCTCGCTGGCGACGATCGACGAACCGCCGGCCAATTTGTTTCTGTATCCGCAACACTACATTGCTCGCAATGTGGGGCGCACGCCGCTCAAAGTCCGTCGCTACAGATGTGACCGGCCCATTAGAAACGACGTCTATGACCCCGACGTGCGTCTCCTACCGCGCGACGAGTTCGACCTCCTTCCCGATGAGGTGCTCGAACGGGACGGGCATGGCGATGTTGTGGACTGGCAGTCTGAGGGCGCTCCCGGCTATCTGTTGCGACTGCATTCAGAATCTCTCGGTCAGTATGAATGGGCGTTCGACAGGACGACTCTCGCGCCGAAAGGTGTAACGGTCCTTGATGCCTCTTCCAGCCAGGTTGCGACAGCCATGCAAATGTTGACGGCGCTGGACGTCCCCGTCGACAGAGACTTCATTGAAGCGGGGTTGGGATCGCCGGACTTCCACGTGCGGTGGGAAACCCTAAAAATGGTAAATCGCGTTGCGCCCGAGTTGGTCCGGGAGACGTTGGAGCGTTTGACGGCTGACCCCCATCCGGCGATACGCCGTGCCGCTGAAAAAACACTGTCGCTCAATGCAACAAAGCAGATGATGGATGGCTGAGAATGGCGATTTCGTTTCAAGCCAGGACCGATGTAGCGCCGATGGAAGTCGAAGATTTCATCGACACTCTGCAGAGAGTTTACAAAGGCAATTCACTCGATGCGATGCATACCGTTGCCGAGATATTCCAAAGCGTGGCTGCCAACCGTGAGTTTCTCCGGGACGCTTTGCTCAATGAGCTGAAGCGCATTGCAGAGCAGCAGAATCTCGTAAGCTTTGCGCCGCAATCGTTCATCATTCATAGGGCGCATCCGTTTTCCTTGCGGCTGAATTTGTGGTTGCCGCCCGTGGGCAGCGATAGAAAGATCGAGCAGGAAGCGCGCGTTTATTCATACGAGCGAGCCCATGATCATAACTTCAGCTTGCTGACTGTTGGCGCTGGGGGGCCGGGCTATAAGACTCGCATATTCGAATATGATCGTAAGTCCATTTCAGGCTACGCTGGGGAACCGGTGGAGATGACACATCTCGAGGACACGATGCTTCCTCCCGGAAAGGCGATGATCTACCGGCCTCTTCGAGACATCCACGTTCAGCTGCCACCGGATCAGCCTTCGCTGTCCTTGAACCTTCTCATCGAGGAGCAGGATATCGTAGAAGTCCCGCAGTATTTCTTTGATCTCGCGACGCACTCAGTCGTTATTATGAACGACAATGAGGTAGGACGGAGGGTGAGCTTCCTTGAAGCCGTAGGGCAATTCGCAGATGAGAATTGCGTCCCCCTATTGTTCGACGTCGCCCGTCAAAACCACAACCCTCTCATTAGAGCTGCGGCGCTCCATGCAATCCGAACCGGTTTTCCAGAGCGGAACGCCGAGATAGCGCAGATTGCAAGAGTTGATGGCCACCCTGTTGTCCTTCGAGAAGCACGGCTTTGCGAAAAAACGCACTGACCGCCAAGTTTCTGCGACGCAAAGCGCAGATCCGCGAAATAGCAGTGCAAGAGGTGGCTTATCGGGGTGCGACGGACAGATAGCCGCTTCTCGTCATAATTTATTAAGCACGCAATGCCCGTACGTTGCGCACGCTATCCAACCAATCCCGAATTTCGTCAGACGTTTCAACGCATTCCGCAAGAAGTGTGGCCGCAAGCGTGTTGGCCAGATCAATTTCTCCTTTGCGGCACGCGGTGTTGAGGATTCGGGCAATTGAGCACGCGCGCTCCGCCCCGATGTTTCCAGACGTACTAACGATGACATGCGATGCTCGTTCGATGTCCGGCAAATTTTCCCTCGTCACTTCGCGCCGAATGACCTCCAAATGACGGTCCGTATCGAGCAAATAAAGACGAAGTAGATCGCGTACGTTCTCAAGCGGCAACACGGAAAGCAGGCTGTCGATTTTGTAGGGCGAGAGAGCTGGAAGCTCTAGTGCACGAGCGGTTTCTTCGGCATTCGAAGCCTCCAAGCGGACGTCCGAACTCAAAAACTCCCCAGGCGGCAAATTTGCCGAGACATTTTTGGCAACCTTCACAAGTTCTGCAAACAATGTCTGGGGCTGTATGGGCTTGGAAACATACGCGTTCATGCCTGCAGCAATATATTCTTGTGCGGCGCCGCTCATGGCGTTTGCCGTCAACGCGATAATTGGTATTTTATTCTTGTCGCCCGGAAGCGCCCGGATTTTCCTGGTCGCTTCAACACCGTCAAGTTCCGGCATCTGCACGTCCATAAGCACCACGTCGAACGATTTTGCGCGAACTGCTTCGACAGCCTGGTTACCGTTTTCCACGACTTCTACCGCGTGGCCAGCCTTCTGCAGCAATGCCACCGCAAACACCTGGTTTATTCTGTTGTCCTCGGCGAGAAGAATGCGCAAGGGTCGATACGGTGAACGCATGGTCCTTTCTTGGCCATCCTCGACAAGGGGCGACGCGCCGATTTCATTTGAATTCGAGGTGTATATTTGAACGAGGCAATCCATAAGTTCGTGCTGGCGAACCGGCTTATCGATTTTCGCATCAAAGAGTTTGACTATAGATTTTTCAACTCCGTGCGTTCCAGCCGAAGATACCAGCACCAGCTTGGTGTCAGCGAACAGCGGATTGGCGCGAATGCGGGCCGCGAGTTCAGCTCCAGAGACACCCGGCATCATTTGGTCGAGGAACACAACATCGTAAGGCTTGCCGCGATGCCACGCACGCTCCAGTTCAGCAAATCCTTCAAACGCGTCGTGCGCTCCTTTGCTTTGTATCCCGTAGGTGCCTAGCTGCCGCCCCAATATCTCACGGTTCATATCGATGTCGTCTACCACGAGCACGTTCAACAGCTTCAGATGAGCAGGAAGGTTGCGGAAGTGCGGCAATTCCGCAGAAGACCTCGCAAGTGCGACCTGGAACCAGAACAGGCTGCCGCTACCGGATTCGGCAACGCCGATCTCGCCTCCCATCAATTCGACGAGCTGCTTGCAGATGGCGAGGCCTAGGCCGGTCCCTCCGAACCGCCTGGTCACGGAGCTATCGGCCTGAGTGAACTTTTGAAATAGGCGCCCGCGGACTGCTTCCGACATGCCTATGCCGGAGTCTTTCACCTCGAAGCGAAGATTGGTGCCGCCCGACATGGCTTCAATGCCGCGGTTGGCACTAACCTGGACACTCACGCCTCCCCGTTCGGTAAACTTGATGGCATTGCCAATCAGGTTGAGCAGCACCTGGCGAAGTCGCGGGCCGTCTCCTCGATACGTTCCGACAGCCTCGGGCGCGATAAAGACGGCAAGGTCGAGTTGCTTTTCGCGCGCCTTGCCAGTCATCAACGCGACGGCACTTTCCACTGTGCTGACCATATCGAAGTCGAGGCACTCTAGTTCAAATTTTCCAGCCTCAAGCTTGGAGACATCGAGGATGTCGTTGACGAGCGCGAGCAGAGCTTCGCCGGATTCTCTGACGACTCCGGCATAGTTGCGCTGCTCGGGGCTTAGTGGCGTATCAAGCAATAAACCAGTCATTCCCAAAACGCCGTTCATGGGCGTACGAATTTCATGGCTCATGTTTGCCAGGAATTCGGATTTTGCCTTGTTGCCCGCGTCGGCCAAGTCCTTGGCTGTTACAAGTTCGAGCCGAGCCTGCTCCAACTCTTGGACGTAGATGCGAAGTCTTTTCGTTTCGTCTGTGGCCAGCCTCGCAAACCGCATGTCGACCAGCGCGCCAACCAGGCCCAGAGCGAGGACGAGAAATGCGATCGCGGCAACTGCAATAGCCAATGCAGTAGGGGACGCTCCTGCTTCCGGCGCGGCGATTAGCGGATCGTAATGGTAGGAGACGGCCGACATCGCGGTAAAATGCATGGCGCAGATGGCCAACGTAAATATGCCAGCGGCTCCTAGGGAGCGGATCATCGAGGTGTTTCTCAGGGCTACCTTCATGGCGGCCGCCATGAGCCCAATACCAAGCACGACAGAGATGGCAACATATTCAGGGTCCCACACGGGGCGAGCTGAAATGTTGATAGCCGAGATGCCTGTGAAGTGCATCGCGATGACCGCAATTCCCAGAATCGCACCCCCGGTTACAGGTCCTATCCGGCTAAAAGAAACGGCAAAACCAAGACCCGACAGAACGACTGCGATGATGCATGATAGTAGAGTCAGTGCGACATCGTATTGAACGGCAAAGCCAGGTTGGTAAGCCAGCATTGCTACAAAATGCGTGGCCCAAATTCCGCACCCTCCCACCACTCCCGCTGCGACGAGCCAACCCCATCTCGCTCGGCCTGACGCCGAACCAGCCCTTCCGCTCATGCTTATCGAGGTGACAGAGGCAAAGAAACACAAGACCGCCGCGAGAGCGACGAGCCTTAGATCGTGCTGTCCGGTAATGCAGCCAAATACGTGTAACATGGCGATATTACTACCGCTCAGCTGGTTAATCGCTGGCTTCTGATTTGGTGAGAAAGCTCCCGAATACTTCGCGTTTATGAGGTGCGTTCTCGAGAGTTCCGTGTGTTTCACGCCCGTTTCAGTGGTTTCAGGCGGTTTTTGGGATGCGCGATGGCGCACCTCGATGAACTAAATTTATTTGGCACACAACCGCACTTCGGCATTGAACGCAATTTGCCCGTCTCAGCGTTTTGCTGTGGAAGCTGGTCAGAAGTGCCTTGCTGAGATACGACGGTGAGCTTCACTTTGCCTTCTCGGACATAGCACACGGTCGCGGTTTCCCTCGCGGCTCGTATGAGCAGAATACAGCAAATTGTTCGCGCGAGATTTGGCTGGCGAACAAACCGGTGAAGACTAGCTACGACACGCAAGAGGACTTTCGAATGTCAAAGGCGCTGAGGGTTTTGATTACGGGCGCGGCAGGCGCCATTGGAATGGCAACGGCGCAGGAACTTGCCACCCGGGGGCATTCCGCCGTCGCCACCGACCTATCCGCGCTCAGCGGATTGGAAGGCATCCAGACGCATGTGCTCGATGTCACCAGCGATGACTCTGTGGCGCGGTGCCTTGAAGAGGTTGGCCCGCTCGATGCCATCGTCAACAGCGCGGGTATATCCGGCGGAGGGCCCGTGGAAGGCTATCCACTCGATCGTATCCGGCAGATGTTCGAGACAAACACGCTCGGCGCGTTGCGCGTCATCCAGGCCGTCTTACCCGCCTGGCGAAAGCGGGGTTCGGGCGTCATCGTGAATGTGTCGAGCATAAACGGCCGGATCTCCGCGCCACTCCGAGCAGCGTACAGCGCCTCGAAGTTCGCGCTCGAGGCCTTCACGGAGTCCCTGCACCTGGAAGTCCGTCATTTTGGAATACGCAGCGTGTTGATCGAGCCTGGAAACATCGCGCCCGGCATGAAAGCGAGCGAGCCGCATAAGGGACCGGCCGACTACGCCGGATTGTGGGAGCAGTGGACGGGCGCCGATACCAGAATGGCGGGGCCATCCGGCCGGCCCGGACCCGAGATCGTCGCATTCGCCATCGCCAACGCCATCGAAGACCCCGCGACCCCGTTCCGCGTACCGGTCGGTCAAGACGCCGAGATGATTTTGGCCATGCGAAGGGGCCTCGACGATCGGGCATTCGAAGATGCGATGAGAAAGGCTGTTGGGCTTACGTGGTGAATATTCGAGGAGGGTTTGAGCTTCTTGTTCGTTCCTTCGTCACGGCGAAACCCGAACCCTCCTCAATAGACACCCCTAAAATGCCTACCATGGACGATAATGGATGAGAGATGTCGTCAAGACCTGATGAACGACAGCAGGTCGGGGTTGAGGACATCCGCATGCGTTGTGAGCATGCCATGAGGATAGCCGGGATAAGTCTTCAGCGACCCGTTCTTAAGCAGGTCTACCGCACGCGGCACTGAACTTGCGAACGGGACGACTTGATCAGCCTCGCCGTGCATCACCAGCACCGGCACGGTGATCTTCTTGAGGTCTTCGGTATAATCTTCGAGCCAAGAGTCGACAGTGGTGTAGTGAGCGAGGGCACCGCCGGCCATGCCTTGGCGCCACCAGTTCGCAATGATTGCCTCCGAAGGTTTGGCCCCCTCCCGATTGTAGCCGTAGAACGGATTCTCAGGCACGAAACGGTAGAATTCCGTCCGGTTAACCAGCATGCCTTTCCGGATCGTTTCAAACCACTCCGGCGGTTGACCGGACGGGTTGTCCTTGCTCCGGTACATGTTCGGCGTCAGTGAAGCGACCAGCACGGCCTTCGCGACGCGCTCCTGGTGGCGAGCGACATAGCGAGCCACCTCACCGCCACCTGTCGAGTGCCCGATATGGATCGCGTCGCGCAGGTCGAGGTGTTCCGTCAGGGCCGCGAGGTCGGCAACCCAGTGGTCCATGTCGTTGCCGGAGCTGGGCTGGTCGGACCGGCCGTGGCCGCGCCGGTCGTGGGCAATCACCCGATAACCGTGTTGAAGGAAGAACATCATTTGGGCATCCCAGTCATCCGCTGTCAGCGGCCAACCGTGGCTGAAAACGATCGGCTGACCTGATCCCCAGTCCTTGTAGAAGATGTTTACGCCGTCTTTAGTGGTGATCGTGGGCATTGTTCAGCTCCTTTAGAGTAGCCGCGGCTTGAGGTTCATCGCTCGCTGGGGCGGCGTTCCGGCGGGTGATCTCTGCGAAACAGTTAGTACGTCCTCTCCATCTTGGTTTGAGGAGACTGTCAGCGATGCGATTTGAGGCACACCCCCAATTGGGGGAGCCGCAAGTCACTCACTCGGCATTTGCTAAGGTAAGATTTTGACGACTTGCCGCCCGAATATCCGAGCGTCCACGGACAGGACGCCGGCTCCCGCCAGCCCAAGCGAAGCCATATTGAGAATCCGCAGAAGTGCCTGCGGGATCAGACAGTTTCCGCGAGTGGGCTCCACTGTTTTCAATGGGGCAATTAAGCTCTCAGCCGGGCAGACGAATGTGAGCTTTACGTCGATCAACGTGACGCTAATCGCTGGCAGCACGATTGATTTTTCTGTCGGCTGTGGGTCGGATTCGGCGTGGTCTTACGATAACACGGGCATCAACGCCGTCATCGAACTGAAGAAAAAATCGAAAAAAGGACTGTAAGCAATTTCAATGTGATGGCGCTTTGCGCGCCATCACATTTTTACGCTCGTTCTCGAAGCAGGCCAGAAGGGTGTGCCGCTGAACATCGTCCAGCGCTGGCTGGGTCATGCGCGAATTGAGACGACGGCGGTCTACGCAAGTGCCGTTGGCGATGAAGAGCGCAGTCTCCGCGCGAAAAGCATGGAGCTCGCTAGAATTGGCGATCAGCATTGCCGACACGAAGATCGAAGATTTCGACCGCTTGTTCGCGGTTAATGTTCGCGCTCCCTTCTTCTTAGTGCAGCAGTTGCTGCCAGCATTGGGGGAAGGCAGCATCTGCTGTCATCGCTAGCAGCACACGCTGCGGTAAGCCTGCTTTCAGCGTATGCAGCGACCAAGGGTGCGGTTGATACTCTGGTGAAACATTTCGCCGCCGAACTCGGCCCACGCGGCATTCGCGTCAATGCGGTCGCTCCCGGCGTCGTCAACACCGAAATGTCCAGCTTTGCCAAGACCGATCAGGGTCGGGACTTCGTCCTAGGCATTCAGGCCCTGCGACGCGTTGCGGACCCGCAAGACATCGCTCGGGCTGTCGCATTCCTCGCGTCAGACGCGGCAGGCTGGGTCAGTGGCGATACTTTGCGGGTCGATGGCGGGTCCAAGCTGTGAAAGGTATCTTGTGAGAACCTCTTCAGAAGAAAATAAAGAACTTGTCCTGAAAGCTTTCGACACCCTGTTCAACCAGCGCGACTATGATGCCGCTGTCGCTCTCTGGTCTGAGAAATATATCCAGCACAGCGCCCATATTGCGCCCGGGAGAGAGGCACTGTTCGACCTTGTGAAAAGTCTGCCGGCGGAATTGCGGTATGAGCATGGCATCGTGGTGGCAGAGAAGGATTATGTGATTGTGCATGGCCGCTTCTCGGGCACTGGCCGGCCAGTGGCGTGGATTTCCGCGGACATTGTGCGGATCGAGAACGGCAAACTCGCCGAGCACTGGGACGTGTTGCAGGATGAGACCCTCCGCGCAGGAATCAAAAAGCGGGCTGCCGATGTTTGGCGGACGTCTCCCTTGAAGAAAGCCCACCCGAACCGCATTGTGCCTTTTATCTGAGCATCGCATTAAGTGACTTATCTGCAATTCTTCGCGACGCATTGACGACGCGCACGGAGAGAGATCGCGCGATCCGATGACGGAGAACTACAAGCGACAGCTTCCTCAGGATGAGGGCGATGCGGCTAATCGCTCGTGTGATCCCGCAGCCGTGTCATCGTATGCGGATCTTGGCGTCCACTGAAGAAACGCTCCAGCGCCTGGCGGAATAACGGCTCCTCGGGCGCAGCACGTGCGAACAGTGTCATGCAGGAGTGGAATTTGAGGTCGTCGGGGGAGCCGAAGATGGCGTGAGCGTTTTTGTCTTCGACCGCGAGCACGAGTGCCGTGCAGTCGCGCAGGCGCGTGCCCAGCACGGGATGTGCCGCATAGGCTTTCGCTTCATCGAGCGAGGCGATCGCGTAACGCTGCGCCATCGCGCTGTGGCCGAGGCCGGCGATCTGCGGGAACACAAACCACATCCAGTGCGTGCGCTTGGCGCCGGCGCGGAGTTCGCTTTGCGCCTGCGCGATCACCGGCGCCTGTGCATCGAGAAAGCGTTCGAGATCGAAGCCTGCTGCCGACATGGCGGCAGCGTGCCACGAATGCGCGCTGCGGCCTACGTTTGCCCGTGGGCCTTCTGGACCTGCCGTTCGACATAGGCGCTCAGCACGCCGGACTGCTGGGCGGAGATACCCGCCGTCGCACCCTGCGATATTGCCGTGGTGACCGAGGGCATGGCCGGGTTTGCAAGATCGCCGGCAGCGTAGATGCCGGGCATGCTGGTTTCGCGGCGCTCGTCGACCTTGAGGGCTATGCCGAGGGGTGTATTGACCGTAGCCAGTCCCATTGATTCATGCAGGCTTGCGGACGGCCTGTTGCGCGGATGGGCGAACAGGATGTCAACCGCGACATCCGGGCCGGTATCGAGCCTTATGCTGGCTTTATGGCCGCCGCGATGGGCGATCTCGGCAATCCGGCTATCGACGACAGGTATGTTCCGGCGCGCCAGATCGGCCCGGATATCGGGCGGAATGTCGTGGCCGTCGGCGAGCAGCGTCAACCTGTCGGTCCAATCGTGGAACAGCCTGACCTGATTGTGCGACTGCGGACCGGACCAGACGAGGCCCCAATGCTGGCCGGCGACTTCAAAGCCGTCGCAATAGGGACAGGGCACGATGGAGGTGCCCCAGCCTTCGGCAAAACCCGGAACATCAGGCATTTGGTCAACGACGCCATAGCTTAGGATCAGGCGGCGCGCCCCAAGGCTTTCGCCATTGGCAGTGAGGACGGAGAAATCGTCGATGGCGCCGGAGATGCCGTCGGCCGGAGCATTGACCAGCCTGATCGTGGGATAGCGCGCCAGTTGCTGCCGCGCCTCGGTCAGGATGTCTAGCGGTGGCTTGTGATCGTGGCCGAGCAGACCATGCGAATGGCCGGCGAAGCGGTTGCGCGGCAGGCCGGTATCGAGAACGGTGACCTTGCGGCGGGCACGGCCTAGCTGAAGCGCTGCAGCGAGACCGGCAAAGCTGCCGCCAATGATGATGACGTCATCCATAGTGATGGGCTCGATCTTGTGAATGGAGGGTGTTGGGCCGGGCCTGGCACGCAATATCTTGCAGCGATACGCGTTCGAGACAGGCAGCGAACAGGCCTTCGGCATCCGCGGTAAAGTCGCCAATGACTGTGTTGACTGACCGGACGATGCCGCATTCATCGAATGCATCATGTCGATGCCTGTATCCGATGCTCATGCTAATTCTCCTCTCGCGGTGAAAAGGTTTCCGAAGGCCGTTTTTTGACCCGACCGCGGGACTCGGCTGGAGAACCCTTCGTCATCGGAGCTATCCTTTTTTTAGCAGCACCGGCAGACAACCCCGTCACGCTCTTGGCGGCTGCTTGCAGGAACTGTTTTGACAGTCGCTTGTCGTTGACCGCCCGCGACAGGAGCACCGCACCGACCATGGTCGAAAGAATGGCCATGGCTTTGCCGTTCGGTTCCTCGCCATGGGCTTCGCCAACCCAACGGTCGAGCAGTTCGAGGTACTCTCTGATCCCTGCTTCGAATGACGCTTTTACGTCGCTGCCCTGTCTGGCGGCATCTGAGCCGAGCGCCACGATCGGACAGCCGTTCGTCCTTTCTTCACGATGGTCGGTGCTGAGGAAGCTCGCCACTACGGCGCTCAGGGGATCCTCGGGATTTGACGCCGCCGCGGCCGACCATCGACTCGAGACACTCTCCAATGCCCGCTTGGAGGCCTGCGCCGCCAAGTCCTCCTTCGACGTGAACTGCTTGTAGAAGGCGCCTTGTGTCAGCCCGGCACCCTTCATGAGATCCTTCAGCCCGATGCCATCGAAGCCGTGCTCTCGGAAAAGGCGACTTGCCACATCGATCACGGTTTGACGGTTTTGCGCGGCTTGGGCGCGACTTACGCGCATCGTCGACCTCCTTGTTTAGATTGCAATCAGCATCTATATAGTCCATATAGAGGTCGAACGCAATCTAATTCTGGACGAGACCATGCGCTTAAAAAAGGGACATGCCGTCGCGCTGGGAGGCTTCCTAATCGCGGGATTAGGAGTGGCCGCGTTCCTGACGCTTTCCGGCGAAGCCGTCAGCGATCCAAGGCAGAACGCGCCGCTCGTCCGGCTCGTGGCGGCGGCGCGGGTAGCCGGGTCCGAACGCGCCTTCACCGGCATCATCGGGGCGAAGGTGCAAAGTAACCTTGGTTTTCGTGTGCCCGGTAAGATCGTGGAACGGCTTGTGAACGTCGGTCAGCAGGTCAAATCGGGTCAGCCGCTTATGCGGATCGACCAGACTGATCTTGGCCTTGCGCTCGCAGCAAAGCGCAGTGCGGTTGCTGCAGCGAGAGCGTCCGCTGTTCAGGCGAACGCTGATGAACGGCGATACGCCATGTTGGTCAGCGAGGGCGCGATTTCCCAGCAACGCTACGAGCAGGCGAAGGCCGCGTCGGATACAGCCAAGGCGCAACTCGCCGCCGCTGAAGCCGATGCGCGTGTCGCTTCGAACGAAGCTGCGTATTCCGTTCTTGTGGCGGACGCGGATGGGACAGTGGTCGAAACCCTCGCCGAGCCAGGGCAGGTTGTCTCGGCCGGCCAAACCGTGGTTCGGCTTGCTCAATCGGGTCCGCGCGAAGCGGTCGTCGCACTTCCTGAAACCGTCCGGCCAGCGATTGGATCGTTGGCAGAGGCCAGAATTTACGGAGAAGATAGATATCGTCTCACCGCACACCTGCGCCAGTTGTCGGACTCCGCCGATGCGCAGACCCGCACCTATGAAGCTCGATACGTGCTGGATGGCAGGGACGCGGAGGCCCCTCTCGGCGCGACCGTTACGATTTGGCTGACAAGCCAAGCACGCGAGCCCGAAATCGAGGTGCCGCTCGGAGCCGTGCTCGATGACGGTCAGAAGACCGGCGTTTGGGTTCTGGACCGCCGCACTTCAACTGTGCGCTTTCGGCCCATCAAGCTCGTACGGGTGACAGACGAAACGGCCGTGATCTCCGGACTGAACTCGACTGATCCAATTGTTTCGCTTGGCGCGCAGCTGTTGCATGAGGGCGAGCGCGTAAAATCGTCGTCGGAAAGCCGGGGCAGTTGATGAGCCTCAATCTTTCCGCGATCGCCGTTCGCGAGCGAGCCGTCACGCTGTTTTTCATTCTGCTGATTGCCGTCGGCGGTATCTATGCCTTTTTCATGCTCGGTCGCGCAGAGGACCCGGGCTTCACCCTGAAGAACCTCACTGTGACGGTGGCATGGCCGGGCGCCACGGCGCGCGAAATGCAAGACCTCGTGGCCGAACCACTGGAGAAGCGGCTGCAGGAGCTGACTTGGTACGACCGGGTGGAGACGACCACACGCCCCGGCTACGCCTTCATGACGCTCACGCTAAAAGACAGCACACCGCCATCGGCTGTCCAGGAGGAGTTTTATCAGGCGCGCAAAAAGATGGGTGATGAAGCGCGCAATCTACCGCCCGGCGTGCTCGGCCCCTTTGTCAACGACGAATATTCCGATGTGAGCTTTGCGCTCTATGCGCTCAAAGCCAAGGGCATGCCGATGCGCGAACTGGCCAGGCGGGCCGAAGCGATCCGGCAAGACCTCCTTCGTGTGCCCGGTGTCAAGAAGATCACTATCCTCGGCGAACGACCCGAACAGATTTTTGTCGATTTTTCTTACGCCAAGCTCGCGACGCTTGGCGTCTCAGCGCAGAACATCATTGCCGCCTTGCAACGGCAAAATACCGTCACCCCGGCGGGCTCGATCGATACAAAAGGCCCACAGGTGTTCATCCGGGTCAACGGCGCTTACGACAATATTCAGGCGATCGCCAACACACCGATCGCAGCCGGAGGGCGAACGCTCAAGCTTTCCGACGTCGCCGAGATTCGCCGCGGCTACGAGGATCCGCCGACTTATCTCATCCGAAGCCAGGGTGAGCCGACCATAATGCTTTCAGCGGTCATGCAGGACGGGTGGGACGGCCTGGCGCTTGGCAAGGCGCTGAAGGACAAAACCGCCGCCATCGCACGGGCGCTGCCGCTCGGCCTGACGCTCGACAAGGTGAGTGATCAGGCGATCAACATCGCCTCTGCGGTCGACGAGTTCATGCTGAAGTTCACGGTGGCGCTGGGCGTCGTGATGTTGGTGAGCCTGCTTAGCCTTGGCTGGCGCGTCGGCATCGTCGTTGCGGCGGCCATCCCTGTGACGCTTGCCGTCGTGTTTCTCATCATGTTGCAGACCGGACGGTTTTTTGACCGCATCACGCTCGGCGCGCTCATCCTGGCGCTGGGTCTTCTCGTGGACGACGCCATTATCGCCATCGAGGTGATAGTTGTGAAAATGGAGGAGGGCATGGAGCGCGTCCAAGCTGCAGCTTATGCGTGGAGCCACACTGCAGCGCCGATGTTGTCTGGAACGCTGGTGACGATCGCCGGGTTCCTACCTGTCGGTTTCGCGCCCTCATCGGCGGGCGAATACGCCGGCAACATCTTCTGGGTCGTGGGCTTTGCGCTCATCGTCTCTTGGATCGTCGCGGTGGTGTTCACACCCTATCTTGGCGTCAAGCTGCTTCCTGAGATCAAACCGATCGAAGGCGGTCACCACGCGATTTACGGCACCCCGAACTATCAGCGCTTGCGGCGGCTTATCGCTTTCGCCGTGCGCCGCAAGTTTCTGACCTGCGGTATCGTCGGCATTGTTTTCGCGCTTTCCGCCATTGGTATGGTCGCCGTTAAGCAGCAGTTCTTCCCCACGTCCGACCGTCCCGAAGTGCTGGTTGAGGTTCGTTTGCCGGAAGGTACCAGCATCGAGACAACGATTGCCACAGTCGCAACGCTCGAACACTGGCTTGATCACCAGCCGGAGGCGAAGACTGTCACGAGCTATGTTGGTCAAGGCGCCCCGCGTTTTTTCTTCTCGATGGCGCCCGAGCTGCCTGATCCTGCCTTCGCCAAGATTGTCGTGCTTACTCCAGACGAGGAAGCACGCGAAGCTTTGAAGCACCGGCTGCGGGAGGCGATTTCAATGGGCCTCACACCTCGGGCTTATGTGCGCATCAATCAGCTTGTATTTGGGCCCCCTTCGGTGTTCCCGGTCGAATTCCGAATTATGGGACCTGATCCCGCAACCCTGTCCGCCATTTCCGAAAAGGCCCTGCGCATCATGCGGGGCGTTCCCGATGTGCGACAGGCGAACCGCGATTGGGGTGCCCGCACGCCCGTGCTCCGTTTTACGCCTGATCAGGACCGTCTGAACCTCATCGGCCTCTCAACTATGGAGGTCAGTCAGCAGCTCCAATTTCTTCTGACGGGCATCACTGCGACCAATGTTCGCGAAGATATCCGCAACGTTCCCGTCGTGATGCGCAGTGCCGGGGGGGAGCGGCTGGACCCAACACGCCTGGCCGACTTCTCATTGATGAGCCAGGACGGAAAGCAAGTGCCGCTTTCCCAGATCGGTCACTCGGCGATCCATCTGGAATACCCTGTCATGAAGCGCCGCGACCGGATACCCGTCATCACGGTCCGTTCTGAAATCAGCGAAGCGACACAGCCTCCCGAGGTGTCCGGAGAAGTGATGAACGCACTTCAGCCGCTAATTGCGTCCCTTCCAGCCGGCTATCACATCGAAATGGGAGGATCGATCGAAGAGGCGGCCAGGGCCAACACCGCATTGATCAAGATTTTCCCGGCGATGATCGCCGCCATGCTGATCGTCATCATGCTGCAAGTTCGGTCTTTCTCGACGATGGCGATGGTCTTGCTGACGGCCCCGCTCGGCCTCGTCGGAGTCGTGCCGGTGTTGCTTGTCTTCAACCAACCCTTCGGCTTCAACGCCATTCTGGGCCTGATCGGCCTGGCGGGTATCCTGATGCGCAACACGCTGATCTTGACACAACAGATCAAAGACAACCTTGCGGCCGGCCTAGATGAATATCAAGCCGTTATCGAGGCCACAGTGCAACGCGCGCGGCCTGTGATCCTCACCGCGCTTGCCGCTGTGCTCGCCTTCATACCTCTCACGCTCTCTGTCTTCTGGGGATCGATGGCCTACGCGCTGATTGGCGGCACGGCGGTCGGCACGGTGCTGATCCTGCTGTTCCTTCCGGCGCTCTATGCCACCTGGTTCCGGATTCAATCGCCGTCCGAACACGCCTCCAAAGCCGAAGCGGCATCGTACGGCACCCAATCCAAACTCGCGCCGAGCGTCGCGGGACGCCTGCGCACCGAATAACGCGTCAGCCAAGGAGACAAAAATGAGCATTCTAAAGAGACTGTGGGCCAACATCGTACGCTTCGGCAAAGCGCTTGAAGGTATGGACGACCCGATGGGCGAATACATGTCCTCCATCGGAAGCCGCCTCGATAAGCTCGAACAGGAGTTGGAGCAGTTCAAGAGACCAAATCAATAGGATTCGTCCTGAGCCGCATGACATTTGGCGACCTATCTGCATCCGGAAGGCGACTGCCGACGGCGGGTGAGCTTCTTAAGAGGTCCTCGCGCCCCTTGGTGTGGCGTTTGCACGTGCATGTGGGATTTGCTCAGTCGCGCGCTAGTCGCCAGTCTGATCCTGCAGCTGCGCCACGGCTCCAGCGCTTGGCGGAATAACGGCTCCTCGGGCGCAGCACGTGCGAACAGTGTCATGCAGGAGTGGAATTTGAGGTCGTCGGGGGAGCCGAAGATGGCGTGAGCGTTTTTGTCTTCGACCGCGAGCACGAGTGCCGTGCAGTCGCGCAGGCGCGTGCCCAGCACGGGATGTGCCGCATAGGCTTTCGCTTCATCGAGCGAGGCGATCGCGTAACGCTGCGCCATCGCGCTGTGGCCGAGGCCGGCGATCTGCGGGAACACAAACCACATCCAGTGCGTGCGCTTGGCGCCGGCGCGGAGTTCGCTTTGCGCCTGCGCGATCACCGGCGCCTGTGCATCGAGAAAGCGTTCGAGATCGAAGCCTGCTGCCGACATGGCGGCAGCGTGCCACGAATGCGCGCTGCGGCCTACGTTTGCCCGTGGGCCTTCTGGACCTGCCGTCCGACATAGGCACTCAGCACGCCGGTGCCGCAGATGCCCCATGCGAGGATCAGGGCGCTCTGGACCTCATCCTGTTGTTGGCCATAGAGCGCGAGAATGCCGGCGAGCAGCGCCAGGAGATAGCCGGGTAACGGATTTCCGTTGGAGCCCGCCTTCAAGGTCGCGGCTGCGGTCAGAAGCGCGATAACGGTGATGATTCCGGTATCCATGGTGGCATTGAACGCCGGTCTGCGGCGCGCTGCCACGGCGTTTTCGTGCATGACTTAAAGGTCGGTATGAGGCCGCGAAATTTTTTGAAGTGAATTTGCTTCGATCTCGATTCGGATTTTGCGCGATGGCGCGATGACGAAATGTTCATCCGTACCCATGGCTGGCCGGCGCCGGCGCGCCCTCAAAAAGAGACCTTTCTGGGCCTTGAACGGCCGGCTCCGTTCCCATGTTGTTCTTTTTCGGAAGACGAGAATGGAGAACGGAAAAATGGCGCGATCGCGTAAGAAAGAAAGGCTCGTTGCGGAGTCTGTTTCTCAGCCGGAGCGGGAGGTTGAATCCAAAGGTGCAGAATTGGATTGCCCGCCGTGCAATCCGGCAAGGGGGAGGGGTCCCGCAAAATCTGTTGCAAGGTCGATATCAACTTTCAAGATTTTGCGTCCTGACGAGGTGTGGCACCCAAGGGTAGGAGCGCGGCCTGGGAACAAAAATGCGCTGAAGCACGGGCGCTATACCGCCGAGCGGAAGGCGAATCGGAAGAAGATCGCTGTGATCGACACCTTTATCCGCGACGTGCTGCGCAGGACGCGCTGCATCGAGTTTCGGGCCGACGAGGAGTTCAGGAACCGCGCGTCCAGTAATCCGCCATGAGGTCGCGCGCCCAATCCGGCTCGCGGATCTCGCCGCGCGGCAGAAAGCCTCTCATCACCGGCTTGATGTCGAGCACCGGCGTGCCGTCGATGGCGTCGAGCCCGCGCACGCGTAGCGATAATCCGTCTACGGACAATATCCGGCAGACCGTCACGCCGATGCGGTTGGGCCGGTCCTTGCCGCGCTGGGCGAAGATGCCGACCTTCGGCCAGGCGGTGTTGCCGCGGGGATGGCGCGCGCTGGTGGCGATCTTGCCGGGATCGGCGCGGTCGAAATGGAAGATCACCTCGATATGGGAGAAGGCCTCGAGCCCTGCTGCCGCATCGGACGCGAACCGCGCTGCGTCAAGGACGATCTCAGCCTCGATCTGGTCCCAGTCGTCGTCGATCGGTTCGCTGCGTCCGCCGCGCACGATGCCGATGGGAATCACTTCGATCGCGTCCATGAGGCCTCAAGAACGAAATAAGAACTGCAATGCAACTCGACTTAAGCGTTTCTTTACAGGTGTTGCCGTAACCTTTCCATGTTCGTCATGTGTTCTGCAAAACACCAGCGATAGACTCCATGTTCCCAGATGTGGTTCACCAAGCACCTCATTTCACACGACTATTTTGGCTTCAGACGCGCATTTCGATTGACCTAGGATGTGAGTCCCATATTATCCCATAGCGTCCCATACCCCGAAAAGGGTTTCAGCCCCTGGCGTTCCAGAGGCCCCACGGCGGTGCCGGGGCGAAGAGGGCAGGGGGATTCCCGAAATTCATGGCCGCGTCGTTCATCTCCACGGTGGCCGGCTCGCTCGACTCGAAAGGGCGGGTATGCATACCCGCGACCTTCCGCGACGTGCTCACCGAGCAGGGGACGACGGGCGTCTACATCTGCCCGAACTACGCCAAGCCCACGCTCGAAGGCTTCGGCGACGACGAGATCCGCCAGATTCGCGAACGCATGGCCTCGTTCGATCCGTTCTTCTCGCGCGAGCACGATGTGCGCGCCACAGCGGTGCTCTCGCGCACGCAGCTTCTGCCGCGCGACGAAAACGGCCGCGTGCGTCTGCCCGACGAGTTCATCGCCCATGCGGGCCTGAAGGGCGGCATCCTGTTCGCCGGCCTCGGCCGCAAGTTCCAGATCTGGGATGCCGAACGCTACCGCGAGGTCGAGGCGGAGAATCTCAAACGCGCCATCGCGCTCTACGAAGCGGAGGGCGCATGAGCACGCATGTGCCCGTGATGCTCGCCGAAGTGCTCGAAGAGCTCAGCCCGCGTGACGGCGCGCACTACATCGATGGCACCTTCGGCGGTGGCGGCTATGCGCGCGCGATCCTCGAAGCCGCCGATTGCCGCGTGCTCGGCATCGACCGCGATCCCGACGCGATCGCGCGCGGCCAGGCGCTGGTCGCGCAGTTCGGTGGCCGTTTGACGCTGATGCACGGGCATTTCTCGCAGATGGATGTGCTGTCGCCCGAACTTGCCGATGGCGTCGTACTCGATCTCGGTGTCTCGTCGTTCCAGTTCGACGAACCGGCGCGCGGCTTCTCGTTCCGCGCCGACGGTCCCCTCGACATGCGCATGAGCCGCGAAGGCGAGAGCGCAGCAGACTTCGTCAACACCGCGGACGAGAAGACGCTTGCGACCGTGATCTCGCGCTACGGCGAAGAGAACCGCGCACGCGCCATCGCCCGCGCCATCGTCGCGGCGCGCCCCATCGCGACGACGGCAGTACTCGCTGATATCGTTTCGAAAGCGCTTGGCCCGGCGGCGCAGCGTTATGCGATCCACCCCGCGACGCGCACGTTCCAGGCGCTGCGCATCCATGTGAACGACGAACTCGGCGAACTCGAGCGTGGGCTCGAAGCAGCGACGCGCGTGCTAGCCGACAAGGGCCGTCTCGCCGTCGTGGCGTTTCATTCGCTGGAAGACCGCATCGTCAAGCAATATTTGAACGCGCACAGCACCGCTGCGCCGCGCGGCTCGCGTCACGCGCCGGAGCGTGCGACGTCCGCAAACTACCGTCTTCTCACCACTCGGCCGCGCATGCCGGACGCGGCCGAAATCGAACGCAATCCACGTGCGCGTTCCGCGCGGTTGCGTGCCGCGGAACGTCTCCGCACAGCGGCTTAAGGAGGTCCCCTATGATCCGTGTCCTCAACTTCTTCTGTGTGGCGCTGATGGGATTGTCGGTGCTTGCGCTCTACCACGTCTCGGAACGCACGCGGGTCGCGCGAAGCGAACTCGCGCAAGCGAACCGCGACATCGAAACCGAGCACGGCGCCATCAGTCTTCTGGAAGCGGAGTGGGCGAAGGTCGCAAGCCCCGAACGCATCGCCACGCTCGCCGCCAGCAAGCTCGGGCTCGACAACACCGCGACCGTGCAGCTCTCCTCGCTCGATCTGCTGCCGCGCCGCGGCGAGGACGCCCCGCTCACGCAATCGCCGGTCCGCAGCGCGAATGCCGTGGTGCCTGCGCAGAGCGACGCGCTGCAGCCGGTTTCCGATCGCAGCGGAACGCAATGACATGAACGAAACGGCCACGCTGGTTCAGAGACGCATCGTTGTCGGTGCAGCCCTGTGCGTGGTCGCGTTCGCGCTGGTGACGGTGCGTCTGATCGACGTGACGCTGTTCGGCGACCGATCGCACCGGGGATTTCACGAGAACTTTGAATTTTCCCGCGCCGATCTCGTCGACCGCAACGGCGAGCTTCTGGCGCGCGATCTTCCGACCGTCGACGTCTATGCCCGGCCGCATGCGCTGTGGGACCCTGATCAGTCCGCGCGCGATCTGGCGGCGGCAACCGGCACCGATGCCAAACACCTCGCGCAGCTCTTCGCGGGCGACAAGCCGTATGTTCCCGTGGCGCGCCACCTCACGCCTGACGCGCAGGAACAGGTGATGCATCTGGGCCTTCCGGGCCTCGACTTCCAGCCGAGCAGCAAGCGCTACTATCCGGACGGCCGCGCGGCGGCGCAGGTGCTGGGCGTCACCAAGCCCGATGGCGACGGCGAGGGCGTTTCCGGACTGGAAATGGGGCTCGACTCGCGTCTGCGCGGCGGCAAGCCCGGCGATGTCGTGCCGCTCTCCATCGACATGCGCGTGCAATACATCCTCGCGCACGAAGCCGAAGCGACCCGCGAGGAATTCAGCGCCAATGCCGCCGGCGGCATCGTGCTCGATGTGCGCACGGGCGAGGTGCTCGCGCTCGTCTCGCTGCCCGATTTCGACCCGAACCTGCGCAGCTTCAGCGGCGACGACACCACGCGCGACATCATCGGACAGGACGTCTACGAGCTTGGCTCGGTGTTCAAGATCTTCACCTATTCGTTGGCGACCGAAGATCACACCATGCGGCCGGACGAAGTGTTCTCGGCCGGCAATGGCTACAAGATCGGCCGTTTCACGATCCACGAGGCCGAGCACATGCCCGCGACGCTGGTGGCGCGCGATGCGCTGGCGCAATCCTCCAATATCGTCGCCGCCCAGATCGCGTTGCGCTCCGGTGGAGATCGCCAGCGCCAGTTCCTGCAGACCCTCGGCTTGCTGGAGCCGATCCGGACGGAGCTTCCCGAAACGCGCCGGCCGATGTTTCCGGGGCAGGGTCATTGGGGCCAGATCGAGACTGCGACAATCGGCTTCGGCCACGGCATTTCGGTCAGCCCGCTCGCATTCGCCGCCGCCGCCGCGTCCATCGTCAATGGCGGACGTCGCATCGTTCCGACGTTTCTGAAGCATCCCGAAGATGCGCGTGGCGAACAGGTCATCTCGCCGCAGACCAGCCTTACGATGCGCGGTCTGCTGCGCTACGTCGTGACCAACGGCACCGGCAGGAAAGCCGATATTCCGGGCTACTTCGTCGGCGGCAAGACCGGATCGGCGCAAAAACCCGGTCCGCATGGCTACCAGCACAAGCTCGTGACCTCGTTCTGCGCCACGTTCCCGATCGACGATCCGCGCTATCTGGTGTTTGTCATGCTGGACGAGCCGCACGGGACGAAAAAGACATTCGGTTTTGCGCTCGCGGGCTACACGGCGGCGCCGCTTGCCGGGCGCGTGATCTCGCGCATCGCGCCAATTCTTGGTGTTCCGCAGCGGCTCCAGCTTGTTGCCCGGAGCGATCCATAATGGCACCACAATCGCGCGCGATGATCGCGGCATTATCGGTGGGTAAGAACGCCATGAAGGCGTCGAAGGAATTTTCAGGACTCGCAAGCGACAGCCGTGCGGTCCGGCCGGGCTATCTGTTTGCAGCCTTATCCGGAACGCGCGCCGATGGCGCTGACTTTGTCGACGACGCGATCGCACGCGGTGCGGTCGCAGTGATCGGGCGGCCGGAACTGCGCGCGCGCGTTGAAGCGCAGGGCGCACGCTTCATCGCGGCCGACAATCCGCGGCTTGCGCTGGCCAAGGAAGCATCGGCGTTTTTCGGCGCGCAGCCGAAGACCGTCGCCGCCGTCACCGGCACCAATGGCAAAACATCGGTCGCCGTGTTCCTGCGCCAGATCTGGAGTGCGCTCGGCAAGCAGGCCGCCAGTCTCGGCACGATCGGCGCGGTGACACCGAAGGGCGAGATCGGCCTGAAGCAGACCACGCCGGATCCGATCGAACTCCATCGTCTGCTGGCGGAGATGAAAGCCGAGGGCGTCGATTGCCTGGCGCTGGAAGCCTCCAGCCACGGACTGGATCAATACCGTCTCGACGGCGTCGATATCGCCGCAGCCGCATTCACGAACATCACGCGCGACCATCTGGATTATCATGCGAGCTTCGAAGACTACCTCGATGCCAAGCTCCGTTTGTTTTCCGCGCTTGTCCGCGCCGATGGGATTGCCGTCGTCAACACCGATGCCGCCCATGCCGAGCGCTTTGTGCAGGCTGCCCGGACGCGCGATCTGCGCCTTCTGACGGTTGGCGAGAGCGGAGAGACGTTGAAGCTCGTTTCGCGCACGCCGCGCGCCGACGGGCAGATGCTCTCCGTCCAGTATGTCGGACGGACATATAAAGTGTCGCTTCCGCTCGCGGGCAGTTTTCAGGCGTCCAACGCGCTGGTCGCGGCCGGCCTCGCCATCGGTCTCGGCAACGCACCGGCCTCGGTGTTCGCGACACTGGAACATCTGAAGGGCGCTCCGGGCCGACTGGAACGCGTAGCTGTGGCGGTATCCGGTGCGCCGATCTATGTCGATTACGCGCACACCCCCGATGCGCTCGTGACCGTGCTCACCGCCATCCGCCCCCACGTCGCGGGCAGGCTGCATGTCGTATTCGGCTGCGGCGGCGACCGGGATCGCGGCAAGCGCCCGCTGATGGGCAAAGCGGCCGCGAAACATGCCGATGTCGTAACCGTCACCGACGACAACCCGCGCAGCGAAGACGCGCGCGATATTCGCAGCGCCATCCTTGCGGACTGTTCTGGTGCTACCGAGATCGGCGACCGCGCCGAAGCCATCCGCTCTGCCACCGCCGCTCTCGAAGCGGGCGATGTTCTGATCGTCGCCGGCAAGGGTCACGAAACAGGTCAGATCATCGGCGCGGAAACTCGGCCGTTCTCCGATAAAGACGAAGCGATCAAAGCCGCACTGTCGCTCGGTGGGAGGGCGGCATGAGCGCGATCTGGGCCAGCGCCGATGCCGCGCAGGCGACCCTCGGCCAAGCAACGCACGCGTTTTCCGTGAACGGTCTCTCGATCGATACCCGCACGCTGAAGCCCGGCGACCTTTTCGTCGCGCTCAAAGGCGACAATCGCGACGGCCACGATTTCGTCGGCGCCGCTTTCATCGCCAAGGCTGGAGCCGCGCTGGTCGCGCGCGCGCCGGAAGGCGCAGACGGCCCCCTTCTTCTGGTGGCGAATACGCAGCGCGGACTCGAAGACCTTGCGCGCGCGGCCCGGGCGCGCAGCGATGCGAAGTTCATCGCCGTCACGGGCAGCGCCGGCAAAACGACGACCAAGGAAATCCTCCGCATCGCGCTTGGCGCCCTGGGGACGACGCATGCCTCCGCTGCGTCCTACAACAATCACTGGGGCGTGCCGCTCAGCCTCGCGTCGCTGCCGCGCGAAGCGCGCTATGCCGTGCTCGAGATCGGCATGAACCATTTCGGTGAGATTCGTTCGCTGGTCGGTCTCGTGCGCCCGCATGTGGCGCTGGTCACGACGATTGCGCCGGCGCATCTCGAATTCTTCGGCACCTGCGAGGCCATCGCCGATGCGAAGTCGGAGATCTTCGAAGGCCTTGTTCCCGGCGGTGTGGCCCTGATCCCGTCGGACAGTCCCTACGCAGAACGGCTCGCGGCGCGGGCGCGGCAGTCGCATGTCGGACGCGTCCTGACCTTCGGCGAAAAGCAGAACAGCGACGCGCGGCTCATTTCGTATGAAGAGCGTGCAGACGGTGCGCATGTCAGGAGCGACATTTGCGGCCTTCCGGTCGAGTTCACGATCGGCGCGCAGGGCCGCCATGTCGCCAACAACGCGCTCGGTGCGTTGCTGGCAGTCGCGGCGCTGGAAGGCGATGTGCTCAACGCTGCCGCAGCGCTGAAAGCGTTTGCGCCGCTCAAGGGCCGCGGCGCACGTTTCCACGTGCGCGGCATCGATGTGATCGACGAAAGCTATAACGCCAACCCCGCATCGATGGCCGCGGCGCTCGCGCTGCTGGGAACGGCCAAGGGCCGGCGCATTGCGGTGCTGGGCGACATGCTGGAAATGGGCTCCGAAGCGGCTGCGCATCACGCAGCCCTCGCCGAACCGATCGAAGCTGCACGTGCCGATCTTGTCTTCCTGTGTGGTGCCAACATGAAGGCGCTGTGGGATGCTTTGCCGGCATCGCGCCGCGGGGCCTATGCCGCAACGTCGCGCGAGCTGGCAGCGCCGCTCGTGGAAGCCTTGCGCGACGGGGACACGGTTTTGGTCAAAGGCTCCAACGGTTCGAAGCTTTCGGTGATCATCGACGCGCTCAAGGCGCTCGGTCCGGCATAGGGAGCGGAGATGTTCCAGTTCCTGTCCCTGTTGCCGCATGCGGATCACATCGCGTTCCTCCGCCTGTTCCGTTACCTGTCGTTCCGCTCCGGCGGTGCGGTGCTGACGGCGCTGTTCGTCGCCTTTGTCATCGGGCCGCGCCTGATCGCCTGGCTGAAAATGAAGCAGGGCAAGGGCCAGCCGATTCGCACCGATGGTCCCCAACGTCACATTGTCGAGAAACAGGGCACGCCGACGATGGGCGGTCTCTTGATCCTCATCCCGACCGTGGTGTCGACACTGTTTTGGGCAGATCTGGCGAACTGGTACGTCTGGATCGTCCTGTTGGTGACGGTGACCTATGGCCTTCTCGGTTTTGCCGACGATTATCTGAAAGTCAGCAAGCGTTCGACCGGCGGTGTCAGCGGGCGTTTGCGGCTGCTCGTCGAGTTCGGCGTCGCCTTCGTCGCGACCTGGCTTCTGATGCGGCTGGAAACGCCGGATCTGGCCGGCATGCTGGCCGTGCCGTTCTTCAAATCGGCGCTCGTGCCGTTTGGCCTCTTCTTCATTCTGGTCGGCGGGTTCGTCATCGCGGGTGCCGCAAATGCCGTGAACTTCACCGATGGCCTCGACGGTCTCGCCATCGTGCCGGTGATGATCGCGGCCGCGACGTTCCTGCTGATCGCCTATCTCGTCGGCAACGTGAAATTCGCCGATTATCTGCAGCTGCATTACATCGCCGGTACCGGCGAACTTACGGTGTTTCTCGCCTCGCTTGTCGGCGCGGGTCTAGGCTTCCTCTGGTACAATGCCCCCCCGGCGATGGTGTTCATGGGCGACACGGGTTCGCTGCCGCTCGGTGGTGCGCTCGGCGCAGTGGCTGTGGCGGTGAAGCACGAGATCGTGCTCGCCATCGTCGGCGGTCTGTTCGTGCTCGAAACCGTCTCGGTGGTCGTGCAGGTCGTCTCCTTCAAGCTGACCGGCAAGCGCGTGTTCCGCATGGCGCCGATCCATCACCATTTCGAACAATTGGGCTGGAGAGAGCCGACCATCGTCATCCGCTTCTGGATCGTCGCCGTGGTGCTGGCGCTGATCGGCCTTTCGACCTTGAAGCTGCGGTGAGACGATGATCGCAGCCCGCTCCTTCGCGCATCAGAACGCCGCCGTCTTCGGACTGGCGCGGTCCGGCATCGCATCGGTGCGTTCGCTAAGGGCCGGTGGTGCGCGTGTCTATGCCTGGGACGATAAGGAATCGGCGCGCGTTGTGGCCGAGGCCGAAGGCGCGGAGGTTTTGCCATGGCGCGACTGGCCCTGGGACAAGCTCAAAGCGCTGGTGTTGAGCCCGGGCGTGCCGCTCACCCATCCCGCCCCCCACGACATCGTCGTCAAAGCGCAAGCGTCGAATACGGAGGTGATCGGCGACATCGAGTTGTTCGCGCGCGAGATCAGGCCCGATGCGGCCTTCCGTGGCAGCGCTCCGATGATTGCAATCACCGGCACCAACGGCAAATCGACGACGACGGCCTTGACCGGCCACATCCTGAATTCCTGCGGGTTCGACGCGCAGATTGGCGGCAATATCGGCAAGCCGGTGCTCGAACTCACGCCGCCGGGCGCGAAGACGATCTATGTGCTCGAGGTTTCGTCCTACCAGATCGATCTGTCGCCGGGACTGAAGCCCGATGTGGCGGTTCTCTCCAACATCACGCCGGATCACATCGACCGTCACGGATCGCTGGAAGCCTATGCGGCGGTGAAGGCGCGCCTTCTGGAGCAGGTAGCTGGTGGCGTTGCCGTCATCGGCGTCGACGATGCGCTCACCTCCGCCATCTATACGAAGCTCATGTCGTCGGGTCAGCAGGCTTTGCCCGTATCGGTCGGCAAGGTTCTGGGCCGCGGTGTCTTCGTGCTCGATGGTGTTCTTTATGACTCGCAGGGTGGCCGCGCGAACCGCATCGTCGATTTTGCGGCGGCTTCGCATTTGCCCGGCGCGCACAATTGGCAGAACGCAGCACTTGCCTATGCCGCGACCCGGAATTTTGCGCGCGACGTGAGGGCCGTGGCATCCGCGATCGAAGATTTTCCGGGGCTCGCCCATCGCATCGAAGATGTCGGCCGCATCGGCCGCGTGCGGTTCGTCAACGATTCCAAGGCGACCAACGCCGACGCCGCCGAGCGTGCGCTGGTGTGCTTCCCCGACATCTTCTGGATTGCCGGCGGACGCGCAAAGGAAGGCGGGATCGAGACCCTTGCCGGGCATTTTCCACGCGTTCGTAAAGCCTATCTCATCGGCGAGGCGGCAGAGAATTTTGCCAGGACCCTCCACGGCCACGTCCCGTTCGAGATCGCAGGCACGCTCGATGCAGCAGTGTCGTCGGCCTATGCCGAAGCGGCACGCTCTCAAGTTCCGGCCCCCGTCGTACTGCTGTCTCCAGCCTGCGCGTCGTTCGACCAGTTCCGCGACTTCGAGCATCGCGGCGATGAATTCCGCGCGGCCGTGAGGCGACTCTCCTCCACGCATTTGCGGGAGGCTTCGTGATGTTGTCGCGAGCCGACCGTTCGAGCTTTGCGACCTGGTGGTGGACCGTGGATCGCGTGTCGCTGATAACCATGCTGGCGCTGGTGGCCATCGGCCTGATGCTGGCCTTCGCCGCGAGCCCGGCCGCCACCGGCGGCGCCATCACGGCGGGCGATTTTCGTTATGCGGCCAAGCAGATCGCATTCGCGGCCGTTGCCGTTTTCATTCTCGGGAGCGTGTCGCTCCTGTCGCTGCACCAGTTGAAGATCGTGGCCGCAGCCACCTTCGCGCTCGCGATGATCGGATGCGTGCTGGTGCTGTTCACGGGCAGCGACGTGCTGGGCGCCAAGCGCTGGATCGATTTCGGCTGGATGACGTTCCAGCCCTCCGAGTTCCTGAAACCCGGCTTCGCCGTTCTGGGTGCCGCGATCCTTGCCGACCGCGCGCCGATGAAACTGCCCAAGCCGGTGATCACCTTGCTCCTGATCGCGCCGGCACTTGCGATTTTGATGCTGCAACCCGACGTGGGACAGACGGCACTGCTGCTCGCGCTCTGGGGCGCGCTCCTCTTCTTCGCAGGCGCGTCGCTGTTCTGGATGGCGGTGCTGGCAGGCGGCAGCGTGACGCTGGGTGGACTTGCCTATGTCCTGTTCCCCCATGTGCATCACAGGCTGGAGCAGTTCCTGCATCCCGCCGAAACCGGCTCGCAGACCAAGCACGCGTTGAGCGCCTTCGCGCATGGCGGACTCTGGGGCGTCGGTCCGGGCGCGGGAACCGTGAAATATCATATTCCCTACGCGCATTCCGACTTCATCTTCGCGGTCGCGGGCGAGGAATTCGGGCTCGCGCTCTGCGGCGCCGTCGCCGTGCTGTTCTGTGTGCTGACAGTTCGCATCATGCTCAGGGCTGCGAATGCGCGCGAACCGTTCGCGCAGCTTGCGGGAGCAGGCCTTGCCTCGGTCACGGCGCTGCAGGCCTTCATCAATATGGGCGTTGCGATCAGCCTGCTTCCGGCGAAAGGCATGACGCTGCCGTTCATCTCCTACGGCGGCTCATCGCTGTTCGCGGTGGCGCTGACGATGGGCTTCGCGCTCGCGCTCACGCGCCAGCGGCCGAAGCTCGAAAGCCGCGAACGTCCGTGGTTCGGTCAGGCCGTGGTGGCGCGCGCATGACGACGATCGTGCTCTCGGCCGGTGGCACCGGCGGCCATCTCTTCCCGGCACAGGCGCTGGCGGGCGAACTCGTGCGCCGCGGCAAGTCGATCGTGGTCATGACCGACCGCCGCGGGACCAATTATGCAATGGCGTTCCCGGGCGCTGTGATCGAAACCGTTCCGTCGGCGGCGTTTTCCGACCGCTCGATCCTCGGGCTTTTGGCTGCACCGTTCGAGATTGCAGCCGGCATCGCGAGTGCATTCGCGAAATTCCTGCGGCTGAAGCCGGGCGCGGTGATCGGGTTCGGCGGCTATCCGAGCCTGCCGGTGATGATCGCAGCCTGGCTCGGCCGCTATCCGACCGCGATCCTCGAGCAGAACGCCGTGACCGGCCGCGCCAATCGCGCCGTGATGAACAAGGTCAGGGTGATGGCCGCCGCGTTCCCGATTGCGCGCTTTGCACCGAAGGATGCGTCGAAGATCGTTTTGACGGGCAATCCGCTCCGGCCCGAAGTCGTGGCCCTTGCCGGCACGGCCTATGACAAGCCCACCGAACACGGTCCACTGCATCTGCTTGTCTTCGGCGGAAGTCAGGGCGCGCGGGCGATCAGCGAGCTGGTCCCGGCGGCGGTTGCACTGCTGCCGGACGGGTTCAGGTCTCGTCTCGACATCGTGCAGCAATGCCGTCCCGAAGATCTGGAAACCGTCCGCGTGGCGTATGCCACGTCGGGCGCGCGCGCCGAACTTGCAAGTTTCTACAACGATCTTCCCGCGCGCATGGCGAAGGCCCATCTCGTCATCGCACGCGCGGGCGCGGGCACGGTCAGCGAATTGATGGCGATCGGACGGCCCGCGATCCTGATCCCCCTGCCGCACGCGCTCGACGACAATCAGACGCCGAACGCTGAGATCCTGAGCAAGGCCAATGCGGGCTGGACCGTCGCGCAGGCCAGCCTAACGCCGGAAAAACTTGCCGGCATGATCAAGCTCGCGTTCTCCAACCCCGATGATCTGGCGAAGCGTGCCGCGAACGCGCAGGCGCTGGCGAAGCTGGATGCCGTGTCGCGCCTTGCGGATTTGGCCGAAAACTTGGCCCAATCTTCCGATCAAAGGGCTGCTGCATGAAGCCCGGTCAGATCCGCGTTCCCCTCGATATCGGCGCGATCCATTTCATCGGCATCGGCGGCATCGGCATGAGCGGCATCGCCGAGATCATGCACAATCTCGGCTACAAGGTCCGCGGTTCGGATGTTGCCGACAGTGCAAATGTGAAGCGCTTGCGCGCGATGGGTATCGAGATCACGGTCGGTCACGCGGCGGAAATCCTCGAAGACGCGCATGTCGTCGTTTATTCCTCCGCGGTGAAGCCGGGGAATATCGAATTCGAGGAAGCCCGCAGGCTCAACCTGCCGCTCGTGCGCCGTGCCGAGATGCTGGCCGAGATCATGCGGCTCAAATCCTGTGTCGCCATCGCGGGCACCAACGGCAAGACCACGACAACGACGATGGTCGCCGCCCTGCTCGATGCCGGCGGCCTCGATCCTACCGTCGTCAATGGCGGCATCATCAACGCCTACGGCACCAATGCGCGGCTTGGCGCGGGCGACTGGGTCGTTGTCGAAGCCGACGAGAGCGACGGCACGTTCCTCAGGCTGCCATCCACCGTTGCGGTCGTCACCAACGCCGATCCGGATCACCTCGACTATTATGGCACCTTCGACCGGATGCGCGATGCGTTCCAGCGCTTCGTCGAGAACGTCCCGTTCTACGGCTTCGCGGTGCTGTGCATCGATCATCCCGAAGTGCAGGCCATGGTGGGGCGGATCACGGACCGCCGTATTGTGACCTACGGGCTTTCGCCACAGGCCGATGTGCGCGCGCTGAACGTCGGCTTCTCGGAAGGCGCCTCGCATTTCGACGTCATCGCAGTCGACCGCCGCGCGGGAACGGAAACCCGCATCGACCGCGTCCGTCTGCCCATGCCGGGCGAGCACAATGTCCAGAATGCCCTGGCGGCGATCACGGTCGCCCGCCAGCTCGGCGTTCCGGACATCAAGATCCGCAATGCCCTGGACTCCTTCGAAGGCGTGAAGCGGCGCTTCACCAAGGTCGGCGAATGGAACGGGACCGCGATCATCGACGATTACGGTCACAACCCGTTCAAGATCGCGGCCGCCCTCAAGGCCGCGCGTCAGGCGTACAGCGGCCCGGTGATCGCGGTCGTCCAGCCCCATCGCTACACGCGCTTGCGCGATACCTGGGAACAGTTCTGCGCCTGTCTCAACGATGCCGATGTCGCGATCATCGCGCCCGTCTATCCCGCGGGCGAGCAGCCGATCGCCGGTATCGACCGCGATACTTACGCCGAGGCCCTGCGCGCGCACGGCCATCGCAATGTGCAGGTGATCGATGGCGGGCTTGATCTGGTCCGGGTCATCGGTCCTCTCGCGAAGGAAGGTGGCGCCGTCGTCATGCTCGGTGCCGGGTCGATCTCGCACTGGGCCTACGCGCTGCAGTCGCAACTGGAGGGCGGGGCGTGATGATGACCCGGCCCTGCGATGCGCTTCCGCCCGTACGCGGAACTTATGCCCAAGGTGCTGCGCTGAGGGACCTCGTCTGGTTCCGCGCCGGCGGTCCGGCAGAAATCCTGTTCCGCCCCGCCGACGCCGACGACCTTGCCACCTTCTTATATGCGCGTCCGTCGGATGTGCGAGTGAGCGTGATCGGCGTCGGCTCGAACCTGCTGGTGCGCGATGGCGGCATTCCGGGCGTGGTGGTGCGGCTTCCGGCGTCGTTCGGGAAGATTTCAGTCGAGGGCACACGCCTTCGCGTGGGCGCAGCGGCGCTCGATGCAGCGGTCGCAAGGGCGGCGGCGGAAAACGGCATCGGCGGGCTCGAATTCCTGCGCGGCATTCCCGGTACCATCGGCGGCGCGCTCAAGATGAATGCGGGCTGCTACGGCCGCGAGATCAAGGACATCTTCGTCGAAGCCACCGCCATCGATGGCAAGGGAAACAAGATCGCGCTGTCGGCGGCCGATATGGGATTCGTCTATCGCAAGGCGCAGGTCCCGGACGATCTCATCTTCGTCGAAGCGGTGTTCGAAGGCGCAAAAGACGATCCCGCCGCCGTCAAAACGCGCATGGAGGCACTGGTCGAGCAGCGTGAGTCCACGCAGCCCGTCAAATCGCGCACCGGCGGATCGACCTTCAAGAACCCGCCCGGCCACAAGGCCTGGCAGCTCATCGACGAAGCCGGTTGCCGTGGCCTGATGCATGGTGCGGCACAGGTGAGCGAAAAGCACTGCAACTTCCTGATCAACACCGGCGATGCGACCGCTGCCGATATCGAGGCGCTGGGCGAAGAGGTGCGGGCGCGGGTGAGGGCGAAGTCGGGCGTGGTGCTCGAATGGGAAATCAAGCGGGTGGGCGTGACATGACGTTCAAACGCGTTGCCGTGCTTCTTGGAGGCCGCTCCGCCGAGCGTGAGGTCAGCCTGTCGTCGGGCACGGGCTGTGCCAAGGCGTTGCGCGAGGAAGGGTTCGACGTCGTGGAGATCGATCCCGGCGAGGATGCCGCGCGCCAGATCCTGGATGCCAAGGTCGATTGCGTCTTCAATGCGCTCCATGGCCGCTTCGGCGAGGACGGCTGTATCCAGGGCGTGCTCGAACTGCTGCGCATGCCCTATACCCATTCTGGCGTGCTGGCTTCGGCGCTGGCGATGCACAAGCAGAAGACCAAAGATGTTTATCGCGGCGCCGGCATCCCGATCGTCCGCTCCATCGTCGCGGATCGCCGCGACGCGGGCCGCGAACATCTGATGGAGCCGCCCTATGTGATCAAACCGGTGAACGAAGGTTCGTCGGTCGGCGTCTATATCATCCGCAAGGGCGACAACCGGCCGCCATCGGAATTGACCAAACCCGAATGGAATCTCGCCGACGCAATGATGGTCGAAGAGTATGTCCCCGGCCGCGAACTGACGGTCGCCGTAATGGGCGACAGGGCGCTCGGCGTCACCGAGATCACGACCGAACTCGCGTTCTACGATTACGAAGCGAAATACGCAGCAGGCGGATCGCGTCATACCTTGCCGGCGCAGGTTCCAGAGCAGGTTGCGGCCGAAGCCATGCGCCTCGCGGTGCTGGCGCATCAGGTGCTCGGCTGTCGCGGCGTGACCCGAACGGATTTCCGTTACGACGATACCGGATCGAAGCATCGCCTCGTGGCGCTGGAGACCAACACCCAACCCGGCATGACGCCGACCTCGCTGGTGCCCGAGCAGGCCGCCCATGTCGGCATGAGCTACGCGAAGCTCTGCCGCTGGATCGTGGAGGACGCCTCGTGCGACCGGTGAAGGTGGAACGCAAATCGCGTGGTTCGCGCAGCGCGGCGCCGGCCCGCTCGACGCGCGGTGGCAAGCGCCCCGCGGCCCAGCGCGCGGCCAGCACCCGCAACAAGCCTCGCGAGAGCCTGCTTTCCCGTCTGATAAAGCCATTCGGCCGTCTGTTCGCGATCCGCAATCCGATGCTGCTTTTGGCGCTGGGCTTCGTTGCACTCACGGTTCTGGTGGCATTTCTGGTGAGCGGGGTCATCGGCCGCACGATCACGCGGACAAAAGCCGCGACCGGCACGGTCCTCGCCGATGCCGGATTCGGGCTTTCCCAGGTCCATCTCAGCGGCAACAACCGCGTTCCGCCGGAAACCCTGTACGCGGCGCTTGGCTACAACGTCGGCGAGTCCATCTTCGCCGTCGATCTGCAGTCCGCGCGTGCAAGGCTGATGGCGCTCGATTGGGTCGCGGATGCCGATGTGCAGCGGCGCTACCCGGATTCGCTCAACGTCCATATCGTCGAGAAGCTGCCCTTCGCGCTCTGGAAATCGGACGACGGCGTCGTGCTGGTGGAACGCTCGGGCAAAACGATCACGCACAAAGACGTGGAGCACTTCGCGCAGCTTCCGCATCTGGCTGGTGACGGTGCCCCGCAGCAGGCCGCCGATATCATCGATGCCGTCGCGATGCATCGCGCCGTCGCGGCTCGAGTCAAGATCTATCAGTTCGTCTCGAACAGGCGATGGAACTTGATTTTGGACGATGGCGTCGTTGTGCAGCTTCCCGATGCCGGCTGGCAGAAACAACTCGACACGCTCGAACATCTCATCGTTGACAACAGCATCCTGGAACGCAATCTGACCGAAATCGATCTGCGTTCGCCGACGAAATATTTCTTCATCCTGAAGAATGGGCAATCCAAGAGCATCGACGACCGGGGGAGAGAACTCTGATGGGTGAAACCGTGCGATTGCGCGCAGTGGCCGAAGTGCCCGCGTTCCGGCCGGGGCTGGTGACCGCGCTCGATATCGGCTCGTCCAAGATCGCCTGCCTGATCGGTCGTGCCGATCATGGCTCGCTGCGCATTCTGGGTGCGGCCCTGCGAGAGAGCCAGGGCCTCCGCGCCGGAACCGTGGTCAGTCTCGATCTGGTCGAAGAATCGATCCGCGATTGCGTCGCCGCGGCGGAGAACCATGCCGATGCGCGCATCCAGAACGTCCTTATCTCGATCAATTGCGGCCAGCCCGTCAGCGTGACCTCGCGCGCGGTGATGGCGCTCGATGGCGATCTGGTGACGGACGCACATCTGCGCGCGTTGCTGGCGGAAGGACGTGCAAAATGCGTTCTTGAGGGGCACGAGATCATCCAGAGCGCACCGACAGCCTATGTGGTCGACGAGGCACGCGGTGTGCGCGACCCCTCGGGCATGTACTGCCAGCGCATTGGCGTCGCGATGCATACCGTCGCGGTGAAGCCTTCTCCGCTGCAGAACCTGAAACTCGCGGTCGAGCGCTGCCATCTGAATGTGGTGGGCGCGCTGTTCGCGCCCTATGCCAGCGGCCTTGCGGCCTTGACCGAAGACGAAAAGCAGCTTGGCGCAACGTTGATCGACATGGGCGCAGGCGTCACCTCGATTGCCGTGTTCCTCGAAGGCCATCTGGTCCATGCCGATGTCGTGCCGATGGGCGGCTGGCAGGTGACGACCGATCTGGCGCGAATGCTGTCGGCGCCCGTCTCGGCGGCAGAGCGCAGCAAGACGCTGTTCGGCGCGGCTCTTGGCGATCTCGAAGCCGGCGCAGATGTCGTCGCCATCTCCCAGATGGGCGAGGATGGCGACGGCGCAGCCATGCGCGTGCCGCGCTCGATGCTGACCCGCATCATCCAGGCGCGTCTCGAAGAGACATTGGGCGAAGTGCAGTCGCGGCTGCGCGCATCCGGTTACGATGTCGCGGCGGGCCGCCGCGCGGTGCTCACCGGCGGTGCCTGCCAGCTTGCGGGCGTGCGGGAGCTGGCGGCGCGCGTGCTCAACAAACAGGTGCGCATCGGCCGTCCGCAGAATCTTCCCGGCCTGCCGGCCGCATGTTCCGGCCCGGACTATGCGACGGCCGTCGGTCTTCTTCTCGCGGGCGCCACGACGGCGCCGGAAGCTCTCAATCCCGATCCGGTCGACAGGCCGGACGATAGTGGCAGTGCAGGACGGTTGCGCCGGTGGTTGACCGGCGGGCTGTTCAAGTGATTCAACAATAACAATGCGAATCAGTTGGGCTTTAGTGGTGTGCAAAGGGCGGCGTAACGAACAGCCAAGGAGAACAAGATGGCGATCAATCTGAAAGCGCCCGAAACGCAGGAATTAAGACCTCGAATTACCGTTATGGGTGTCGGCGGTGCCGGCGGCAATGCGGTCAACAACATGATCGCGGCCAAGCTCGACGGGGTGGACTTCGTCGTGGCCAACACCGACGCGCAGTCCCTCGCACAGTCGAAGGCTGAGCGGAAAATCCAGCTCGGCGCGAAAACCACCGAGGGTCTCGGCGCGGGCGCGCAGCCCGATGTCGGCCGCGCGGGCGCGGAAGAATCCCTTGACGAGATTCTGGAGCAGCTTTCCGGTTCGCACATGGTCTTCATCACCGCGGGCATGGGTGGCGGCACCGGCACGGGGGCTGCGCCTGTTATCGCGCGCGCCGTGCGCGAGCTCGGTATCCTGACCGTGGGCGTCGTGACCAAGCCGTTCGCCTTCGAAGGCGACAAGCGCATGCGCATCGCTGAGCGCGGTATCCTTGAGCTCCAGCAATACGTCCACACGCTGATCGTCATCCCGAACCAGAACCTGTTCCGCGTCGCCAACGACCGCACCACCTTCGCCCAGGCCTTCGCCATGGCCGACGAGGTGCTGCATTCGGGCGTGCGCGGTGTCACCGACCTGATCGTGATGCCGGGCCTGATCAACCTCGACTTCGCCGACATCAAGGCGGTGATCTCCGAGATGGGCAAGGCGATGATGGGCACTGGCGAAGCGGAAGGCGAGAACCGCGCTTCGAAGGCGGCCGAGATGGCGATCTGCAACCCGCTGCTCGACGAAGTGTCGATGAAGGGCGCCCGCGGCGTCCTCATCAACATCACTGGCGGTCCGGATCTCATGCTGTTCGAGGTCGAGCAGGCGGCCAATTGCGTCCGCGCCGAGGTCGATCCCGACGCCAACATCATCTTCGGCAATACCATCCTCGACAACATGGAAGGCCGCATCCGCGTGTCGGTCGTCGCCACCGGCATCGACGCGATGGATATGCGCCTGCCCAAGAACGTCGAGCCGCTCCGGCCCAATCTCAAGCCCGTGCCGATAAGGCCAGAGCCCAAGGTGGAAATGCCGGCGGCCGCCGTCGCGATGGTCAATCCGGTCATCCGTCAGCAGGAAGCGCTCGCCGCCGAAATGAGAGCCACGCCGCAACAAATGGCGACGACTGCGGAGCCAGTGTCGCCCGAAGAGGATTACATCCTCGGTGGCGCCGACGCGCCGGTTGTCGACGATCCGATTCCGGTTTCGATCCGGCCGCAGCCGGTTCGCATGCAGCCGGCGCCGCAGCCCGAGCCCGAACGCCGTGGCTGGGGACTCCTCGGCCGAAAGAAGCCGAAGGAGGAGGTGCGCGCCGAACCGGTGGCCCCGCTCCAGCAGCGGCAGGTCGTTCAGCCGCGCGCGAATGCCCAGCCGCTTGCGCGTCCGCAACCCGACCCGCAGCGCGCCCAGCCGCAGAACGGCGCGCAGGATCTGTTCGGCGATCAGAAGCAGGACGAGCAGTTCGAAATCCCGGCCTTCCTGCGCCGCCAGATGAACTGATCCGGCGCAGGCATCCAGAACAAGGACCCGTCCGGCATGCCGGGCGGGTCTTTTGTTTTGGGGGCGTTAGATGGGTTTTGGGTTATTGGAATCCCCCCAATCCGTCATGGCCGCCCTCCGAGGCGGCCATCCAACTAAGCACTATATGCACGCGGAGACGCGGAGTTCGCGGAGCAACACCCACCCTCTGTGTTCTCCGCGTCTCCGCGTGAGATTTTGATTGGCCGGTCACGTGTTCAGTCCGGACACGTCACCGACGGGTTTTTGGAGACATAGCCGACGTATCAGACTTGGCAGGATCTGCTTCGCGGTGACCATTCATCTTGCACGCGCGAGTCTCGATGGAAGTTGGATAGCCGCCTCAAGGGCGGCCATGACGTACAAGGGAACGCATCGAAACTGAAACCGCTCTAGTAGACCTTAAGGACCGTGATGTCAGGCGACCGTGCAACCGTCGGATAGGCTTTCAGATAGGCATCGGGATGGGCGCCGGCCGTGGGCCAGCCAAAGAGTCCGTCGCGCGTGCGTTCCAGCACGATATACTTCACATGCGCGCGAACGAGCTGGTCGCGCTGCTTGCTGAGATCGGCGGTATCCAGATGATCGATCAGACTCTCGCGCAGCACGCGCGAGGGATTCCCCTGGACGATCGGTTTGCCGTGGCAGGTTTGCTCCGACATGGTGAAATTGCCCTCGATATAACCCGACGGCAGGTTCAGCACGCCGAAACCGGGCGACTGGTCATGGGCGATTACGTTGAGCGCGGGTGCGCAGGGAATGGCTGTCATCGCCAGGTTTGCGGGCCAGAAATCCACGACGATGAACAGTCCCAGTCCCGCCAGCACGCGCGGCGGCACGGCGGAAAGGGCGCGTCCGACGGCGATGCTCAGGAACAGGAAGACGATGACGACCGCGCGCTCCGGCGTGCGCACATTGGCGACGAACGGAATCTTCGACAGGACGATGCCGGGCAGATGGACTGCGGTGAAATCGGTGCCGAAGATGTGCAGGGTCTCGCCGGCCGCGAACACGCAGAACGTCGCTATGCCGCAAAGCGCGTAGACGAGCACCGGCTCGCCCTTGCGCCATGTGGCAGCCCGGTACCAGGCGACCACCGCCAGATTGACGATGCCGAGAAAGATCGCCGATTCCCATGGATTGCCGCTCAAGCGCGCAAATGCGTCATGCGCCCAAGCGCCGAGAAGATGCGTCGGTGGAAATATCACATAGCCGAGAAGGTCGGCGCCGAAGTCATTTCCTCCGTTGTAATAGACGCGGGCGCTCGATTGCAGCGCCATCGGCACGAGCAGTGGCGACAGCAGAAGCACGGTGCCCGCCATGCAGGCGAGCGGCGCCGCAAGGTCCCAGCCTCTGGGAAGCCTGTTGTCGCGCACACTCAGATAGATCGTATGGAACAGGATGAAGAACCCAAGATAGAACAAATAGTACCAGCAACTCAGTGCCGAGAGCGCATAGAAGACCACCGACACGCAGAGCCACATCCAGCTCTTGCGCTCCAGCGCCAGCAGATAGGCGAGCACGAAGAACGGGATGAAGCCGATCCACGACACATGCGCATGATGCATCGCCTGTGCGACGTGCCAGGGATTGAAGGCGAACACGAAGCCGCCGGCCAGTGATGCAGCCACGTTGCGCGTGAAGTGCCGCACCAGATAGTAGGCGCCGGTTCCCGCCACCGGGAACGACAGAAGCACGGTCAGGTTCTGCAGAAGGATCAGTGTCTCCCGGCCGGTGCCAAACAGCTTGGTCAGCGCAACGAGCAGAAACACCTGCGGATAGGCGAAGGAATGATAGGTGAGCGGTGTTCCCTCCGGGAAGCGGATGAGGTCGGTATAAAAGAACTGCCCCGGCTTGCTCCCGGCCGCCGCGTACCAGCTGTTCCAGAAATCCTGCAGATTGTCTTCCGCTGGCCCGATCAGCGCGGCCGAGATGTGCGCCACCCACGGCGCGAACAGAACGGCTGTGGCCAGAATCATGATTCCGGCGACAGCCGCGGCCTCGATCAGGGTACGTCGGGGTGCGTGCGCCGCCATGGCGCCATTTCGCACACATTCCTTGAAAGGGCGGTTAAGGTGGCGCCATGACGCGCCGGACGATCGCCAGGGAAATCACGGTTCTTGGGACCGCGCTGCACGCGGGCACGCCGGTCAGCATGACGCTTTCCCCCTGGGGTTCCGGAATCGTCTTTCGCCGCAGCGATCTGGGTGTCGATATTCCGGCGCGGTACGACGCCGTGTCGGAGACCAATCTGGGCACTGTCATCAGCAATGGCGGCGCGAGCGTCGGTGTCGTCGAGCATCTGATGGCGGCGGTGGCCGGCGCGGAGATCGACGATCTCTTGGTGACGCTCGATGGACCCGAACCGCCGATCCTGGACGGCGATGCGCTGTCCTATCTCGAATGTCTCGACCAGGCGGGGTTTGCAGACCGGCCGGGACCGCGCACCGCGATCAAGGTCCTGAAGCGCGTCGATTACGCCTACAAGGACACGCGAGCATCGTTGTTGCCGTCGGACCGCCTCGAATTCGATTTCGAGATCGACTTTGCGGCACAAGCCATCGGCCGGCAGACGTTTTCACTGGTTTTCTCGCGGGAAGCCTTTCGCTCCGAGATCGCGCCGGCGCGAACGTTCGGCTTCGTCCATGAGCTGGATGCCCTGAAAAAGATGAATCGCGGCCACGGCGCCTCGCTCGACAACACGCTTGCCATCGACGAGGACCGGATCGTGAATGCCGGGCTGATGCGGTTTCCGCAGAGCGAATTCGTGCGCCACAAGATTCTCGATGCCATCGGCGACATGGCGCTTGCGGGCGCCCCGCTGATTGCGCGCTTCGAAGGGCGCCGTTCGGGTCACACCCAGAACAACGCGCTGCTGCGTGCCCTGTTCGCCGACCCCTCGAATTACACGGGTGTTAACCTGCCGTGATCGCTTGACTTTCCGGCATTCGGGCCATTTACGCTGGAGCGCGCGGCGGGCTGGACCCGGGTTCGTTTAGGATGGCATAAGAGCCGGTCTTTTTTGGAAAATCCCGGAAAACCGATGTCCCCAGCGCGCTTTGTACGCCCGGTCCTGTTGTCTCTGGTCTTAGGCGCCAGCCTCGCGCTTGCCGGCTGCGACACGCTCGATTCCCTGTTCGGCGGCGACAAGCCGAGAGATGAAAGAGACGCCGAGTATGTCGAGCGCCCCATCGACGCCATCTACAACGAAGCCTGGAAGAAGATCCGCAACGGGGATTGGGAAGACGCGGCCAAGCAGTTCGACGAAGTCGAGCGCCAGCATCCCTATTCGGTGTGGGCCCGCCGCGCGATGCTGATGTCGGCCTATTGCTACTATCAGGCCAACAAATATGGCGACGCCATCTCGGCGGCCGACAACTACATCGCGCTGCATCCCGGCAGCCACGAGGTAGCCTATGCCTTCTATCTGAAGGCCATCTCGCTTTACGAGCAGATCGTCGATATCGGCCGCGACCAGACCAATACCGCGGCCGCGCTGGTGGCGTTGCAGGACGTGGTCCAGCGCTTCCCGGACACCGAGTACGCGCGCGATGCGACCTTGAAGATCGACTTGACCATCGATCACATCGCCGGCAAGGAGATGGCGGTCGGCCGCTATTACCTCGTGCGCGGCGATTACATCGGCGGCATCAACCGGTTCCGCGTCGTGGTCGAGCAGTACCAGCGCACCTCGCAGATCGCCGAAGCGCTGGAACGCCTGACCGAGGCCTATTACGCGCTCGGCATCTACAATGAGGCCAAAACCGCCGCCGCCGTGCTCGGCGCCAACTATCCCGGCAGCCCCTGGTACAGGGACGCCTTTGAACTTCTGCAGGGCCACAACATGAAACCCGAGGAAGACAAAGGCTCCTGGATCAGCAAAGCTTTCTCCAAGATTCTCTGAACGGAGTGATTCGCCGATGCTGGCCGCGCTGACGGTCCGCGATATCGTGCTGATCGAAAGTGCGGCGCTGGAGTTCGCGCCCGGTCTTAACGTGCTCACCGGCGAGACGGGCGCGGGCAAGTCCATCCTTCTCGATGCGCTGGGTCTGGCTGCGGGTGGACGCGGCGGCGGGCGGGCGTCTGTCCGGCCCGGTGCCGCGCAGGGCTCGGCGACCGCGGTGTTCGAGCCCGGCACGGATCACCGCGCCTATGCGCTGCTGCGCGAACAGGACATGCCGGCGGAGAATGAGATCGTCCTGCGGCGCACGCTGGCGAGCGATGGCCGCACCCGTGCTTTCGTGAACGACGATCCGGTGGGAGTCGCGCTGCTGAAGGATCTGGGCGCGATGCTGCTCGAGATCCACGGCCAGACCGACGACCGGGGCCTGTTCGATGTTTCAACGCACCGCATCCTGCTCGACGCCTTCGGCGGCAATGATGCGCTGGCGAACGAGACGGCAGCGCGGTTCGTGGACCTCGATCGGGCGCGAACGGCTGAGACGGAGCTGCGCCGCGCCGCCACCGAAGCCGCGGCCGATGCGGATTATATCCGCAGCGTGGTGGACGAACTTTCGGCGCTGGCCCCTGAGGAAGGTGAGGAAACTTCGCTCGCGACCGAGCGCGCGGTCTTGATGAACGCGTCGCGCATCGCCGAAGACGTTTCCGCGGCGTCTGAAGCTTTAAGTGGCGAACGCGGTGCGGAAAGCGCGCTGGCCATAGCCCTCAAACGCCTGTCGCGCCTGAACGAGGCGGCACGGCCACAGGTCGCGGCGGCGGAAACGGCCCTCGAACAGGCTTTCGCCCACGCCGAAGAAGCACGGCGTGTGCTGGATGCGTTTCTCTCCAGCCTCGATGCCGATCCCCTTGTGCTGGAACGCAAGGAGGAACGGCTGTTCGCGCTGCGCGCCGCCGCACGCAAATATGGCGTGCAGCCCGATGCCCTGCCGCGATTACTGGCCGAATTCCAGGCAAAGCAGGATGCCATCAGCGGTGGCGATGCGGGCCTGAAGAAGGCCGCGGAGGCGGTGGCCGCTGCGCGCAAAATCTATCTCGATGCGGCACGCAAGCTTGCGAAAGCCCGTGAAGCTGCGGCGCGCGCGCTGGAGGCATCGGTGGCCGGCGAACTTGCGCCCTTGAAACTCGGTCATGCGAAGTTCCGGGTCGCGTTGACGGCACTCGGCGAAGATGAAGCTGGTGCCAGCGGCCTCGAACGCGTCGCGTTCGAGATCGCGACCGTCGAAGGCGCCGCTTTTGGGCCGCTGACGCGCATCGCATCGGGCGGCGAACTCGCGCGGCTTTCGCTGGCCTTGAAGGTCGCGCTGTCGGAAGCCACTCCGCCCGCGGCGCTGGTATTCGACGAGGTCGATCGCGGCGTTGGCGGCGCCGTGGCGGATGCCGTGGGCGAGCGGCTGCAGCGCCTCGCGCGCACCACGCAGGTGCTCCTCGTCACCCATTCGCCGCAGGTCGCCGCACGGGCCGAGCGCCATTTCCGCATTACCCGCAAGGGCGACAAGACGCGCGTCGAGCTTCTGGATGAAGACGCCCGCGCCGAAGAAGTCGCGCGCATGCTGTCGGGCGCCATCGTCACCGAAGAAGCGCGCGCCGCTGCCCGCCGCCTGATCGCGGAGGCCCGGACACCGCCGAAGAAGATACGCAAACGCGCATGAGTGCAGCCGCGAAGAAATCGCCCGACAAGCTCAGCGCTGCGGAAGCGGCGAAGGAGCTCGAGCGACTCGCCAGCGAGATCGCGGAACACGACCGGCGCTATCATGGCGAGGACGCGCCCACGATCAGCGACGCGGATTACGACGCGCTGAAGCGCCGCAACGACGCGATCGAGAAGCGCTTCCCGAAACTCGTCCGGGCCGACAGCCCGTCGCAGCGTGTGGGTTCCCGGCCATCGGAGAAATTCGCCAAGGTCGTGCACGCGAAGCCCATGCTCTCGCTCGACAACGCTTTCAGCGACGAGGACATCGCCGATTTCGTTGCCCGCGTGCGCCGCTTCCTAGGCATGAAAGAGGATGACGGCCTCGTCTTCACGGCGGAACCCAAGATCGACGGGTTGTCGGCATCGCTGCGCTATGAGGACGGTGTCCTTGTGCAGGGCGCCACGCGCGGCGATGGCGCGGAGGGCGAGGACATCACCGCCAATCTCAGGACGATCAAGGAAATCCCGCTCCGGCTTCACGGCAAGGTGCCGAAAGTGTTCGAGGTGCGCGGCGAAGTCTACATGGCGCACAAGGATTTCGAGGCGCTCAACAAGCGGCTGGAGAAGGAGGGCAAACCCCTCTACGTCAATCCGCGCAACACGGCCGCGGGTTCGGTGCGCCAACTCGATCCGGCGATCACGGCCGCGCGCACGCTGCATTTCTTCGCCTACGCCTGGGGCGAGGCGAGCGCGATGCCCGCGGATACGCAATGGGGGATGCTTGAGACGTTCAAGGCCTGGGGCTTCCGGGTCAATCCGCTGGTGCGCCGCTGCGACACGACGGAAAAGATCCTGAAATTCTATAGCGACATCGAAACCAAGCGCGCGGGTCTCGGGTACGATATCGACGGCGTGGTCTACAAGGTCGACCGCCTCGATCTGCAGGAGCGCCTTGGCTTCGTCTCGCGCAGCCCACGCTGGGCGATCGCGCACAAATTTCCCGCGGAGCAGGCCGAGACCGTCCTTCAGAAGATCGACATTCAGGTCGGCCGCACGGGGAAGCTCACACCAGTGGCGCGGCTGAAGCCTGTGACGGTCGGCGGGGTCGTGGTCGAGAACGCGACCCTTCATAATGAGGATGAGATCGCGCGCCTCGACGCGCGCGAGGGCGACACGGTCGTTATCCAGCGCGCCGGCGACGTCATTCCGCAGGTGGTGCGCGTAATCGAAGAGCGGCGGCCGCGCGGCGCGAAGCCCTATCAGTTCCCGCACAAATGCCCCGCCTGTAACAGCCACGCCGTGCGCGAGATCGACGAGAAGACCGGCAAGCAAGAGGTCGACCGCCGCTGCACCGGCGGTCTCATCTGCCCGGCACAGGCGGTGGAGCGCTTGCGGCACTTCGTGTCGCGCCTCGCCTTCGACATCGAAGGCTTCGGTGGCATCTATATCGAAACGCTGCACGACAAGGGCCTTCTGAAGGAACCTGCCGACATCTTCCGCCTCGCGAAGAAGCCGGATGCGTTGAACAAAGCGCTGGCCGAACGCCGCGCCGAACTCAGCGCCGAACGCCGCGCCAAGGAAGGCAAAAGCGAGGTCAAGAAGTCGAAGAAGGACGACGAGGAGGACAGCAAGCTCGTCGCCAATCTTATCGGGTCCATCGATGCGCGGCGGAACATCGCGATGGACCGTTTCATCAATTCACTCGGCATCCGCCATGTCGGCGAGACCAATGCGCGGCTGATCGCGCGCCACTATCCGGGCATCGATGCTTTCATCGACGCGATGGAGAGCAAGAGCGCCGTCGAGGACCTTCAGGAGATCGGCGGCATCGGCGACGTCGTAGCCGAGGCGATCAAGGATTTCTTCGACGAGCCGCACAACCGCAAACTCGTCGCCAATCTGCTCAAGGAGGTCGAGGTCGTTCCGCTGGCGGCGCCGAAGACCTCCGGCTCCCCCGTCGTGGGAAAGACGGTCGTCTTCACCGGCACGCTCGAGAAGATGAGTCGCCAGGAAGCCAAAGCGCGCGCGGAGCAGCTCGGCGCGAAGGTTTCGGGCTCGGTGTCGAAGAAGACCGATCTCGTCGTCGCCGGTCCGGGCGCCGGTTCGAAGCTCACCGACGCCCAGAAATTCGGCGTCGAGGTGATCGACGAGGATTCGTGGCTGAAGCTGATCGGGGGATGATCGCAACGCCGCTAGAGCGATTTCGGATTTATCGGAATCAACCATGGTGTAAGGGAATGAATCGAGGCTGAAACTGCTCTAGGTGAGAAAGATTTAACCTCCCAGCCGAGTCCATCGAAGCAGTTCTGGGTAACCTTTTGCTGCCAGTGTCGGACGGTCGAGGGAGTTGGTCATGCGTAAAATTCTTTGTTTCGGCGCGTTATTGCTCGCCAGCGCCGGTCTCTCTGGTTGCGTGGTTGCCAGCGTTGCCGGGGCCGCCGTCGATGGCGCGGTCACCGTCACCTCCGCTGCAGTCCACGTCACCGGCGACGTCGTGAAGGGCGCGGCCGACGTCGCGACCGGCCAGTCGGACGACGACAAGAAGAAAAAGTCGGACGACGATTAGAGCAGTTTCGGCCTTATCGGAATCAATTCCAATCCGTCATGGCCGCTCTCCGAGGCGGCCATCCATCTTGCGCGTGTGAGTCTCGATGGAAGTTGGATGGCCGCCTCAAGGGCGGCCATGACGATATGAGAGAACGCATCTAAACTGAAGCCGCTCTAGGTCGCTCGAATCTACCCGCCGGACCTGATCCCGATGATGCAAAACCCGTGGCCGAACGGGTCGCTGCAGAAGGCAACGGGCGGATGCGTGCCACCTTCGAATTTATGTTCGCAGATCGCGCCTGCGCTCAGCGCTTTGGCCAGGACGCCTTCGAAATCTTCGACATGAAAGTCGATATGGACCGGCGTCCAATGCCGGTCGTAGCGGCGAACGTCATCCGATCCCTTCGCCGGCTTGCTGCCTGCCGCCTTTTCCATCAGGCCGATCTTCGCCATACCGCATTGCAGAATGATATAGCTCGGGAAAGGCCGGGCGACTTCGGTTAGCCCCAGGGCATCGCGATAGAATTTCAGCCCTTCGTCCATCTGCGGCACATCGATCGTCACGGCGTAGTTCATCCCGGACCTCGCGAATTGTCCCGCACCTTGTAGCACGGCCCGGCTTCACGCGAACTTGAACGCCGCGCCTCGGCGACGCCCCGGAAAATCCCGGTAGGATGATCTTTCCTGGGCGGGAGGCATGCATGGCAGCGAACGATAACAGGCCGTTGGAATTCGGCTGGCGGGTCTTCGGACTCGGCATCGTCGCGTTGAGCCTTGTCGGCTTCGTGTGGGGCGATTTCATCTCCGGGCAACCGGTGCCCAAATGGTTTCCGGAACGTGCTGTGCTCGCCTATGCGGCTGCCATCTTCATGCTGGTTGCGGGTCTGGGGATCGAATGGCGGCGGACGACGGTGTGGGCCGCTGCGGCAATTGCCGTCTACTACGGTCTCATCGTCTTTCTCCTGATGAACGGCAACGTGATCCTGAAGAACCTTACCGTCTTCGGCGCCTACAGCGGCGCAGCCGAACCGGTCGCGATCGCGGCGGGCGCGCTCATGATCTATGCCATGCACGCAAACATCGATGCGGCGCAGGCCGCACGCCTCGCGCGCATCGGGCAGATAGCGTTCGGCATCTGCGCGCTGCTGTTCGGCGCGGCGCATTTCGTCTACATGAACTACACTGCCCCGCTGATCCCCAAATGGCTGCCGCCGTCACAGGAGTTCTGGGGCTATGCGACCGGCGCCTTCCACATCGCATCGGGCATCGCGATCCTCGCCAACTTTCGGGCACGTCTCGCCGCGATTCTGGCAGCCGTGATGTACGCATTGTTTATCCCTCTGGTGTTCGTGCCCGTGCTGATGACGGAGCCTAGCGCGTTTCGCTGGACCGAGTTGGCGACGACCGTCACGCTCATCGGCGTCGCCCTGACGGTCGCGGATTCGCTGGCGCGGCGTTCTATATCGAATTGAGCGCGCGCCAGAGCACGACGCAGCCGCCAATGATCAGCGCGATCCCAAAGGCCGCCGGAAATAAGAGTGAGAGCCAGAACGCGAACGGGTCTTCCTTTCGAAAAACCGCCATGGGCGGATAAGTGCTGTAGGACTTTCCGGACATTATCCCTCCGGCTACGACAGCAGCGAATGCTCCGCCGGCAACAAGAAGAGCGATCGCGCCGAACATTGCCTTCGTCATCGCTTATCCGCCCACCTCTGCATTCCGGTACTCAGACGCTCAGTGCCTTCACCAGAAACGGCAGGCTGACGTCCATCCGGTAATCGACAGACGAGTGGTTGTCGGGGAATTCCTCGTAGGTGTGCGTGATACCGAGATGGTTGAGCGCGCGATGCATCCGCCGCGCACCATAGACGAGATTGTACTGGTCGACATCGCCGCAATCGATGTAGAGGCCTTTCAGCGCCTTCAGCCCGGGCCCAAGCGTTTCTACCATGGTGAGCGGATCCCGTTTCAGCCAGTTGGCCCAGCGCTCCTCGATGAACTCGCAGGTGTCGAGCGTCACGGGCAGCCGCACGCCGTAAGCCGCGCTCGGATCGGGATCGAAGCTCGCGGCTTGCGCCAGCATCATGATGATGTGGATGTCGCTATCCTTCGTCTTCGGCGCGGCCCAGAAATCGTCGATCCATTTTCCTATTTCGCCGCCATTCTTGGCGAGCGCGCGCAGCACTGGCACGAATTCGTGGCCGTACATCAGAGGAAATCCCATGTCGCCGGAGTGCACGGCGGCCGCGCTCCAGAAATCGGGATGCATCAGCGCATGCACCATCGCGCCATAGCCGCCGGAGCTCTTGCCGAACACGCCGCGCTTGCCCGCGCCGCCGCAGCCGAACTGCCGCTCCACGAACGGCACGGCTTCCTTGAGCAGGAAATCGTCCCAGTTCCCCATCGCCGATGAATTTACATACTGATTGCCGCCGAGCTTGGTGAAGCAGTCGGGGAACGCGACAACACACGGCTTCATCGCGCCCGTGCCGATCAGCCGATCGAGGCGCTCGGGCAGGTTCTCGGAGAAGTTCTTCCAGTTGGTATGCACCGGCCCGCCCGCGGTAAAGCCCACGAGATCGACGAGCAGTGGCAGGCTTTTACCGTCATGGCCGGCCGGCACATAGACATCGATGATGCGCTCCGCCGGATCGCCGAGGAGGTTGCCCTTCAGGGCGACGCTTTCGAGCGTCATGCGATGAATGGTGCCGTGCTCTATCGCCTGTTCTTTTCGCATCGCTATTTCCTATTGTCATCCCCGGCGAGCATCGCGCGCCGCGCGATGCGAGGGAAGGGGACCCAGGGGGATAGACTGGTTTCGCTCTTTCCACCTGGGTACCCTTACCCTCTCGACACTGTCGTGTCGCTCGGCCGGGAATGACAATTGCGGCTCAATGCGTCGTTTCCTGCTCTCGCGCCTCGGTGAAGCGCAGCTCGCCCCAATCGTAGTCCCATTGATCGTGACGAAAGCCACTGAGTGTCATGGCCAGTTCGACCGGGACATCGAAGATATAATCGACTTCGGCAGCGGCGCCGCCTTCGCGGTCCTGCTCGCCGGTCAGCCGTGCGCGGATTTCCGCGAACGCTTCGGGCAGGGCGCCCTCAGTTTGCAGATCGTACATGCCTTCCTGCGCGTTGTGGGTGACCGACCACAGGGGCGCACCGTCGCGATAGAGTTCGGTACCGCTAAACATAGTGCCTTCGTGCACATGCACGGCAACAACTGTGCAGCCCTGCGAGAACAATCGCAACGATGCGTCTTCCACGAACGGGTGATCGAAGCGGTTGAACCAGACGATGGTCCAGCCGCTGGGAACGCTCGTCACGGAGATCGGGCTTTCGGGCGCCTCCCCCACGATCCCCGTGTCAGTCAGATGCAGCGCGGCCAGAACCTCGTCCCTGCTCTTCCCAGAAAAGCCGAGCCAGGAGATCTTGAAGCCCACCGGCCTAGATCGCTCGCGTGGCGGTCGCGAGCCATGCGCGCGTTTCGTCGTCGACCAGCGGCGACAGCGTTTCGCGCACGCGGACGTGATAGGCGTTGAGCCAGTCGCGCTCGTCGGTGGTCATCAAGCTGGGTTCGACCAGATCGATGTCGATGGGGGCGAGTGTGATGGTCTCGAACTCCATGAACCTTCGCTCGGGATCGCCGCCGGGGATCGGCCCCACATCCGTCACCACGATCAGGTTCTCGATGCGGATCCCGTATTCGCCTTCCTTGTAATAGCCGGGCTCATTCGAGCAGATCATGCCGGGCTTCAGCGGCTGCAGGATCGGCCGCTTGGAGATGTTCTGCGGTCCCTCATGCACCGAGAGATAGGAGCCCACGCCATGGCCGGTGCCGTGGTCGTAATCGCAGCCCACATCCCACAGGAATTTGCGCGCATGGGCGTCGAGCGCGGCGCCCGTCGTGCCTTCGGGAAAGCGCATGGTGGCAAGCGCGATATGGCCTTTCAGCACGCGGGTGAAGCGGTCCTTCATCTCCGCGGTCGGCGTGCCCACGATCATCGTGCGCGTCACGTCGGTTGTGCCGTCAGGATATTGGCCGCCGGAATCGATCAGATAGATCTCGTTGTTGTTGATCTTGCGGTTGCTCGACGTGGTGACGCGATAATGCGGCAGCGCCGCATGCGGGGCAGCACCGGAAATGGAATCGAAGGACAGATCGGTCAGCGAGCCTTCCTTCCGGCGATAACCTTCGAGCGCCTGCGACGCTTCGATCTCGGTCAGGTGCCCATTCGGCGCCTCGCGCGCCATCCAGGCGAGGAAGCGCGTCAGCGCGGCGCCGTCGCGCACATGCGCCTTGCGCGCGCCCTCGATCTCGACCGGGTTCTTGCAGGCCTTGGGCAACTGGCAAGGATCGACACCGCGGCGCACCGTGGCACCGGCATCGCCGAGCCGCGCGAAGGCCGCAGCGGCCGTCCAGTTAGCATCTGCGACGACGGTCTTGCCTTTCAGGGCATCGAGTGCGGCGTTGAACTCCTCCGGCGCGCGCACACGCACGGCATTGCCGAGATGCTTGACGAGTTCGGGGGAGGACTTTCCCGGATCGACGAACCAGTCGACCGAGCCGTCGGAATTCAGGATCGCATAGGACAGCACGAACGGCGTGTGCGGCGTGTCGGAGCCGCGCACGTTGAGCAGCCAGCAGATCGAATCCGCGAGGCTGACGATGGCCGCGTCCGCGCCGGATTTCTTGATCTCCTCGGCAATGCGCGTGCGCTTGGACTCCGCGCTCTCGCCGGCGAGATTGAACGCATGCGGCGTCGCCTTGTCGCCCGGGGCCGCAGGACGTCCCTGCCACACCGCGTCGATCGGATTGCCATCGGTCGGTACCAGCGTGGCGCCGGCCTTCTCGACCGACGCGCGCAACGCGTCGGCGCTGGCGGCGGAATGCACCCATGGATCAAACCCGATCTTCGCACCTTTCGAGGCGTTCGCCTCCAACCACGCGTTCGGCCCCTCGGCGACGAGGTCGCGCGGTTCAAACAGCTTGGTGTCGGTCTGCTGGCGCACCTGCAGCGTATAGCGGCCGTCGACGAATACGGCGGCCTTGTCTTTCAGCACGACGGCCCCGCCCGCGGAACCCGTGAACGCCGTCAGCCACGCCAGCCGCTCGTTGCACTCCGGCAGGTACTCGCTCTGGTATTCGTCGGAATGTGGCACGACGAAACCGTCGAGCCCGCGCTTCGTGAGTTCGGCACGCAGCGCGGCCAGACGCGGCGCGCAGGTCGCCGCATCGGAGCGGTCGTCATAGGTCTGAAAAGGGGCGTTCTTGTCCATAGCGGGCTCGCGGAAGATTGGGCCGCGACCCTACCGTCCAGAGCGCCCCATTCCAAGCGTTTCACGCTTCGGCGGGCCGCAACAGATAGAGCACCACCGCAACCGCGATCAGCCCCGGCACGTCGCCATAGAGATGGCCCATATGCTCGGGCATCTGGAACGACTGCACCGCCATGATCGCGGCGTGGACGAGGCTCGAGACGATGGTGAAGAGGATCAGGCTGCGGTTCGCGGCCGGATTGCGAGCGGCGAGGATGAGAAACACGCCAAGCGTCGCATAGACGCCGACGATCATCATGAAATAGTCGGACTCGTATGGCGCGCCCGCATGCCACGCCCAGCCCGACGGCCACACGATGGCGAGCGGGTAGACGAGGAGGAAGATGACGCCGAACACAACCAACGCATATTTGAGCAGGTCAGCGCGTGACATGATTGTTGTCCCCAGAATGCGGGGCGACTTTAGGACCGTGCCGGAGGCCTCTCAAGCGTAAGCGCCGACCACACCCCCTCGCGCCGCGCATTACGCCACTGCAGCCCGTGCGGGCGATAGAAGCTGAGCACCAGATTTTCCTGCCATTGGAGCAGGCCGGAGAGAACCAGCATGCCGCCCGGCGCGAGCGCGCGCGCGATGGCAGGCGCAAGTCTCGTCAGGGGGCCTGCGAGAATATTCGCGACAATGAGATCATAAGGTGCCTGCCCGGCGAGCGCGGGATGGTCGAGCCCGTCGGCGGTCAGGGCGCGGACCAGCGGCGCCTCGCCATTGGCGCGCGCATTCTCCTTCGTCACGTCCACGGCGACCGCATCGATGTCGGAAGCGAGCACGGATTTTCGCCACAGCTTGGCCGCGCCGATGGCGAGCAAACCCGTGCCGCAGCCGAGATCGAGCACGTTCGCGAAGCGGCGGCGTTTGGAAAGATCGCTGAGGACATGCAGGCATAGCGCCGTCGTCTCGTGATGGCCGGTGCCGAAAGCGAGGCCTGCTTCGATCTTGATCGGGATCACGCCATGCGGAACCGTCCCCGCATCGTGCGCGCCATAGACGAAGAAACGCCCCGCGCGCACCGGCGGCAAACCCTCCTGGGAGAGTTTGATCCAGTCCACATCGGGCAGCTGCCCGACATCCACGGGCTTGCCCGCGAGCCTGGTCAGCAGCTCGCCATCCGGCATCGCGACATAGAGCGCCTCGACCGTGGCCGCGTCCTCGAACGGCTCCTCATTGATGAGGATCGCCTGCGGTTCGGTGCCGAGCTCGAACGCCGCGGCGATATCCTGCGCCTCGACTTTGGTCGCTGCGACGGAGGCTTTCCAGAGGGGAGGGTTGAGTGTCATAGAGCCGCTTTGTCGTGGAGCGCGGGAACATGACAGCGCGGATCGTTCTGCTCAATGGGGCGGGCAGTGTGGGCAAAAGCTCGATCGCGCGCGCGATCCAGGCGCATGCGCGCGATATCTACCTTCACGTCCAGATGGACATGTTCCTGGAGATGATGCCGGCGCGCACGCTGAACGGCCCAGAGGGGCTGCGCTTCGAGACGGCCGAGGTCGGCGGCAAGCCCGTAACGCATGTTCATTCCGGCCCGGCGCAGACGCGCGCGCTCATGGGCATGCGCCACGCCATCGCGGCGATGGCGGCGGCAGGCAACAATATGATCGTCGACGACGTGCTGTTTCCGGGCGATCTGGACGCGTATCGCGCGCTGCTCGCGCCTTACGATTTCAAGACCGTGGGATTGCACGCGCCGCTCGACGTGCTTGAGGCCCGCGAGCGCGCCCGTGGCGACCGCATCCTCGGACTCTCCCGCGCGCAAATCGAGTTGGTGCACCAAGGCGTGTCCTACGACCTCGAATTCGACACCAGCACACTGACGACGGAACATTGCGCGCAGCGGATTGTGGAAGCATTCAGACTCTGAAGCGAAATCCTCGCTACCGGAAACCCACAGCGAGGCATGTTCGTCATTCGCGGAAATAATAGTCCCGGTCAACAGTAGCTACGAAATTTCGCAAGCAGAAGGTTTGTTATGTGATGAGAAGGCGTCGGCAGCGAGATGGGGCTCGCTGCCGTAGCGCTTTTGGGCACCGTCCGCTTGCGATTACCGCAATGTCTTGAATGTCGCGCGCAGCTCCGACGTGAAATAGCCGGGCTGTTCCCATGCCGCGAAATGACAGCCCTTGGGCGGCCTGCCGTAGTGAAGCAGCTTGGGAAACGCCTTTCTCGCCCAGCTCTCGGGCGCGGTGTAGATTTCACTGGGATAGGCGCTTACCCCGACCGGGATTGTGATGCCCTTGGCGTCAAAGAAGCCGGCGGTCGCCGTTCGCACATTCTCCCAATAGAGCCGAGCGGAGCTGATGGCCGTATTCGTTAGCCAATAGAGCGTCAGGTTGTCGAGGATGTCGTCGCGCGACAGTCCCTCCGGCTGTCCATCGAAGGTGCGCTCGATCACGCCAAGACTCGATGCGTCGTGATCGAGAACCCATGCTGCCAGACCGGCCGGCGAATCCACGATGCCGTAGAGTGTCTGCGGGCGAAGGGCCATTTCGTTGGCATAGCCCAGGCCGTACTTGTAGAAGAACGCGACCTGCTCGTATGCGTGCTTTTCGTCGGGGCCTAAATCGGCTGGAGGTGGACTGCCGGCGGCGAGCGCTTTGACAATGTCAGGCGGAATTGTCCCCGGCATGTTCGTGTGTATGGCGATCAGTTCGGGAGGGGCGAGTAGAGCCATCTTTTCGGTGATGAGGGCGCCCCAATCGCCGCCTTGAGCGATGAACCGGCTATAGCCGAGGCGTTTCATCAGCACGATCCAGGCTTTCGCGATGCGCATCGGATCCCAGCCGGGTTGGGTCGGTTTGGCGGAAAATCCGTAACCCGGCATCGAGGGGATCACGACGTCGAATGCCTCGCCTTCGGTGCCGCCATGTGCCGTGGGATCGGTGAGTGGGCCGATGATCTTCAACAACTCGATGATCGAACCGGGCCAGCCGTGGGTGATGATGACCGGAAGCGCACCCTTGTGTTTCGAACGCACGTGGATGAAGTGAATGTCCAGGCCGTCGAGTTCGGTCATGAAATGCGGCAGCGCTTTCAACCGCGCTTCGCACTTGCTCCAGTCGTATTCCGTTCCCCAATACTGGATGAGTTTTTGCATCGTCGCGAGCGGGACACCCTGACCGCGGGGCGCGTTGTCGGTAGGGTTGATCGGAGTCGCGTCCGGGGCCACTTCACGCTCGGGCCAACGCGTCATCTTCACGCGCCGGATGAGATCGGTCAGGTCGGCTTCGGCAAAGCTCACCTGGAACGGACGAATGGCGATGTTATCGGTCATGGCGTGCTCCTCATGGGTTGCGTTGCTTTGGGCAGCTTTAACTTGGTGCAGGCCAAACAAACTGACAGCGCCCGCTGCGGCGGTGCCGGCGAGTAGTGAGCGTCTGTCAGAAGATAGAGGCTGTTCGGACATGGTAATCCTCCTTGTTGAAATCCAAGGCGAATTGCTCACCGCAAAAGCGATGAGCCCGACGACAGCCCCTGTAGCGTAGGCCGATGCCGAATGCGGCTCAATGCATCGTCGGGTTTGAAGAGCTTTTGCGGTCGCGAACGTTTTGTGTCTCAAAATAAACGGGGCAGTTGCATCCGGCACACGCCGCGGGCGCTCAAGCCCTTGACGCGGTTCAGGATTGGCTCAACCGGTTGTGATCGTCGCCGCGCAAGCGGCGAGATTTAACTACGCGCGTGTCACGAACTGGTCGATCACTTTTTTCTCGCCGGCCTTGTCGAAATCGACGGTGAGTTTGTTGCCTTCGACCTGGGTGATGCGGCCGTAGCCGAATTTCTGGTGGAAGATGCGTTCGCCCCGCGCGAATTGCGTGGCGGAGGGATCGCTGGTCTGCACGGCATAGGCCTGCGCCTCGATCAGCGGCGGGCGGGTGCGATAGCCGCCGGACTGCGCGCGGTTCGCCTGCGCGCGGCGCCAGCCCGGGCTGTCGTAGGTGGAGGCGAATTCCTGGCCGCCTGCGTTGTCGCGGAAGCCGACGCTGCCGCCATAAAAGCCCTCATCGACAATGGTCTCGACGTGATCCTGCGGTAGCTCCGTGATGAACCGCGACGGCAGCGCGCTCTGCCAGCTGCCATGCACGCGCCGGTTCGCCGCGAACGACACGCGGATGCGTTTTTTCGCGCGCGTGAGTCCGACATAGGCGAGGCGGCGTTCCTCCTCGAGGCCGGCGAGCCCGTTCTCGTCCATCGTGCGCTGTGACGGGAACAGGCCTTCCTCCCAGCCGGGCAGGAACACAGTGTCGAATTCCAGCCCCTTCGCGGCGTGGAGCGTCATCAGATTGATGCGGTCGCCGCTTTCGTCCTGCGCGATCTCCATCACCAGCGACACGTGCTCGAGGAAAGCCGAGAGCGATTCGAACTCCTCCATCGAGCGGACGAATTCCTTCAAGTTCTCGAGCCTTCCGGGCGCCTCGGCCGATTTGTCGGCCTTCAGCATGTCGGTGTACCCCGACTCGTCGAGCACCATTTCCGCCACTTCGGTATGGGGCAGGGCCTTCGCCGCCTCGCTCCAGCGCGCGAAGTTCACGCTGAGTTCGGCAAGTGCCTTGCGCGCCTTGGGCGGAAGCTCGTCGGTCGCCGCGATCTCGCCCGCGGCCGCAAGTAGCGGCAGATGCTGCGCGCGTGCATATTTGTGCAGCGCCTGCACGCTCGCATCGCCGATGCCCCGCTTGGGCTTGTTGACGATGCGCTCGAAGGCGAGATCGTCGTCGCCTTGGGCGACAAGGCGCAGATAGGCGAGCGCATCGCGGATTTCCGCACGCTCATAGAACCGCGGGCCGCCGATCACCCGATAGGGCAGGCCGAGCGAAATGAATCGGTCTTCGAACTCGCGCATCTGGAACGAGGCGCGCACCAGGATCGCCATCTGGCCAAAGGCATTGTTCTGGCGATGCAAATCTTCGGCGTCGCTCGCGATGTTGCGCGCTTCTTCCTCGGCGTCCCACACGCCCTGCACGCGGATCTTTTCGCCCGGATCGCCTTCGGTCCACAGCGTCTTGCCGAGGCGGCCTTTGTTCGCGGCGATCAGGCCCGACGCTGCGCCGAGGATCGCTGGCGTGGAGCGATAGTTGCGCTCAAGGCGGATCACTTTCGCGCCGGGGAAATCGCGCTCGAAGCGTAGGATGTTCTCGACCTCCGCGCCGCGCCACGCATAGATCGACTGGTCGTCGTCGCCCACCACACAGACATTGCCGGTCGACGTCGCGAGCAGCTTGAGCCACAGATACTGCACGACGTTGGTGTCCTGATATTCGTCGACCAGCATGTATTTGAAACGGTCGCGGTAGTCGGCGAGGATTTCGGGCTGCGTGCGCAGGATGGTGAGGGAGTCGAGCAGCAGGTCGCCGAAATCGGCAGCGTTCAGCGACTTCAGCCGCTCCTGATACTGGCGGTAGAACGCACGGCCCTTGCCGAATGCGAAACCGTGGCCTTCGCCTTCCGGCACAAGCTCCGGCGTCAGGCCTTTGTTCTTCCACTCGTCGATCATCGCGGCGAGCTGGCGTGCGGGCCAGCGCTTCTCGTCCACATTGTTGGCTTCGAGGATCTGCTTCATCAGGCGGAGCTGATCGTCGGCGTCGAGGATGGTGAAGTTGGATTTGAGACCCGCGAGCTCCGCATGGCGGCGCAGAATCTTCGCGCCGATGGAGTGGAACGTGCCGAGCCACTGCATGCCCTCGACCACGCCGCCGATCAGAGCGCCGATGCGCTCCTTCATCTCGCGCGCGGCCTTGTTGGTGAAGGTGACGGCGAGGATTTGCCCCGGCCATGCGCGGCGCGTGGCAAGGATGTGGGCGAGGCGCGTGGTCAAGACGCGCGTCTTGCCCGTGCCGGCGCCCGCCAGCACCAGCACGGGGCCATCGGTGGCCTCAACCGCCTCGCGCTGCTCCTTGTTCAGGCCGGCGAGATAGGGCGGCTCGCGTGCGGGTGCGACGTCGTGCGGCGCTTCGGGTTCATCCCCGAACGCCTCGTCCAACGGATCGCGATAGCGGTCGCCGTAACCGCTCATGAAAAGCTCGATTCAAAGGGCATGGGCATATTGTAAGCACTGGGTGATCCAATTTCACCCTTATTGTCATTCCCGGCGAGGCCCGCAAAGCGGGCCGAGGGAAGGGAACCTAACTTTACCGCGGGAAATCCTCGTACAGGTCTTTCCAGGTGGGATTCTGCTTTTCGATCAGCTTGATCTTCCACGCCCGATTCCAGCCCTTGATCTGCTTTTCGCGGTCGATCGCGTCTCCGATATCGCTCCATTCCTCGAACCAGACGAGCAGGTGCACGCCGTACTTCTTCGTGAAGCCGTCAATCACGTTGCGGGCCCCAGCTCCCAGCGTTCAGTGTATTTTCGCGTCCAGGTCCAGGCTTTCGGGCGCCGCGAAACCGCCGAATTCGGCGTCCAGGTCGTCAAGCGCGCGCCGCGCGGCGGAATGGTCACCTTTTGCAAGAAAGTCCTGAACGATCCGCAACTTCGCGTCGCGTCGAGAGATCAGTCCGGCACGGCACGACGACAGATCGCCCGGTGCCGATGCCACCGGGCCGAGCAGGACCGACAGGGCGTTCTCAAGAGCATGTGCGGTCGCCACGTCGTGACCCATATCCGGCATCACCCTGTGATCGACGTGGAAGACGCACCAGGCCCGCATGGATTGCACGCTGTTATTCTGATGGTTCACGCGCGTCCCATCGTTGTCGCCCACGACATAGAACAGCTTTGAATCCTCCTGGAATTTCCGGAACAGATCGGCCGGTGGAATCGGGATCTGTGTGCTGCCGATCGGATCATTGCCGGAGTTCAGAAACGCGCCGCGAAAGAGGTCGGGATAGGCGAGCGCCAGACGCATCGCCACCTGCGCGCCGCCCGAAAAGCCACCGACCAGAACCCGCGACGGATCGATATCGTAGTCCTGGATCAGGTTGGCGGCGGCGATCAGAGCCAGAGGCTCGCGCCGTGTCCGAACGTCTGTATCGTTGCCCGACCGTGTTGCGCTCGCGAAGATCACGCCCTTCTCGTCAAGGATGGGTATCCAGTCCGGCGGCAGCCGCGCCTCGTCCCACGGAGGCACGAAGACAAGAAGCGCATAGCCTTCCGGCGGCTTCCGGGAGGGCACATAAACGAGGAAGCGTTCCTTCGAAATATCCACGGCCTGTCCGTGCGCGATGATCTTCGAGGCATACACGGGCGGGCGCGTACGCCGCTCGATCTCGGCAAGATCGGCGAGCGGCGTTGTCCGCGTGAAGATCACGTCATCCTGCCTCCCGGACTGCGCGGCCGCGGCAGCGCCCGCAAGACAGAGCGCGATCAGGCACGCGGCCGGCTTCCAGAGCATAATGTGTAGAATAAGATTTTTGCGACAGCGGGAGCGATACGCGCGCTGGTCACTTCATCGCGAGTTCCTAGCGTATTGCTTCCCGATCCCATTCAGTTCCGGCGCGGGGCCGCGGGTTACCGCATCCCCGTTTCATCTGCGTCCTAGGTCCAAATTATCGATTCGAACACCGTCAAATCCTGTGGTTTCGCCCCGGATTAACTGCCGGAACAGAATTATCATCCGGTTCCGTTGGTGGTTGTCATCGATCATGCTCTAGTGGGCAGAGAGACATCCGGGGACGTAGAGCAGTGAACGTTCGGCAAGATTTCACGTCCGCGGAAACCCGGCGCGTTTGCTGCCCCAGGTGCCGCAGCGGCTTGTCGAGCCATGGCGACGCTTTGATCTGCGCAACCTGTAAAGCCAGCTATCCGGTCGTACGCAATATTCCGATCCTTTTGGCCGACGAACGAAGCCTGTTTTCTGTTGCCGATTATGTTGGTGCGGACGCTTATGCCGGTGCGTCTTACGGAACGGATTCCGACAAAAGTTCCGGACTAAGGCGTGCCTATCGGCGCTTTACGCACATGCTTTCGGAATCAGCCGTAAAGGAGAAGCATCTTACTGCAGAAGCGGCCATCAAAAACGTACAGAAAGAAAATCCGCAGGCCAAGGTTCTCGTTATCGGAGCCGGCGAAGCGTCCTATGCGGACGATGAGTTCTTTGTCTATTCCGATGTAAGTTTCGGTGCGAAAACCAATTTCATCGCCGATGCGCATGACTTGCCATTTCCCGACGAGTCGTTCGACATGGTTATCGTCGTTGCGATCATGGAACACGTTGTCGATCCCGTGCGGTGCGTCGAGGAAATCTGGCGCGTTCTCAAACCACAGGGCAAAGTATATGCCGCGACTCCCTTCATAAGCCCCGTGCATATGGGAGCATATGATTTCACGCGATGGACCTATCTGGGCCATCGCAGACTGTTTCGCATGTTCGATACGATCGAAGCCGGCAAGGCTCTGGGCCCCAGCGTCGCGCTCGGCTGGATGATCCGCTACTGGCTCGTAAGTTTCTCGGATCGCCCGTTTCTGCGTAGGGCACTTGGGCTCGCCGGTCTGTTGATCGCATTTCCCATCAAGTATTTCGATGTGCTTCTCCGGAACAGTGAAGCTGCGATCGATGCGGCCGGCGGGATGTTCTTTTTTGGAACCAAGCGCGATACGCCCGTCAGCGACAGAGAGATACTCAGTCAATATCGTGGCGGGCAAAAATAGAGAAGCCGCGCCTCGGCGGGAATGACGAGATTGCTATAGCCCCAAATCCTTCAATATCGCAGCGCGATCTCCATCCAGTTCCGGCGCCGCGCCGCGGGTTTGGGCGTCCTCGTGGGCGGAGAGCTTGACCGGGTTGCCCTGCATGCGGATCGGGCCGATGTCGGGGTCGAGCGACTCCACAATCATGTTGCGGGCCAGCACCTGGGGGTCGGCCATCACATCGGCGACGTTGTTGAGCGGTCCGCACGGCACGCCCGCCGTTTCCAGCAGCGCGAGCCATTCCTTCGAGGGTTTGGCGGAGAGCGAGACTTCCATTTCCGCCGCCATGTCGTCGACATGCTCGACGCGTAACGGGTTGGTGCGGAAACGGTCATCGGCGATCAGTTCTTCGCGGTTCAGCACGCGGCAGACACGTGCCCAGAGGTCGTCATTGCCGGCGGCGATGGCGATGTGACCGTCTTTGGTCGCAAACGCCGCGAATGGGGCGATGGAAGGATGGCGGCTGCCGAGCTTGCCGGGCACTTCGCCGGTCGCGACGTAACGCGAAATCGCATTTTCCAGCACGGCCACCTGGCTGTCGAGCATCGCGACATCGACCTTCTGCCCGTGTCCGGTTTTCTCGCGATCGTAGAGCGCGGTCACAACGCCGATGGTCGCGAACAGCGCCGCAGTGATGTCGCCGGTCGAGGTGCCGACTCGCGTCGGCGGTCCATCCGGATGGCCGGTCAGGCTCATGACCCCGCCCATCGCTTGCGCGATCATGTCGTAAGCGGGGCGCTTCGCATAAGGCCCGGTATGGCCGAAGCCCGACACCGCGGCATAGATCAGCTTCGGATATTTGTCCTTCAGCGCGTCATAGCCGTAGCCGAGCTTCTCCATCGTGCCGCCGCGATAGTTCTCGATCAGCACATCGGCCCTGCCCAGCAACGCTTCGAACACCTTGCGGTCGGCATCGCTCTTGAGATCGAGCGCGATGGATTCCTTGCCGCGATTGACGCTGATGAAATAGCCGGATTTCACCTTGCCGGATTTCGCGGTGATCCACGGCCCGTAGTGACGGCTGTCGTCGCCCTTCACCGGCGGCTCGATCTTGATCACGCGCGCCCCCATGTCGGCGAGCATCATCGCGCAGTAGGGCCCCGCGAGAACGCGGGTAAGATCGACAACGAGAAGTCCGGCGAAGGGGCCTTTGCGAGTCATGTGCTCAGCTTGTCATCCCCGGCGAGCCGCGCAAAGCGCGGCGAGGAGAAGGGGATCCAACTTCCTGATCGCTGAGTTCGTTCAAGTTGGGTTCCCTTCCCCTCGCGCAGCTATCGCTGCGCTCGGCCGGGAATGACAATCATTGTTTGTCGTCAAGCTTGTGCAGATCGGATGCGTGCTGGTCTTTCTCGGCTCGTGCTCTGGCAAGATCGCGCTCCGACTTCGCGGTGCCAAACTTGGCGCGATTGGCTTCGGCCGCGCGGTCTTTCTCCGCACGGCCTTTGGTCTTCCGCGCCCGGCGCAGATTGACGATCTCAGCCATCGTCCCGCTTTTGCGAACGCTGGTATGCCGGACGCGCCGATAGCCGCGTCAGATAGTCATCATAGTGCTTGCGCGCCGGGAACAAGGTACCTTTGAAGAACATAACCGCGCTGCCATAGAGGATGTCGGCCGCCGAGAACGTATCGCCCAGCATATAGGGTGCGGATTCGAGTTGGCTCGAGATCATGGCTTCGATTTCCTCGAACGTGCCGAAGCCGGTGGGTTTTTCCTTGTCCCAGCTCTGGAAGCGCGCGGTCGCTGCGGGCTCGAGCACGCCCGCATAGAAGAACAGCCAGCGCACATATTCTGCGCGGGTGCTGTCGCCGGGCACCGGACCTATCTGCTTCCTCTGATGCGAGTCGGTGAGATAGAGGCAGATCGCGGCCGATTCGTAGACGACCTCGTTGTAAATCTTGATCGCCGGCACTTTCCTGAGCGGATTGATTGCCTTGTAGCTGTCCGGCGCCGGAGAGCCGGTACCGTCGCCGCGCACGATCGGCACGATCTCGATCTCATAGGGCGCCTCCAGCTCTTCCAATAGCCAGATGATGCGGGACGAGCGCGAGCGCGGCGCGTGATAGAGCGTGATCATCAACCGTTGTCCTTTTCCTGGGATCGTGCGTAGGCAGGGCGCTCGAGACAGCGCTGCACATATTCCCCGATCACCTCGGATTTCGGCAACATGGGCGAGGAACCGAACATCGCAAATGTCGTCGCATAGAGAATATCCGCGCCGGAGAATTTCTCGCCGAGGATGAACGGACCCGCGGTCAGCGTCTTGATGACGAACGGCATCGCTTCCTCGACCTTCACCCAGCCGGCCGTACCGACAGGCACCTCGACATTCATGAACTTCGACATGAAGGCTGGTTCGAGCACGCCGGTGTAATAGGAAAGCCAGGAGAGATATGCGCCGCGGTCATGATCGCCGACCGTCGGTCCGATACCGGCTTTGGGAAACTTGTCGGTCAGATAGAGCATGATCGCGGGCGACTCGAACACCACTGTGCCGTCGTCATTGTCCCGGATCGCCGGCACCTTGCCGTGCGGATGCGGATTGGCCGGATCGATGGCGCCGGTGCCATCGCGCGAGCGCGTGGTGACGGGCTTGATCTCATAAGGCGCGCCCAGTTCCTCCAGGAGCCAGAGAAAGCGGGACGAGCGGGTCTTGGGCCGATGGAAGAGCGTGATCATGGACGGTTCTCCGTTCTGCCGGAACGTTCTACTGCCACTCTGCTGACGACAGTGTGTCAGTAGCAAAGGTTAGGGCTCGGATTTTGCCGCCGCAAGCGCCGCCAAGCGAAGCGCGCTCGCCAGGGGACGCGGGCCGCGCGTCTTGTCGATGCCGGAAACAAAACCCGCGAGACTGTGACCGTTCCGGCGCGCCTCGGCGTCGATGATGGCCCAGAATTCCTCCTCCAGCGCCACCGAGGTGCGGTGGCCGGAAAGTGAAAAGGAGCGTTTCTTCAAACTCATCACTCTCTTCTATCCGATTTGGTTAGCTCGCGGTAAGCTCTGGGCATGAAGCTCGCCTCGTTCCATCTCGCCGCCGGTGTGCTCGTTTTTGTGATGGGGGCTGCTTATGCAAAGTCGCCAAACGTTTTGACGGCCGACGGCATCGGGCCAATTCGCGTTGGCATGACGCTGCAACAGCTGGAAACCGCAATTGGCCGAAAGGTAGACTTGAGCGACATTAGTTCCGACGATACGAGCATCTGTGCTGATGTTGCTGTACCTGGTTGGAAACATGTCGGCCTGTTGATGGAGAATTTTCGTATCGCTGTAATCTACATCGATCGGCCGTATCGCACGATCGATGGCGTTTATTATGGAATGTCCGAAGCCGATTTGAAGAGGCGATTCGGACGCCGTGCCGTCTTCGACTATCGTCCCTACTTTGGAGATGATCCGCATGCCCACAATGTCGTGGTAAAAAAAAGTCGCAGACGTGAATTCTTATTCCAGACCAAGGATGACAAAGTGAGCAACATCAGCGTTGGCGACCTTCCGGGTGTCGAATATTGGGAAGGCTGCGTCTAGCATCTGGATTGCTGGGTTTGGCTAGATCAGATTTTGGGCACGATATTGTGCGAATTCCCCGCCTGAGCGCCGTATTGCTCGTCGGTCGTTTATCCCCGTAACGGCCGGAAGGCCATTTCCTTGAGTTCTCTTCGGAGCTTTTTGATACCGCTGGATGGCGGCATCAGCAGGTGCGGGCGTCTCAGGTCGCGCACGGCGCCCGCGACGAGCACGGTGTTGCGATCGATCCACCCTTCGGCATCGAGCAAGCGCACGCCGCGCCAGGTTTCGCGCATCGTCAATCCGATGCGATCGGGTGTGCGGTCGTCATCGCTTTTGGCCATGATGTTCATCATGAACAGCGCGTTGCGCGGCGCCGACTTCGACTTCACGAGATCGAAGAATTTCGATGTGAGGAAGTGGCCGGGAATGCCTTCGTCGCCATAGGCATCGAGCACCACGGCGTCGTAGCGGTCCCTCGTGCGCTTCAGAAATGCAACGCCGTCGGCGACATGGCACTCGATTGTCTCCGGCATATGGAAATACTGCCGCGCGATCTCGAACGCACGCTCCTCGATGTCGGCGATGACGACGCGAACACCCTTGGCGTGCAGCATGGTTGCCAGCGTCCCGCCGCCGCAGCCGATCATCAGCACACTTTTTGCTTTGGCTTGCCGCAGGAAGCCGTACATCGCGTGAATGTAATCGGCGAGGCTGATACCGTTGCTGTCGCTCGTGCTCTGGTTCAGGCGCTTCTGCCAGAAGGTGACGGTGCCCGTCGTGTTGTTGTGCTCGATGGCGATGCCGGTATGGCTGGGATCCGGCTCCGTCTGCCTAGGGCGCATGTGGGCTTACTTCGGATGGATCATGTCTTCCGGGCGCACGATGGCATCGAACTCCTCCGCCGTGACGAGGCCGCTCTTCAGCGCTTCCTCCTTCAGCGTGGTGCCGTTCTTGTGCGCGGTCTTGGCGATTTTGGCGGCTGCGTCATAACCGATCTTCGGCGCCAACGCCGTCACCAGCATGAGGGAGCGTTCGAGCCCGGCCTTGATGTTGTCGCGCCGCGGCTCGATGCCCACGATGCAATGCTCGGTGAACGAGCGCGCGGAATCCGCCATCAGCCGCACGCTTTGAAGGAAGCTGTAGGCCATGACCGGATTATAGACGTTGAGCTCGAAATGACCCTGGCTGTCGGCGAACGTCACCGTGGCGTGGTTACCGAAGATGCGCGTGCAGACCTGCGTCACCGCTTCGCACTGGGTCGGGTTCACCTTGCCCGGCATGATCGAGGAGCCGGGCTCGTTCTCTGGCAGTGACAGCTCTCCCAGCCCCGCGCGCGGACCCGAGCCCAGAAGCCGGATGTCGTTCGCAATCTTGAACATCGCCGCCGCGACCGTGTTGATCGCACCATGCGACATCACCATGGCGTCGTGTGCGGCGAGCGCCTCGAACTTGTTGGGTGCGGTGGTGAAGGGAAGCTGGGTGATGGACGCGATGCGCTCGGCCACCATGCGATCGAAGCCGACAGGGGCATTGAGGCCCGTGCCGACCGCCGTTCCCCCCTGCGCCAATTGCATCAGCATCGGCAGCGTCTGCTCGATACGCGCGATGCCGTTCTCGATCTGCTGGGTATAGCCGGAGAATTCCTGTCCGAGCGTGAGCGGCGTGGCATCCTGCGTGTGGGTACGGCCGATCTTGATGATGTCCTTCCAGGCCTGCGCTTTATCATTGAGCGCGTTGCGCAGCTCCTGGAGCGCGGGGATCAGCGCATGGACGATCTCTTCCGCGCAGGCGATGTGCATGGCCGTCGGATAGGTGTCGTTCGACGACTGGCTCATATTGACGTGATCGTTGGGGTGGACGGGCTTCTTCGAGCCCAGCTCGCCGCCCAGCATCTCGATCGCGCGGTTGGAGATCACCTCGTTGGTATTCATGTTCGACTGCGTGCCGGAGCCGGTCTGCCAAACCGACAGCGGGAAATGCGCGTCGAGCTTGCCCTCCATCACCTCGGTGGCGGCGGCGACGATGGCGTTGCCGATCTTCGGATCGAGGCGGCCGAGATGCATGTTCACTTCGGCGGCCGCGCGCTTGACGACGCCGAGCGCGCGGACGATCGGCAGCGGCTGCTTCTCCCAACCGATCTTGAAATTGTGGAGCGAGCGCTCCGCCTGTGCGCCCCAGTATTTCGAGGCGTCGACGTCGATGGGTCCGAACGTGTCGGATTCGGTGCGGGTCTTGGTGGTCATGGTTATGCCGTCCAGGGATTGATGATTTTGACGCCTGTATACTCGAAATCGTCGATGTCGCGCGTTGCGACCGCCGCACCATACACGCGAGCAATAGCAGCGATCTGCGAATCGAACACCTTAATCGGGCGACCCGCCCTTTTTAGTGCCGCTGTGATGTCACCGAATTCTTTCGCTGCCACTCGATCGAACGGCAGAACGCGATCTTTGAGATCAAATTCCAGAAACCTGCGGATCGCCATGTCCAACTGCTCCCGTCTTTTTCCTCCAGGTAGCAATGCGATTCCGTAATGCAGTTCGGCTTCGGTGGGAGCGGTGGTAAACAGCTGCATCGCGTCCTGCGCCGCGAGCCAATTCATCACGAGCGGCGAGGGTCGCGGCTGCGAGGGTTCGGACACGACATTGGTGTCGAGGATGATCATTTGCGCGGTTTGTGCCGAAACTTGGCCGGCTCTTCAGCCAGCACCTGATCGGGAAACGCCTCAAGCTCTACACCGCCATAGGTCTCGACCACCTTGCGAATGCCGCGAAACATATCCAGGCCGGTTTTAGGTGGGGTCGCCACGCTGCCATGCGCGTTCTGGGTCAGGATATTGCGCGCCTCCGCCTCGAGCGAGCGGCCATTTTCGGCTGCCTGCTTGCGCAGAGTCTTCTTCACGTTGTCGTCGAGATTGCGGATTGTGATGCTTGCCATGCAATCAATGTAATCATTGATTGCATTGATTGCAATCGGGTTATTTCTTCCGGAAGGAATCGAGGCTCACGACCTCGCCCGGCGCGGGTTTTTCGGCAGGCTTTTCGGGCGTGGGGCCGGTCTTGTCGCGATTCTGTTCGGGTGCGGGTGTCGGAAGTTTTGGCGTGGTCGTCTGTTTGGCATCGCCCTCGGCGCCGCGGAACTGGAGGCCGAACTGTACGCCCGGATCGAAGAACGCGGTCAGCGCTTCGTAAGGGATCGTCAGCGTTGCGGGCAGTTTGCGGAACGTCAGCGTCACCTCGAAGTGATGTTCCTTCACCTTCAGCCCGGAGAACTGGTGCTGGAGGATGATCGTCATCTCGTCAGGATATTGCTCGTGCAGGAATTCGGGAATCTCAAGGCCGGGAAATTTCGTCTTGAAGGTCAGGAAGAAATGATGCGCGCCGATCAGGCCCTGCTTCTCCACCCGGCGCAGCGCTTCGCGCACCACACCGCGCAAGGCGGCGTCTGTCAGTGCCTGATAGCCGATGAAATCCTTGGACATTTCCTGCCTGTCTGAAGCTGCAAAGACTAAGCGGTGCGGCCAGTGAGTCAATGCGGAAAGCCGCCTTGCGTTGCCTCGACCGATTGTGTCAATTGCCGCCGCAGCGACGCGGATTTGCGCTTTGTCCGTAGCACATGAAACCGGACCGGCGGACGGCGTACGTTTTCGCCCTGCGGCGCCGGTTCCACACGATCGTATCCTTTCCACGTTCCAGGTTCTTCGCGAACTCGGGCGCAACCCGATCGCGGCTTTCGGCGTGCACGGTTACAACCAGCCCTACATGCACAGCCGCACCTTCGTTTCCGATTTCCTGATGGTGAGCGATCCGGAGGGCGTCAGGCACGTTCTTCTCGACAACGCCGCGAACTATGTGAAGAGCATCCAGTCGCAGCGGCTCACGAAGCCCGCGCTCGGCAACGGGCTGGTGACGTCTGAAGGCGCGAGCTGGCGCTTCCAGCGCCGCGTCGCCGCTCCCATGTTCTCGATGCGCCATATCGCCGAGTTCGCACCGGTAATGGCGGATGCGGCCGCGGAAATGATCGAGCGCTGGCGCGCGCTCGGCGACGGCGCTGTGATCGACGCCGCCGACGAGATGATGCGGCTCACCTACGACATCATCTCGCGCACGCTGTTCTCGAACGACGTGACGATGCAGTACGGCAAAATGTCGGAGGCGCTTCATGTCTATCTCGAAACCCAGGGCCGGGTGGATATCCTGCGCACGATGGGGATGCCCAACTGGGTGCCGACGCCCAGCAATCTTCGCGCCCGCGGGCCGTTGCGGTTTTTTCGCAAGGAATTGACCGCTTTGGTGGACCAGCGCCGCGTGCAACTGGCGGCCGATCCCGACAACATCCGGCACGATTTCCTCACCATGCTGCTCACCACGCGCGATCCGGAAGGCGGCGCGGTGTTCGGTGAAGCGGAGGTGTTCGACAATGTCATGACATTCGTTTTCGCCGGCCACGAGACGACATCGAACGCGCTTGCGTGGACGCTTTACCTCCTGTCCCAGTTTCCGGATACGGATGCCCGCGTTGCGCGCGAAGCGATGGATACGCGCGGAAACGAGCCGTCGGACCTCTCCGGTCTCGGCTACATGCGCATGGTGCTGGAAGAGTCAATGCGTCTCTATCCGCCGGTGCCGATCATCAGCCGCGATTCCATCGGCCCCGATGTCGTGGGCCCGGTCACGATCCGGCCGAAGACCTCGGTGATGATCGCGCCGTGGATTTTGCACCGCCATCGCCGGCTCTGGGACGATCCCGACTATTTCGATCCGGAGCGCTTCGCACCGGGCCGCCACGAGAAGATCCACCGCTTCGCCTACATCCCGTTCGGCGCGGGTCCGCGGGTCTGCATCGGCATGGGCTTTGCCATGCAGGAAGCGATGATCATTCTCGCCACGATCCTTCAGCGCTACCGGCTCGAACTCGTACCCGGCCATCCAGTCGAGCCGCAGGCACGCGTCACCTTGAGGCCAAAATACGGGTTGAAGATGCGGCTGTGGAAGCGGTGATCGTTCCACCCTCCCTCAAGGGGAGGGTGGAATCAGACCAGCGTCGCCAGCACGTCCGGTGCGTAGGGCTTGAGCTGATCGAAATGCCCCGCGCGGACCTTGTTCGGCCAGTCGGGATTGACGATCAGCGCGCGCCCGACCGCGACGAGATCGAAATCGCCGCGCGCGAGCATCTCGAGCAGCCGGTCGATGCCCGTGGTTTCCGCACCAGCGGCATGAAATGCCGTGATGAAGTCCGCGTTCAGGCTGACCGAGCCGACCGTCATCGTCGGCTTGCCGGAGAGCTTCTTCGACCAGCCCGCGAGGTTCATGTCGGAACCGGTTTCCGGGAATTCCGGTTCCCAGAACCGCCGCGTCGAGCAATGGAACATATCGACGCCCGCATCGACCAGCGGCGCAAGGAATCGTTCGAGCTCATCCGGCGTGTGCGCGAGCCGCGCGGTGAAGTCCTGCTGCTTCCATTGTGAGAAGCGCAGCAGGATCGGAAAGCCCTCGCCGACGGCCTTGCGCACTTCGCGCGTGATGTCCACGGCAAAGCTGGTGCGTTTCTCCAGCGAGCCTCCATAGCGGTCGTCGCGCTGGTTGGTGCCTTCCCAGAAGAATTCGTCGATGATGTAGCCGTGTGCTCCGTGCAGCTCGACACCGTCGAAGCCGAGTTCCTTGGCGTAACCTGCGCTCTTTGCAAAGCCCGCGATCACGTCGGCGATCTCGCTGTCGGTCATGGGCTCGGCGACCTTCTTGTCGGGCCGAGATAGGCCCGACGGCCCCATGCTTTTTTCGGTCGGATAGGGGCCGCTTCCCGCGTGGCGCACGATCCCCTGATGCCAGAGCTGGGGCATGATGTGGCCGCCGGCCGCTTTCACTTCCTTGAGCACGTTGGCCCAGCCTTCCAGCGACGCGCCGCCGAAGAACGCAGGCACGTTGACATCGTTTGATGCCGATTTGTGTTCCGGCGAGGTGCCTTCGGTGAGGATGAGGCCCACGCCTCCGGCGGCACGCGCACGGTAATACGCCGCAACGGCATCGTTCGGAATCTGGTCGGGCGATTTCGAGCGCGTCATGGGTGCCATGACAATGCGGTTAGGCAGTGAAAGTCCCTTGAGCCGGAAGGGTTCAAAGAGTACGTCGGTACTGGTCATGCGAACCTCGAATGTGAATAGCGATAGGGCGGACGCAAGCACGCAACCGGTCGCCCTGACAAGCACCGCGCTTCCCGACGAAATCCCTGACGAGGTTGTGGGTACGCCGACCGGCGAGCCGCCGTCGGAAGAGGAAGTGGCCGATCTCGCGAGGCCGTCTTCTGCGCTCGCGCTGTTCAATGTGCTGCGGCACCGCAATTACCGCCTGTTCTTCTCGGGCCAACTCGTGTCGCTGATGGGCACGTGGATGCAGTCGGTGGCGCAGGGCTGGCTGGTCTACAGCATGACCCATTCGCCGTTCCTGCTTGGGCTCACGTCCTTTTGCGCGCAGGTGACCGTGTTCTTCGTGGCGCCGTTCGGCGGCGTCATCGCCGACCGCGTCGACCGCCGCCGCATGCTGATCTGGACGCAAAGCCTTTCCATGACGCAGGCGATCCTGCTCGCGGTGCTGACACTCACCGGCGTCGTGCAGGTGTGGGAGATCATCCTGCTCGCCTTCGGGCTGGGGCTCGTCAATGCCTTCGACATTCCCTCGCGTCAGGCGATGACGCTCGACATGGTCGGCCGCGAGGATTTGCGCCATGCCATCGCGCTCAATTCGATGATGTTCAATCTTGCGCGCGTGATCGGGCCGTCGCTGGCCGGTGCGCTGATCGCAATCGTGGGCGAGGGCGTGTGTTTCGCGATCAACGCGGTCTCCTTCGGCGCGGTGCTGACGAGCCTGTTGCTGATGACCTTGCCGCAGCGGCCTGCACGCGTGAACGAACATGCGTTAAGGGAAATCGCCGACGGCTATCGCTACTCGCTCGGCGAAAAGCGCATCCGCACCGCGCTTATGCTGGTTGCGGTGTCGTCCTGTTTTGGCGCCGCGTACTTAAGCTTGCTGCCCGCCTTCGCGCGGGACCTGCTGCACGGCGATGCGACCAGCTATGGCACCTTGATGACGAGCGTGGGGATCGGTGCGCTCATCGGCGCCTATGGCCTCAGCCGCATCCACGAACGCTGGCTCGAACTGGCGCCGATCGCGGCAGCGGCATGCTTCGGTGGGGGGCTGATCGCGTTCTCCCATTCGCATACGCTCTGGGTCAGCGTGGCGCTTCTGCTGCCGACGGCGTTCAGCCTGATGATGCTGGGCGGCACGACCAATACGATTATCCAGCTCGCCGCTGCCGAAAACATGCGCGGCCGCGTGATCTCGCATTACACGCAATCCTTCCTGGGAATGATGCCATGGGGTGCGCTACTGCTCGGTTACATCGCAAGCCGCGTCGGCGTCACGGACGCTGTGACTGTCGGTGGCAGCGTGGTGATCATCTCTGCCGCCATCGCGTGGTTCAACCGCAGCGGCGCGGCCCGAGCCGTCCCGGCAGAATAACTCAACGCGCCGGTACGGCGGCGAGTACGTCCTTGACCTTGGCCGCCAGTTGCTTGAGGCCAAAGGGTTTGGGCAGGAAGTGGAGTTCCTCGGCCTTCTCGTCGTGGCGGCGGAACGCTTCCTCGGCATAGCCGGACATGAAGATCACCGCCATGTCGGGACGCAGGCGTTTGACCTCGCGAACGAGCGTCGGACCGTCCATGTTGGGCATCACCACGTCGGTGATGAGGAGATGGATCGTTTCCCTGCGGCTGCGCACGATATCGAGCGCCTCCTCGCCGCCCGAAGCCTCGAGCACTTCGTAGCCCCGCATGCGCAGGGCCCTCGCCGCGAAGCTGCGCACCGCGTCTTCGTCCTCGACCAGCAGGATCGTGTCCTGACCCGTGACGTCGCGCGGTGCTGCGCGCTCGGGTTCGGCCACCGGTACGGGATGCACCTCCGGCCGGTAGCGCGGAAGATAGATGTGAAACGACGTTCCCCTGCCCACTTCGCTTTCGACGGTGATGAAACCGCCGGTCTGCTTGATGATCCCGTAAACCGTCGCGAGCCCAAGCCCGGTGCCCTGACCCACCGGCTTGGTGGTGAAGAAGGGGTCGAAAATCTTGCCGATATGCTCTTTGGGAATTCCGGTGCCGGTATCGCTTACATCGATCCGCACATAGTCGCCGGCGGGCATGATGCCGCTGCCGAGAGTCACGGGGTCCTTGACGACATCATTCGTGGTCCGGATCGTGACCGTGCCGCCCTTCGCCATCGCGTCGCGTGCATTGACGACGAGATTGATGATGGCGTTCGAAAGCTGCCCTTCATCGGCATGGATGGGCCACAGATCGGCGCCCAGATCGAGCTGAAGATCCACGCCCTCACGCAGCAGGCGCCGGAGCATGACGGCAAGTTCGCCCACCACATCGCGCGCCGAAAGGACCTTCGGCTGCAGGGTCTGCTTGCGCGAGAAGGCAAGGAGCTGCCCCACCAGCGTCGCCGCACGCAAGGCATTCTGGTGGATCTCGTTGATCTCCTTGAACGAGGGATCGGAGGCCTGGTGACGCATCAGCAGGAATTCGCTGTTGCCGATGATGACGGTGAGCAGATTGTTGAAATCGTGCGCGACACCGCCCGCGAGCTGACCGACGGCCTGCATCTTCTGCGACTGCGCGAATTTCGTCTCGAGCGCCTTCTGCTCGGACACGTCGAGAAGATAGAGCGTTGTGCGGCCGTCCTTTGCAGGTTGCACGAACAGTTCGGCCGCACGGTCTTCAGCGTTTGTCGCCCGCAGCTCGATCGAGCCGCCTGTCGCCTTCGCGATCAACGCGCCGACTGCGGCGCGTTCTGACGGTTCGACGAGATCGATCAGGTTGCGGCCTTTGAGGGCCGACTGCACGCCAAAGAAATCCGCAAACGCGCGATTGGCGTCGGACAGTTTTCCATCCGGCATCACAAGCGCCATGCCGACCGGCGCGTCTCGGAACAGATCGCCGATCGCCGATTCTGCGGGACGTGGATCGGGCAAAGATGGTTGCACCGCACGGGCGGCGGCCGATACTGCCAAACGCGCCGTGAACCACCATACCGTCTGGCGGTCGGACAGCGGCCGCACGGCGCCGACGATCTCGAGACCGGGCGCCACCTGAAACGATTCTTCGCGCGCGACACCCTCGGCCGCGTCGCGTGTCAGACGATAAAGCACGCCCGCTGACGGCCTGCCCGCGAGCGCGAGTTCCGGCGGCGGTGCGGCTTCGCCATCCTTCGCGCCCGACATGCGGCGATAGACGGGATTGCAGTCGAGTACCGCACCGTCCGCGCCGGTGATTGCCCAAGCGACATTCGCGCGCCCTGCGGCCTCTGCGACGCGGCGGGCGTCGGACGTGTTGATCGAATCGCGCGGCCACACGGCATAGAGAAAGATCGACGCCAGCGCGCCGATCCCCGCAAGCAGCATCAAACCCGCCCAGCGCGCAGCATCCGGTGTCGCCACCGCGAGTGCGGCAGCCGCGATGGCAAGGAAAATGAAGCAGAGCGCGGCCCAGCGCCATGCGCCCGCGGACACGCCGACATTGCCGATGGTGATGCTCCGGACGGCCATCATGGCCGAAGACTATCCGAAGCCGCGAAAGCGCGCGCGGGACTAGTTCGGCCGCATCTTGCCGCTGAGCCGCATGACGTAGCCGATAATCTGCGCCACGGCCTTGAAGTGCTCGGCGGGGATGACCTGGTCGACATCCACGCTCGCGAACAGGGCGCGGGCGAGCGGCGGATTTTCGACGATGGGAACGTCATGCTCTTTCGCCACCTCGCGGATGCGCAGCGCGAGCGCATCGACGCCCTTGGCCACACAGATCGGCGCGGCCATTTTGCCTGATTCGTACTTGAGTGCGACGGCAAAGTGGGTCGGGTTGGTGATGACCACGGTCGCCTCGGGGACGGCGGCGATCATGCGGCGGCGCGAACGCTCCATGCGAATCTGTCTGATGCGCGCCTTGACGGCCGGGTCGCCATCGGTCTGGCGAAGTTCTTCCTTGATCTCCTGCTTGGACATGCGGTTGCGCTGCATAAAGCGGAAGCGCTGGAGGAAATAGTCCGCGCCGGCGATGACGCCGAGCGCCACAAGGGCTGCCATCAGCACCTTGAACAGCAAATGGCTCATGTCGCCCGCGACCGCGGCCGGCGACTGTTCCAGCACCGATTCGAGCATGTTCCGCTCGGGCCAGACCTGGGTCCAGATCGCGATACCGACGACCGCGATCTTGAGAATGCCTTTCACTAGATTGGCGATGCCCTCCATCCCGAACATGCGTTTGAGACCGGCGGTCAGCGACAGTTTCGAGAGATCGGGCTTGATCCGCTCGAAGGTGAAAACCGGGCGGTGCTGGATCAGGTTTCCGCCCAGGCCGGCCATCACCATCAGCACGAAGAACGGCCCCAGGATCGCCATCAGGTGCAAGAGCGTCGCCCGCATGAGCTGGAGCAGATCGCCCGCGCTCATCGTGAACTGCTCCGGCTGCTCCAGGAACATGCGGAAGGTGTTGGCCATGCTCTCGCTCGCGGAGCGGCCGAAGACCGCGATCGCAAGCGTGGCACCGGCGAGCACGACGAAGGTCGACACTTCCTGGCTTTTGACGACGTCGCCGTGTTCCTGGGCTTCCGTCAGCCTTTTGTGTGTCGGTTCTTCTGTCTGAGAAGATTTGTCCTTCTCGTCGGCCATCTAGAGGAAGTTCCCCATCTGGCCGGTGTAGTAGTTCAGGAACAGGGTCATCAGGCTGCCCAGGATCAGCGCCATCAGCACGAAGCCGACAAGGATGTTGGCAGGCATCGCCACCATGTAGATCTGCAGCTGCGGCATCAGCCGCGCGAGCACGCCGAGCCCCACCGACAGCGCGAAGCCGAAGACCAGGAACGGTGCCGCCAGCTGAAAGCCGAGCGCGAAGGAGCCGCTGACCAGCCGGATCGTCATCTCGGCCATATCGCCGGTCGGAAGCGCGCCACCGGGCGGGATCAGATGATAGGAGCCCGCGACGGCGCCGATCGCGAGATGGTGCAGATTGGTCGCGAAGATCAGCACCACACCCAGCATGGAGAAGAAGTTCCCCACGATGGCGCTCTGCTCGCCCTGGCTCGTGGGGTCGACAGTCTGCGCGTAGGCAAGACCGGTCTGCGTCGCGATCAGGGTGCCGGCCACCTGCAACGCGCTCATGATGATGCGCGACATGGTGCCGATGAGAATCCCGGCCGTGACCTCCTGCGCGATGAGCAGGCCGAGTGCGAGCGTGTTTTGCGGGGCTACGTGCGGATAATTGCTCGCGACGGTGGGCGCTAGCGCAATCGAAATCGCAAGCGCGAGCACGAGCCGCACCAGCGGTGGCACGCTGGTCTCGCCGATCGCCGGCAGCAGCATCACCATCGCACCGGTGCGTGCAAAGACGAGCAGATAGACAAGGATGAGCCCGGACAGTTCGGGCAGGTGAATCGTCATCCGCTAATAGGCCGCGATGCGTTGCGCGATGTCGGTCATCAGCCCGCTCATGGCGGCGCCCGCGAAGGGCAGGGCGAGCAGCAGGACGACGAAGATCGCGATGATCTTCGGAACGAAGACCAGCGTCATTTCCTGGATCTGGGTCAACGCCTGCAGGAGGCCGATGCCGAGACCGACAACGAGCGCGGTCAGCATGGCCGGTGTGATGATCTCGAGCAGCACATAGATCGAGGAGCGGGCGAAATCGATGGAATCGGCGGGTGTCATGGTGCTCCTAGATCGGCATGTTCATGATGGACTGATAGGCCTGCACAACCTTGTCGCGGACGGCGACGACCGTATCCAGGGTGAGTTCGGCGGAGTTCACCGCGTTGACGACGTCGACGATGTTCGACTGGCCGGTCACGGCGCCCGTCGCCATCTGCTCGCCGCTCTTCATCGTCTTGATGCCGTCCTTGACGGCGTCGCTGAGGAAATCCGAGAAGCCGCCCGCCGACGGGATCGCACCGGAGGCGGCGGACGCTTCGCCGCCTATGCGCGCGATGGACTGATAGGCGGCACTGGCAACGGAGGGGGATATGGTCATGGCCTATTCCTCAACGGCGCAGGAGATCGATGGTGCGCGCCAGCATCGACTTGGTCGCATCCATCACAGTGAGATCGGCCTCGTAGGAACGCTGCGCCTCGCGCATGTCCATGATTTCGACCAGCGAGTTCACGTTGGGCATCTTCACATAGCCGCTCTTGTCGGCGGCTGGATTGCCCGGATCGTATTGCTTGCGGAAATCGCTGAGGTCGGAAGACGGCTTGCCGGCCTCGACCAGCGTGGCGTTCAGGTCGCGATTGAAATTGCTGTGGATGGTCGTGACCTTGCGGCGATACGGATCGCCACCCGCCACCTGCGATGTGGAACTTGCATTGGCGATGTTTTCCGAGATCGTCTTCATGCGCTCGGACTGCGTGCGCAGGCCCGACGCGGCGATCGTCATGGAAGTGTTGAAGTCCATGGTTCAGCTTCCCCTTCTTACGGTCCGGATTTTCCAAGCGCGGTGCGCATCATCGACAGCGCCTTGGAATAGAGATTGGTCGCGGCCTGGAACTGGGCCTGGGTATCGGAGACCTTTATCATCTCCTGTTCCAGCGACACCGAGTTGCCGTTCAGGCTTTCCTCGACGTCGGGCGTTTCCTTGCTGCCGTAGTCGTTCGAGTTGGATGTGATTCCGATGTGGTGCGCATCGCTGCCTGCGAGCGTGATGTGAAACGGGTTCGGCCCGCTGCCTTTCAGCAGCTTCTCGAAATCCTGCGGGACCAGATCGCGCGCGACGAAGCCGGGCGTGTCGGCGTTGGCAACGTTCTGCGAGAGTACGTTCTGGCGCGATTCCAGCCATGACATGCGCTCGCGCAGCATCGACATCAGCGGAACATCAGGCATGTTCATACGGCTTCTCCGTATACGGAAAATTAGGCTTAACGGCACCCATGCTGCCCGTGAAGGTTTAAGCCGCTCTTAACGACGTGGAAGTTTCTGCCGGGCCGTTTCTGCCGTTTTTTAACCGTCGATTAAGGTTGACGAGATGAGATACCGCCATGGATCTCATCGATATCGGCCGTTATTTCGCGGCGCTGCTTCTGGTGCTCGCGCTCGTCGGCGCAGCGGGCCTGGCCATGCGCCGCTTCGGCATGCCGGGGCTTGTCAAACCGCAGGGCCAGCGCCGTCTGGAGATCGTTGAGACGCTCGCGATCGGGCCGCGGCAGAAACTCGTTCTCCTGCGCCGCGACGATGTCGAGCATCTGGTTCTTGCGAGCCCCGATGGCGCGAATGTTGTCGAAAGCGGCATTCCGGCCGCGGCAAAGTTTCAGCCGGCGGGATCAGCCATCCCATGAAAAGGATCTTCATCGTTTCGAGCGTGTTGTTGCTCGCGCTGATCGCACCGCACGCGGCATCGGCCGCCACAGCGACGGCGGCCGCCGCGCCGGCCTCGGGTCTGTCGATCGATTTCAACGGCACCGGTTTGTTCACCGACCGGCTGATGCAGATCGTGGCGCTGATCACGATCCTCTCGGTTGCGCCGTCGATCCTCATCATGATGACGAGCTTCGTGCGCATCGTCGTCGTGCTTTCGCTGCTGCGCACGGCGATGGGCCTGCAACAGAGCCCGCCGAACAGTGTGGTCGTCAGCCTGTCGCTGTTCCTGACGCTGTTCGTGATGACACCTACGTTAACCGATGCCTATCACCAGGGCATCGAGCCGTTGACCCAGAACAAGATCACGACCGAACAGGCTTTCGACAGGACGATGACGCCGATGAAGATCTTCATGGCCCATCACGTTCGGGACGCAGACCTGAAGCTGTTCATGGACATGGCCCACGCCAAGCCCACCAAGTCGCCGGATCAGATCGCGGTTACCACGCTCGCCCCTGCGTTCATGCTTTCGGAGCTAAAACGCGCGTTCGAAATCGGATTTTTGCTGTTCGTACCATTCCTCATCATCGACATGGCGGTTGCCTCGATCCTGATGTCGATGGGCATGATGATGCTGCCGCCGGTGATCATCTCGCTGCCGTTCAAGCTGATCTTCTTCGTGCTGGTCGACGGCTGGCGGCTGGTGGCGAGTTCTCTGGTCGAAAGCTACATGCATTCGCCGCCGCCCACTTGATCTTGGCGTGATCTTACCTCGCGCGTAATCGACGAGCGTCGAGAACCCGCGCAGTCTCCGGTCCGAAAACCACGGAGGCTTCGATGCTCACCATCTACAGCGGCTACAACTATCCGGAAATCTTCAGAGGCATCCTGCGCGATCTGCGACCCATTTGGGCCGCGGAGGAACTCGGCATGCCGTATCGCTTCCACTGGCTCGATGCGGCCAGCCACGATCACAAGGGCGAAACGAACCGCGCCGTCAATCCGTTCGGCAAGGTGCCATCGATCAGAGACGGCGCCTTCGCACTGTTCGAATCCGGCGCGATCGTGACGTATCTGTACGAAAAAGCCGGCAGGGCAGGCAGCGACGCCCAGGACCGCGCGGTGCTGGCGCAATGGTGCTTCGCGGCGGTCAACACGGTCGAGCCGCCGATGGCGGAGCTGTTCAACTGGGACATCTTGTGGCGCGATCGCGACGGCCGCGAGAAGCGCCGTGCCGAGCTCGTCCAGACGGCTTCCATGCGCCTCACCGAACTCGATGCGGCACTCGGCCACAAGCATTTCCTGCTCGGAACCGAATTCTCCTTCGCCGACATCCTGATGGTGACCGCGATCCGCTTCGCCAAATCGGCGCCGGAAATCTTCGCTGGGGCCGACCGCGTCGCAGCCTATGTCGAGCGTTGCGAGGCGCGTCCTGCGTTTCAGACGGCGTTGGCGGCGCAGGGAAAGGGTCCGGTGGCGGCCGCCGCTTGATCGTTTACCTCGGAGGTAATGGAATGGCGCGGGCAACCGGACTAAATTTCCGTCATGGATGCCCGTGTCAGAACATTCGGTCTTCAGCTTCGCGACTGGCGCGTTCGGCGGCGGCTGAGCCAGCTCTCGCTGGCCTGCGATGCGGAAATCTCCGCACGGCATCTGAGTTTCCTCGAGACCGGCCGCTCATCGCCAAGCCGCGACATGGTCCTGCATCTTGCCGAGAAACTCGACATTCCGATGCGTGAGCGCAATGGAATGCTGGTGGCCGCGGGTTACGCCCCCGTTTTCCCGGAGCGCGCGCTGAACGATCCCGCGCTCAAAGCCGCGCGCGATGCGATCGATATCGTGCTCCAGGGGCACAAGCCGTTTCCCGCTTTCGCAGTGGATCGGTACTGGAATGTCGTCGCTAGCAATCGCGCGCTCGAGCCGATGTATGACGGCGTCGCTGAACATCTCCTGCGGCCGCCGGTGCATGCGCTACGGCTTTGCTTGCATCCGGAGGGACTCGCGCCGCGTACCGTCAATCTGCCGGAATGGCGCGCGCATCTGCTCGGACGGCTGAAGCAGCAGGTCGACCACACAGGCGATCCGGCTCTGTCGGAACTCCATGACGAACTCTCCGCCTATCCCTGCCCGCGGGGCGCGGCGCAGTTTGCGGAAGCACCCGGCATCGTTGTCCCGTTCCAGATCGTGGTGCAAGGAGAGGTGCTCTCCTTCTTCAGCACGACGACGGTGTTCGGCACGCCGATCGACGTGACGCTCTCGGAGATCGCACTGGAATGCTTTTATCCGGCGGACCGGGAAACCGATGCGCGCGTTCGTGCGCTGAGCGACTGAAACGACAACGGCCTCGCCGAGGGGGGACGAGGCCGTTGCGCGCAACCGGGGGTGCCGATGCCGACATGTCGTTTGTTCGACGACGGCGACAATTAGATACAGATGGACTTAGCGGTATCCTAAGAACGTGAACGGAACTCTGCCCCGTTTTGGCACAGTCACTCGGCTGCCGCCTTCGCGGTCTCAGGCATCCGGGAGCGGTGAAACGGCCGGTCGCCGAGGATCGTCGCGCGGTGCATCACCCGGCGATGGGGCAGGTAGTCGTTCACCGCATAATGCTGGGTGGCGCGGTTATCCCAGAAAGCGATCGCATTGGGCTTCCAGCGCCAGCGGCACTGGAACTCGGGCTTCTGCACATGCACGAACAGCATATTGAGCAGGGCGTCGCTTTCACTCCGGCGCAAACCCCTGATGCGGTCGGTGAAGCCGTAATTGACGAACAATCCGTCGGCGCCGGTTTCCGGATGCGTGCGCACGACCGGATGAACGACGGGCGGATGTTCGTCGAGCGCCTTCGAGGCTTTTTCCTTGCCGGCCTGCTTGGCGACCTGTCCGGTTTGTGGGAAGCCGCGATTGAAATCGTGCACGGCATCGAGTTCGGCAAGGAAGCGCTGCATCGGCTTCGACAGCGCTTCATACGCTGCCTGCATGTTCGCCCAGCAGGTGTCGCCGCCCTCTTCCGGAAGCAGCTTCGCATAGAGGATCGCACCCAAAGGCGGCGTCTCGATGAAGGTGACGTCGGTGTGCCAGGCGTCGTTGTCGGTCGGATTGCCCGCGTGATTGTCGAGAATGAACATTTCGGGCGCGTCCGGCACGCCGGGATAGAGCGGATGGGTGTGCAGCTTGCCGAAGCGTGCGGCGAAATCGCGATGCTGCACGGGCGTGATGTGCTGATCTTCGAAGAAGATCACCTTGTGCTTCAAAAGTGCTGCGCGGATGGCGGCGATGGTCTCGTCGTCCGGGATATCGGCCAGATCGATGCCGTGAATCACCGCACCGATGGTGGGCGTAAGCGTGGAAATCGCGAGCTTCGGCATGAGGTTTCCTTCCCGCGTCATTCAAGCCGAACAGGCGGTGAGCGGAAAGAGCGGGGCGGCCGGGCCGTAAACATAAACCGCATGGGGAGCGTTTGTGTCTGTTCCGTCCAGGCCAGCCCGCCAAGTTCAAGGGAGGGTAGGCGCGACGCACAATCTCGTGCGCCACGAGACCGTTTAATTACTTAATCTCTATCAAGTCAATATGGTTATGTGATAACGTCCGCAGTGCAGCAAAAGCCTTCGCACTTGCAGTAGAAGGAGGTGGCTTTGGTGGAGGAAGTTGCGGACTTGGGAATACCGGTCTCCAATTTCAAGCATCGCGGCCCCCCTATGCGCCCGACGCGGCTCTATAAGGCCTTAATTTTCCTTGGATTTTTTCGGCTGCCGGCCTGGCCTGATAAAAAACTTTGTGGCGACACCTTGGCAGACCAGCATTGTGAGCTTATTGTTCTGAATACGAAACGTTAAAGGATTTGTTCAGATGAACAGCCTCAAGCTCCTCCTGATTTCCTCCGCCTTCGCATTTGCCGCCGTTTCTGCAGCCCAGGCCGATCCGGCGGGTGCCTATAAGCTGGCGATTGGCGCCAAGGCGACTTGCGCCGTCACGCTCGTGGCAGACGGCACAACCACCTTCACGGGCGCCTGCGACCAGGGGGCTGACGTGGCCCGTTGGCAGGCCAAGTCCAGCGGTGTCGAACTGAAGAAGGCCAGCGGCGAAACTGTCGCCATGCTCAAGGGCAAAGACGGTTCCTATACCGGCACGCGCTTCGAAGACGGCCGTACGCTGACGCTCAGCGCCGATGGCGCCGCCGTGGCCAGCACGCACTAGGCATTATTCATGAAATCGCGGACAAGGGCTGTGCCGGAAGGCGCGGCCCTTTTCGCTTGTGGTATGGTTCGGACATGACCGATCACGCCCACAACCATGATGCCTGGACCCATGGCCACGTCTATCTCGGCGCGGGCCACGGCAGCGCCGAGCGGCGCACGCGGCTCGCGACAATGGTCACGGTCGTGTTCATGGCCGTCGAAATCGCGGCCGGACTGGCGTTTGGCTCCATGGCATTGCTCGCCGACGGCGTGCACATGGCAACGCATGTCGGCGCGCTGGGGCTCGCGGCGGGCGCGTACTGGCTGGCCCGCCGCCATGCCACGAACACACGCTTCACCTTTGGCTCAGGAAAATTCGGCGACCTCGCGGCGTTTACCAGCGCGGTCATCCTGGGACTGATCGCGGTCGGCGTGGCTTTCGAATCGGTTGGAAGGCTGTTCGCACCGGTCACCGTACATTACGCCGAAGCGCTGCCGATTGCGGTCCTGGGGCTTCTCGTCAACATCGTCAGCGCGATGATCCTGCACGAGCCGCATGACCATCACGATCACGATCACGATCACGATCATGGCGGCCATCATCACGATCACAATCTGCGTGCGGCTTACGTGCATGTGCTCGCGGACGCCGCGACCTCCGTGCTTGCGATCGTGGCACTCGCCGCGGGACTGCTGTTCGGCCTGCAGCTTCTCGATCCGCTTGTCGGTCTGATCGGTGCGGGCGTCATCGCGTCATGGTCTTACGGCCTCATCCGCGACAGCGGACTGGTCCTGCTGGACGCGGAAGACGATCCCGAACTCGCGCGAAATATCCGCACGATGATCGAGTCGGAAATGAACGCGCGCGTTGCCGACCTTCATCTCTGGCGCTTGGGACCCGGCCATCAGGGATTGATCGTTTCGCTGCTCAGTCCCGACCAGCTCACAGCCGACCGCATCCGCGACTCGCTGCGCCAACGCTATGCGAGCCTCAGCCATGTCACGGTGGAAGTCGCGGTCTGCGCCGACTGCGCCCCCTAAGCCCTGAGCAGAGCGAGCCCGCAGAGAACGTAACCGAGACCGAACAGAACGCCTGCGACGACGCCCAACGGGGCGAAGACCAGCGATGCAAGCCCGCACACAAACGAGGCAAGCCAGAGCGATGGCGGCGCGACCGGTCATTCGCGCCAGATCAATGCCGGGGTGTTCATGATCGCAAGGCCGAGAAGCAGCGCGGCGGCACCGATCTGATAGCCCGCAGTGCCGAACAGCGATGCGCTGCGGATGATCAGGATGCCCGCGACGCCGGTAGCAAATCCGGCCAATCCCGCGATGCCGAGCTTGTCCGCGCGCCACCCATACCAGCCGATGATCCCGAACAGCAGCAGCACATCGATCGCGAAATAGGCGAACGAAAGAGAAGACGCGGTCAACGCGCGTCGCAGCAAGGGTTCTGCGATCCGCAACGCGCCGCCGGCAACAGCGGCCGCACCGCTCGAACGAAAAAGCACGCTCCGCATCAGGCTTCGCGCGCGATGAAGTCGCGGGCTTGGCTCGCGATACGTAGGCCGTGATGGCGCTTCTGCGGGTTGTTGAGCCAGCGGTTCATGGCGGCGCACATCTCGGCCGCCCAGGGCGCATCTGGCGCCACGGCAAGCTCGTCTTCCAGCGCGAACAGCATCTTCAAGCGGTGGCAGGCAATGATCGGCTCGACGATGCCGTGGTCGTAGAGGCCGTTCATTTCCGATGCGATGAAACCGGCGCGGTCGTTCACCGACCAGCGCCCGACATCCTGGGCGGCGGCGACGTATCCGCGATTGCGGCCGGCGAACAGCGCCATTTGTAGCAGCGCGCGGGGCCAAAGCTTGGGCCGCTCCTCGCAGATGTGTCGCGCGGCATTAGCGAAGGTCAGCGCATGGGTGAAGTCGAGCCAGCTGACGTTGTCCGCGATGGCGTTGTCCGTCGCGGTGTCGAAGCCGAGATCGAAATGCAGCAGGTTCCAGGCCGCCGCTCCGAGCAGCGCGTCATAGATTTCGCGCGCGGGTCTGCCAGACGAAGCCAGCGTCCGCTTCAACGCGCCGTCGATGGACAGCCCGATAAAATCGGCGGCTTTTGCGGGCTCTGTGCCATCGCCACGCCATTCGCTCAACGCTTTCGCGTAGCCGCGGAATTCCGGCAGGCGCTCTTCGCGCGTCGCATGGATTTGCTGACGCACCAGCGCCAGCAGCACGGGCTCCTTTGCACCGTCGCCAAGCCGGTCGATCAGCTGACCCGATTTCAGCGTGTAGATCGTGCTATGGCCGAAATCGGCGTAGTGGGAGAGTGCGGACGCGCCGAAGGCCGGCCGCAGCTGCGCATAGGGAATGTGTTCGGCGATGGCGCCACGAATCCGCGCAAGAGCCGCGGTCTCGTCCTCGGCTTCCATCGCCGCGAGAAAGGCGTCTTCCTCCCAGCGCGCAATGCCGTCGGCATAGGGGAATTCGCCGGCGCCCAGCGTGTCCCAAGCGAGATGCGACAATGGCTCGAGCATCGCCGCGAGCCGATGCTCCTCGTCCGGCGCACGCTCGGCTAGCGCGAGCCAGTCTGCCGCCGCGGCATGCGCATGCGTCATGCCGTTTTCCAGCCGCCCGCCGCGTGCGGCGAGCGCGTGGGTCAAGGCAACGCTCGCGTCATATCCGGACCGCTCCAGCCTTGCGACTTCGCGCGCCATGCGGGGCATGCCGTTGTCGGCGAGCGCGGTGTCGAGCCCACGAAGAGCGCGCTCTTTCTGTGCATCCGCCGGCGGGTCGGCGAGATCGACGAAAATCTCGCCATTGCGCAGCTCGACGGGATAGGTGCGTACGGGATCGCGCCCGATCAGCGCGGCACCGGTCGCAAGATCGAATTTCCAGTTGTGCCAGTTGCAGGTGAGCACGCAATCCGGCCCTTCCGTACCTTCGCTCAAGGGATAGCCTTCGTGCGGGCAGCGATTGGCGACGGCGAAGACTCTGTCCCCGGATGCGATCAGCAGGATCTGCTTGCCGGCCTTGCGCACGACCTTGCGCCGCCGCGTCATCAGGTCGTCGGAGGTCGTTCCGGTCGCCGTCAGCATGGCGCACCTTTCGAAAGTATGCGCTTTCGAAAATATCCCCGCCGCTTGCTTTTAGCAAGTTCGAGCTTTAGAAAATCATCCATGACGCAGCAGCATACCACGCCGGCCGGGCGGCTGGCCGTGCTCGATCTCGTCAAGCGCGACGGGCCGGTGTCGGCAGACGCGATGGCGGAGAAACTCGGCATCACCGGCATGGCGGTGCGGCAACATCTGGCGGCGCTGGCCGGTGAGGGGTTGGCGGAGTACGCCGAAGAGGCACGGCCGCGTGGGCGGCCGGTGAAGCTCTGGTCGGTCACCGGGAAGTCCGCGGCGCGTTTCGCCGATTCCCATTCGGCGCTGGCTGCCGATCTGATCGTCCAGATGCGCCGGGTTTTCGGTGAAGAGGGCATGGACAAGATCCTCAAATTGCGCACCGCCGAACAGGAGAAGACCTATCGCGCGAAGACCGATGGCGCGCGGTCGCTCAAGGGCAAGCTCGACCAGCTCGCCAAATTCCGCTCTGCCGAAGGATACATGGCCGAAGTGAGACGCGACGAGGCGACCGGCGATTGGCTCTTTGTCGAGAACCACTGTCCCGTCTGTGCCGCGGCGCGGTTGTGTACCGGCCTCTGCCGGGAAGAGCTTGCGCTGTTCCATCGCGTGCTCGGCAAGGACGTGAAGGTTGAGCGCCTGAGCCACATTCTCGCGGGCGCGGGGCGCTGCGCCTATCGCGTGACGCCTGCGTAAATCCTCGCTTGACCTGCCGGGTCTCTCCCGCATCTTGTTCAGGACGCAGAATCAGAGGTCGTCTTGCGGGATATCGCGCTTGAACTCACCGGCGTGACCAAGCGCTTTGGCGACTTCACAGCGGTCGACAATCTGAGCCTCACGCTGGAGCGCGGGAAGATTTTGGGGTTCCTCGGCCCCAACGGTGCCGGCAAGACGACGACGCTGCGGATGATGCTGGGCATCTACAAGCCCGACAGCGGCCGCGCGCGCCTGCTCGGCAGCTCCATTTCCAGAGTGCGCGAACGTATAGGCTATCTCCCGGAAGAGCGCGGCCTCTACAAGCGCATGCGTGCGGAAAGCGCAATCGCCTACATCGCAACGCTCAAGGGCGTGAAGCGCTCCGAGGCGCTGAAACGCGCGCGCTCCCTGCTCGAGCATTTTGGGCTGGGCCCGTTTGCGCGGGTGCGTATCGAGGGGCTGTCAAAGGGCATGTCTCAGAAAGTGCAGTTTCTGGCGGCCATCGCCCACAATCCGGATTTCGCGATCCTGGACGAGCCGTTCTCCGGCCTCGATCCCGTAAACCAGAGCGATCTTGCAGACTTCCTGCGCGCATTGGCGCGCAACGGCAAGACGATCCTGTTCTCCACGCACACGATGGAGCACGCAGAGCGCCTCTCCGATCAGCTCGTCATCATGTCGCGTGGACGCAAGGCATTCGATGGCACGCTGAACGAGGCGCGCGCCCTGTTGCCGCGCCGCGCGCGCATCGCGGCCTCGGGCGATCTCAATTTCCTGGGCGAGGTGCCCGGCGTCACGGCGGTCATCCCTCCGAAGGAGGGCGGCGAATTCTGGGAAATCGATCTGAAGGAAGGCGCCGACGGTCAGCCCTTGCTGGCCGAGTGTTTCGCGCGCGGCATCGCACTCACCCATTTCGACATCTCGCCGCCCAGCCTGCACGATGTCTTCATGGCGCTCGCCGGAAAGCCGCAAAAGTGAAACGCGTCTGGCTGATCGCACGGCAGGAATACATCAAATACGTCACCCGGCGGGGATTTCTGATCAGCGTGATGCTGTTCCCGGTCTGGATCGGGCTGGTCGCATTTCTGCCGCGCGCGCTCGACCGGGCGACGCCGTCTCGGGTGTTCGCGGTTATCGATCACGCCGGTGGCTATGAAACCGCCATCGCGGACGAAATCGCGCGCGACGACACCGCGTCAACGCTTTCGGCACTGTCCGAATATGCGCACATGAACGCAGACATGGTTGAGTTGCGCGCAGGCGCGCCGGGCATTGCCGGCGTTCTCGACAATCCGGACGACGAACGCGAGGTCGAGGCCTTTCGCAATTCCGGGGGCGTGACCGCGATGCTGGCAGGGATGTCGCGCTTCCTGAAGCCGCATGCGCCGCCGTTTGTTCCGCCCGTCCCCAAATTCCGGCTGGTGCCGGCGCCGAGAGAGCTAGCGGAGTCTTCTCCTGATACGTTCTCGGGCATGGCGCGTCTCTATCTCACGGGCGCACGCCCGGTTCCCGTCAATGGAGTGAATTCGGTTTTGTTCGCGGTCGTCGTGCTTCCCAAGGATTTTGGCGAGAATGGCAATGCGACCGCGCAATACTGGGGTACCAATCTCACCGATGGCGAGCTGCGCGGCTTTCTGCGCCAGACGCTCAAGGATGCGCTGCGCTGGCGCGCGGTGCACCGCCTCGTGCCCGATGATGCCGCGGCACGTGCGGCGCTCGCCAGCTCCGCCAACATCGAGCAGTTCAATCCCGCGATCAGCGGTGGTGGGCAGGTGGCTTTCGGCGACGTCGTCGCGTCCTATGTCCCAATGGCGCTCGCCTTCCTGCTGTTCCTGGTCACCTTCATGAATTCAAGCGTGCTGCTGCAGAGCGTGATCGAGGAGAAATCGACGCGGATGATCGAGGTCCTGCTCTCCTGCGCCACGCCGCGCGAGATCATGAGCGGAAAACTCGTGGGCGTGATCGCGGTCGCGCTAACGACGATCCTGCTCTGGGCACTCGGATTGTTCGGCGTGATGTCGCTGTTCTCGCAGGATGCGATCGGGCTTGCGCTCAGCGGGCTGAAGGCGCTCGCCACCGTACAGCTCCTGCCGTTGCTGCTCGTCTATTTCCTCTGTGGGCTTCTGATCTACAGTTCGATCTTCTTGGCCATCGGGAGCATGACAGCCTCGCTCGCCGATGCGCAGGCCCTGCTCGGTCCGGTGACGCTCATCATTTTCCTGCCGAACCTGATGATCACCGCGCTGATGCACGATCCGAACGGCACGTTGGCGCGGACGCTGTCGTGGATCCCGATCTATACGCCCTACTTCATGATGTTCCGGCTGCCGTCCAATCCCCCGACGGTCGATGTGGTCGGAACAGCGACGCTCGCCGTCGCAACGGCCGCGCTCCTGATCCTGTGGACCGGACGCATCTTTGCAAAGCACGTGCTCACCACGGAGCGCCCACCGAGCTTTGCGGCGCTTCTGCGCCGTCCTTTCAGGCGTAACCCCTGAAACACGAAAGGCCGCCTCGAGAGGCGGCCTTCGGTCATCGAAACGGCAAATTCGTTCTAGCGCGGAACCATGCCTTCGCGTTGCGCGCGCTTGCGCTGCAGCTTGCGATAGCGGCGGATGGCCTCGGCGCGCTCACGGGCGCGCTTCTCGCTCGGCTTTTCGTAGTGGCCTCTCAGCTTCATCTCGCGGAAGATGCCTTCACGCTGCATCTTCTTTTTCAGCGCCTTCAGCGCCTGGTCGATATTGTTGTCGCGAACGATGATCTGCAAAGGCAACTCTCCTGGCCGGTTTCGAAGGCCGGGCTAGATATCAGAAGGGTTTCCGGCTGTCCACCTCCACCCCGGGATAATGCCGCGAAAGCCCCAAAAATCGACCGAATACAGCGATTTCTTTGACCGGAAGGCGTTTAGCCACCATATCTAGGGCCATGGCTATCCTGAAAATCGCCCGCATGGGACACCCGGTCCTGGCTCGCCGCGCGGAAGAGGTCGCGGACCCTGCCGCCCCCGAGATCCGGCGCCTGGTGGCGGACATGGTCGAGACCATGATCGACGCCAATGGCGCGGGTCTGGCGGCGCCGCAGGTCCATGTGCCGCTGCGCGTCGTCGTGTTCCAGGCGCCGGGCGAGCGCACGCCCGATACGGGGGAGGAGATGTTCGATCACACCGCGCCCTTGACCGTGCTCGTCAATCCGGTGATCGAGGTCGTCGATCCCACGCCTGATGGCGGCTGGGAAGGGTGCCTCTCTGTTCCTGGCCTGCGTGGCTTCGTCGAACGGCCGGGGCACATCCGTTATCGGGGCTATGACACGAACGGAAAATTGGTGGAGCGCACAGCCAAGGGCTTTCACGCGCGTGTCGTGCAACATGAATACGATCATCTCGACGGCATCCTCTATCCGCAGCGTATGACCGACATGCGCCAGTTCCTGTTTGAATCCGAAGCGCATCACTGGACCAGGCAGGAATGACCGCGCACCGGAAATCGCCGAAACCCGACCCCGCCGCGCTTAGGCAGGCGGTGCTCGATGCGGCGCTTGTCCATGCGGCGGAGGATGGCTTCAGCGAGCGCACGCTGACGCGCGCGGCGACCGACGCCGGGGTCGATTGCGGGATGGTGCTGCACCTGTTTCCGGATGGGCCAGCGAGCCTTGTGGCGTTTCTCTCCGAGCAGACGGACGCAGACATGGAGAAGCGGTTGGCAGCCCAGGAGCTGGCCGGGATGAAGGTCCGCGAGCGAATAACGACGGCCGTGCTCACGCGGCTCGAAATCCTGAAGCCGCACAAGGAGGCCGCGCGTCGCGCTGCCGCTTTCCTGATGGTGCCAGCGAATGCGGCGCTCGGCATGAAGCTCGTCTACCAGACGGTCGACGCGATGTGGCGTGCAGCCGGCGACACGTCCACGGACTTCAACTTCTACACCAAACGCGCGATCCTGGCTGGCGTCTACACCACCACCCTGATGCGCTGGTTCACCGACAAGACGGCAGACGACGCCGAAACACACACCTTCCTCGACGCACGCATCGGTAATGTCATGCAGTTCGAGAAGTTCAAGGCGGAGATGAAGGAGCGCACAAAGGACATGCCGTCCTTTGCCGACGTGCTGAAAGGCTTCAACCCGCCGCGTCCTTAAGCTTGCACCGGCCGCCCTTGGGCGGCCAAACAATTATTCACGCGGAGACGCGGAGTACGCAGAGGAGTCGGTGACTCCGCGATCTCCGCGTCTCCGCGTGCATAGACTTTCTTCTATCTGGCCGCCTTGAAGGCGGCCGTAGTGAATTAAGAGAGTCGTTAGTTCGCGTTTGTTTTAGGCTTCAGATACGTCACGTGTCCCATCTTGCGGCCGGCGCGGATTTCCGATTTGCCGTAGAGGTGCAGCGCGCCGCCTTTGGCCGCGAGTGCGCGCCAATCCGCCGCTTCCTCGCCGATCAGGTTTTCCATCACAGCGTCCGAATGGCGCTCCGTCGTTCCCAGCGGCCAGCCGGCGACGGCGCGGATATGGTTCTCGAACTGGCTCACGAGGCAGGCATCGATGGTCCAGTGCCCGGAATTGTGTACGCGCGGCGCGATCTCGTTCACGAGAAGTGTGCCGTCCTTCATCACGAACAACTCGACCGCCAGGACGCCGACATAATCGAGCGCATCCGCAATCGCTTTCGCGATAGCTTTGGCGTCTTGCGTCTGCGTTTCTATGAGCCGCGACGGCACAATCGACTGCCGCAGGATATGATCGCCATGGACGTTTTCCGGCGGATCGTAGGCCGCGAACGAACCGTCCAGGCCGCGTGCTCCTACAACGGAAGCCTCGAAGGCGAAATCGACAAAGCGCTCGAGAATGGAAGGCGCGGCATGAAAGCGGTCGAAGGCCCGTAACGCGTCCTCAAGGCCGCGCACTTTTGCCTGGCCCTTGCCGTCATAGCCCATGCGCCGCGTTTTCAGGATGGACGGCGTTCCGATCTCGGCGACTGCGGCTCGCGCATCCGCGGCGGCTTCGATATTCGCGAAAGCCGCCGTCTTCAGGCCGAGCGAATTGACGAAACGCTTTTCGAACAAGCGGTCCTGTGTGATTCCGAGGGTCCCGGCACTTGGGAAGATCGGGCGCGTCCGTGCGATGTGTTCCACGCTCGTAACCGGCACGTTCTCCCATTCGAATGTCACGACATCACAGGCTTCGGCGAACGATTTCAGCGCGCCCGCATCGTCGAACGCGGCCTGCGTTTGTGCGTCGCTGACCTGGAAGGCCGGCGCATCCTCGTTCGGCGGCGAATAGATGTGCGTCTTGAGCCCCAGCCGCGCTGCGGCGAGCGCGAGCATGCGGCCGAGCTGTCCGCCGCCCAGAATGCCGATCGTCCCTCCCGGTGAAACGGGAGCCAGAAGACGCTTCGCCTCGCTCATTGATCGCTTGGTATCTCGGCGACGTCGTGTGTCAGCTTTTCACGCCAGGCCGTAAGCCGCTTCGCCAAAGCCTCGTCGGAGAGCGCAAGAATCGCTGCGGCATGCAGCGCTGCGTTCTTCGCACCCGCCTCGCCGATTGCGAAGGTGGCGACCGGAACGCCGCCTGGCATCTGAACGATGGAGAGCAGGCTATCCATGCCCTTTAGCGCCTTCGATTCCACCGGCACACCGAGCACCGGCAGGGTCGTCATCGATGCCGTCATGCCCGGCAAATGCGCGGCACCCCCGGCCGCCGCGATGATGACCTTTAGTCCGCGCCCGGCCGCGTTCCTAGCGTAGTCCCGCATGCGCTCCGGCGTGCGGTGGGCGGACACGATCCGGCTTTCACAGGGGATTTCGAGCGCGTCGAGGATTGCGGCAGCGGCGCGCAGGGTCGGCCAGTCGGACTGGCTTCCCATGATGAGGCCAACTTTTGGAGCGGTCATGCTTCCTTGGCTTTTGAGGGCGATTCGAGGAAGCGGCCTATTATAGGGCTGCGAAGGCGGGAGGAAAGTGCGCCTGGCCGGATTTTAACCTCCCGGTCGTCTTCGTAAACGAATTGTTAAAGCTCGGGTCCTAGCTATTTGGGCCGGGGAATGCCGTTCGGAGCCGGGGCCATGAAGATCGATAGGGTAAACACGCTGCGCGGCACGCGCGCGGTGGGTGCCGCAGCCTATGCACGCCAGACCGACGCTTTGACCGCGGCGGAGCCCGTCCTCGGCACCACCGCAAGCGTACTCGGCATTCCAGAAAGCGAGTTCACGCCGCGTGTGCGCGACGCGATCATGACGCTGATGAGCGAGGTCGATGCGCTGCGCCGTGAATTGCAGCAGACACGCGACCGTCTCGACGAGGCCGAGAAGACCGCCGATCAGGATCAATTGCTGCCCGTGCTCAACCGGCGCGCCTTCGTGCGCGAGCTGACGCGCCACAGGTCTTTCGCGAGCCGCTACGGTGTGCCCGCGAGCCTCATCTATTTCGACCTCGACGGCTTCAAGCTCGTCAACGATACGCATGGCCATGCCGCGGGTGACGCCGTGCTCGCCCATGTCGCCGACATCATGCTCACGAGCGTGCGCGATAGCGACATCGTCGGACGCCTCGGCGGCGACGAGTTCGGTATCCTGCTCAATCACGCCAATAAGGAGCAGGCGCACCGGAAGGCCGCATTCCTCGCGGAGACGCTGAACGCGCGGCCAACCGCGTGGCAGGGCCGCACGATCCCCATCGGCTTTTCCTATGGTGCGTTCGAACTCCAACAGGGCGATGACGCGACCATGGTGATCGCGCGCGCGGACGAAGCGATGTACGCGCAGAAACGCGCGCGGTAAGCACTTTATGCGATGATGTCGGGCAGCAGGTCGTCCTCGATGCGGGCGATCTGATCCTTGAGTTGCAGCTTGCGTTTTTTGAGGCGCGTGATCTGGATCTGATCGTGCGTGCCCGACGCGACGAGTGCCGCGAGCGCCGCATCGAGATCGCGGTGCTCCTGCGTGAGTTCCGCGAGCCGCGTTCGCAGAACAGCCTCGTTGCCGTTTTCGTTCATGAACGCGAGCGCTTGCCTTTGTCGAGATCCTCGCCCCAGCGCCGGGCGAGTGGCCAATCATAACCCAAAAAATCGAGCGCGCGTCCCACCATCTGATCGACGAGGTCGGAAAGTGTGCGCGGTTCGGCATAGAAGGCCGGCACCGGCGGCAGGATGATCGCGCCCATTTCGGCGAGCGCCGCCATCGTGCGCAGGTGCCCCAGATGCAGTGGCGTTTCGCGCACCATCAGCACCAATGGCCGGCGCTCTTTCAACATTACGTCGGCGGCGCGGCTGAGCAGCGTGGTCGTCACCCCCGTTGCGATCTCCGACATGGTGCGCACGGAGCAGGGCGCGACGATCATGCCCTTGGTCTTGAAGGTCCCGGAGGCGAGCGGCGCGCCGATATCGCCGATGGCATAGATGCGGTCCGCCTTCGCCGCGACCTGCTTCGGCTTGAGGAGCGTTTCGTAGGCGATCGTCATCTCGGCGGCCTTGCTCATGACGAGATGCGACTCGATCCCGAGATCAAAAAGCGCCTCCAGCAGCCGGATGCCATAGGCTACGCCCGAGGCCCCGCTGATGCCCACGGCAACGCGATCTTTTTTCAGGGTTTCTGCGGGTTTACGTGGCATGATTCCCTTTACTCTTGCGCAAGCAAGTGGGGAAGAGGGGCGTGACAGAGGGGGACGATGGTGCTCTAATTGTGACGCCTATATGAAGAGGTTCAGCATGACGCTTCAACAGGGGCATATCCAGGATCTGTCCGAAAAGCATAAACAACTCGAAGAGACCATCACCGCCGAAATGGCCAACCCCGATTGGGACGAAGTCAGGGTCGCGGCGCTCAAAAAAGAAAAACTCCGGATAAAAGACGAATTGGAACGGCTGCGAAGCAGCGTCCACTAAGACCTAAGCTCCTCGGTTTATTGCGCTGGCTGCAGCGCGGGGGATTGCACGCGGATTTGCGTGAACACCAGCGCTGCCAGCACGAGGAATACGCTCGCCGCGAAGAAGGCTGCGCCCGGGAAATAGACTGGCGCGCGTCCGCTTGAGAAATACGCGAACAGGTTGGTCAGAAGCGGCGGTGCCGCGATCGAGGTCAGGCTGCCGATACAGGCAAGCGCGCCTTGCAATTCGCCCTGCTCGGTCGGGCCCACCATCTTCGACATGATGGCGTTCAGTGCCGGCATCACGAAGCCCATCAGCGCAAAGGGCACCATCCAGGCGAACATCTCCCAGCTTTTGGTCGCGAAGGCATAGCCCGCAAAGCCCATCGCCCCGGAGATGAGTCCCAGATACACGGCAGCCGTTTCGCCGATCTTCGGGATAACGAGACGCACCAGCCCTCCATAGACCACAGCCATCAGCGCGCCGACCGCCATGAGCGCGTAACCCACGAGTTGCGGCGTCCAGTGGAACTTGAACATCACGTAATAGGAAAAGACCGCGGGATTGGAATCGTGAGCGAGCCGCATCAGCACAACAACGATGCAGAGTGTGAGAATTCCGGGAAAGCGCCTGAGCGCCGCGAGCGCACCCACAGGATTGGCGCGCCAAGGTTCGAACGTGCGGCGGTTCTCCGGCGCAAGCGATTCCTTCAGCACGAACAGCCCGAAAGCCGCGTTCAGGAGCGACAGGCCGGCGGCCAGAAAGAAAGGCATACGCGGATCGGCCTGTCCGAGGAGGCCGCCAAGCGCAGGGCCTAGGATGAATCCGACACTGAATGCGGCGCCCGTTATGCCGAAATTGGCCGCGCGCTTTTCGGGCGGTGTGATATCGGCGATGTAGGCATAGGCGGTGGTGTAGCTCGCGCCCGCAATGCCGGAAAGAAAGCGGCCGATGAACAGCCACGCAATCGTTGGCGCAAGTCCCGTGATGGCGTAGTCGATCCCCAGTGCCAGCAGCGATGCGATCAGCACCGGCCGGCGGCCGAAGCGGTCGCTCAGGTTCCCGATCAGCGGCGCGCACAGGAACTGCATCAGCGCGAACACGAAATAGAGCCATCCGCCCCAGCGCGCGGCGCCGCTCATGTCCTCATGGGTCAACTGCGCGATGATCTTGGGCGCCACCGGAATGATGAGGCCGAGCCCGATCGAATCCACCAGCATGGTGATGAAGATGAAGGCGAGCGCGTAACGGCTCGCGAAGGGTTGCTGCGGTGTCTCGCTCAAAGAGGCAGTCCTTCAATCAGCGGCTGCAAGGTAGGCCGCCACGGGCAATGCGTCTTGTAAAAAATGGCCGGCTAGCCGAGCCCTAGCATCTGGCGCGTTTCGGCCTCGACCTCCGGCCATGGACGCTTGCCGCTGTAGCGCGCGGAGCCCAGCACGAGATTCATCTGACCGTCGTCAGCCATCAGCGGCGCGGAGAAGAACTCGCCGGTCAAAAAGATCATGCCGTTGGTTTCTTCGCGCCCGACGAAGCGCAGCGGCGCGGCTGCACCGAGTGTGGCATCGAGCGCGCCATACCAGCGCGACACCATTTCCGGGGCGACGGCTTCGTCGATGAACTTGCCGGTGAGATCGCCGACGATCTGCGCGAAGCCCGACCCCATCAACCGCACGCGGTAGCGCCGGCGCTCACCCGGGGACAGCACCCGCTCGTAGATCGCCACGTCGCGCAGCATCGCTTTGAGCATCCGGGCCGACATTTCCCGCCGCGGCGGAATGCCGCTAGCACCAGCATGGGCAAGCCACAGCTCAAGCAGCTTTGTGAGCTCAGGGTGGCTGAACTGAAGTGTCGGATCGCAAAGCGAGTGCCAACCCTCACGAACTGCCGCGGCATTGTAATCGGCGGCGCCGCCGACGGTCGCATCCATAACGCTCCCCCACAGCCTGGCGCCGTGCTGGTGGGATTCTTAGCGCTGATTCGGGAACCGGGTCAAAAAAAATCAATTGCGACAATGGGTTATACACGGTATCCTTGAGCGTTTACAGTGATACAACCGAGTATTTGCCCGTGAGCGCACCGCAATCCCACCACGCGCATGGGCAATCAGCCCACGGCCTTGGCCATCTCGCGCAGTTTGTACTTCTGCACCTTGCCGGTCGCGGTTTTCGGCAGCTCAGTGAAAACGACGTGCCGCGGACATTTATAATGCGCGAGATTCTCGCGGCACCACGCGATCAGGTCGCCTTCGGTCGCGTCATGCTCCGGTTTCTTTTCGACAAAGGCGCAGGGCGTCTCGCCCCATTTCTCGTCGGGACGCGCAACGACGGCCGCGAACATCACCGATCCGTGCTTGAGCAGCACATCCTCGACTTCGATGGAAGAGATGTTCTCGCCACCGGAAATGATGATGTCCTTGGAACGGTCCTTGAGTTGCACATAGCCATCATCGTGCATTACGCCTAGATCGCCGGAATGGAACCAGCCGCCAGCGAACGCCTCCTGCGTCGCAGTGGGGTTCTTGAGATAGCCCTTCATCACGATGTTGCCACGGAACATGACTTCGCCGAGGGTTTCGCCGTCCGCCGGCGTCTGCTCCATCGTCTCGGGGTCCATCACGGTCAGCGCATCGAGCGCGTGATAGCGCACGCCCTGTCGCGCCTTCTTGGTGGCGCGGTGATCGCGATCGAGTCCGTCCCACGATTCCTTCCACTCGTTGACGACGGAGGGACCGTAGGTCTCGGTCAGGCCATAGACGTGGGTGACGTTGAAGCCGGCTTCCGCCATCTGCGCCAGCACCTGCTCGGGCGGTGGCGCGGCCGCGGTGATAAATTGCACCGTATTCTTCAATGCGCGGCGTTCGCTCTCAGGCGCGTTGACCAGCGTCGACATCACGATGGGCGCGCCGCAGAGATGGGTGACGCCGTGATCGGCGATCGCGTCATACATCACCCTCGCGCGCACCCAGCGCAGGCACACATGCGTTCCCGCCACCACCGAGAGCGCCCAAGGGAAGCACCAGCCGTTGCAGTGGAACATCGGCAGGGTCCAGAGATAGACCGGATGACGCGGAATATTCGCGGCGATGACGTTGCCGTAACCCATTAGCGCCGCGCCGCGGTGGTGAAACACCACGCCCTTGGGATTGCCCGTCGTGCCCGACGTGTAGTTGAGCGAGATGGCATCCCATTCGTCGCGCGGCGGGATCCAGGCGAAATCCGGATCGCCACCCGCAAGGAACTGTTCGTACTCGGCGCTGCCCAGCATCTCGCCGCTCTGCGGAAATTCACGGTCGTCATAATCGATGACGAGCGGCTTTACCTTGGCGAGCGCCAGCGTCTGTTTGATTGTGGGCGCGAATTCCCGATCGGTGATGAGCACCTTCGCTTCGCCGTGATCGAGCATGAAGGCGAGTGCTGCTGCATCGAGGCGCGTATTGAGGGCGTTGAGAACGCCGCCCGCCATGGGCACGCCGTAATGGAGCTCCAGCATGCCGGGCGTGTTGGCCATCATGGCCGCCACCGTGTCGCCACGCTTGATCCCGTGGCGTGCGAGCGCGGAAGCGAGCTTGCGCGTGCGCGTATAGAAATCGGCATAATTCGTGCGCATGGCGCCGTGGATCACGGCGACGCGTTCCGGAAACACCTTTGCGGCACGTTCCAAAAAGGTGACGGGGGTCAGCGGCTGATAATTGGCGGCGTTGCGGTCGAGACCAAGCTCGTATGGATTGGTGCTGACGCGCGGCTTGACCGGCTGCGCGGGGCGGACCGAGACCCGGCGGCGGCGCAGGCTCTCGCGCGTCCGTGTGGACGCCTTGCGCGGCCGCGCAGCGGGCTTTGGTGCGGGCCGTGCGGCGACCTTCTTTACCGCCCGCTTTTTGGACGGCGCGGTCTTCTTCGCTTTCTTCGCCTTTTTCGGTGTCTTGCGCTTGGCCATGCTGTTAACCGAGATATGCGCGCCGAACGTAGTGAATGCGGCAAAACGCGGCAAGCGCATGGACGCAAACAAGGGCGGTTGCTAGGAAGGTTCGCGCCGGTCGGGAAAATCCATGCAAGACGCTGTTGCCGTTCGCGGCGGTCCACTCCGCAGGCTTTACGCCTGGATGCTGAGGAATGCCGAGGGCCGTCATGCCTGGGCGGCGCTCGCGGCGTTCGCGTTCGCGGAGGCTTCGTTCTTCCCGATCCCGCCCGATGTGATGCTGGTGCCGATGATGCTGGCAGATCGCCGGCGCGCCTTCGCTCTCGCAGCATGGTGCACGTTGTGGTCGGTCATCGGCGGCATCCTGGGATATGCGATCGGGGCGCTGTTCTGGCAGACGGCGGGTGTCTGGCTGATCGGCGTTCTGCACATCCCGCTGGCGACCGTTGATGCACTTCGCGCGAAATACGCCGCCCACGCCTATCTGATCGCGGTGCAGGGGCTGACGCCCATCCCCTACAAACTCGTCACGATCTCGGCCGGCCTCGCCAATGTGCCGTTCGCCGAATTCATGCTGTTCTCCGCCGTCACGCGCAGTCTGCGATTCATCGTGCTCGAAGGCGTGCTCCTGTACCTGTTCGGCGAACAGGCCCGTACCTTCATCGAAAAGCGGCTGGAGATCGTGTTCGTTGTGTTTCTGCTGATGATCGTGGTCGGATTCCTGATCGCGAGATACATCGCAACCTGATTTCTATTTTCGATTGAACGTGGCTATAATGCCACGAGGGGAAGGGGGATATCATGGAACCAGCAATTGAAACGGCGCCGCCACAACCGGGGCCTCCGACAGAGACTGTCTCGCAACCAGCACCAAACTTCGGACTGGCGATTGCGGGAGGGTTGGGCGCTGCGATTTTGGGCGCTGCGGCCTGGACCGTTGTCACCGTCGTCACGCAAATGGAACTGGGGATCATGGCGGTTGCCATCGGTTTCCTGGTCGGCTGGGCCGTCCGGGAATTGGGCAAAGGCAGCGATCAGAAGTTCGGCGTTCTCGGCGCGGCTTGTGGGCTGTTCGGCTGTGTCCTCGGAAATGCGCTGAGCGCGCTCGCATTCTTCTCGCAGGCGAAAGGGTTGCTGTTTCTGAGTCTCGTTGCAAACGCCAATCCGAGTTTCATCGTGAGTTTGATGACGGCGTTCTTCTCGCCGATGGATCTGCTCTTCTATGCGATCGCCGTGTACGAGGCTTACAAGTTCTCGCTGCGCAAGGCCCGTTCGTGAGATTTCGTTTTTTTCTGGCCGCGTTGATGTGCCTGAGTGCGGGCATTGCCGCAGCCGCGGCACCCCCGCAACCACTTACGCCGGCGGATCGGGAAGCCGCCTACGAACAGTTTCTGAAGCGCGAGGCAACGCTTGGTCCGGCGCATGTGGCGCTGCGGGGCGATGCGACGCTCGATCTGCCGGATGGGTTTGCCTTCCTGCCGGAAAAAGCGGCCCGCGAATTCATGAAGCGGATCGGCAGCGACACGGATGAAGGCTTCCGCGGGATCGTCCTTCCCCGCAAACGGAGCACATGGTTCGTCTTTCTCGAATACAATCCTTCCGGCTACATCAAGGACGACGATGCCAAGGAGTGGGACGCCGATTCGATGTTGGCCGATATCCGGCGCAACACCGAGACCGCGAACGTCGAGCGGAAGGTGCGAGGTTTTCCCGAGCTGGAGATTTTGGGCTGGGTTGAAAAGCCGCACTACGACGCCGCGACTCATCAGATGATCTGGTCGATATCGGCGCGCGACAAGGGCGTGAAGAACGGCGCGGACAACATCATAAATTACCGCACGCTTGTGTTGGGACGCCAAGGTTACACCGCTCTTGTGTTGGTGACCGACTTATCGGCGATCCAGGCCCAGAAGCCCATCGCGCTTCTGCTTCTCTCCAAGCTGCATTTCGAAAGCGGCAAGCGCTACACGGACTTCAATGTGTCGACGGATCGCGTGGCCGAATATGGCCTTGCCGCGCTCATCGGCGGTGTGGTTGTCCACAAGCTCGGCTTTTTCGCGCTGCTCGCAGCGTTCGCGGCAAAAGCAGCAAAGTTCATCGGCGTCGCTGCGGTCGCAGGGTTCGCAGCCTTCCGCAGATTCTTCCGCCGCGGGAAGCCCTCAGAGGTCCCCGCGCCGCCGGCGGAACCACAATGATCAAACTCCTGCTGCTGTTCTTCACGGCGGCCAAGTTCGGAAAGATCCTGCTGACCGTCGGAAGCATGGCACTTTCGATCTGGGCCTACAGCCTGATCTTTGGCTGGCCGTACGCGGTCGGTTTCGTGCTGCTGATTTTCGTTCATGAAATGGGTCATTACGTCGCCGCCCGTCAGAAAGGACTTCAGGTCGGCGCGCCGACGTTCATTCCATTTGTAGGTGCCTGGGTCGCGCTCAAGGATACCCCCATGAACGTCGAGACCGAGGCCTATGTGGCGTTCGCAGGACCGCTGGTCGGAACGTTAGGGGCGATTGCGTGCTACTTTCTCGGGCGCCATTTCGACAGCCGGCTACTGCTCGCCCTCGCATATTCCGGCTTGTTCCTAAATCTCTTTAACCTCATTCCTCTGTCGCCGTTCGATGGTGGAAGGATCACGGCCATTCTGTCCCCACGGGTTTGGCTCTTTGGTGCACCGATCTTGCTGGGACTTTTCCTGTGGCGGCCGAGCCCTCTGCTGGTTGTGATGGCAGTCCTGTCGGCACCGCAGGTCATGAAAGCCTTCCGCTACGATCCGGCCGCGCCTGAGAATGCCGCGTACTATTCTGCAACCGTGGCATCCCGGTTGACCTATGCCGCATTCTACCTTGGCCTCGCGGGGTTTCTTGCGGTTATGAGCTATGACGTGCACGAGATGCTCGGGCCAGGCTGAAATCTGTCAGCTGTTTTATTTTCCGACGGCATTTTTTCGCACGATCGGCCCCCAAATAGCGCAATTCGGCCATGCTTTGACTTGAAGGTCGCGCCGTTTCATACCGGGCTATGCAAGGCGCGTGATGCGGAAAGAAATCTTCCTTCTGGGATCGATTCTGTTCTCGGCCGCGATCTTCATCGCCGGCAACGGACTGATCGGCACGCTCATTCCGGTGCGTGCCGCGCTCGCCGGGTTTTCCAACGGAACATTGGGCCTCATCGGCTCCGCCTATTACCTTGGCTTCGTGGCGGGATGTTTCGCCGGCCCGCGTCTACTCGCCCGTGTGGGCCATAGCCGTACGTTCGGGGTTTGTGCGGGCATCGCGGCGGCAACGACGCTGATGCAGTCGATTTACCTGAGCCCCACGGTATGGATCGTGATGCGCTGCGGCTTCGGCTTTGCCGCGGCAAGTCTCTACATGGTCATCGAAAGCTGGCTGAACGAACGCGCGACCCCTGAGGCGCGCGGCCGCATCTTTGCGACCTATATGACGGTCAACTACGCAAGTCTGATCGTCGGCCAGATGCTGTTCTCCTCGAACAAGCCCACCAGCTTCACGTTGTTCGATCTGACGGCGGCGTTGTATGCGCTCTGCCTTATTCCGGTGGGGTTGACCCTGTTGCCGCAACCGCAGGCAAAAGTCGTACCCAAGCTTCGACCGCTGCGGCTGTTTCGTACGTCACCGGTCGGGGTCGTCGGGTGTATCGCTGTCGGGCTCGCGAACAGTGCGCTATGGGCTTGGGCGCCGATTTTCGCACAGGATCACGGTTTGTCGCGCGCCTGGCTTTCCATTTTCATGAGCGTGCTCACGCTTGGCGGCGCGGCAATCCAGCTTCCGCTCGGCCGCCTGTCCGATCACATGGACCGGCGCTTCGTCATCCTGGGCATCTGTCTCGCATCGGCGGTGGTGGGCACGGCGCTGTATTTCTTTGCTGGAAGCGGACGCACGAATCTTCTGATCATGATCGGCCTGTTCGGGATCACGGCATTGCCGTTCTATGGCCTCTCCGTCGCGCATGCCAATGATCGCGTCCCGCGCGAATCCTTCGTCGAGGCATCGGCGACATTGCTCATGCTGAACGCGCTCGCAGCCTGCTTCGGCCCGTCGATCGCTGCACAGTTGATCGATATCTGGGGCAGCGGCGCGTTGTTCCTCTACACGGCGACGATCCATGTCGCGATGGCTGTATTTGTCATCTATCGCCTTTCCGTCGGCAAAGCGTTGATCGGCGAGACGCGCGAGCGCTTCGAGCCGATGCCAGCGCAAGGCTCGCCCGCGGCGCTCGAGCTCGATCCGCGTGGCGAGGCCAAGGAGAAGGCCGCAGCCTAGTGCTCCGAAACGGGCGGTGCGTCGGACAAGACGACGGTCTTGGCGAACGGTACCAAGACGAGTGCCACGACGAACATCACGGCCATGACCAGGAACGCGTCGCGAAACGCCTGTGTCAGCGCTTCGCGTCCCACGAATTGCGCAAGCTCGCCTTCCAGGACCAGCTTGGCATGGGCCGCGTCGGCAGTGATCGAAGAAATCCGCTGAACGGCGTGCGCAAGCAGGCTTGTATTGGCATGGTTCATAGCTTCGCCGAAATGCTCGGCGTTGATGCGCACACTGTCCTGTATCCAGGTCGTCGTGGCGGCAATGCCGAACGCGCCGCCCAGATTGCGCATCAGATTGAAGAGGCCCGAGGCGTATCGCAGTTCCGCCGGCGGCACGCTGTTCAACGCCATGCCGACCGCCGGCACGATGCAAAGCAGGATCGCGAAGCCGCGGATCGCCTGCGGCACGAAGAGCTCCCAGAAGCCCCAGTTCGACGTCACGTCCGACATCAGAAGACAGGAAAGCGCGAACAGCGAAAAACCGAACGCGATCACGAAGCGCTGGTCGATGACGGTGGTGAGCCGCGCCGCCAGCGGGGCGCCGAGGCTCATGAAAATGCCGTTGACGAAGACTGTGGTGCCGATGTCGAGGCTCGAATAACCACGCACGCGGCCCAGGAAGATCGGCGTCAGATAGATCGCGGAATAAAGCCCGAAGCCGATCACCATGTTGAGCACGCATGCCATCGCGAACACGGGCCGGCGGAAGGGTGACAGCTTCACGATCGGCATGGCGGAGAAGAACGAGCGTTCGAAGAACACGATCATCGCGACGAAGGAAACCCAGGCCGCCGTCTGTATGGTGGGATCCTCGAACCACTGATTGCGCGGGCCTTCCTCCAGCACGTATTGGAGCGCGCCTAAGAATAGCGCGAGCGACACGACGTGGAGCCAGTCGATGCGCTTGAGCATCTTCAGGTTGGGCTCGTCGACTTTGCCAAGGATCGGCAGCGCGATCGCGATGAACAGGCCCGGAAGTACATTGATGAAGAACAGCCAGCGCCAGGTGGATACTTCGGTGATCCAGCCGCCGACGCTGGGGCCGAGCGTGGGCGCGAGCGTCGAGACCATGCCGAGGATCGCGGGAATCATCGCGCGGCTTTTGCCGTCGAACATTGCGAAGCCTGTCGCGAACACGGTCGGCACCATCGCGCCACCGACGAAGCCCTGGATCGCGCGGAATACGGTCATGGACTGGATGTTCCACGCCATGCCGCACATCAGGCTCGAGATCGTGAACAGCACCGCCGATGCGGTGAACAGCCAGCGCGTCGAAAGCGCGATGGAGAGATAGGCGGCGAGAGGGATCATCACGATCTCCGCCATCAGGTACGCGGTCTGCACCCAGGCGATCTCGTCCGGACCGGCGGAGAGGCCGGCCTGTATGGAGTTCAACGAGGCCGCGACGATCTGGATATCGATCAGCGCCATGAACTGACCAAACGCCATGATCCCGAAAATAAGCAATTTGCGTCCGTGGCTTAGCCCGGATCCGGCGAGTTGGGGGGCGGCGCTGGCCGTGGCTTCGGCGGAACTCATCGAGGGGCTCTTGACGGTTTATATGACGACCATCATATAATCGAGCGAAGGAGTTCGGCAAGCATGCGCTACAGCGAAACCCACAAGGACGAGACCCACGAGCGGCTACTCAAGATCGCCGGCCGCGCGCTTCGCGAGAAAGGGCCGGACGGCGTCGTGGTCGCGGATGTCATGAAGCAAGCTGGTCTCACCCATGGTGGCTTCTATGCCCACTTCAAATCCAAGGATGCGCTGCTCATCGAAGCGCTACAGGGCGTGTTCGCGCATTCGAAGCAGAAATTCCTCGCCGCGACCGAAGGCATGCCGCCGCGGCACGCGCTTGCGGCCTACATCGATTTCTATGTTTCCGTACGCCACCGCGACAATCCGACGAATGGATGCCCGGTGACCGCGCTTAATTCCGATCTGCCGCGGCAGTCGAAGGCGTTCCGCAAGGCTTTCGACGATGGCGCAAAGCTGCTTGTGGCCGGCCTCGAGGCGCGCATCCGCGATGCCGGCCTCGAGGACGATGTGCATGCTCTTGCGGCTTCCATTCTCTCCGCGATGGCCGGTGCCGTCGCAATCTCGCGCGCCATCTCCGACCGGTCCCTCTCCGACCAGATGCTGGAGACGGCGCGCGAGAGCATCAAACAACGGCTTGGCGTGGATGACGTTTCGCTTTCCAGGAGTGTGCAATGAATACGCTCGCCGAATTGCCCCAGCTGTCGGGGCTCGAGCAGCTCCGCACCGTCTTCGACGGCGAATGGAAAGGTGAAGGCATCGGCAAGACGCTGGGTTTTCGCCCCGCGACGGTTGAGGAAGGCTTCGTCGTGTTCGAGGGCAGCCCCGATCATCGCGTCTACAATCCCATCGGCACGGTGCATGGCGGCTATGCCGCGACCCTGCTCGACAGCGCGATGGGCTGTGCCGTGCATTCGCGCCTCAAGGCCGGGCAGGGCTATACGACGCTCGAACTCAAGATCGCCTATCACAAAGCGATGACCGACAAGAGTGGGCCTGTGCGCGCGGAAGGCCGCGTGATTTCGCTCGGCCGCCGCGCTGCCTTCGCCGAAGGCAAGCTGTTCGACAAGGACGGCAAGCTCTGCGCCACCGCAACCACAACCTGCCTGGTGTACAGCCTATGACTACGACCTATGTCGCGGATGCTCCGCGCACCGCATCGCCCATCATCGGGCGCCTTCGGACGCTTCCCAAACGCGCCCTCATCATCGGCGGCGCCGCTTTTGCGGCAATCCTTCTGGGCGCAGGATGGATCGCGATGCCGGCATCCTCGGTGTCGACCGACGACGCCTATGTGAAAGCCGATTCCACCATCATCGCACCGAAGGTGCAGGGGCTGATCGCCGAAATCCTGGTGCGCGACAACCAGCGCGTCCGCAAAGGCCAGCCGCTGATCCGGATCGACGACGAGGACTATCTCCAAGCCGTCGATGCAGCGCAGGCGGCGGTACAATCCGCGCAGGCCGCACTCGACCAGCTGCCGTCGCAGGAAGCGCTCGCTGCGGCGAATGCGCGTGCTGCCGGTGTGGCGATCCGCTCCGCCGATGCGGAGAAAGCGCGCGCGGCTGCGGACGATGCGCGCTTCGGCCGGCTCGCAACAGCGGGCGATATCTCCAGGAGCCAGGCCGACCAGGCGCGCGCGACCGCGATCCGCGCCACGGCCGAGGCCGAGCAGAGCCGCGCGAGCTACCTGGCCAGCCAGCAACAGGTCGTTGTCGTCGCCAAGAGCCGCGGCCAGTTGCTCGCAGCGCTCGCGAAATCGAAAGCAGATCTGCGGCTGGCGCAGCAGAATCTCGAACATACTGTCGTGCGCGCCCCTGTCGATGGTGTGGTGGGCGATCGTCAGGCCCAGATCGGCGAATACATTCAGCCGGGCACGCAATTGATGACGGTGGTCCCGCTCGACACGATCTATGTCGTCGCCAATTTCAAGGAAACGCAGACTGCGCGCATGCTGGCCGGACAGCACGTACGCGTCACCTTCGATGCGCTGCCGAACCGGTCGTTCGATGGCGAGGTCGAAAGCTTCGCGCCCGGCTCGGGTTCGGAGTTCTCGCTTCTGCCTTTCGAGCCCGCAACGGGCAATTTCACCCGCATCGTCCAGCGCATGCCGGTGCGTGTTCATCTCCTGCCCGGCCAGAATGGCGCCGAGCGCCTGCGGCCCGGGCTGTCGGCAGACGTGACGGTGGAACTCAGGTAGCTGCACTGGCTTTTGCGCCGCTTACGCGCTTAGTTTCCCGTCCGAAAAGTCGACGGAGTACGAATGCGCAGGATGTTGAGTATCGCGTCGTTTGCCGTGGTCGCGGCAGCCCCGGCCTGGGCTCAGCCCGGTCCGCCACCCGGTGCCACGGATGTGAGGGCATACCGCGAGTGCCAGAACGCCGAGGTCGTGAAACTCGATGACAGCAAGCGTACCGAGGAACTTGTTGCAAAGGACCTCGCGGCGCATTGCGAAAAACAGTACCAGGCCATGGCGGCGGCCGTGCTCAAGATGTTCGGCAAACCGGCATGGATGAGCAATTACGATTCATCGCTTGCAACCGTGCGGGCCCATCGCGACCCCGATTCGCTGCTTAACCGGCAGCAGGCGCCGCCCAAGCACTGAAACGCGCGACGCCGGAAAGCGAACGAATTGCCGTTTCAGAAGCGGCCCCCGACGAGCTTCTGAAAGGAGTGGCGAGATGCATGAGTTGCACGCGGCGTACCTGTTCTTTCAGGGCGTACCGATCGTCGTCGGAATCTTTCTGGTATGCTGGGTGTGCTATTACCTGCGCGCCGCAGTGATCGAACTGCGTGCGGTCCGGCGCACTCTTGAGACCCTTAAGTCCTACTGGGAAGTGCCCGAAGACGTGGCCCAATCGGTATCCGAACCGACGGACGAGTAGTCCTCGGGCTGCGAGGCTCTCCTCCGGCGAACGCGTCTTGTGACCGCGGCCGCAGCCATCACAAAAAGCGCTGCCATCAGACCAAGGGCGGGTACGGCGACGAGGCCCGGAACCAAACCAGCAAGGAAAAAATGCACGAGCCCCAACTCCATGTTCACCGCAAGGCGCTGTGGGGATTAGAAAATCTTCGCCGGATTTGAACGTGCGGACATGGTCTTAAAAGCGCCATGCGTCGCCTGAACGATCCTTAAGCTGCTGCTCCATTGACAGAGCAGGGGCCGCGGTGCCAATTTTTTGGCATGCTTCGACGTAAGACCAAAAAGACGTCCAGTGAAACTCCCGCCGGGGATGGCTTCAGCCGGCGCGAGCGCGAGATCATGGATGCGCTCTACAGGCTCGGAAGCGCTTCGGCCGCGCAGATCCTCGAACAGATTCCCAATCCGCCGACCTACACCGCGATCCGCTCGCATCTGACCATTCTCGAAAAGAAGGGCCATGTGCGGCACGAAAGCGACGGCACCCGCTACATCTACGAGCCCGCGGTCGCGCGCGAACAGATGGGCCGGCGCGCGACACAGACTTTGCTTGAAACCTTTTACGGCAATTCGGTCGAGCGCGTCGTGGCGGCACTGCTCGATTCGGAAGACATTTCGAAAGACGAACTCGGCCGGCTGGCCAGGCTGATCGAAAAGGCACGGGAGGAAGGGCGATGAGTTCCCTGTTCGCGCTGCGCACCTTGTTGCTGGCGGGCGAGTGTCTGGCGGCGTCGGTGGTGTTGCCCGCGCTTGCCTGGGTGGCTGTGCGGTTCCTGCGCGATGCCAGTCTGCGCCACATGGTATGGCTCACGGCGTTCGGCACATTGCTGATCTTTCCCCTCGCATCGCTGATCGTTCCGCCCCAGATCGTCATCGACCGCGCCGCCAAGGCCGCGGATGTTACGCCCTCGGTCCCAATGATGATCGCGCCGTCCGCGCAGGCCGCCCCGGCGGAAGCACCTGCAGCCCCGAAATTGCCGGAGATCGCGCTCGGCGAAGCGGCAATTGCTCTTTTTGTCATCTGGTTGGCCGGCGTGTGCTGGGCCGGATCGCGGCTGGTGATCGGCGCATTTGGACTACATCTGTTGCGCCGGCAAAGCCGTCCGCACGCGCTTCCGCCCGCCGATTTGCCGGACATCGTTATGCATCGCCGCGAATGCGAGCTGCGTCTTTCCAACGCGCAGGACGGCCCGATGACCTGGGGTGTGCTCAGGCCCGTCATTCTGCTCCCCAAGACTTCGCTCGCCTGGACGCGCGAGCGGATGCAGGCGGTTCTGCTTCACGAACTCGCCCATGTGCGCCGCCGTGACAGCCTAACCCAGTCGCTTTCGCTGCTGATCTGCGCGCTCTATTGGCCCAACCCGCTGATCTGGCTCGGCACGCGCGCGCTCCGCCGCGAAGCAGAGATCGCGGCCGACGACGCCGTGCTGAGTTCCGGAATGCGGCCCTCGGCCTACGCCGGCGAACTGCTGCAACTGGCTTCGGAATTCCGCGGACATGGGCTTGCGGTGTCCGGCGTTTCGATGGCCGGGCGTTCGTCGCTCGAAGCACGCGTCAAATCGGTGCTGGCCAACAATCCTCTACGAAAAGGAGCGACGCTTATGGATGCCGTCAAACTCGCTTTGCTGGGTGCGGTCGCGACTGCCGCACTCGCCTTGGTACGCCCCGACATCGTCGACGCCCAGAGTGCGGCGACAGTCCAGCCGGCGGAGCCTGCGCAGCCAGCGGTACCGTCGACGCCGTTGCCCGTAGTGCAACCCGCCGAACCCACGACCCCGGTTGAAACACCTGCCGTTGCCGATGCTCCTGCGACTGTGATGCCCGCGACACCGGTCACGCCCACGACGCCACCGAACCATACCGTCCATGTCCGGGTTATCCACCACAAGCACGGCGTAGAGGTTCGGACCGACGAGGACGATTTCCATATCGATCAGGCACACGTGGATGCCGCCATCGAACAGGCACACCGCGCGCAGGAAGAACTGCGCCGGGCCGAGCCGGAAATCGAGAAAGCACTCGCGTCCGCGAAGATCGACGAAGCGGTTGCCGAGGCCATGCGGATGACCGAGCCGCGCATCCGCGCCGAGATCGCGCGCGCCATGGCCAAAGCACGTCCGGCCATCCGCCAGGCCATCGCGGACGCCCATATCAGCGAGAACGTGGCCAGGGCGCTGAAAGAGGCGCAGCCGAAGATCGACGCCGCCATCGCCAAGGCGCGCGCGGCGCGGTGGCGTGCGCATGTGGAGATCGAAAAGAACGCCGCCGAGATGTCCGGCCCGAACGAAAACGTCCAGGAAGATCAAGAGGACAACCAGCGCGACGAACCGTGAGTCCGGTTCATCCGTTGGCCTGCCGGCTGTCGGAGGGCGCCTCAGTGCGCTCCGACATGCCGTAATCGCGTATCACGTGAGCCACACGCAACCGGTAGTCGCTGAGAACATGGCCGCGGCCGGCGCCTTGCGCTGCGCGGTGGGCTTCGAGATTGCGCCACCGTGACACTGCTTCCTCGTCGCGCCAGAAGGACAGCGACAGGAGCTTGTTCGCGTCGGTCAGACTCTGGAAGCGTTCGATCGAAAGAAAGCCGTCGATCCCGTCCAGCAGCGGGCGCAGCTCCGCCGCGATATCGAGGTAGCGGCCTTTCTGGCCGGGCGCCGGTTGTACCTCGAAGATGACGGCGATCACGGTTTGACCGGCTGCAGAAAATTCCGCTCCTCGCGCAGGATGAATTTTTCGCGCTGTGCGAACGCGAAATTGGCGACGCTGCTGGTGTCGTTCCTGAGGCAGGCGCGGTAATTCTCGTAAGCTGCAAGGCTTTCGAAGCCGATGAGAGCATGCGCCTCGTAATTCGTGCCTTCATAGGGCAGGAAATAGCCGATCAAGTCTCCGCCGCAGGCCGGAATGAGTTTAAGCCAGGCGCGGGCATATTCCTCGAATTTGGCGCGCTGGAACGGATCGATTTCATAGCGGATATGGCAAACGACATTCATGCTTCTGTCTCCATCGAAGTGTCGGAGGAGAATAAGTGTTGTTCCCGCGCCGATGCTTCGTCTAGGGTCGAAGTATGAAAACAGGACCTTCGATCGCACCGATTGCCGCGCTGGCGGGCGACCCCGCGCGCGCGAACATGCTGGCCGCCTTGATGAGCGGCAAGGCGCTGACCGCGAGCGAACTCGCCAACGAGGCGGGCATCACGGCGCAAACGGCAAGTTCCCATCTCGCCAAGCTTGAGGCCGGCGGCCTGATCGGCGCCGTGAAGCAGGGACGCCACCGATATTTCCGGTTGGCCGATCCCGATGTCGCCGAGATGCTGGAGAAGATGATGGGCGTGGCGGCGCGCGCCGGCCATCTCCGCACGCGTCCGGGTCCCTCCGATCCCGCCATCCGCAAGGCGCGCGTCTGCTACGACCACCTCGCGGGCGAGATGGGCGTCATGATGTTCGATGGCCTCGTGCAACGCCGGTTGATCACGAATGGCGACGAACCGAAGCTGACAAAGCGAGGCGCGGAGTTTGCTGGCGGATTCGGTATCGATCTCGACGCGCTCGCGCGGGAGCGTCGGCCGCTATGCCGAAACTGCCTCGACTGGAGCATGCGCCGCCATCATCTCGCCGGCGGGCTGGGCGCTGCGCTGCTGCAGCGCTTCTACGATCTCAATTGGGCGAGGCGCGATCGCGCGAGCCGCGCTGTTCACTTCACCGCAGCGGGAGAGCGTAATCTGGCGCGGCTTTTCGCTCTTCCAAAAGTCTAAGAGTTCACGTCTTTCGCGAGCGATAGGTCAACGCCAGCGAAACGCAATGGCGAAGCGCATCCTCGGGCAACCGGCCGCGCACATCCAGAAGGATCGCGCGATTGCCCTCACAGGAAAGCTCCGGATAGAGCTCGCGAAAGGTCGCGATCAGATCGGTGTGGCAGATGAAAAACATGGCGACACGCGCGGAATCGCTTTTCATCCGATCGATGCGGATCGTGCTGCCGCCCTTAGAGATATAGGCGGGCTGGCTCCATCTCAGCGTCTCTTCCAATTCCACATCCATTTTTGCCGCGACGCTCAGAATTACACGCCGAAGACTGAGCAATTTTGCTTTGATTCCCGCGGGATAAGCCGCAAACACTGCGGCGACGGCAGCAGGCATTGCGGGCAGGGCGTCACGCATTCTCATAAAGGTTACATTCGTGTAATATTGAGTTTGGAATTGCTCGGAGGATTGTCATGTCCAATGCACGATTTTTCCGCTCGCTGCCGCTCAGTCTTGCGGTGATCGCGCTCTCTGCGGCATCGCCTGCCAAGGCAGCGACGTTCAAGACATTCGACCCACCGGGATCGGTCGGCACTTATCCCTACAGCATCAATGCCTCGGGCATGATCAGCGGCACCTATGAAACCAGCGACGGCAAGGCTCACGGCTTTATCCGGGCTACGGATGGGACCATCACGACCTTCGATCCGGAGGGCTCGATCATCACCCAGCCTTTCGCCATCGACGACAACGGACGCGTCACCGGTGAATTGACACCGCACAACCGCTCCCGCTCCCACGCCTTCATCCGCGAACTCGACGGTTCGTTCACCGTTTTCGATGCCACCCAGGGGGCGGTCTACACCAGGTCCGTGGGCTTCGATGCGGATGGCAACGTTGCCGGCTCCTTCACCGATCACCACAGGAAGTCCCGCGGTTTCATCCGGTCGACGAGCGGAACCATCACGGTGTTCGACTATCCCCATTCGCTCGTCACCGCGGCCTACTCCGTCAACGGCTCCGGCGTGGTCACCGGGCTTGGGCTGCTCAAGAACTTCAACAAGCCTGACCGCGGCTTCATCCGTGCATCGGACGGTAGCCTCACATCGTTCAAGGTGCCGGATGCGCTTTCGACCGAGGGCTTGGCCATCAATGCGAGCGGGACGATTGCAGGCGACTACTACGGCAAAGACAGTGTCACGCACGGCCTGGTGCGCGACCCCGACGGAACGCTCACATCGTTCGATCCGCAGGGCTCGCAGGAAACCTATCCGAGCGCCATCAACGCGTCCGGCACGATCGTCGGCACCTATCAGGTTGGCGACAATGTCATCCACGGATTCCTCAGAAAATCCGATGGATCGCTCGAGCAACTCGACGATCCCGACGGCATAGCCACCACACCCGCAGGTCTCAACGACAAAGGTGTCGTCACCGGCTATTTCAAGGACGCGAACAAGCTCTACCATGGCTTCATCCGCACCAACTGAGTTCACGCGGCCATCCGCGCGAACTCGGGGTAGTAGCGGCCCATCATCCGGTCGCGATAGGCGATGAGATTGGTGTGCCGCTCGGCATGCTTGCGCAAGTCCGAATCGAAGAACGGCGTCAGCGTGGCGGCAGCGAAGGCAAACGCGGTCGCATCCGTGCCGCACGGCTCGTCTCCGAACAGATAGGGCTTGTCGCCGAGCAGTGCAGACAGCGCCGAAAGCGAACGTCCGCCCAGCTCCATGATCTCGTCTTCGCGGTGACGGCCCAGGCCGTGGCCATCGAGTTTTGCGCTTGTACGCTCACGCGCCGCTTCCGCGACGCCTTCGGGCGCACCGTCAAAGAAATGCGATGGGCCCTTCTCCCAGTTCTCGTCGTCGAGCCAGCGCACCTGCAGAAGTGCGAAATAGAGATGGTCTTCGAGCATGCGCTCGATCGCCCACGCCTGCGCACGTTGCTCCAGGCTCAAACCTTTGTCGAAATCGAAGCGGTGTTCGCGCTCGATATGGGCACGGATGAAGGTCGAATCGCCGAGGCGGTGCGCGCCCACCCGGATAAAGGGGATCTTGCCCTTCGGGGCCGTGTTCGGCGCCGCGCGCTCGAAACGGTAGGGTACACCCGCCATTTTGAGGTGCACTTCGCTCTTCATCACGAACGGGCTGGGATCGGGCAGGCCAAAAGCCGAGCCGAAACCGTAGAAAATCAGCATGTCTGGTTCTCCTCCAATTGGGCTCTGGTCATAGCGCCATGCTGCTGACAACATGCTGTCAGTAGCATGGCGGCAGGGTGTCAGGGTTCATGGGAGTGCAACAATGACGGCCACCGTCTTCGACCGCTTTCCGAGACCGCCCTGTGCAGATCTTCTGGGAAGGCGGCTGCTCGAATTGAAAAGGCTTGCAGCGGCGTGAGGCGGGCCGATCGACTTTTCCGCATCATCCAAGTCCTTCGCCGGCGCCGCCGTCCGGTGACGGCACAGGAAATCGCGCAGGAGCTCGAGGCATCGGCGCGCACGATCTATCGCGACATCGCGCAATTGATGGCGGATCGTGTGCCGATCCGCGGCGAGGCGGGCATCGGCTATGTGCTTGAAGGCGGTTTCGACATGCCGCCGCTGATGCTGACAGCCGACGAGGTCGAAGCCGCGATGCTGGGCGCACAATGGGTGATGGGCCGGGCCGACCCAGTGCTGGCGCGTGCCGCGTCCGATCTCGTGGCGAAGATCGGCGTCGTGATCCCCGAACATCTGCGTCCGCTTCTCATGGAGCCTGCGCTGACCGCGACCAGCCACAACGTCGTCGTCGCCGATGCCATCGACATGGCACGGGTGCGCACGTCGATCCGCGCACAAGGCAAGATCGCGCTCTACTATCGCGACGAGCAGCACCGCGAGACCCGCCGGGTGATCTGGCCGTTCGCGGTGGGATATCTCGATGCCGTCCGGCTGATCATGGCCTGGTGCGAGATGCGTAAAGGCTTCCGTCACTTCCGCACCGACCGCGTGATTGCAGCCGAGTTTCTCGAGGGGCGTTATTCCATTCCGCGGGCGAAGCTCAGGGCACAGTGGAAGAAGGAACTTGAGGAAGAATGCGCACGTGCAACGGATACAGCCCGGCGCTGGCGCATGCCAATCACCGCGGCCGGGCTGGTGGAATAGGACCAAGGTCCAATTGTTTCAAAATGTTGCTGTGGCCACCGTTGCAAGCCGGTCACGCCCGGCCAACTTCCGCTCGGGGGAAGTGACGCGGTTGGCACTTTTTCCCCGATTCGGGCGTTGTGGAACCGAAGGGGGAAGAAAGTGAGTAGACCATGACCCGTGCCGCAACAGCTGGGCGGCAAGCTGTGACTGAGCCCTCCGAGCTCGAAATGCCGCTCTATGACGAAGCGATTTGTATCGCCGCACACGCCGATTATCGGCGGGAAGACTTTATTTTCCCACGGACTCAATCGCTTAAGATGCGCAGCCTCAAATGGGAAAACCGGCTTCCGCCGATGAAGCCATGGGGCTCAAACCTCGTCGCCGATCTCGCCTTCTCGATTTTCGCGTAGCGCGAGTCGGGCGATTTGGATCAATCTTTATGACTGTTTGATCGTGGGCCTTCCGGATTTGGAAGGCCCAACGATCAAATTCTTACTGAGCCTTCTTTAGCAGATCAACCGCGTCCGAAGCGTCTTTCTGCGCAGACTTCAGATCGCTGGACGCCAGGCCCTCGCGTGCTTTGGCAGCGGCCGATTCCAGTGTCGCTTTCTTCGCAGCATCCGCCGTGTCCGGAATCGCACCATTGCCGGCATTGGCACACGGGTTCAGCTCCTTGGCATCGAAACCTGAACCCGCGGGACCAACAAGGCAATTCAGCGTGTGGTGCAGATGCGCATGAACGCCGGCCATGTCGGACGAGCCGGCTGCGTAGCCTGCATGCGCTTGGGCATTGACGATTTCCGAATGCCCGTCGGCGAGTGCGAGTGTCGGAAGCGACAGAGCGGCGGCCGCAACGGCGCCGATGAACATGTTGCGCGATTTTGTCATGGCATCCTCCTGAATGTTCTCTGCTGAAAAGCTCTCTGATCCTACCACCAGAGCGCGTAAGCACAAAAAAGCGGCCCGCGCCTTCGGGCACAGGCCGCTTTGGGGGATATCGGAGGGTTCAGCGCAGGACGGAAGCCAACTCCGCCTGGAGCGGGCGGCTGGCCGGATTGCGCACGCCGGAAGCCAGGATCGTCGAAACCGGGACGCTCTTGCCGTAATAGTTGGCGTTCCATTCGGTGCGCGGCTTGATGATGGAGCCATTCAGTGTCAGCCCGCCATAGGCACCGGTTGCCGACGTCCAAATCACGATGTCGCCGCCTTTGCTCGAGGTCGCGCCTTCCGCGCCGGAGGAAAGTGTGACGGCCGTGATGCCGGCGCCTGCACCGATCTTGAACTCGTTCTGCTCGATACCGCGCAGGGCGCGGTCGCTCATGATGAGAAGAACGATTTCAGCCTTCTCCAGTCCGATCTGAAGGCCGAAAGATGCCGATCCCATCGTGTAGAAGGCCGGAGAGCTCCAGCTGTGGGCGCCCGTGCGCCGCAGAAGCACGCCATCGCCGCCTTCCGCACCGAAGATGAAACCGCCTTTGACCAGAGCCGGTACGATCAGCACGGCACGCGCTCTGTGCAGCATGGCCTGCGCCTGGCCGAAAGCCGGGTCGCTCTGCATGTGCTCGGCTACGCGCGTGGCGTGCACCACGAGTTCATTGGGGTCGGCGGATGCGGTGGATACACTGACTGCGGCCGCGAGGCATGCAGCGGCGGCAAATTTGAGAATTCTCATGACAATCTCCCTACAGCAATTGGTGCGCCCCGTTGCCGGTAAAACGTGTGACGCGGCGAAGAGTTGCGCCTTTGTCCGTTACCATCTGAACAAGAAGCATAGCATAGAACGGGGTCCGTGCCGCCGCTCAAATCGCCATGGCCGGTAATTGGAGAGGCCGTTTTCTTGCTCCGGCGTGTCCAAATCGCGCGTGAGTTGTCGACTTGTCCTTCGCGGCTGGTTACGCTGACGGCTCGATCCGAACTTCGGAGGTAGCATGAAACGGTTTCTCTCGTTCGTTACCGCGTTCAGTTTTCTCCTTTCAGGTCTTGCGATTGCCGCGCCTGGCGATCAGCCGATGACCAAACCGGCTTTCGGTCAGCGGCCGGTTGGCAAGCCTCCGGGCAATCCGGGCGGCAAACCACCGGTGCATCGTCCGCCGCACCATCGTCCGCCTCACAAACCGACGCCGACGCCGCCCGGCAACAAGCCGCCGGTACACAGACCGCCGGTTCATAGGCCGCCGGTGCACAGGCCGCCGGTGCACAGGCCGCCGCCGAACCATCACCGCCCGCCGCCCGGCTGGCACAAGCCACGACCCAGCCAGTGGTACTGGCGCGGCCGCTGGGTAAACCGGATCCGTGGCCCGGTGTTCGCCTATCCGCGGGGCTACGGCTATCGCTACTGGTACACGGGCGACGTCCTGCCGGCACTTTTCCTCGCGACGCAGTATTTCTATGACGATGTCGTGCCACTAGGGCTGGAAGTGCCTCCGCCGGGTTACCGCTGGGTGCGCTATGGCCCCGACCTGCTGCTCGTCAATCTGCGCACGGGCGCCGTCGAGCAGGTGGCCTACGGCGTCTTCTACTAGACGCTTTCCAAGGAATTGCGTGGGGCTCGCCGAAAGGCGGGCCCTGTGCTTTTGCGCTGTCCTTGAAGCCGGTGCGCCGGCTTCCCACATCTCGTTTGTACCCCTGAAAGGGATAGAGATGGCCGAAACGATGTCACCGGGCCCAGCGCCCGCTGCCATGCCGCAGAGCGATACGCGCGTTCTCGCGATTATCGTCTATGGCCTCTACCTTGTCGGCTGGCCCTGTCTGCATCTACCGACCGTGGCCGGGCTTATCCTCGCTTACATCAAACGCGGGGAAGTGCGCGGCACGATCTGGGAATCGCATTTCGCGAACCAGATCGAAACATTCTGGGTTTCACTGGTCCTGTTTATCGTCGCCATCCCGCTGTGCTTTGTGGTGATCGGCGTTCCGATCCTGATCGGTACGGTGATCTGGTTCCTCTATCGCACGATCAAGGGACTCGTGCGGGCGATCGAGAACCAACCCTACTACTAATTCCGGGTGTCTTCGAAACGCTGGAATTGCACGGTCGTGTGCGGGCGTCTGATCGTTCGGGATCGTGTCACAAACCATCCGACGACGCCCACGATCAGTGCGATGGCAAACGAGTAGGGCACAAATCCATAGATGAGATCGGGCACCGTGGCCGCGGTGTGGAACGCCTTGCCCATGGCCGTGCCCCAAAACATGCAGACTCCGATCCCGTCCGGATTGATCTCGCAGCCGCGATAGCGGCTGACATAGACGGCCAGCATCGGCAGCAGAGCGGGAAGGATCGGCATAAAGAGCAGAGCCATTCCGGCCGCAAGCGGACGGCGCGTCGCGAAGCAAGCCGCCGCCATGATGATCGCAAGCGCGATCATCAGCACCACATTGGTGCCGATCCACCAAGCCAATGTGAGCGAGGACTGCAGCCCCCAGCCAAACGTCGTGCCGTGACAGAGCCGTGGTCCGTTTGCGCAACCGGCGACGAAGCCAGCGCCACGGACCGCCCAGACAAGCAGCGATGGTCCGAGCAGTACCGTTAGACAAACACCAATAACGATCGCTGCAATGCGCGGCCGAGACTGTTCGATTTCATACCCCATACCGCGACACTAGCCATACCGTGCGGCAGCTTTCCTGCGAATTGGATGGCTATGCTTAATGCCGGAACTCAGGCTTTGGCCGATGGACGCGCCTTCATTCTTTCGAACCACGCCGTGACGTTTTTGTTGTCCGGCGCCAAAGGCTGGCCAACGGTCGCTCCGAAATCGAGGAAGCAATAGAGCAGAATGTCCGCGATCGTGAGGCGCTTGCCGCAGAGGAATTCTTTGCCTGCCAGCTGACCGTCGATCCATTTGATCCGGTCCTGTGCGATCTTTTTGAGACCCGCCGATGCTTCCGGGACGGTGACGATGCGATTCTTGAAGAACGGCTCGCCCTCGCCGAAGCGGAAGCCGTTGGTCAGCGGTTCACAGATGTTGAGGTCCGCGCGGCGCGTCCACATCCGCGCTTCGGCTTTCTCTTTCGGATTGCTGCCGATCAGAGGCGGATTGGGGTTGGTGTCTTCGAGATATTCGCAGATGGCGAGAATCTCGCTGATGAATGTGCCGTCGTCGAGTTCGAGCGTCGGCATCTGGCCGTGCGGGTTGCGCGCCAGGTGTTCCGGCTTGCGATTGTCGCCCGCCCTCAAATCGACATCTTGGGAGGGGATCGTAAGCCCCTTCTCCGCCATGAACATGCGTACGACGTGCGGATTGGGGCCGATCGAATTGTAAAATTTCATGTGTCTTTCCTCCCACCACTGGACTATGCGTTAACCGATGTTAAGCAGCGCACATTGTACGGTCAAACCGCTGCTGCCAGAGCTGCGGCATAGCGACAAGGCGGCCGCTGCGGAAGTTTGTTGATGCGCAGGATCTTTTTCATTGGAGTGGGTTGGACACTTGTTGTCGTCGGTGGCGTGATCACGCCCATGCCCGTGCCCATCCCGCTGGTCGGTCTGGGTCCGGTCCTGCTCGGTTGTGCGATCCTGACCGCGCATTCGAAATCGTTTCGCCGTGGGCTGCAGCGTGTGCGTCATCGCTTCGATTTCGTGTCGACGACGTTCGACCGCTTCCACGCCCGTGGCCCACATGCCATCCGCCACATGGTCCACCGTACGCGGCCGTCGGTCCTGCTGCGTCACGCGCGTATGCGCGCCCGGCACAAGGGCGCCTGATCGTTCCATTTTATGGGCACTGCGAGCGGCGTAGGTTTGTGCTTGAATAGCGCAGAAATAATCTGGTTTGCACCGTGGCCATTCCGTTCGACCGATCCTTCTCCGCGCCCTATGAAATGCCTCAGACGGTCAGCCCGCTGATCGGCCGCGTGCTCGCGGAGAATCCGGGACCGTTCACGTTCAAGGGTACCGGCGTCTACATCGTGGGCGGCAGCGATGTCGCGGTGATCGATCCCGGGCCCGACACGCCATCGCATGTCGAAGCGCTGAAGCGCGCACTCGATGGAAAGCGCGTCACGCACATTCTTGTGACGCACACCCACAGCGACCACTCGCCGGCGGCCAAGCCGCTCAAGGAATGGTCGGGCGCTCCGACCTATGCCTTCGGCCCGCATGGCTCGGGCAAGGCCGACGACGGCGTGAAGGTGGAAGAGGGCGGCGACATGGAATTCATGCCGGATTTGCGCGTGAAGGACGGCGACATCATCGCGGGCAACGGCTTCACGTTCGAATGTGTCTATACGCCCGGTCATACTTCCAACCACATGTGCTTTGCACTCAAGGAGGAGAAGGCGCTCTTCACCGGCGATCATGTGATGGGCTGGTCGACGACGGTGGTGACGCCGCCCGACGGCGACATGGCGGCGTATATGGCGAGCCTGCGCAAGCTGCTCGCACGCGACGACGCGGTTCTCTATCCCACCCATGGGGCGCCGGTGCGCGATCCCAAGCCCTTCGTCCAGGCCTACATCGATCACCGTCTAGAACGAGAGGCACAGATCGTCGCTTGCTTGCGCGACGGCGTCGCGACGATACCGGAAATGGTCGCGCGCATGTATGTCGATGTCGACAAGCGCCTTCACCCTGCCGCCGCGCGTTCGGTTCTCGCGCATCTGATCCAGATGCAGCAGGAGGGAAGGGTGGTTGTGGAGGGTGCAGGTTCGGCGGCAAGATACCGGCTGACTTAGTTCGTCCTCTCCATGACGCCCAAAGCAATCCTTCTGAAACCGGCACGCGTCTGGACCGATGGCGCGATGCATGACGGCTGGTCTGTCCTGGTGCGCGGCAATCGGATCGCCGCAGCCGGTGCGTCCATCGATGCGGGCGACGCAGAGATTGCCGATCTGGCAGGGCTCACCCTGTTGCCGGGTTTAATGGATCTGCATTCACATCTCTTTTTGCACCCCTACAACGAGACGCCGTGGGACGATCAGGTGCTGAAGGAGAGCGAGGCCTATCGCACGGTACGTGCCGTGCGCCACGCGGAGGCGACCTTGCGCGCCGGCTTCACGCTGCTGCGCGATCTCGGTACCGAAGGCGTTGGCTTCGCCGATGTCGCGCTCAAGCATGCGATTGAGGAAGGCATCGTTCCGGGACCGCGCCTCGTCGTGGTCACGCGCGCCATCGTGGCGACGGGATCGTATGGACCCGCGCGCGCGAAATTCCGCCCGGATTGCTGCTTTCCGCAGGGAGCCGAGGAGGCGAGCGGTATCGACAAGGTCATGCGCGCGGTGCGCCATCAGGCGAGCCACGGCGCGGACTGGATCAAGGTCTATGCCGATTATCGCGCGGGTCCCGGCGGTGAGACGGTTGCGACATTCTCCGTCGACGAACTGACGGCCCTCGTCGAGACGTCGCATTCGCTCCGCCGTCCGGTCGCGGCCCATGCGACCAGCGACGAAGGCATGCGCCGCGCAGCATTCGCGGGTGTCGACACGATCGAGCATGGCTATGGCGGCACGCGCGAGACCTTTGCACTGATGGCGAAAAAGGGCATTGCCTATCTCCCGACTCTCACGGTCTGCGAGGCGATCTGCGAATATTTCCATGGCTACGTGCGTGGCGGCGAACCCCATCCGCGCATGCAGGAAGCGGCGAACGCGTTTCGGACGGCGCGGGCCGAAGGCGTCGTCATCGGCTGCGGCAGCGATGTCGGCCCGTTCCCGCATGGCGAAAACTGGCGCGAACTCGAATGGATGGCGCGGCTGGGCATGAGCCGCGACGAAGCGTTGCTGGCGGCGACCGCCGTGAATGCAAAGATCATCCGCCGCGACCACGACCTCGGCAGCGTGAAGGATGGCTACCTGGCCGATCTCATCGCAGTTGACGACGATCCGGAGCGCGACCTTTCTTCGTTGTCTATCGCGCCGTTCGTGATGAAGAATGGCGTGCGTTACATCTGAGTTCTGTTCAGCTCATCGCTTTGAGGAATTCGCGGATGCGTAGCGCGTTGCGGCCGTAGTCGGTGGTGCCGATACGGCTCTTGGAGCGGATGTCGACGCGCGCACCGATCTGGCCCGCCTGGCGGACGCGGATGACGATGTCGTCCTTGAAGCCGAACCAGAACGTCGTGTCGGTGGCCTCGATGCGCCCGGTCTTCTCGTCGAACGCCACGATGTCCCAGCCCATGCGCTTGGCCACATTGAACGCGTGCCAATAGAGTTTGGGCACGGTCACGCCGAGCCTGCGGATTGCGATGATGTCGGGATAGGCCTTCTTCTGCAGCTCGGCCACGGTCGTGATCTTGCCGTCGAGCACGACGCGTTTCGGCCCGTCATATTCCGGCCCGTTGGGTGAACCCTGGCGGAGCGAAAGCAGCGCCTGGAAGGACGGCGCAAAGCCAGTGTCGGTCGAGATGTCGTGGATCGGCGGTGCTTCATAGGCGCGGCGCGCGTCTGAAAGCGGTACCCACACGAGCGCAACAGCGCCGATCAGCCCGGCAAAGCCCCAGCGCCAGCCTGCGCTGTTGTTGTTGCGCAGCGCTGAGGCGAGCCAGAACAGCCCCGCGAACAGCGCAATCAGCCCGATCGCGACGGCGGGTGCCAGGATTTTGAATCCGGTCAGGTAATTCCAGTAGCCCAGCCGCGTGCCGGCCGAGGCCGCGATCGCGATCAGAAAGCCCACCACGAACGCGCCGAAAGATATCCGCGCGGCGATCGACCGGTAAGGCATGTGCTCCGCAGGTGGGTTAGGCCGCTACGGTGGGAAGCTTGTACTTGCCGAAGCGTTCGCGCAATGCGGTCTTTTGGATCTTGCCGGTCGCCGTGTGCGGGATGTCGTCGACGAACACGACGTCGTCGGGCATCCACCATTTGGCGATCTTTCCGGTGAGATAGGCGAGAACCTCCTCGCGCGACACGTTCTGCCCCGGTTTCGCCACGATCACCAGAAGCGGTCGCTCGTCCCATTTCGGATGCGTGACGCCGATCACGGCGGCTTCCGCCACCGCCGGGTGACCGACGGCGATGTTTTCGATCTCGATGGAGGAAATCCACTCGCCGCCGGACTTGATCACGTCCTTGGCGCGGTCGGTGATGGTCATGTAGCCGTTCGGATCGAGGGTCGCCACGTCGCCGGTGTCGAACCAGTTATCGGCGTCGAATGCATCCGGGCCCTCACCGCGGAAGTACGATTTTGCAATCGCCGGCCCGCGCACCTTGAGGCGTCCGAAGGCCACGCCGTCATGCGGCAACTCCTTGTCATTGTCGTCGACGATCTTCATCTCGACGCCGAACGGAGCGTGGCCCTGCTTGCATTTGTAATCGAGCTGCTGCTCGTAGGGCAGCGTTTCGATCCCGGGCTTGAGCGTTCCCATCGTGCCAAGGGGGCTCATTTCCGTCATGCCCCAGGCGTGGATGACGGTGATGCCGTATTTCTTCTCGAACGCTTCGATCATCGAGCGCGGCGCAGCCGATCCGCCGATCACCACGCGCTGCATGTCGGGCAGCGTCTTTCCCGTCTTCTCGAGATATTGCAGCAGCGCGAGCCACACCGTTGGAACGGCCGCCGTCATCGTCACACGTTCGTTGGTGAGCAACTCGCAGACGGAATCGCCGTCGAGCTTCGGCCCTGGCATGACGAGCTTCGCGCCCACCATCGGCGCCGAAAACGCCATCGCCCACGCATTCGCGTGGAACATCGGCACGATCGGCAGAACGGTATCGCAGGCTCGCAATGCCATGGCATCCGCCTGCGCCGCGATCAGCGCGTGCAGCACGTTGGAGCGATGCGAATAAAGCACGCCTTTCGGATTGCCGGTGGTGCCCGACGTGTAGCAGAGGCCGCAGGCCGTGTTCTCATCGAACTCCCGCCACGCGAAATTCTCATCCGTGCCGGCGATGAATTCCTCATAGGCCACGAGATTGGGGATGTTCGCTTTCGGCAGATTGGCGGCATCCGTCAGGCACACGAAGAGTTCGATCGACGGGATGCGCGGCGCGATCTCTTCCACAAGCTTGGCGAAGGTGATGTCGAAGAACAGCACTTTGTCTTCGGCATGATTGGCGATGTAGACGATCTGATCCGGAAACAGGCGTGGGTTCAGCGTGTGATAGATCGTGCCGATGCCGGTGATGCCGTACCACGCTTCGAGATGGCGATGCGTGTTCCAGGCCAGCGTCGCCACGCGGTCGCCGAGACGGATGCCAAGGCGGTCGAGCGCGTGGGCCACTTTCCGCGAACGCCTGGCGACGTCGCGATAATTCGTCCGGACGATCGGCCCTTCGACCGAGCGGCTCACGACCTCCCGATTGCCGTGATAGAGCGCGGCATGATCGATGATCTTGTGGACCAGCAACGGCCAGTCCTGCATCAGCCCAAGCATGGTTTCAGCCCCGATACCTATCTGCCATCATAGGAATGCCCATGCTGCGCGGCAACGCGCGGATTCCGGTGCGGGATACGCGGTTTGAACCTCTCCGGATCAGTCCGGTCTAGCGCGAAACGCGCCGGCACTTGATGGCGCCGCCGGTCGTTCCGTTGCTGGAACTGGAGCTTGGCCAGATTCCCACGCAGAACGCGTCGCGCGGATTGGCCGTCCAATTGCCCATGCCGTACTGGCTACCGAATCCGCCCAAGACGACCTCCGTATCCGTCCAGCTCTGATAGAGGATGGTCACGCCGTTACAGTCATTCTGGCCACAGAAGCCGGCGTTCCACGGAAACCCGTCCGTGCCCGGGGCATCCGCATTCCAGTCGCTGAACACCAGATAGGGCGAGTCCGTGTTCTGGCCCATGAGGCCTTGGGGTGCCGTGCCGAAGCCTGTGCCAGCGATGGTTATGGTCAGGTTGGCGCCGCTGCCCGATGTGGTGATCGTCGTGATACGCGGCACGCCGTCGGCCCTATGTCCGACATGTCCGCCCCAGGCGTCGACATTGCCTGCGGTCTGGTTATAGAGCGCGATACGGAGTCCATCGCCGTCACTCGCCGCAATACCGGTCACCGTGATGGAGGTATCGGACCACGCCGTCACATTGATGGATTCCTGCTGCGGCTGGCTCGCAAGATCGGACACCTGGAGCTGTAGGGGCGAGCAGGCGTTGCAAGGGATGCCGGCGGGCGCGACGCCAAAATTCGTGCCCGTGATGACGGCGGTATAATTTCCGGCACTCCCGCTCAATGCCACGTCGGTGATCTTGGGGATATGCGGCCCGGCAGCGGCGGGTACAACGAACAGGCCCAAGGCGAGAAATACACCACAACCGCGCCAAATCGAACGAATGTCCATCTGCTCCTCCTTCTGCACGTCCGGCGTGCAGTGTGATCCATTTTCACGATACAGGGAAAGCGGAATCGAAAGGTGCGCTTTACGGGCAACCGCAGTCAGGCGAAGGTCGGTCCAAGGGATTCTTTGGGGTTCGGCGTCGCCGATGATCATTCATGGCTGAACCGGCTCCGAAGCTCAAATTTCTCGATACCGCGCTCTACATGCTGGCGACCGGACTTGGCATCCGCTGGATCGCGGTCGCCGCTGCGGTCGGCCCGGCTTCGCTCCTCCTCTGGGCGCTGGCGCTGTTCGTGTTCTTCATCCCCCTCGCTGTCGCGGTGGCGGAGCTGACGGCGCGCTACGAAGCCGAGGGCGGCATCTATGCCTGGGCGCGCGACGGCATCGGTCCGCTCGCGGGATTCATCTGCGGCTGGTTCTACTGGATCGCGCTGATGCCCTATTTCGCCAGCATCCTCTATTTTCTGAGCGGGCTGTTGATCGCAGCCATCGGCGGCGATCCGAAGGACACGGTTCTCTACATATCCATTTCCGTTACCATCTCGCTGCTGGTCACGGCCGTGCAGGCCTTCGGGCTGAAATACGGGAAGTGGCCGCCCAATATCGGCATCATCGGTGGGTGGGTCGTCGTCTTCATCATCGTCGGCATGGGCGTGGCGCTTTCGGTCGAGGGGCGCAGCGCCACGGACTTCGCGCATGCGTCCTACAGTGTGCCGATGAATTTCGACACCGCGATCCTCTGGGGCACGATCGTGTTTGCCTATTCCGGCCTGGAGACGGCAGGCATGTTGCGCAACGAGATCGAAGGCGGCATGCGCACGATCGTGCGAGCGCTCGTGATCGTCGGCGTCGGCTCGATCTTCATCTATATCGCCGGCACATCGTCGTTCCTTGTGATCCTGCCGCAGAGCGAACTCACGCGGCTGGGCGGGTTTCCCGACGCGCTACGCACCGGCCTCGACCATGTGGGCCTCGGCCGCTATGCGCCTGTGGTGATCGGGCTTTTCGCGCTTTCGATGCTCGGCTCGTTCGTCGCATGGTTCGGTGTCGGCGCGCGGCTGCCGTTCGCAGCCGGTATCGATGCTTTTCTTCCAGCGGTGTTCGCCAAGCGCAATCCCAAGACCGGCGCGCCGGTACCGGCGATCCTTCTGCAAGCCGGGTTGATGATCGGCGTCGCGATGCTGAGCCAGGCAGGGTCGAGCGTCGCCGGTGCTTACGACTTCCTGGTCGCGATGGCGGTTCTGGGCTCGACCATCCCGTATCTCTTCACGTTCTGGGTCCTGATCAAGACGGTGAACATGCCACCCATTCCCGGCGCATGGGTGCCGCCCGGCGGGAGGCGGACGACGCTCGTCCTCGGCTGGGTCGGCATGGCGTCGAGTCTCGTTGCAATTTTCTGTTCGATGGTGCCCAGCTCCTCCGATCCGAATCCCGCATGGGCCTTCGTCAAGATCGTCATTTCCACGCTGGTGATGCTCAGCGTGGGGTTGCTGTTCTATTGGTTGGCCGCGCGCCGGAAAAAGCTGGCTGCCGCTGCGGCCTGCTTTGCGGGTTTCGTGCGATTTGCTAGACAATGCCGCATCTTTCGAAGGGGGCCGTGATGCGTGGGGCTTTATTGGTATTCGGATTGGGATGCCTGCTTGCGTTCGGTGCGAGCGCGGCACCCGCAACCCCCGATCAAGACCTCGCGGCGTTCGCCAATGGTGGATTGGTCGAACATGTCAGTTCCGACTATGGAGGGAGCTGGCGCGGCATCTTCCTGCTCGACGAGAACGCCAACACCGGTTGGGCGAGCGAAAAGGGCGCAAAGGGTCCGTTCGAGATCGTGCTGTCCTTGCCGGAGAAATCGGAAATCCACGCCATCGCGTTCGACACGGCGCTTGTCGAAAATCCGGGGCGTTCGGCAAAGGTCGTGGATGTGCTGATCTCGGACATTTCCGCGACCGAAGGCTTCAAGCCGCTTGCGAGCGCGACGTTGAAAGCGGCAGACGGGCAGCGCTTTGCGGCGTCCGGCACAGGCCGCTGGATCAAGCTCGTCGTCAAAAGCAATGGCGGCGATGCCGAATATACCGAGATGATGGGATTTCACGCATACGGAAAGGCGCTCACCAACACGCCGCTGCAGAGCGTGTCGGGTACCTACAGCAGCGCGACGTATGGCGATTTTCATCTGACGCAGACCGGCGCGCAGCTCAGCGGCTGCTATGAGCACGACACCGGATTGGTGCAGGGCGGCCTCGAGGCGCATCTGATGCGGCTCACCTGGACGCAGGGCGGTGGCAAGACGTCGGGCCCCGCGATCATGGTGCAGGCGCGCGACGGAAAGAGCTTCAAAGGTTTCTGGGCGGAGGCTGGCAGCACCGAATGGCATCCCGCCTGGGACCTGAAGAAGATCAGCGACAAGGTTGGTTCGTGCCCGCACTGGAACGTGAAGGTCAATGTTGTCGCCGACGATCTGGCGAGTGCGGGACGTGTGCGTCTTTATGGAATCAATTTCGATAGCGACAGCGACCATCTGCGCGCAGACGCGAAGCCTGCCGTCGATCAGCTGCTCGACGCGTTGAAGAAGAACCCGGCGTGGAAAGTGACCGTCGAAGGCCATACCGATTCCACCAGCACAGCCCCGCACAATCTCGACCTCAGCAAGCGCCGCGCAGAAGCGGTGAAAGCCGCGCTGGTCGCGGGCGGAATCGACGCCGCGCGGCTTTCGACACAGGGGCTTGGCCAGACAAAGCCGGTTGCGCCGAACACCACCGAGGTCGGCCGCGCGCAGAACCGCCGCGTCGAGATCGCAAAGCAATAGCGCGGTGAGCGACCCACAAAGCCTCGAGGCCTTCGGCTACAAGCAGGAGCTCAAACGCTCGCTCACGCTGTTCGATCTGCTGGTCTACGGCCTTGTGTTCATCGTGCCGGTCGCGCCGGTGGCGGTGTTCGGCATCGTCTACAACGCCAGCAAGGGCATGGTGCCGCTGATCTACACCATCGGCTTGGTGGCGATGGTGTTCTCGGCGCTGAGCTACATGAGCCTCAGCCGCGTCTATCCGGTTGCGGGATCGGCCTACACCTATGTCTCGCACACGCTTGGGCAGGTGATGGGGTTCTTCGCAGGCTGGGCGATGCTGCTAGATTATCTACTGTTGCCAACCTTGACGTATGTCGTATGCGCCATCGCGGTGCACGCGAGCTTTCCGCAAGTCTGGCAACCCTTGTGCGTCGTGGCGCTGATCGCATTGTCGACGACGCTCAATTATTTCGGAATCGAGACGACGGCGCGCGCGAGCTTTGTGTTGCTGGTCCTTCAGCTCATCCTGTTGGCAGTGTTTTTCGTGCTCGGTTGTCTGGCTCTGGCGCATGGCACCGCAGGCGCACACCTTTCGCTGACGCCGTTCTTCAATCCGGCGCTGCTCACGCCGAGTCTCGTCTTCGGTGCCTTGTCGCTGGCGGTGCTGAGCTTTCTCGGATTCGATGCCATTTCAACGCTGTCGGAGGAAGCAAAAGGCGGCCCGCCGACCATTTCGACAGCGACGATACTCTCGTTATGTCTGTCGGCTGTGCTGTTCGTGGCGCAGACTTATCTTGCGTCGCTGTTCGTGCTCGGCAAGACGCAATTCCCGCCAGGCGCACAAACAGACGAGGCTTTCTACACTGTCGCAGCGATTGTCGGCGGCGGCTGGTTCAAATTCACGCTTACCGTGCCCGGCGTGTTGATCAGCGGCATTGCGGGTGCGCTGGCGGCGCAAGCTGCGACCGCGCGGCTGCTTTACAGCATGGCGCGCGACGGCAAGCTGCCGCACACCCTCGCCCATGTGAATCCCGTCCGCAAAGTGCCGGAACGCGCCGTGCTTCTGGTTGCCGGTATCACGCTGGTTCTAGGCGTCACGATGGTGGACAAGCTGGAATTGTTGACATCGATGGTCAGCTTCGGCGCGTTGCTGGGCTTTCTCCTGGTGCACGCGGCGGTGATGGTGCAATTTCGCCGTGAAACGCAGCGGCAATGGTTTCGGCATGTCATCTCGCCCTCCCTCGGCTTCGTGATCATCGGCTACGTTCTGTGGAATGCCGAACTCAATGCCAAGATAGCAGGCGGCGCATGGCTGGCGGTTGGCGCGGCGCTGTTCTTCATTCTAAAGTCTCTGGGCAGGTCGACGGCTCTTCCCGTGGACTAGCGATCGTTTTCGCCATTTCCACAGGTGTCCCATGCCTCTTTCCAACTCCCAGATGCGCGACGTGCAGTCGGTTCTGCACCCCTATACCAATCTGATGAAGCACCGCGAGGCGGGGCCGCTGATCCTGGAATCCGGCAAGGGCTGCCGCGTCTATGACGAGCAGGGCAAGGACTATATCGAGGCGATGGCGGGGCTGTGGTGCACCGCGCTCGGCTGGGGCGAGAACGAGCTGGCCGATGTCGCTGCCGCGCAGATGCGCAAGATGGCGTTCGGCCATCTCTTCGGCGGCCGCAGCCACGAGCCCGGCATCGCGCTCGCGGAGAAGCTCAAGGAGATTTCCCCGTTCCCGGCCGGAAAAGTGTTCTTCGCCAATTCCGGATCGGAAGCCAACGACACCCAGGTCAAGCTCGCCTGGTATGCCGCCAACGCGCGCGGCACGCCGCAGAAAAAGAAAATCCTTTCGCGCGTGAAGGCCTATCACGGCGTCACGCTGGTGGCGGCGAGCCTCACCGGCCTTGCGAACAACCACAAAAGCTTCGACCTGCCGTTCGAGTTCGTGAAGTTCGCCGATTGCCCGCATCACTATCGCAACGCCGAAGCCGGCGAGAGTGAGAAGCAGTTCTCCGTGCGCATGGCGGCAAACCTCGAAGCCCTCATTCAGCGCGAAGGGTCGGACACGATCGCTGCGATGATTGCAGAGCCGGTGCAGGGCGCCGGCGGCGTGATCCTTCCGCCGGAAGGCTATTTCGATGCCATCACCGCGATTCTCGACAAATACGACATTCCGCTGATCGACGACGAAGTCATCACCGGCTTCGGCCGCACCGGCGAATGGTTCGGCTGCACCAAATACGGCTTCGAGCCGGAAAGCATGACCGTCGCCAAGGCGCTGTCGAGCGCGTACCTGCCGATCTCCGCGGTGATCCTGTCGCCCGAACTCTCAGACATTATCGAGCAGGAGAGCGGCAAGATCGGGACCTTCGGCCATGGCTTCACCTATACCGGTCACCCGGTGGCGGCGGCTGTCGCGCTCAAGACCATCGAGATCTACCAGGCGCGCGACATCGTGGGGCATGTGCGCGATGTGACACCCCAGTTCGCCAAGCGCCTCGGCGCGCTCGCCGATCATCCGATGGTGGGCGAAGCCGTCAGCGTGGGCCTGATCGGCGCCGTCGAACTGGTCGCCGACAAAGCCACGAAGAAGAGCTTCGATCCGGCGAAACAGGTCGCCGCCACCGTGAACGCCTTCGCGCTCGAGGAAGGCCTGATCGTGCGGCCCCTGCTCGGCGACCGCATCGCCTTCTGTCCGCCGCTGGTCATCGATGAGGCGGAAATCAACGAGCTGTTCGACCGCTTCGAACGTGCGCTGAAGAAAGGCCTCGACTGGGCGACGCGGGAGAAGCTGATCTGAGCGCTTTCACTGCGTTTTAATAATCCATGATAGATTGCATGGCGTTTCGCGGCGCGATCGCGCACGATGGCGCCTTGCTTCCGGGCGTCTCAGGATGTGCAAGATTGCAATTGCCGCCTGTCTCCTAGCACTGACATCGGTGCAGGCGGAAGCCACGAACATCGCCATCACCGTTGGCCGCTACAGTGCCACGCTCGGCGCCGGCGACGAGACGGACTTCAACCAGCTTCACATGGTGTGCGGGCGCCAGCGCGTGATGGTCGCGTTCGGCGAGGAAAAAGCTGTCGATCGCCAGTCGACCGGTTTCGGCCGCGGCCCACGCGAGGCCGCCTTCGCCGATTGCCGGCTTGCCGATGGGACCCTGGTGCGGGTCAAGGCGGGCTATGACGGCCCCGCGATGCCCTATGGCCAATGCGGCGTCGATCCGGAAAAGCATCTGAGCGTGTGGGTCGGTCATCGCAAGGTCCTCTCGGAAAAGGCCTACGCCGCGCTCTGCTCCGACTACTTCATGAAGTCGCTGGATATCGACACGAAAGGAGCAACGCTCTGCACGTTGGGCAAAGATGAGGATCCGGTCCCACACGATTTCGCCGACATCCCCGACAAGGGCGCGTGCACGCGCGTGGACACGGCCTCTGCGCCGCTGGACGAAATCGAATTCGGAGCCGATGCGATGCCGGGCACGTTCACGGCGGTCGGTCGGGAGCCTGCGCTTTGCCGAGCGATGATCCGGCCGGAGGACCCGATGGACGTCGCTGTGCCCAACCGCTTGCGGCGGCCTCACTGGAAGGACGTTCCGCGGCGCGACAATCCGCTCGACGAAGCCAAGCTCGGCTTCAACGCCACCAGCTTCGCTGAAGGCCATACGCGAGTGGCGCACTTCGATCTCGAAAATTCAGGCCGCGCCACCGACGTCTACAAGCAAGACCAGGACAATCATTGGTTCGACGGCAGCGCACTGGCCGAAGCGAGACCGGGCATCCTGGATGTGCCGTTCGACGCCCATGACTGGGAGCGATCGCGGAAATCGGGCATCTACGCGTATGTTTACGACCACGTCACTGTCTTCTTTGATCGCGGGCGGACCTATCTCCTCCTCGATCCGGCAAATGTGCTGCGTGATCCACGCGTGGTGACGCTCAAGGATGGCAGGGAGGCTGAAGTCTGTCGGCTTAAGCGCCGCCAAGAAGACTTCTAGCCGACGGTCGCTGGTAGATCAGCCGTTCGCCGTCCCAGATTTCGAGGCCACGGTATTCGCGGCTCTTCATGGCGTGGGCAAGGATGCGTGCGTGCTTCTCATCGGGGCAGGGGGCTGAAAATTTGCAGGCCACGCTTCCGTCTTCGTGAAGATAGTTGATTTCGTAATTCGGCATAGTCGTCTCCAACAGCAGCTTCTATGCCCCCTGCTGTCTTGTTGTGGAGCAGCGCCACGGTGAAGTCGAATGACAAAGCCAGCATCAATTTCACGAAATTTCTCAATGTTTCGCGAAACTTACACATAATAAGGAACCAAAATCGCGCGCGCGACTTTCGGCTATGACCCTGCACAGGAGACGACTATGGCTGGACCCTTCACGCTCGCCCCGCTGCCTTATGAGGAAAACGCGCTCGAACCCACGATCAGTGGGAAAACGATCGGCTTTCATTACAACAAGCATCACAAAACCTATGTCGAGACGCTGAACAAGCTCGCGAAAGGCACGCGTTACGCCGACATGAAGCTCGAGGAGGTCGTTCGCTCGACCGTGGACCGGACGGGCGACGAACAGAAAATCTTCAACAACGCCGCGCAGGTGTGGAATCACGATTTCTACTGGCGCTCCCTGTCGCCAAAACAGACGCTGCTTGGCGGCAAGCTAGAACAGGCGATTGAGCGCGATTTCGGCGGCGTCGAAACCATGCTCGAAAAAATGACGGAGGCCGGCAAGGAACAGTTTGGCTCCGGCTGGGCCTGGCTCGTGTCGAAAGACGGCAAGCTCTCCATCGAGAAGACGGCCAACGCGATGAACCCGATGGCATTGGGCATCAACTGCCTGCTCGCCGTCGACGTATGGGAGCACGCCTATTATCTCGACTATCAGAACGAGCGGCCGAAATATCTCGAAGCTGTGTTGAAGGTCCTCAACTGGGATTTCGCCGGCGAAAATCTGGACAAGGAAGCCGAAGCGGTGCGTGCCGCAGCGGAATAGCGGCAACAACACACAGCGAAAGGGCCCGGATTCCTCCGGGCCCTTTGCTTTGCGCATTAAAGGCGCCGATCAGTACCGGTCGTGATCGCGGTCGAAGCCCCGATCACGGTCGAAGTGCCGGCCGTCCCAGGTACCGTGGCCCTGATGCCATCCGCCGTGCCACCAGAAGTATCGCGAACCCGCGTAGGTTCGGTAGTAGAGCGGCTCGTGCACCCACGCGCCGTCAAGGTAGACGGGCTCGGAGTACTGCGGATACCCGCATTGGTACGGATGGTAGTAGGCAAAGTTCGGATCGCCGCACGGACCGGTTCGCACCGAGTAGTAGCTCGGGCCCGGAATGCCGATGCCGATGCCGAACGAAACATGCGCCGCCGATGCCGGCGTTACCGCGAATGCTGCAGTTCCCAGCATCAGCACCCCAGCCACCATTTGCATTGGTTTCATGATGATCTCCGTTGCTTGATGCCCCGCACGGAGAAGAAAACGCCTCGGGACCGGATCGGGGGTCCCAAGTTCCCAATGTTTCGTGGGGTCGCGAGTTAGTGTTTCGGCTCGAATTCGAGGGTTGAGAGGCGCAAATCCTCGCGAATCTGCCACGCGTGCCGGTGAAGGCGTTCGGCGATGTTCTCGTCGCCACGCAGACGCGCGACTTCGGCAATCCGGTCAAATCGTGTGGCAATTCGTCCGTAGTCCGGTAACAAATCTGTGTCTCGCAGGTCGAGGCCCACCCAAAACTCCCGTTTTCTCAGCCACGTACGTCCCAATACCGAGAGGAAACGCCCATCTACCCGTTCGAGTTGCAGAAGGGCCTCTTGACGCTCACGTAAAGGGAACTTCATACTTCAGTACTGAGAAATTGTCAGGGAACCGGTCACGGGCCAAAGAACCCGGCCGGACAAGGGAAGATGACGACGCCAACCACCTACACCATCCGCCAGCTCACCAAGGAATTTAACGTCACCGCGCGCACGCTGCGCTTCTATGAGGACGAGGGACTGATCGCGCCGGAGCGGCGCGGCCAGACGCGCATTTATTCGACGCGCGACCGTGCCCGCATCATCCTCATTCTGCGCGGCCGACGCGTCGGCTTTTCGCTCGCCGAAATCCGCGAGATTCTCGATCTCTACCGCCTGCACGATGGCGGCGTGACTCAGCTCAACCACACGCGCAAGAAATTCGCCGAGCGCATCGACACGCTGGAACGCCAGAAGGTCGATATCGACGAGTCGCTCAAGGAGCTGCGCCGCGGCATCGCCGACATCGACGGCAAGCTGAACACCCAGCATCAGCGGCCCCACGCGGCATAAGACTCGTCTGCTATGATTCGATTAGGGTCATAGCAGGGGGACTTTCATGAAGTGCTTTTATCATCGCGACACTGATGCCATCGGTGCGTGCAAGAATTGCGGGCGCGGCTTGTGCGGAGGCTGCGCTGCTGAACGTGAGGATGGCTTGGCCTGCCGCTCGCGATGCGAAGCGAAGGTTGACGCCGTGGTCCAGCTTGTTCAGCGCAACGTTCGCCTGACCGCGGGAGCGTCTCGGATCAACGCGCTTGCGTTGGCGGTATATATGCTCGGCGGGGTCGTATTTGCATGGCTGGCGTTCCAGCAACACACTTCGGCAATGAAACTGATGCTCGGCGTACTGGCGGCGATCATGTTCCTTTGTGCGCTAGCCAATGCGCGGGCAGTTCTTTTGCGTAGTCGTACGCAGAAAAATATCTAAGCAACCGCTATCGGAGACCGTCATGACCTACGGACCCTATGAACAGATTGCCGTCGATGTGCGCGATCGTATCCTCACGCTCACGCTAAACCGGCCGGAGAAGCTCAACGCATTCACTGCGACGATGATGCGCGAAATGATCGATGTGTTCACGAAAGTGAACACCGACGACGACGTCGGCGCGGTCATCGTGACAGGTGCAGGCCGTGCGTTCTGTGCCGGCGCCGATCTTTCCGGTGGCGCGGCGACCTTTGATGCCACCAAGAACCCCGCGCGCAAGGAGCGCGACGCTGGTCCAGTCGACACTGTCGACTGGAGCGACGAGCGCGTGCGCGACGGCGGCGGACGCGTGACGCTTGCGATCTTCGAATGTCTCAAGCCGGTGATCGCGGCGGTGAACGGTCCGGCGGTCGGCATCGGCGTCACCATGCAGCTCGCAATGGACATCCGGATTGCAAGCAAGGATGCGCGCTTCGGTTTCGTGTTCGCGCGCCGCGGCATCGTGCCGGAAGCGGCGTCGAGCTTTTTCCTGCCGCGTATTGTCGGCATCTCGAAAGCGCTGGAATGGTGCTATTCGGGCCGCGTGTTCGGGGCGGAGGAAGCGCTGAAAGCCGGCCTCATCAGCGAAATTCTCGACCATGAGGAATTGCCTTCACGTGCCCGCGCCATCGCGCGCGACATCATCGACCATACCGCGCCGGTCTCCATTGCTCTGATCCGTCAGATGATGTGGCGCGGCCTCGGCATGGATCATCCGATGGAAGCCCACAAGGTCGACTCCAGGGGCATCTACGCCCGCGGTGCGTCGGGCGATGTCCGCGAGGGCGTGAGCTCATTCCTCGAAAAGCGCCCGCCGCAGTTTCCGGAGAAAGTCTCGACCGGCATGCCGCGCTATTTTCCGTGGTGGCCGGAGAGGAAATACTCGTAGAACAGGCACCTCTCGCCCGCCGAAGCCTTGCGAAGGCGGGTGGTGGCCCGAACGCAAATATTCGTGATTTTCCCTGGCCTTCGCGACGCTGTTAGATCGCCGCAAAGCGGGGGAAACGCACGATGGGCAGACTTTCTTATCTCCAGGCGATGCTGCTGGGCGGGCTGGTTGCGGGTACGGTGGACATCGGTGCGGCGTCGCTGATCAACGGGCGCAGCCCTGTCTTCATCGGCCAGGTTATTGCCGGCGGGCTTTTGGGCAAGGCGTCGCTCGAAGGCGGCATGCGAACGGCGGCGCTTGGCGTGGCGCTGCAGTGGGCGATGTCGATCATCATCGCTGCGATCTATGTGCTGGCGAGCACGAGGCTCGACGCGCTGCGCAGGAGCTGGCTGCTCTTCGGCGTTCTCTACGGCATCCCGGTCTATTTCGTCATGGAATATGTCGTTGTGCCGTTGTCGGCCTGGCATCGCGTGCCCAAATTCGCGCCCCTGCCATTCGCCGAGAACATGCTGGCGATGATGGTGTTTGGCGTCATCGTGGCGTGGTTCGCGTCCCGGACGCGCTGACAGCAAGGCAAAACCGTTCTAGCCTCCCGCATATTCCGGGGGAGGCATTTCATGAAAATCACTGTATGTGGGCTGCTGGTGGCGGCCGTGTGGGCGCCAGTTGCAGCGTTTGCAGACGACTCGTCGGCGGCACTGGCAGCGGGCGGGCTCGTCTTTACAAAGCAGGCCGACATTCGGATGGCGTCGGAAGATCTCTTCATCAGCCCCAAGCAGGTGAAGGTCCGCTACGAATTCGTCAATGACGGCAGACAAGACGTCCAGACGGTGGTGGCCTTTCCGCTGCCGGATATCGATGTGCGCGAGTTCTGGTACGAACCGCTGGGGACGACGCTCGGCACAGCGCCCAATTTTATGGGCTTCGTGCTCACCGTTGACGGAAAGAGGGTCGAGGCGAAACCTGATGAACGGGCAGTGCAGGGTGGCCGTGATGTCACGGCGCAGGTGAGGGCCGCGGGACTTCCGGTCAATATCGTCGGTGACGCGATGGTGAAGACGCTCGATCACCTGACACCCGCGCAGCGCAAATCGCTGCTCGCGCAAGGCCTGCTTGAAGGCGAAAAGGAGGACGTCCATCCGCACTGGATCGCCAAGACCAGCTTCTGGTGGCACCAGGTCTTTCCCGCCGGCAAGACGGTGGTCATCGAGCACCGCTATCAGCCTGTGACCGGGCAATCGTTCTTCGGGAACGAATCGCTCAGCGACAAGGATGAGGGCCCTGCCAACCGGAAAGCTTTCTGCATCGACGCGTCGACGCGCGCGGCTATCGAATCCAGGATTGCGAAGCTCGACAAGAGCGGAGTCAACGGCGCTTATCTCGAGGCCTATCAGACCGAGTTCGTGCTGAAGACCGCGAACAACTGGAAAGGCCCGATCGGCCGTTTTCGACTCACACTCGACAAGCTGAAGCCGGAGAACGTGCTGTCGCTATGTTGGGATGGCAATCTGAAGAAGACCGGCGCCACCACGTTCGAAGCCGCGCGCGAAAGCTTCGCTCCAACGCGCGATATCAAATTGCTGGTACTGCAATGACCCGGAGCTTAGCGGCGGCGGAACATCGCGCCCAACATACGGCGCAACCAGGCGGGCATAACGGGATCGGCGACGACACGCAGTTCTGCGGCGCTTTCCGTTGCATACCGGCCAAACACAAGATGACCCAGCATCTTCACAGCCTTTACGCGGCAACAAGACCGTATACGGATTATATGACAGTTTGACGCACGCCGCCACGGCAATCATGCCGGGAGCTTAACCATCGATCTCCACGGTTAACGCGGCGTTAACGAAACGCCGTCAGTGCCCGACACCCGGGTTGGCATCGGGCAGCGGGCCCTGGCTCTGGTTGGTCGGCGCCATGCGCCGGCAGGCGCCATGGCCGGTCGCCCAGCCGGAGCGATAGGCCTTGTCGGATTCATAAAGCGCGTCGTCGCGCACCATATCGCCGTAGCGCATGTTCGCGCCCTCGTTCGTCGCGGTGGAGCAGCCATCTTCATAGCCGATGCGGAAGTTCGGCTGATGGCGGATCTGCCGGTCGGCCGATGACTCGAAGAACATGCAGCCGCTGAGCAGCACGGACGAAAGCACCAGGGCACAGAGGGGACGAAGCATCGGATGATCCGCGAGAGGGTGAGGCGATGTTAGCATCATCCCGGGCGAGCGCGCCAAGCCAACAGCACCCGCGTGACGGAACGTTTAACCACGATCGTCGTTGTCATGGCAACACAGGGGATTTGCACCATGCGCTCTTTGCTACTTTGGCTTATCGGTATTCCGATACCGATCATCATCATTCTCTGGCTGATCACCGGTCACGCGTAGGCGAGGGACCGATGACAGATGCACTTGTGATCGCCGAAACAGGCGAAGAAAACACCGGCTACCGTTTCTCATGGGGGCTGGCGATAGCGGGCGGCGTGGCCGCGACCGCGGTGACCTTCTTTCTGCTGACGCTGGGCTCCGGGTTCGGATTGCTGCTGGTCCATCCCTATACGCAGACGGCGAGCGCGATTCCGGGGTTTCTCACCGGGGGCGCGATCTATTTCTTCGTGGCCCAGGCGTTCGGTTTTGCGGTGGGCGGACATCTCGCAGGCCGCCTCCTGGGACCGCTTTATGAAAGCCACGCGCAGGAAGAATTCCGCGCGGCCGCCCACGGCTTTATCGCCTGGGCGATTGCGGTCCTGGCCACGTTGACGGTTGTTGCGATGGCGGGCATGGCTGCCGCCGGTATCGGTGCCGGTACGGCCGCGCTATATGGCGCCGGGCCCCGCGCGACAGAAGCGGGAACACCGACCGCCTATATCGTCGACCAGCTCTTCCGCCCCGGCGCGACGCGTAACGAAGGCGCACGGGCCGAAGCATCGCGCATACTCGATGCCGGCATGGCGCGCGGCGAAGATCTTGCGCCCGGTGATCGCGATCGTCTGACGACTCTGGTTTCGCAGGAAGCGGGCCTCTCGCGCGATGCCGCCTCGGCGCGCATCGATGCGGTGCAGGCTGACGTCAAAGCGAAGACCAAACGCGCAGCGGATCTGGCCCGCAAGACCGCGAGCTATGCGAGCCTTTGGATCGCGTTTTCGCTGCTCTTCGGCGCAATCGTGGCAAGCTATGCGGCGGTGCTGGCGCGCAGGGAGGACGACCGTCAGGTTCCCGCCTGACGGAACGCCACCAGCGCTGAGACGTTTTCGTTGGATTGGAACAATCTTGAAGGAGCACGACCATGGCGGTACGCCGCAAAGCCAAAACGCTGGATCCCCGCCTGAACGCGCTGCGCTCGGATATCGATGCCCTGCAGACGGACATCAAAGGATTGGGAACTGATGCCGGCGAGATCGCCAACGACCGCGCGCGTCAGGCGATGCGCGACGCCCAGGGTGTTGCAGAACGGGCTTATCGTCTCGCCGAAGATACGGCGCGCCAGACCGTGAACGACGTCGAGGGTTGGGCAAACGACAATCTGGATTCTGTCCGCGACAACGTCCGGACACAGCCTCTTCAGTCGCTCGGCATCGCCCTTCTTGTCGGCGCTGTTTTCGGAGCCTTTTTCCTCCGCGACTGACGGACGACTATCTGGAGGCTTTGATCAGCCACGCTTCCTTCGGATAAGCGTGGCTGATTTGTGTGTGTGTGGGACCTTACAGCTTCATCAGATAGCGATGCGTGCCGTCGAGAATGAGTTCTGAATTCTGGTTATGCACCGTCGCACGCATCGTGACGATCCCGGTCGTGCGCTGCGCCGTTAGCTCTGTAATGGTCAGGGCGGGATAAAGCGTATCACCCGGATAGGCAGGCTTCAGGAATTTCGCGTTGACCTCGATGAAGCCGATCAGCTTCTCGCCGATGACGTGCGGAAACAACCCGGCGCCGGCCGCAGTGAAGCTCAGGATCTGCAGGCCGTGGGCAAGCGGGCCGGGATGGCCGAGCGCCTTGCAATACTCCGTATCGTAATGGATCGGGTGATTGTCGAGGCTGACCGTCTGGAACGCAGCGAAGTTGGCGTCCGTCAACGTGCGCGACGGGATGTTGAACACCTCGCCGATGCGAAGCTCGTGAAAGCCCCGGAGCGGAAGGAGGTGCCGGTCGAGAGCGCCGCCGGACATCTCAATGCGGCCCCGAATGCGCTTCCACCTCTTTGGCCCGCGCGGCCGTGATCGTGGCGATCCAGTCCATCAGCGCAAAGAACACGCCGGACGCAAGGAAGGTCAGATGAAGCACGATGAGCCAGAACAGCTTTGTCGGATCGAAAGGCGTGTGCGCCTCCAGTACGCTCATGAAGGCGCGCAAGAGAGAGATCACGGAAATCGCGACGATCGAGCCGATCAGCTTCATCTTCAGGCCCGAGAAATCGAGCGTGCCCATCCATGACGGCCGGTCCTCGTCGCTCGCGGTGTCGATCTTGGAGATGAAGTTCTCGTAGCCGGAAAACACGACGATGATGACGAGATTTCCGGCAAGCGACAGATCGATGAGGGTCAGGACCTGCAGGATCACCGTCTCCGCATCGAGATTGAACATATTGGGTATCGTGTCGGCCATATCCTTGAGGAAGGTGATGAGCAGCATCACCAGCGTCACGACCAGGCCTAGATAGAACGGCGCCAAGAGCCAGCGCGACCGGAAGAGAATGAGTTCCAGACACTTTTCCACAACCAGGCTGAAGCGCACGCCAGAATCCTCCGTTGCCACCGCTTTCATAATGAGCGGCGGTTAACCTCACAATAAGGTAAGATTCGGAAAGTCCTAGCTGCCGTTGCTTTTGTGCGTCCGGCCGTTCTGTTCGATGTCGGCTTTCACATCCGCAAGACTGCGCACTGCAGCAGACTTGAAATTGTCGAGCAGGGTCAGGCTCTTTGCGCAGGCTTCGGGATTGTAGCGGCAGAGCTTGGTGGGGTGCGCGAGGTTCGGCTGCACGTTTTCTTTGGTCCAGCCCGCAACCTGTCCGGTCACGTCGGAGTCCATCGAAACAGGTCGTCCAAAACCGAGATCGGGCTCATGCGGCATCAGGAGAGCCACCAGTCCCACCCAGAAGATCGCGCGAAAAATCATCTTCCCGCCTGCCCGTTGCGTCGGGGGAAATCTTGGCCACGCGCCTTTGCAGCCACCTGAAAGCAATCGTTAAAGTTCGATGCAATTGGGTTAATGCGCGCTTTTCCCGACACCAACCAAAACGTCTTGTTGCGCGAATCGATCCGTGTTGAATCAAACTTGACTCGAATACGAGACGTATCCGATTCAAATTTTAAATGAAGGATCTCTTAAGCATGTCAGACGGCGGGAAGAATGACCCGTGCGGTCAGGCCTTTGCCCGGCGCGCTTTTAATATCGAGTGCGCCGCCATGCAGCTCGGCCATCGCTTTGACCAGCGTCAGGCCAAGTCCCGCACCCGCCGTATGATCGGACGTGCCGCGGCCGCCTTGCTCGAAGGGCCTGAGGATGCGCGCAACGTCTTCCGCCGCCACGCCCGGCCCGTTGTCCGAAACTTCAAGGCGAACCACGCCGTCGCCGCGCGCTCCGGCAAGACGTACGGTACCCTCGCGTGGCGTGAAGCTGATCGCGTTTTCCAGAAGCTGCGAAAGCATCATGTTCAGCACGTTCTCGTCGGCTTCAAGGACAAGGTCCTGTGGAGCATCGCATTCCAGCGTGATCCCTTTTTCGAGCGCCTGGCTCTCAAAAGCACTTCGCACGCTCCACAGTATGGTGTTGGCATCCAGCGCGATGCGCTCCAGCTTGTAGCGTCCCGCGGACAGCTTGGTGAGATCGAGGATCTGGTTGATCAAACGGAGCAGGCTCCGACCGCCCTGATGGATCAGGCCTGCGTATTCTTTGACCTGTTCCGGACCAAGACCGTCAGCCATCGACAGCATCAGGTCTGAAAAGCCGATGATGGCGTTGAGTGGCGTCTTGAGTTCATGGCTCATCGTGCGCATCAGCGTCGTCTTGGTGGTATCGACGTCGGCAGCGGCCCGGTCGAAGCGGCGCGCCAGGTCGACAAGATAGTTTGCCTGCCGCTCTGCTTCGTTGCGCGATTCCGCAAGAGCCTTTTTTTGCTCCTCCAGCGCCACTTCCACGCGGCGGCGGTCGGTAACGTCGGTGAAGACGGCGATGCGCCCGCCATCGACGGTCGCCCGATCGCGCATCACATAGGCTTCGCCAGTCACGAGTTCGATCGTCATCACACCGGCAGGCGCGGTGTGGGCCGCCATGCGCCGCGCCAGCCACGCTTCCGAATCTTCCCGGCGCTGGATCCTCTGACTTATCTTGGCGCGCGCCATCAACTCTTCGAACGATTTTCCGATGAGTTCCGGCGCAGAGCGAAATCCGAAGAATCCGGCATAGGCGTCATTGCACAAAGTCAGCGTGTCGAATTTGTCGAAATAGGCGAAGGCATCGGCGCTCAACGCGACGACGTCTTCGAGCCGGCTCTGAGCATGGCGCGCATGGGTGACGTCGCTCCACAGAGCTATCCAGCCGTTATCGCGTGTGCGGCGCACTTTGATTTCGACGACACGGCCATCGGAAAGCGGGATGTCGAGCGGGCGGATTTCGTTGACACCACCCAGCTGGGCCCGACGCTGCGCAATGAAGCTGGGCAGATCGGCGACTGCGCTTTCCGCGATCTCTCCGCCTGCCACCTCAAGCCGAATCAACTGTTCGTAGCTCAGACCGATAAGCTTTTCGCGCTTGGGCAAAGACCGGAATACGCGGTTGAGGTGCTCGTTGGAAAACACCAACCGCTCCGCAGAATCGAACACCGTGACCACGACACGCAGCGAATGGAACGCCTCGACGGCTGCGGACAGCGCCGATTCGTCTGGACTGGCTATCGCTGCGGCCGCCGAAGACGCGAGATTCAAACGACAGTTCCCCAATGAAGGGGGAAATTGTGACAGAGGGGTCTTGCGCAAAGGTTAGGCGGATTCGGCAGTGCGACCCGAATCGCGTCACTATCGTTAATCGAACGTAAACGCGGGTTCCTTCAAATCTTGTGAATTAGCGAACGATTTCGGCCGTGATTCAAACTTCGTTAAGCTTGTCCCGCGACCATCGCGCCCATCAAGGCGAGCACAGTTAATGGCCGTTCACGATAGGCTCCGCGTTACCCCGAGTGCCGACGATTTGGCGCTGCGCCGGATGTTCGTCAGCACCCAAGTCGCCAAGGCCGGGATCGGGGCAGCACTGGCATTGCTGTTCACTGCGCTGATCGGGCGCCCCGACATGGCGGAGGCGTTGGCCTTCGCGGGTCTGCTTGCGCCCGCGGTGCTCGCGGCGCTCGCCTTCACGCGCATCCCTCTCGCGATTCTCGAGCAAGCAGCGCTCGCGGTCTTCGCCAGCCTGATCGGCTACCTCGCCGCGCTCACGGGCGGTGTCAGTTCGCCCTTGATCGTGTGGCTGGTGCTCGTGCCCGCGGAGGCAGCGCTCGCGGGCGGGCGGCCGGCGGTGGCGCGCGCGGCGGGTGCGGCGGCGGTTGCGTTGGCGGTGGTCGCCTCTGTACAGGCGTTGAACCTTTTGCCCGTGTCTCGCCTGCCGTTCCCTGTATGGGAGATCTATGCCGTTTCGCTTTTTGCAGCGGTGATGCAGGCTGGCTTGATCGCCGCCGCCGCACAGGATCGCCAGCGTGCCGCCGACCTTGCCGCGGCAGAGGGCGCTGCGATGTACCGGTTTCTCGCCGACAACGCGATGGATCTGATCACGCGCCACAGTGCGGACGGCCGTATCCGCTTCGCGAGCCCCGCCGCATTGGGCCTGCTCGGCCGGGCGCCCGATTCGCTCAATGGTCTCGCACCGGCGGCGCTGGTCCATCCCGACGATCTGCGCACAATCCAAGCAGCCTTCATGGAATCGAGCTATTTCGAGCGCGCCGCAACCGCCGAAATCCGCCTGAAGCACGCCGACGGCACCTTCGTCTGGGCCGAGATCCGGTGCCGGCCGGCAGCTCCAGCCAAAGGCAAGGCGAGCGACATCGTGGCGGTCACGCGCGACATTACCGAGCGCAAGAACCACGAACAGGCTCTGATCGAAGCCCGCGATCTTGCCGAGCAGGCAAACCGCGCCAAATCGAGCTTCCTGGCCAACATGAGCCACGAGCTGCGCACGCCGCTGAACGCGATCATCGGCTTTTCCGAGGTCATGACGCACGAGATGTTCGGCCCGGTCGGGAGCGCGCGCTATCTCGAGTATTCGCGGCTCATCCATGAGAGCGGCGCGCACCTGCTCGAGCTCATCAACGGTATCCTCGACATGTCGAAGATCGAGGCCGGCAAGTTCGAACTGTCGGAAGAAATCTTCGACCTGAAGGAGGCCGCGGAAGCCTGCGTCCGCTTCGTGCGCCAACCGGCGGATCGCGCCGGCGTCGCGGTCCGTATCGCGGTCGCACCGCAGGCCCGCGTGATCTTTGCCGACAAGCGCGCGATCAAGCAGATCCTCGTCAATCTGGTGTCGAATGGCGTCAAGTTCACGCCGCGCGGCGGAGAAGTGCGTGTGACGGCCGGGCTCGACAGCCGGGGAATCGAACTTGCCGTGTCGGATTCCGGCGTCGGGATTTCAAAACGCGATCTCGAGCGGCTCGGCCAGCCCTTCGAGCAGGTCGAAAGCGAGCACGTCCGCTCCAAGGAGGGTACGGGATTGGGGCTCGCGCTGGTCAAGGCGCTGGCCTCCATGCATGGCGGCGAAGCCGTGATCGAATCCGCACTGGGCGAGGGCACGACCGTGCGTGTGCGCCTTCCCTATGCCGCCGTGGACGACACAGGCATGCGGCTCGCACCCAGCGAAGCCCGGATCATTCCCTTCAAGGGCGCGGCTTAGAGCACCGCTGTTTACGGTCTGTAAGCCAAGACAGCCGAGCATGGCGGGATGAGCAACGTCTCTGCCATCTGCGAACGTTTCAACGCGCAATCCGCTCGCGAAGAATGGCAGACTGCCTGCGACAGCGCGCTCGCATTTGAAAGCGGCAAGCTCGTGGACCTTCTTGGAATCTGGCGATCCGTGCGCGGCGACCGGGCGCTGCCGGAACGGGCGGATTTTACCGCGCGGATCCTCGCGAAGCATCTCTCCACGCTCACCTTTGTCGAGCGCGTGGAGACCCCGGGGCAGGAGCGGCGGTATCGATTCCGGCTGTTCGGCAGCGCGCTTGCGCAATACACCGGCGATTGGACGGGCAAATTCCTGGACGATTGTGTTCCGCCGGACTTTCAGGCGAGCTGGTTTGCGACCTATGACACGGCGATCGCGGCATGCGTCCCTCTCCGCTTTGCGTCGCGTTTCCGGGCGGAGCACCTTCAGCATGTTCAGGCCGAAACGCTCATCGCGCCGCTCGGCGACGGGGGCGTAGCCAACGGGCTCCTGATCTCGGTGGTTTATTCGCCGTTTGTGGCCGGGTGAGAAAATCCGCCGCAGCCGATGCGGCGAGAGCGCTACCGAAACCACTGGAGTTCCCCTGTCGAGCGCCGTACCTTCCGCCCACAACTAGGGGGCTTCCTATGAAAATGTATAAACTCGCGGCTGCGGCCGCGGTTCTTTGCGCGTCCGGTCTTGCCGGGTGCGCAACCATCGTCCAGGGCACGACGGAATCGGTCTCGGTCAACACGATGCCGGAGGAGGGCGCGCAATGCACGCTCACGAACTCGGAAGGCACGTGGTACGTGACCTCGCCGGGAAGTACGACGGTGCACAAGACCAAGCACGATCTGACTGTGAGCTGCAAAAAGGACGGCTTCCCCGGCGGCGAGACGCTGGCGATCGCCCACTTCGGTGGAACCACGGCGGGCAATGTGATCGCCGGCGGGATCATCGGCATCGGGATCGATGCCGCCAGCGGCGCGAACTTCTACTACGACAGCCCGATCATGGTCGACCTCAAAAGCCCGGCAACGGCCGTGGGGCATCCGGATTCCAACGCAAGCGCGCCGGCAGCGCCTGCAGCTTCGGCCCCGGCACCTGCTGCGACACCAGCCGCAGCGCCCGCTGCCAAATAGCATCTCGACTTCAGGCTGCGCGCCCGCGATCTCCGCGGGCGTGTAGCTTGTGCTGCGGATCGCATGCGCCACTTGTGCGCACGCGCAATCTCGCGCTGAGCGAGCCGGTTGGCGACGGCATCGACGATGCCCAACTGGTGCGGATGCCGTCCTTTCGTTAGAATACGGGCATCGTTAAATCGGAGGTTGAAGTGGCCAAGAACCTGCTGCTCGCGCTGGCCATTGTTGTGGGGTTGGCCGGTTTGACGAGTCAGGACGCGGCGGGGGCGTCCGAATTCAAGGTGCTCTATTCGCTCTGCGCCGAGCCCAACTGCACCGACGGCGTCTTTCTGCCGGGAGGGCTTCTCAGGGATCCGTCGGGCACGCTCTACGGCGTGGCGTATACCGGCGGGGCCACGCCAAATGGCGGCACCGTCTTCGCGCTGACACCGGACGGCGGCGACTGGCAGCTCCAGGTACTCTATTCGTTTTGTACCCAGGCCAACTGCGCCGATGGCAAAGGACCGGATGGAGGGCTTGTCGAAGACACCCTGGGCAATCTCTACGGCACGACCTTGACCGACTCCACCGGGGGCGGCACCGTGTTTAAGCTCGCGCGCAACGCCGCGCGCACGAGCTGGACGCATAGCGTCCTCTACACGTTTTGCCAGACGGCCGGCTGTCCGGACGGCCAGTCCCCCCATGCGCCGCTGACCTATCAGGGCGCCGTGTCGGGCGCGCCCTATGACGGCACTTCGCCGCTCTATGGCATCACGCAGACCGGGGGAAGCACGCAGGGCGGCGTCGTCTATCAGCTGGCGCCGGGCGCCGGCGGAAGCTGGACCGAGACGGTGATCGATGATCTCTGCCAGGGCAGCGGTTGCAAGACCGGCCACACGCCGGGCGGCGGCCTCTTGATGGACGCTTCCGGCAACCTGTTCCTGAACACCGCCAAAGGCGGCGGTGCCGATGCCGGAACCATCATCGAGCTGAGCGAGATGCAGGGGTCGTGGACGGCGAAACAGATCTACAGCTTCTGCGCTACAACGGACTGCACCGAGGGAAAGACTCCCTCCGGGACGCTTGCGATCGACCCGGCCGGCCATCTGTTCGGCACCGCCGAAGCCGGCGGCACGCATCAAGGGGGAGTTCTGTTCGAGCTTTCACCAGCCAAACGCAAGTGGAAGGAACATGTGCTCTATGATTTCTGCAAGAAGAGCAGGTGCAAGGACGGCACGCCGCCCGTTGGCGTTACGCTCGACGGCTCCGGCGGCCTGATCGGTGCGGCGGCATTTGGCGGTGATGCGCGCGAAGGGGCTGGGACCCTGTATCGCTTCAGCTCCGGCGCTTTTCATTTGCTTCACACGTTCTGCACCGAGCGTAACTGCCCCGACGGCATTTTGCCGAGCGGCGCCTTCGCGGCGGACGGCGCGGGCAACTATTTCGGCACGACCTACGAGGGCGGCACCGGAGGTGTCATCTTCGAGATCACGCCCTGACGCGGGCCATGCAGCCTCGCCTCAAATCCGGCATCTTCGTACGCGCGCTGATCCGGCGCGCGGAAGTCGCAGGTGCGCAGGCCTATGTCGTGCGCAAGGGTGCGGAAGAAGCGGGTGCTATCTTCCTTAAGATCTCGCGCCTCGACGGTACCGGCACGGTGCTGAATCAGGCGCGGGCGGGCGACGGCGAACTCGTCTGGGCGCGGCCGCTCGGCGACAGCATCGACGACGCCAAAGCGAGCGCCTATTTCGAGCGCCAGATCAAATTCGATCCCGACATCTGGATCCTGGAGATCGAAGACCGCGAGGGCCGCGCCTTCGTGGATGAGAAAATTGTGTGATATCCTCGGTTCTCCGGGGGGCTGGCATGTACACTGCCTTATGGCGCGCAGGACTGGGGGGCGCTCTTTTTCTTGGACTATCGTCTCTCGCCCAAGCGTTCCCTGTACAATCGCATGTTTCCAAGGGCAGCGACGAAGAACAAATTCGAGAAGCGATCATCGACTCTGTCAGGCCATTCTTGGCGAGCGATCTGATCGAATTTCGAGACGATTTTGTTCTGGAACTGACTTCGCGAGCAAACCACCAGCGGGTCTATGTGAATTTTCGCAGCGTCCTTTCGGATTGCTCCGATCGTCCCGACAGTTGCGGAAAGTCGTTCGACGCGTTCATGGAGGGGTTGCCAGATAACTTGGCCAATGCAAGGCGTTTGCGCGGTGCTCGCGATGCACAAGACGACAGCTTGGTGGCACTGACGCCAGGTTCAACGAAAACGGAAATTCTTATTGCGCGGAGTGGTGAAAACGAGAACGGCAATACCGCGGGCAACCTGTTCGGAAAATGGTCGATTCCGATCGGTGTCGACGATTTCAACGGCTATGTGAGAACAAAACTCCAGCTCTATACCAAGGTCCCAATCCGGTCGATTGTCGAGTTCTTCCCAATTACAATCGGGCAGGATCTCGGCGTTGGCGTGGTGCTTTCTCGACGCGTTGCTTTCTTCGGATTCGCTGATATTCATCGCTGGTGTTATGTGATCCCAGGCATATGCGATCGCGCCGTTCATGAATACATCCAAGCGCGTGCCCGAGAATTGCAATCACTCCACAATCCTGCCGACCGCAACCGGATGATGGCATTTCTCGCGCTGAGAGCAGCGTTGGCAAGTGGAAAGGGACCGGGAATCGGTGACGCGACAGATCGCAAGGGCGAAGTCGTGCGCGGATTTGTGGGGAATCTGATGGAAGTTTGCCGGCTCGACAGGCTTGCGAAATGGGATCGTGACCTGGAGACCGACGTGAGCGATGTCGATCCCGCGTCGGATGCTGGTTTGGTTCAGTGTAACCGGCAAACCAAGATCGCGGTCGGAGCGATGGGTGACGCCTATCGCATGCCGAACACCACCGATGGAGTTGGGATTGTTCGCGGCGACGATTATGAAAGTAGCCGTTTGCTGTTTGTCGATGAATGGCGACCGCTTGCGTTGTCACTCGGTGGATTGCTGGTCGCGGCGCCGGCGTCGAACATAATTATCTTTTCCAAAGATACTGGCGACGGGTCGGTTCAGGTGCTTCTTGAGCGCGCGAAAGCAATCAAGACATGGTCCGGGAATCTGGGGTTATCCGGTAGTGTCTTGCGCTGGAGCGAGGGTGGATGGGTCCTGGCTGCCGACGAAGACGCGGCTCTTCGGTTGATGCCAAGGACGCCGTGATGACCTCCCACAGAAAGATGACAGGGCAGCCCGATCCTGCTACTCCCCGCCGCCCATGAGCCAGACACCCGCCACCGAAGCCGCGCGCCGCAGGACGTTTGCGATCATCTCGCATCCCGACGCCGGCAAGACCACGTTGACCGAACAGCTCCTGCTGCTCGGCGGCGCGATCCGGGCTGCGGGGCAGGTGAAGGCGCGCGGTGAGGCCCGGCGCGCGCGATCCGACTGGATGAAGATCGAGCAGGAACGCGGAATCTCGGTCACCTCCGCGGTGATGACGTTCGAGTATGGCGACGCGGTGTTCAATCTCCTCGACACGCCGGGTCACGAGGATTTCTCGGAAGACACCTACCGCACGCTGACCGCAGCCGATTCCGCCGTGATGGTGATCGACGCCGCCAAGGGCATCGAGGCGCAAACGCTCAAATTGTTCGAGGTCTGCCGCCTGCGCGATATCCCGATCATGACCTTCATCAACAAGATGGATCGCGAGGCGCGCGACACGTTCGAGCTGCTCGACGAGATTTCGGACCAGCTCCAACTCGAAGTCGCACCGATGATGTGGCCCGTCGGCATGGGCCTCAATTTCAAGGGCCTCTACGATCTCTATGCGGATGATTTCGTGCCGTTCGGCCAGGACGGCCGCATCGGGAGCAACGCGCTCGCGGCCCTCCTGCCCGAGGACGCGAAGGCGAAGCTCGACGAGGATGTCGAGCTCGCGCGCGGCGGGCTGTCGCGCTTCGATCCCGCCGCCTATCGCGAAGGACATCTGACGCCGGTCTATTTCGGCTCCGCGCTCAAGCGCTTCGGCGTGCGCGAACTCCTCGATGCGCTGTCGGCCGAGGCGCCGCCGCCGCGCGATCAGGCCGCGAAGGAGGGCGTCGTTCATCCCTCCGATGCGGACGTCTCGGGCTTCGTGTTCAAGGTGCAGGCGAACATGGACCCGAACCACCGCGACCGCGTGGCGTTCCTGCGCCTGTGCTCGGGCAAGTTCCGGCGCGGCATGAAGCTCAAGCAATCGGGCACGGGCAAAAGCATCGGCGTGCACAACCCGATCCTGTTCTTCGCGGCCGAGCGCGAGACGGTGGATGAGGCCTGGCCCGGCGACATCATCGGCATTCCCAATCACGGCACTTTGCGCGTCGGCGATACGCTCTCGGAATCGGGCAGCACCGTGTTCACCGGGATCCCGAATTTCGCACCGGAAATCCTGCGCCGCGTGCGCCTCGGCGATCCCATGAAGCAGAAGCATCTCGCCCGCGCACTCACCTCGCTTGCCGAAGAAGGCGTGACACAGGTGTTCAAGCCGTTGATCGGCGCACAATGGGTGGTGGGCGTCGTGGGCAGCCTGCAGCTCGACGTGCTGAAATCGCGTCTGCGCAACGAATACGATCTCGATGCCGATCTCGAGGCTTCGCCTTATGACACCGCGCGCTGGATTTCGGGCGATGCCGCCGAACTCGACAAATTCATCGCCGCCAACCGCGGACAGATGGCGGAAGATCGCGACGGCGCGCCGGTGTTCCTGGCGAAAAGTTCTTGGGAGCTCGGCTATGTCGCGGGCAAATTCCCGAACATCAAATTCGCCAAGACCCGCGAACGCAGCGATGTTCAGGCGGAAGGCTAAGCAGGGTCGTAGGCGTTGAGCCGCTCCACGATGTCTGCACCCTTGTTCGTGAGAACGACGATCGCGGAATAGGTCGCGCGGTCGATCTGCGCTTTGCGGCAGGCGTTTGCGAGCGCGTCCGCGGACGCGCCGTTCAGAAGCGCGCGGGTCTCGCCAATGTCGAGCGCGAGTGCGGGCGCCAGGACATCGGCGAAAGCGCCGTTCATCGTGCGCGCGGCGTGGACGAGCGCGGGCGGATCGGCGACGGGCGTGGCCTCGCGCGCGACCTTCTCGAACAGCGCCGCAAAAGCCTCGCGCATCGGTGCGGGATGGTCTGGCGGCCAGTCATCCAGCAGCGCATGCAACTCACCGAGCAATGACTCCCGGCTTTCGGGCCCTTGCTCGGCAAGTTCCACGAGACGGTCGAACCGCTTCCGGGGTGTGGTCGCCAACATGGCCCAAGCCTAGCGCCAAGGCCGTTAAGGCTTCGTTTTGGGGTAGGCTAGTTCCCGACAACCGCCCAGCTATCGGGGAAAAAGCCGTTGAAATCGGTGCGGATCGCGACCGAATAGGCGCCGATGTCCTCGAACACGATGAAATCGCCGGCGGCAATGTTCTCCGGCAAAGTCAGGGGCCGGGGCAGCACGTCGAGCGTGTCGCAGGTGGGGCCGAACACGCGGAACGGCCGCGTCTCGCCGGTCAGGGGCAATGCGCGGTTCTTGGCATCCAGCGAATAGGTCTTGTGCGCATAGTCCGCGATCCAGCCGGGCAAAGTCAGCTCGTCGAAACTGCCATAGACGCCATCGTTCATGTAGATGGAGTCGCCCTTGCGCAGGATCACCTGCGTGATCAGCGACATGCCTTCGGCGACCAGCGCACGACCCGGCTCGCAGAGCACCGGCGGATGCTTCTCGCCGAAGGTCGCGAGCGCCTCCTTGATGGTGTCGAAATACCAGTGATAGGGCGGCACATCGTTGCCGACGTAAGGGCCCGGAAATCCGCCGCCGAGATCGAGCGCTGCGATCTCCACGCCCGACATCTGCACCGTGCGGCGCGCCATCTCCACCGCCTGCGCGTAAGAAAAGGGCGAGAGGCATTGCGAGCCGACGTGAAAGGTGATCGCCGGCGCCGCACCCGCATCCGCGACACGCTTCAGAAGCCGCGCAGCATCTTCCTGTGTGGTGCCGAACTTGCTCGACAATTCCAGCACGGCGCCGCCCAGGGGCGTGGCGATGCGCACGAACACACGCAGTTTCTTTACGTCCTTGACCTCGCCAAGCAGCTTGTCGAGCTCATAATCGCAATCGATCACGTAATCGGTCACGCCGAAGCGCTCGAACGCGGCCTTGGCCGCGCCCACAGAGCGCACCGGCGCCATGAAGTGGCAGATCGCGTCCGGGAACTTGCCGCGCACGAGTTCGATCTCCGGCAGCGAAGCGGTGTCGTAATGGCGGATGCCCGCCGCATAGACCTGGTCGAGCACGAGCGGCGCGGGATTGGCTTTCACCGCGTAAAGCGCGTCGCCTGGAAAGGAGTCGAGAAACCGTTTTGCCGCGGCCTGAAAGCGGCCAGGATGCAGCACATAGACGGGCTCGCCCGGCTTCAGCCGTTCGATCACCTTCTCGACGCTTGCAAAACGCGGCAATAGCGGTTCAACGCGCGATGCGCCCATGGCGGCAATTCCGAAAGAAAGCGGCGCCTCTTTGAGGCAAGCGTGTGACGCGGTCAAGACAACGGGGCGATTCAAGGGCTAGAGGCATGACGCGCAAAACCGCAAGCGCTTGATTTTTGAAATCGACTTGTCAACAAAAAACCATCACCCCTCCCCCTCCCGTGTTCGCCATGTCCGCTATCGCACCCATCGGCCAACCCGAAGACGTGGCCACGGCGAGACGACGTTTCAAGTCATTCTTTACGGGACAGCAAAAAGCCAAAGCCATTCGAACGAAGCGCTGCCAACTCTGGCGGTTCTCAAATCTCGTCATGCTGAGGTGCAACAGAGGCAGGTTCCTGCGCACCAGGCGCGCGTGCTCGAGACTCTTCAATCGACACGTGATATCGTAACATGGTTCGCCTGCAAAGATCGCACGCGTCCGGCAGGGGGGATGTCGTCATGAACGCCAACCGGTGCGTCATCGCTTGCGCGTCGCTGCTATGGGCCACGTCGCTGGCAGTTTCCGCGCAGGCGAAGCACACGATCCTTTACAATTTTTGCCAGTCGAGCGGATGTCCCGATGGGCAGTCTCCGTTCGCGCCGATGGCGATGGATGCGGCCGGAAATCTTTTTGGCACCACGCTCTATGGTGGCAACACCAGCTATCACGGCGTGATCTATGAGCTGGAAAAGCGGCAGAACAGGTGGCGATATCGCGTGCTGCACGATTTCTGCGAAAACGACAATTGCAGCGATGGCAGTTCGCCAGGCGGAGCCCTTGTCGTCGATGTGTCGGGAAACCTCTATGGAACCGCACAGCTTGGCCAGACAAGGGGACTGGTGTTCAAGCTTTCGAAAAACGGAACCTACACGCAGCTCTACAATTTCTGCTCGCTCGCGAATTGCACGGATGGCAGCAGCCCCGTCGGCGGCCTGACCTATCTGGGCCAGAGCACCGGCGCATTGTATGACGGCAAATCGGCGCTTTACGGCACGGCGTCGGGAGGCGGCGCCAACAATGGTGGCATCGTCTATGCGCTCACCCCGGCCGGATCGGAAACGGTGCTCTACAATTTCGGCGCCACCGCGCAGGACGCGCTCGATCCGGCAGCCCCCGTGATCCTGGACAGCCAGGGCAATCTGTACGGTACCAGTGCCGAGGGCGGGACGTCGGGCGCAGGCGCGATCTTTCGCCTGACGAGCGGCGGCCAGGAAACAATCCTGCACAGCTTCTGCCTCAAGCGGAATTGCACCGACGGCGAAAATCCGCAAACCGGCGCGCTTCTGCTGGATAGCCAGGGCAACCTGTTCGGCACCGCGCCATTCGGCGGAAAGACCGACACCGGTATCGTCTATGAGTTGAGCGGAAGCACCTTCACGGTGTTGCACAGCTTCTGCGCAAAATCCGGCTGCACCGATGGCGCGTACCCGCAAGGCGCATTGACCCTGGACGGCGCCGGTAACCTCATGGGCGTGACGCCGATCGGCGGCAAGGCCGAGGGCAATGCCGGCGACGTCTTCCGGCTGAACCAGAAGCTCACGGCGCTGTACAGCTTTTGCCATAGCACCAATTGCCCGGATGGCGGCGCGCCCTATGGGAATGTCCTGATGGACGCCAACGGCAACATCTTCGGCACTACCACGCAAGGCGGCGCGTTCAATCGCGGCACGATTTTCGAACTCACGCCCTGAAGGCGGGATCACCGCAGCGACGGTGCAGTGGGAGGTTCGATACGGAAGGCACGCGCGATTCAGGCGGCGTGTGGCGGCCGCGTAGCGCGCGACGTCAGAGCGCGCGCGATCTGTCTTACGGCTTGATGCAGCTCCACTCGGCGTCGGGCGCTTCCTCGACGACGATGGTCACGTAGCAATAGCCCAGCACATAGCGGAAGCAGCGGCTTTTTACCCGCCCCATGACCGGCAAATGGCGGATGTCGCCTTCGCCAGGCAGATCGACATAGTCGCCGACATTGGGGATCAGCGTGAACTGCGTCTCGTCGACCTCCACGTCCACCGGCTGGGCCATGGTGGTGTTGTCGACGAGCTTGGTGGCGCCCTTCGGCAGCAGGCGGTAGTCGATGCCGTACTTCATGTCAGGTCCTTTCGGGTTCCGCGCGGAAGCCTAGCCAATCCTCCGCGCGGTTCAAGTCGAGACGCCGTGATCAGTGCTTAGGGGGCGTTTCGGCCTTCGGCTGTGCAGGGGCCGGCTGCGGCATCGCCTGCTGCTGGGGCCGCGGCGGGGGGCCGTCGAAGGTCTGACGCTGCTCGGGCGTGAGCGATTCATAGAACGCGGCGACCAGCGGCTTCTCCCGCCGCAGCGCGTCGATTTCGATGGTGAGAAGCTTTTCCTCGCGCTCCATCCGTGTCGGCGTCGGCACGTCGGCCCCGGTCGACGGCGCCGGGCAGGGCCACGCGTGCATGACTTCCACGCGGGTGTTCTTCCAGGCGTCGAACAGCGGCTTCTGCTTTGCGGTCAGCACCAGGGTCTTCTCGAGCTGGCCGAGCATCGCCATGTTCCGTTCGATCTGCAGTGCGCAGATCTTCTCAGGCAGCGGCATGGTGCCCTGGGCCGGCGGCGTCACTTTCATGACGGTCCCCGGTGGCGGCGGATCGGCCAACGCGGAGGTGGCAGATGACAAAACAGCAAGGAACGGGAGGACGATGAGCGCGCGCACGGAACACCTTTTTTATTGGGCGCACTCCTCTAGTGAGAAATGGAGGCGGCGTCCACTTACTTTAGCCCTCGCCCCCGCGCAGCGGGGGAGAGGGTTGGGTGAGGGGGTTTCTCAACCGATGCGATGTGTCAAGCAGCGCGCGAGCGGCGCCCCCTCACCCTACCCTCTCCCCCTGAGGGGGAGAGGGGGATTTATCGGGTGGTCCGCAACGCACGAATGGTCTTTTTCCCGTCCGCGGCAGGCTGATAGGGGTGTGAGATTTCGGTCATCGCGCGCTGGAACTCATCCAGCGTGAAGTCCTGGCGCACCTCCCAGGCATCGAAGCCCGTGCGCGCCATGAAGGCGATCTGGTCGAACAGGAAATCGCCGGTGGCGCGGATTTCACCTTTGTAATCGAACCGCGTGCGCAACATCCGCGCCCAGGAGAACGCGCGCCCGTCGCGGAACTTCGGGAATTCCAGAACGATGACGGCAAGGCGCGGCAAGTCCGCCTTCAGCACCTGCGGGTTCTCGTTCGAAGCCAGCCGCACGCCAACCGGCGTATGATGCGCGAAGAGATTTTCCTTCTCGCCCTGGAAGCGCGCGAGCGTGACGATCGCGCCTTTCTCTTCCGGAAAGGCCTTGCCGTCCGGTACGAAGAAAAACGGATCCTCGACGAACTGGCCTCCTTTAATAAGCGGCATGGAGGTCCTGTCCGTAAGCAACGTTCTTGAACGGCGTCATGCCGACGCGGCGATAGGTGTCGAGGAAGCGTTCGCCATCCTTGCGCAGTTCGAGATAGCAGCCGATCACGCGCTCGACGGCATCGGCGATGTCGTCCTGGCCGAAGCCCGGCCCCATGATCTCGCCGATGCTCGCGTCTTCGGCGCCCGAGCCGCCGAGCTGGAGCTGGTAGAACTCCACGCCCTTCTTGTCGACGCCGAGAATGCCGATGTGTCCGGCATGATGATGGCCGCAGGCATTGATGCAGCCGGAGATCTTGATCTTGAGTTCGCCGATGTGATGCTGGCGGTCGAGATCGGCGAAGCGCTCGGAAATCTTTTGCGCGATCGGGATCGAGCGCGCGTTCGCGAGGTCGCAATAGTCGAGCCCGGGGCAGGCGATAATGTCGGTGATAAGCCCGGCATTGGGCGTGGCAAGGCCAAGCTCTTTCAGGCGCGTGAAGATCGCGGCCAGGTCGCGTTTCTTCACATGCGGCAGCACGAGGTTCTGTTCGTGGCTGACGCGGATTTCGGATATGCCGAACTGGTCCATCAGATCGGCCAGCGCATCGAGCTGCTCATGCGTGGCGTCCCCCGGCACGCCGCCAATGGGCTTTAGGGAAATCGTCGCGATCGCGTAGCCCGGCGCACGGTGGCGCGAAACGTTCGTCTTCAGCCAGTTCTCGAAATCCGCATCGCCTTCCAGCATCTCATCGGACAGAGCTTCGAACTCCGGCGGCGCGAAATAGGCATCGATGCGGTCTAGTTCTTCCCGCGGCACCTGCAATGTGCCGGCCTTCTTGATCTCTTCGAACTCGACCATCGTCTGGCGGCGCATCTCGTCCGGGCCGAGTGCATTCGCCAATATCTTGATACGCGATTTGTAGAGATTGTCCCTGCGGCCCTGCTCGTTGTAGACGCGCATCACGCTTTCGAGGAACGCGAGGATATCGGGTTTCGCCACGAAGTCGCCGACGACATATCCGATATAGGGCGTGCGCCCCATCCCACCGCCGACATAGACGCGATAGCCGGTCTCGCCGGCGTCGTTCTTCACGATCTCGAGCGCCATGTCGTGAAATTTGAGCGCCGCACGATCGTTCGGCGATCCACCGACCGCGATCTTGAACTTGCGCGGCAGGAAGCTGAACTCGGGATGCAGCGACGACCATTGCCGGATGATTTCGGCGATCGGGCGCGGGTCTTCGATCTCGTCCGCTGCCGCGCCGGCGAAATGATCGGCGGTGACATTGCGGATGCAATTGCCGCTGGTCTGGATCGCGTGCATCTCGACGGTGGCGAGTTCGGCCAGGATATCGGGCACGTCGACAAGTCTCGGCCAATTGAACTGGATGTTCTGGCGCGTGGTGAAATGGCCGTAGCCCTTGTCGTATTTGCGCGCGATATGCGCCAGCATGCGAAGCTGCACGGCGCTTAGCGTTCCATACGGCACCGCAATGCGCAGCATGTAGGCGTGGAGCTGCAGATAGAGCCCGTTCATCAGCCGCAGCGGCTTGAACTGGTCCTCGTTCAGTTCGCCGGAAAGCCTGCGCGCGACCTGCCCGCGAAACTGTTCCACGCGTTCGGCGACGAAGCGCGCGTCGAATTCGTCATATCGATACATCGTCGTCTTTCGTTTGCGCCGCGCGCGGCACGGGCCGCGGCACCGGGCGCACGGAAGGATCGGTCGCCTGCTTCCCCAGATCGTCGCGAACGCTCGGTCCTGCAGCGCGGATGATCTCACGCTCCTTGACCGGATGTATGCCGGACGCATCCACGCGGACATCGAACAGATAGGGGTTCACGACGACATTGTCGCCGACATAGGCCTGCGCGGCGGTAAGGGCTGCATTGGCGGGTGCAGCCTCATGGAAAATCTCGCCATCCTTGAGGCTTTCGACCCATGCGCCGCTCCTCCAATACAGGACATCGCCGTCTCTCAGGCGGTTCGCGGTCAACATCTGGGGCACGGGCGCGGCCATAGGTGATAGGTCACACTTCCTCCCCGTCAAATCAAGGCTTCACAGAAAATTTGTGTGCTTTATAAAATTACACGGAAGGAAAATGTATTAAATAACATAGCCAAACGGCTGGTTTTTCGCGAATGATGCGGTTGAGTGAGGGGCATGACCACGGAAAAAGACTCGAGCGAAAACGGACCTGGGCTCGCCGCCGCACTGGCGGTCGGGCGCGATGGCGCGCGCGCCGACACCTTCCTGGACGAGCAGACCAAACTTACCCGCCTCCAGATCGAGCAAATCGAAGAGGAGAACACCACCCGCCGCCGCATCCTGAAGCTCGAACATATGAGCGCGGCGATGAAACTCGCCTTCGAACTCGCGCTCGCGATCATCTTCACGGCTATCGCCATCGGGTTGGGTGCAGCGGTGTGGAATGCGGCCAACGACAACGGTCTTGTCGTCGAATCCTTTTCCGTACCGCCCGATCTCGCGGGCAAGGGGCTGACGGGCGATGTCGTGGCGGCCAAGCTGCTCGACAAGCTTTCCTCGCTGCAGGCGCAGACGGTGTCGAGCCGCGCCGCTACCAGCTACGCGAACAATTGGGGCGGCGACATCAAGCTGCAGATTCCGGATACCGGCGTTTCGATCGGCGAGTTCAATCGCTCGCTTCACGCCTGGCTTGGCCACCAGACGCGCATCACGGGCGAAGTCTATCGCACGCCGGCAGGGCTCGCCGTCACGGCGCGCGCGGGAAACAACACAAGTCCCACGTTCACCGGAAGCGACGCCGATCTCGACAAACTCATTCGCCAGGCGGCGGAGTCGGTCTATCGCGCGACACAGCCCTATCGCTACGCGGTCTTCCTCGCCAATGTCGGCCGCAACAAGGAAGCGGAAGCCGCCTACCGCGAACTCATCGCGAACGGCTCGCCGACGGATCGCGCTTGGGCGCATATCGGCATCGAAAACATCTACGCCAACCGTAGCGATCGCAAACAGGCACTCGCCATGCTGGCGCGCGCTCTGGCGCTGAAGCCGGACTTCATCATGGCCTATATCAACAGGGCCGGACTCGAAGGCCAGTTTCAGCACGACGAGGCCTCGCTCGCGGCGATCAAGAAGGCGGCCCAGGTGGCGGGTGGCCCGCGCGATCGCGACATGAGCGATATCGCCTGGCAGCTCTCTCTGCTGCAGGCCGAATCCAATGTGGCCGCGAGCACCGGCAATTACAGCGGCCAGCTCGAATTCGACCGGCAGATCGAAGCGCTGCCCAATTTCAACGGCGCCTCGGACAATGCGCATCAAAACGACGTCACGACATATGCGTTGCTTCACGATGAAGCGGCCTCGGAAGCCGCGTTCGAGGCGATGCCGCCTGCGACCAGCGAACTCGCCTTCCTCCAGCGCGACGGCAACCATTCCTTCGCGCGGCTCTTTCTCGGCGAGCCCGATCTGGTCCTCGCTTTGCGCGCGCGGTTCGATGCGGCGCTTAACAAGCTGGGGGCCTTGGGACCCGTCATCGAGCAGCGGCAGTTCTGGCCGTTCGTCGCCTACGGGCAGGCGCTCAAGGGCGACTTCAAAGGCGCACATGCCACGGCCGACCGCACGCCGTTGGACTGCAATCAATGCCTGCGCGTTCGCGGCATGATCGACATGCTTCAGAAGAACTGGGGCGGCGCCGGCTACTGGTTCGCGCGCGCCACGCGCGACGCTCCATCGATTCCGGCTCCCTGGAGCGACTGGGGTCACATGCTGCTCGAGAAAGGCGATTTCGACGGCGCCATCGAGAAATTCGAGACGGCTTACGGGCTGAGCCCGCGCTTCGCCGATCCGATCGAGATGTGGGGCGAGGCGCTTGCCAAGAAAGGCCGCGCCGATCTTGCGCTCAAGAAATTTGAAGAAGCGAACAAATACGCGCCCCATTGGGGACGGCTGCACCTGAAATGGGGCGAGGCGCTTTTGTGGTCTGGCGACAAGACAGGCGCGGCAAAGCAGTTCGCACTCGCGCGGACTCTCTGGCTTACGGCGCCGGAGAAGACTGAGCTGGAGAAAATGAAACCTCTTGCGGGTTGAGGGACGCGCAGGACGGGGATAGCGCGCGCGCCGACTGGCTGAGCAGGCGTGTCAGCTGCATGGCATAGGATTCGCGGATGGCGGCGCGAAGGCTTTCCTCCAGAACGATTGCGCCGTCCCCTTTGCGGCTCACAAAGCCCTCCCGCTCGGCCTGATCCATCATGCGCTTGATGTGGATGCGCGATACGCGAAACCGCTTGGCGATCGCGGCAGCGGAGAACGCGATCGGCTCCCGTGTCGGAAAGGGTTCGGATCCTTCCGCGCCGAAACACATGATGATCTGTATTCCCGCGTACCGGTTCAGGAAAACACGAAAGTAGGGCGCATCGGTCGCTGGTGATGCTCTGGTCGCGGCAAGGAATTCCTCACCCTGAAGACGCGCAAGCGTTTCAAGCGTCGCCGGCTCGTCGAGCTGCTGCAGTATAAGATCGACGGCCGGCTCGATAACACGTGCGGCGCCGAGCGCTGCGCGGAAGTGCTTTCGCCAGGCGCGCAGGAAATCTTCGGTCGGGACATAATGCGCAAGCTTGTTTCCGTCGCGCCCCGCGGACTCGACATAGCCGAGGTAACGCAGATAGAGCAGCAGGGCACGCGCACGGCCCGGACTGAGCAGGCCTGACGCGGCGCAAATCTCTTTCAGGCGCGGCAGCGTCAACCCGCCGGTGACATGGGCATACATCGCCCACATCGCGCACACATATCGTCCGGCGTCCTTGAAAATACCGTCGAGCGCTTCGTTCTCCGCGCCGGCCTCAAGCATGTTCGCAGCAAGTGCGTGGGCGGCGCGGTCGAAGCGCGTGTGGCCCGCCATTCGCGAATAATTCTCAACCGCAGGCTCGCCCTCCTCAGCCCAGGAGAGCAGGGAGGCGATGTCGGTCCATTCGTCCGCGCCGTGCTGCAAGTCGATGCCCCCGCACCCGATCAAAAATGTACAATGGTGGACATATACGTGCCAACCTATCGTTTTCACGGGCCTTTTTCATTTCAACGCGTTCATTTGGCTGGGGATGGGGCGTGGTCGACGACAATTTCGCCCTGCCAAAACGGCATGGCTGACGACGAAGACATCGCTACTCGCGGCGGCGTGGCTAGCGCTGCGGATGCCATCGCACTTGGCGCGGGCGCGACCGAAGAGGCGCGGGTCTATCTGCGCGAACAGACGCGGCTGGCAAAGCTCCAAAGCGACAATCTGATCGAGCAGAACGCGTTCGAGCTGTCGCATCTGCGCTGGCGCCGCTTCAACGACCAGATGAAGGGTGCATTGCAGATCATGGCAGTGGCGCTCGGCGCCCTGATCGTTGCGGGCATCGGCGTTGCGATCTGGAATGCGAGCCAGGCGGACGGCCTGATCGTCGATTCCTTCTCGGTGCCGCAGGCGTTCGCAGCAACCGGCACGACCGGAGACATCGTCGCCGGCGACATGACGAACAAGATCGCGGCCATCCGCGACTTCGCCAACGATCATTCGCTGGCCCGTTCCAAGGAGGTGCAACAGGACCGCGATCAGGACATCAAGGTCGAGATCCCCGAGACCGGCGTCTCGTTTGCGCAGGCGTGGCGCTACCTCAAGCAATGGCTTGGTAATGAGCGGCATCTGAGCGGCGATGTCCGCACGCTCGCCGATGGCCAGATCGCGCTCACGGCATCGCTTGGTGGCGCCGATACGTTCCGGTTCACCGGCAAGCCCGGCGATCTCGACAAGCTCGAGCAACAGGCGGCCGAACGCGTCTTTGGCGCGGTCGATCCCGTCAATATCGTCCTGTATCTGGCTGGCAAAGGCCGCCTGGCCGCTTCCCTGACGGCTGCCGAACACCTCGTCTCGCTCGGCGGCGACAGACAGATTTTATCGGAGTCCTACTCGCTCTACGCCAACATGATCCGCCTTGTCACTGGCGATGTGAAGCGATCCGTCGCGATGGCGCAGCTGTCCATCGCGCTCGATCCCAAACCGGCGCCGCAGCATATGGAGTTGCTCAACAGCTCGCGCCTGCTTGGCCATGACGAAATCGTTCTCCAGCAAGCGCGCCTGATTGCCGGGTTGCGCCAGGAAGACAACATGGGGTCGTGGCGCACCGGCGAGGGCGTGCCCTATGTGTGGCAGCTCGGCGCGTATTGGCGCGCGATGGACACCGGCGATTTTGCAAATGCCGCGGCGCAGCCCTGCCTCTATAGTTGTTCTCTGTCCGAAGGAACGCTTCGCCGTGCCAAGTCCGAGGCGCTGGCCCATGAAGACCGCCGGGCTCTGGCGTCGGTCGCCCAGGTGTCAGCCTCAGGGGACGCCGATGCCTCCGACATGGCGGAGGTCCGCTACCGCGTCCACGCAAATGTGGGAGATTGGACTTCTGCCGCGGCCGATGCGCAGCAGATGATCGCCGCGTTCATGGCGGAAACGGATTACGGCGAGAATTTCCGCAAGCTCTATACGCAAACCCATGCCGTGCCGCTACTCGCCACCGCGCAGGCACGCGGCGGCGATTTGGCGAAGGCATGGGCCACGATCAATGCCACGGCGCTCGATTGCTACGGCTGTGTCCGTACGCGCGGGGAGATCGCCGCGCTGCGAAGAAACTGGAACGACGCCACGTTCTGGTTCTCGCATGCCGTGATGCAGGGGCCGTCGCTCCCCTTCGCCTACTCCGATTGGGGCCAGATGCTGATGGCCAAGGGCGATCTCGACAGTGCGATTGCCAAGTTCGAAATCGCGCACCGCAAGGGTCCGCACTTCGCTGAGCCACTGGAGTTCTGGGGGGAGGCGCTGATCGCCAGGAACCGCTCCGATCTCGCGCCGGTAAAATTCGAAGAGGCCGCGAAATACGCGCCGAACTGGGGACGTTTGCATCTCAAATGGGGTGAGGCGCTGTGGTGGTCGGGCAAACGTGACGACGCGAAGAAGCAGTTCGTCATCGCATCCGGCCTCGATCTGACAGCGGCGGAAAAAGCCGAACTCGCGGGAGCCGGACGTGGCTGACGACGAACTCGATGACATCGTCAAGCCGTCGGCACGCGCGGACGCGGCGGCGATGCATGCCGCGCTCGGTGCCGCTGGCACGGCCGAAGAGGCGCGCGAATATCTGCGCAAACAGAGCCGTCTCGCCGACCTGCAGATCGACACGCTTCAGAAGCAGGACGAGTTCGAGACCTCGCATCTGCGCTGGCGCCGCTTCAACGACCAGATGAAAGGCGCGATGCAGATCATGCTCGTGCTCATCGGCGCGCTGTTCGTGTTCGGCATCGGGGCTGCGGTGTGGTCTGCGGCGCATGACGACGGCGTGGTGATCGAGGCGTTCAATGTGCCCCCGGATATGCAGGCGCGCGGGCTCACCGGCTCGGTCGTGTCCAGCATGCTGCTCGACAGGCTCATCGCCTTGCAGTCGCAAATCGATTCCGCGCGCGCACCGAGTTCCTATGCGAGCAAGGGCGACGACATCAAGGTTCTGATCCCCGACACCGGCATCTCGATCAGCGAAGCCTATCGCTATCTCTCCGGTTGGCTCGGGCATCAGACGCACATCTCGGGCGACGTCTATCGCAGCGCCAAGGGCATAACCGTCGTCGTGCGGACCAGCGGCAGTCCCGGCACATCGTTCGAAGGCGGAGAGGACAAGCTCAACGAGCTGATGGAGCACGCAGCGGAAGCCGTCTATCGCCAGACGCAGCCGTTCCGCTATGCCGTGCACCTACTGAACTATGCGCGCAACGCGGAGGCCGATGCGGTTCTCAACGATCTAACAGCGAACGGCCCAGCTTCGGAGAAACCATGGGCGTACGCGATATGGATGTATCCTGCGCTCGCGAAAGGCGATCTGGCGACTGCAATCTCGCGCACACGGAGGGCCGCGGCGCTCGATCCAAACAATCTTCTGGCGGAGGCGAATGTCGCGCAAGTTGAAGGCGTCGCCGGCCATGACGAAGAGGAGCTGCGTTTCGACCGCGCTGCAAAGGTAGCATCTGCCGCCGGCGGCGGAGATCAAATCCGTCCATTGGCGCGTCTCTCCATGGAACAGATGGTGGATGCGAATATCGCGGAAGAGACGGGCGATTATCTTGGCGCGGTTGCGCAATACGACAGGCAACTGAATACGCCGGAGTTTACCGGCTCGCATTGGACATCCGCCTATATGAAATCCGCCAATCTTGCATTGGCGCACGATGTGGGCGCATCGCGCGTTGCCTTGGGTTCTTACACCGATATTGGCCTGCTCCCGCGCGCCAACATCATGTCGGGTTGGAACCAGACGAATATGGATTTCCCCCAATTCGAGCAATTGGCGGCGCTCGGCGACTGGTCTGCTGCCCGCAAGGATATCGAGAAGGTAATCGCGTTACCCGCGGGCAGAGACCCGCATAGTTTGCTGCCCGTCCGGGCGCAGCTTTCTCCGCGTGTCGCGCTGGCACAGGCGAAGACCGGAGATTTCGAAGCAGCGTGGAACGAGATCGGCCGCACACCACAGGATTGCTATCTGTGTCTGCGCGTGCGCGGCGAGATCGCGGCGATGGAAAAGGACTGGAACGGATCGTCGCGCTGGTTCGTGCGGGCCGCAGCTCTCGCGCCATCCATTCCATTTGCCTATGCCGAATGGGGCGCGATGCTGATGGCGAAAGGCGATCTCGACGGCGCCATCGCGAAGTTCGAGATCGCGCATCAGAAGGGTCCGCACTTCGCCGATCCGCTCGAGATGTGGGGCGAGGTGCTGATCGCCAAGAACCGCTCCGACCTTGCGCTCGCGAAGTTTGAAGAGGCGGCGAAATGCGCGCCGAAATGGGGCCGCCTGCATCTCAAATGGGACGAGGCGCTGTGGTGGTCTGGCAGGAAGGATGACGCGCGCAAGCAATTTGCCATCGCATCCGGTCTGGATCTGACGTCCTCCGAAAAGTCCGAACTTGCGAGGGCTGCGCATGGCGGATGACGATTTCGAAGACGGCGTGAAGCCCTCCGCCAAGGCCGATGCCGCGGCCATGCACGCAGCGCTCGGCGCGCCGGGTGTCTCGGAGGACGCGCAAGCCTATCTGCGCAAACAGAGCCTGCTTGCCGATCTGCAAATCGAAAACTTGCGCAAACAGGACGAATACGAACTCTCCCATCTGCGCTGGCGCCGTTTCAACGATCAGATGAAGGGCGCGATGCAGATCATGGTCGTCGCGCTCGGACTTCTTGTCGTCGTGGGCATTGGGGCGGCCGTTTGGAATGCGAGCCTTGCCGACGGCCTGGTCGTCGATGCCTTCACCGTTCCGCCCGATTTTGAAAAAAGCGGCATCACCGGTGACGTCGTCGCGGGCGACATCACCAGCAAAGTGACATCCATCCGCAAGACCGCGATGGATATCTCCTACTCGATCTCGCGCGACGTGAGCGCCGACCGGCACAACGACATCAAGGTGGAGATTCCGGAAACCGGCGTGTCGATCTCGGAAGTGTGGCGCACTCTTCGCCGCTGGCTGGGGCACGAGCGCCATCTCACCGGCAATGTGCGACAGCTCGGCGGCGGACGCATCGCACTGACGACGTCGCTGGACGGCGGGGCCGCGATGACGGAAACCGGCGCCGCCTCCGACCTTCCGGCAATCGAACAGCGCGCTGCGGAAGATGTGTTCGGGGCTTTCGATCCCGTCAATCACATCAACTATCTGGATTTCGAGGGCCGCCCGCGCGAGGCGCTGACCGCGGCCGAACGCTTCGTGCCGGAGAGCAAGGGCCAGTTGCACGCCGATTCCTATAGCCTACTCAGCCTCATGACCGTCAGCGCGACAGGCGACGTTCCACTCGCGCTCGCCCGCGCGCGGATCGGCATGAACATCGATCCGAAGCTGGCGGTGCTGCATGTGATGATAGCACGCTACGAATATTTCCTCGGCCATGAGGAAGCGCGGCTCGCCCAGGATCGCCTCATCCTGAGCTTGCGCAACGAGGACCAGATTCCGGCGCATCAGCACGGTGGCTTCGACGAGATGCGCAAGCAGGCAACGGCACAGATTGCGCTGCTTACGGGTGACTTCGTCAACGCGACCTCCTGGGTCTGCTCGCACACCTGCACCGATACGGGTCTGCAGGTGACAAGGAGTGGTTTGCTCGCGCGGCTGCACGATGTCGGCGCGGCGCGGAGTTTGCTGGTGGAAGGGCAGGCCGCCCCGCACGTCAGGGCTGGCGATATACAGGAAGCCCGTTATCAGATTGCCGTTGCCGCCGAGGACTGGAAGACGGCCCTCGATGAGGCCGCCGCCATGCATTCGTTCTACCTGCCCGGTGGAAGCGATCTCAGCCCCCGCCTCGTCGCGCTCGCCTATGCGACCGAGATCGCGCCGTTGCTGGCGATCGCACAGGCACGGACCGGTCAGTTCACGCAAGCCCATGCCACCATCGACAAGACACCTCGCGATTGCGTCCCGTGCGAAACCGCGCGCGGCGATATCGATGCGCTGGAGAGGAACTGGAGCGGCGCCGCATTCTGGTTCGCCCACTCAATTCACGACGCACCGTCGCTGCCTTTCGCCGAACACGATTGGGGTGCGATGCTGCTGCGCAAGGGCGACCTCGATGGCGCGATAGCGAAGTTTATGAGCGCCCATTCCAAGGGTCCGCATTTTGCCGATCCGCTGGAGATGTGGGGCGAGGCGCTGATTGCGAAGAACCGTTCCGACCTTGCGCTGGCGAAGTTGGAAGAGGCGGCGAAATGCGCGCCGAAATGGGGCCGTCTGCATCTCAAATGGGGTGAGGCGTTGTGGTGGTCGGGCCGCAAGGATGAGGCCAAGAAGCAGTTCGCCATCGCGGCGACGCTCGATCTCACGCCATCGGAGAAATCCGAACTCGCAAAGGTAACCGCGGATGGCTGACGAAGAATCCGACAGCGCAGCGCCGGGCGGGAACTTCGCCGCGTCTGCAATCCTGGCGTCGGCGAGCCACGGCAAAGCCGATGCTTTCGTCGACAAGCAGAACGAACTCGCCGATCTCCAGATCGAGGATCTGAAGCGCGAGAACAGGGTCCGGCACTGGTCGCTGCGCGTGCGCCATATCAGCGATGTGCTGAAGCTCGGTTTCGAGATGGCGGTCGCCTTCATCGTCATTGCGATTGCCATCGGCTTCGGCTTCGAGATCTGGGCGGCGATGCACGCCGACGGCCTTGTGATCGACGCCTTCACCGTGCCGCCCGCGATGGCCGACAAGGGCCTGACAGGTCAGGTGGTGGCGAGCAAGCTGCTGGACCGGCTCACCGTCCTTCAGAACGAAACCATGTCGTCGCGCGCGGCGTCCAGCTTTGCGAGCGACTGGACCAACGACATCAAGGTGGAGATCCCCGACACCGGCGTCTCGCTCGGCCAGGTCGTGCGCTTCCTGCACACGTCGCTTGGTCATGAATCGCGTCTGTCGGGCGAAATGTTTCAGACGCCGGCCGGTGCTGCGCTCACTGTGCGGATGGACAACGATCCGGGGCAGACGTTCACGGCCACATCCGGCGATCTCGATGCGTTGATCCAGCGCGCGGCGCTCGCGATCTATGCGCGCGCACAGCCCTATCGTTATTCGGTCTATCTCGCGGTTCGCGACAAGGTCCTTGAGTCCTATGCGGCTGATAAAGCGCTGGCCGACAACGGACCGCCGAGCGAGCGCCCGTGGGGCCATGCCGGAATGGCCAACAACCTCCAGACCCTGGGCCGGTTCGAGGAGCAACGCCGCTATGCCCTTCTGGCACGGCGCGAGAACCCGGATCTTCTGCTGCCGGCCGTGATCCTGACGAATGCGGACAGCAATGCCGGGCACGACGAAGCAACTCTGCGCGAAGCAAAAGACGTCCTGAGCCTGCTTCAGGACGGCCGTGAACACGGCGCCACGCAGAATTGGCCGAATTATAGCAGGCGTATGTCCGAGACGGCCATCCGTGAACTCACGGGAGATTATCGCACAGCGTCCGATAGCATGCTCGGCGAGCGCTGGTTCCAGCCGGTGTTCATCACCGCCGCGAGCGCGCGCAATCTGGCATACGCGCATGATCCGAAAGCGGCGGCGGGGCGTCTTCATGAGTTATCGCACGATCAGTTGGTGCAAGGCGGTTACGATTCCGGCAGCGACGACATTTCCGTTGTTCGTGCGCTTGCCGCGATGGGACATGACGACTGGCAGGCAGCCATCGATGTGCTGTTGCGCAATCAGATCGCGGCGCGTGCCGTTGCGCGAGAGTCGCACAACATCCTGAGCGACCGCAATTCGCACGACCTTTATACGGCGCCGTTGCTTGCCGTTCTTTATGCGAAGACGGGGCAATGGGCGAAGGCCGATGCGCAATTGAAAGGGTTGCCCAGCGATTGCGATATTTGCGTCCGGGCGCGGGGCAAGGTCGAAACCGTTCGTCACAACTGGATCGCAGCCGCGCATTGGTTCGCAATCGTATCTGCGCGCTCGCCCTCGATTCCGCTGGCCGACAGCGACTGGGGCCGGATGCTGATGGCAAAGGGCGATCTCGACGGCGCCATTGCAAAGTTCGAAAGCGCGCACCGGAAGGGCCCGCATTACGCCGATCCACTCGAGGTGTGGGGCGAGGCGCTGGTCGCCGTGAACCGCTCCGACCTCGCGCTCGCAAAGTTCGAGGAAGCGAACAAGTACGCGCCGAACTGGGGCCGGCTCCATCTGAAATGGGCCGAGGCGCTGTGGTGGTCCGGCAAGCGCGAGAATGCGAAGAAGCAATTCGCCGTCGCATCCGGCCTCGATCTGGCGCCTTCCGAGAAATCCGAACTCGCGAAAGTGCTCCATGGCTGAGGAAGACGACGACGCCGTATCACCCGGCAAAACCGGCGATGCCGCAGGACGAAGCGAAGAAGCAGTTCACCCTCGCGCGCAATCTCGCGGCGAACAAATCGTAATCGCACAGGAGCGCGCGATGATCCAACCTGAACGCAAGAAGCTGGGTCCGTTCCTCGCCACCGTCGTCGTGGCCAACGCGATGATCGGCTCGGGGATTTATATGCTGCCTGCTGGTCTCGGCGCGGTCGGATCGATCTCGATCCTCGCGTGGGTGGCGGCGGCGTGCGGCACGGCGCTTCTGGGCGGTGTGCTGGCCTGGCTCACGGTCATCAGCCCTGGGACGCGCGGTCTCTTCTCCTATGTCCGCGAGAGCCTCGGTCCCGGCGCGGGCTTTGTGGCTGGCGTGCTTTATTGGTTCACGATCCTGACGGCCTGCGTCGCGGTTGCGACCGCGGTGACGGGATACCTCAGTGTCTTCATTCCCGCTGTCGCGAAGCAGCCAGGAAGCACGATCTGCACCGTTGCGGTCATCTGGATTCTGGTGGGCTCGAACCTCGCAGGCCCGCGTCTTGTGGCGGCGTTGCAAAGCCCGGCGCTTGTACTCGGTCTCGCACCCGTTCTGCTCGCCGCCATCGGCGGCTGGTTCTTCTTCAGCAAGACGACATTCGACGCATCCTGGAATGTCACGGGGGGCAGCTTCCTGACCGTCGTGCCGCGCGCGACCGTGATGGTGTTCTGGGCGTTTCTGGGCTTTGAGGGCGCGTCGATCTTGGCGACGCGCGTGCGCAATCCGGCGCGTGACGTCCCGATCGCGACGCTCGGTGGCATCGCTATGGCGACCGTGATCTATATGGCGGCCTGCTCTGCGCTCATGGGAATCCTGCCCGCAGCGGCACTCGCGAAATCTTCGGCCCCGTTCGCGGATGGCGCAGCCGCGATGCTCGGCGCGGCGACGGCCGGCATCATTGCGCTGTGCGCGGTGATCAAGGCCTCGGCCACGCTGGGTGGCAACATCCTGCTGGCCGGCGAAACCGGCGAATGCGAATCCGTGCTGGGACACATGAAGCCGCATTTGCGCGACCGGCAGACTCACAAGGTCTCGATTCCGACGCTGATGCTCACCGGCACGATCCTGAGCGCCATCGCAATCCTGTCGGCGAGCCCGACACTGGCGCGCCAGTTCACGATCATCACCAATGTGGTGGTCGTGCTCGCGATGCTGGACTATGCCGCGTTCTGTGCCGCCTTGCTTGTCCTCAGCAAGCGGCTTCCGCCGCAGCGGCGCTTCTGGGCGCGAGTGCTGAGTATCTTTGCACTGCTGTTCTGCGTATGGGTTATCGCGGCGTCCGATCCGAGCCTTCTGATCTGGTCGGTGGTGCCGGTCTTGGGTGCGGTGCTCGCGTATTTCTATTTCCGCTTCCGCAATGGCGCCGCGAGAAGCATCCAGGGCGCGGGTGCTAGGTGATGCGCGCTATTGTGTGGACCACGGGGGACGGGCGAGATGGACATCCATAGGCCGAAAGCAGCAGTGCATGGCTGGCGCGAGCTGCTGAAGGAAATCGGCATCATCGTCATTGGCGTGGTGATTGCCCTCGGCGCCGAACAGGCTGTCGAGGCGATCCACTGGATGTATCAGGTGGACGCCGGCGAGGCCGCGTTGAAAGTCGCCTTCGTTCGCGAAGTCGACAACATGGCGTTGCGAAAGGCGCAGAGCGACTGCATCGCAAAGCGCCTCAACGTTCTTTCGCAGACGGTGGAACGCGCCTCGGACAACGGTCAACTCCCCGCTGTTGGCGCTATCGGCCATCCACCCTACACGCCATGGACGATTGGGGCGTGGGATGCACTGGTGGCCAACGACACCGTTTCGCATCTGCCGCGGGAGAAGATGCTCGCCTACGTACAGATCGCACAGCGGACAGCCGTTCTCAGTGGCATGAGCGACAGGGAGAACGATCAGTGGACGATCCTCGACAGCATGGTGGGTCCGGGACGGCGGCTGAGCGACGTCGAGGCTGAGCAACTGCGCATGACGTTGGCGCAGGCCGCCGAATCCAACCGCCTGATGCAGCGGACAAGCAGCCGCTTGTGGGAGCTCGTGAAGGCGACAGGCCTTGTGGAGCCATTTGAATTCGACGATGCGATGAAGCGTGCTGTGCAGGGAAAAGCAAATGCTGCCATCTGCATCCCCATGACGCTCCCTTCTTCGGCGGGAAGGAACGGACCACATGGCTGACATGGCGCTCGCGGCTGCGAAACCGCGCACGTTCTTCGGTCAGCCGCCGGCGCTCGGCTTTCTCGCGTTCACCGAGGCGTGGGAGCGGTTCTCCTATTACGGCATGACGTCGCTGCTCGTGCTCTATATGAGCCAGGCGCTGTTCATGCCGGAGCATATCGGCAACATCGCGGGCTTTGCCGGATATCGCGCTGCGCTCGAAGGCGTCTTCGGCAAAATGAGCACGCTGGCGCTCGCGTCGCAGACCTACGGCCTCTACACCGGCTTTGTCTATTTCACGCCGCTGATCGGCGGCTGGATCGCGGATCGCTTCATCGGGCGGCGCAACGCGGTCGTGACCGGCGCGATCCTGATGAGCGGCGGCCATATCGCGATGGCGTTCGACCAGTCGTTTCTGCTGGCGCTGTTCCTGCTCATCACCGGCTGCGGATTGCTCAAAGGAAATATTTCCACACAGGTGGGCCAGCTTTATGCCGAAGACGATGCGGCGGGGCGCACGCGCGGCTTCTCGATCTTCTCGATGGCGATCAATGTCGGCGCCGTTGCGGGGCCGCTGACCTGTGGATTGCTGGCGCAGATTTATGGCTGGCATGTCGGCTTCGGCTTGGCGGGCCTGCTGATGCTGTTCGCGCTTGTGACCTATCTTGCGGGCTACCGCCTGCTCAGCGAGACCGCGCGTGGCACGGCGGCGCGAGAACCCGCGGCCGCGCTTACCGCGCAGCAGAAGCGCGCGATCGCCGCCCTGATCGTGGTGATGCTGATCACGATCCCGCATTCGATCGCGTTCTATCAGAACACCAACATGGGGCTGGTTTGGATTAACGCGAACGTCGATCTGATGGTCGGTACTTTTCACATACCGCCCACCTGGCTCGGCGGCGCGGTGGATTCCTTCATCTCCATCGCCTGCGTGCCGTTCCTGTTCGCGCTGTGGCGCTGGCAGGCCCGCCATGGCGGCGAGCCGGGCGAGATCGCCAAGATCGGGATCGGCGCTGCGCTGGCCGCCATCGCCAATCTGGTGCTGGCAGGCGCGGCACTGCTGCCGGGCCGCGTATCTCCGCTTTATCCGTTGCTCTACGAAGTCATTCTCGGTGTTGCCTTCATCTGGCAATGGCCGACGCTATTGGCCCTGACATCGCGCATCGCGCCGCAGCGCCTGAAATCAACCCTGATGGGCGCCGCGTTCCTCACACTCTTCGCCTCCAACATGACCATCGGCCGCATCGGCGCGCTCTACGAGCACATGACGCCGGCCGCGTTCTGGACGCTCAACGCGGCGATCGCGTCGGTGGGTGGGGTGCTTGCGCTTCTCCTGCGCAAGCCGCTGCAGAAGATCTTCGCGGAGGCCTTGCGTGGCTGATGAGGAAGACGAACACAGCGGCGCCGAAACCGGCCCGTCGGCGAAAGTCGCCCCGAACTGGGCCCGGCTGCACCTTAAATGGGGCGAGGCGTTGCTCTACAGTGGCCGCGGGGGCGAAGCCGAGAAGCAGTTCGCGATCGCATCGAATCTCGATCTGTCCACCTCCGACAGGGCCGCGCTTGCGCGCGCGAGGGCACATCATGGCTGAGCATGCCGAAGACCGCGAGAACCCTGTCGGACCCGACGTGGATGCCGCGGCGCTCGGCATGGCGCTGAACGAGGCGCAGCACAATCCGGCGGTGGCCGCGGAAGCCAATGCTTTCCTGAAAGAGCAGACGCGGCTTGCGCATGAGCAGTTGCTGCTGGTGCGGCTGCAGGCGGCCGATTTGCGCCGCGAGGACAAGCTCCGCCACTGGTCGCTTCGCGTGCGTCACGTCAGCGACGTGATGAAGCTCGCGTTCGAACTGGCGCTGGCCTTCATTCTCGTGGCAGTGGCGGTCGGCATCGGGGCCACGATCTGGACGGCCGCACATGACAAAAGTCTGATCATCGACGCGTTTCAGGTGCCGCCCGATCTCGCTTCACGCGGGCTTAGCGGGCAGGTGATCGCGCTACGTGTCGAGGACCGGCTCTCCTGGATGCAGGCGCACACCGCAACCGCGCGCGTCGCCAACACCTATCGCCACGTCTGGGACGAGGACGATCTCAAGGTTCAGATTCCGGACACTGGCATCTCCATCGGCGAGTTCTATCGCTACCTCGTCGGCTGGCTTGGCGACCAGACGCACATCTCCGGCGAAATCTGGCACGCGAAAAACGGCATCGTGCTCACCACCCGCGTGGGCAATACGCCTGCGCCTTCGCTTGCGGGCCAGCTGGACGATCTCGATGGCCTGGTCGTGAGGGCTGCGGAGCAGATCTATCGCCAGACCCAGCCTTATCGCTACATCGCCTGGCTCGACCGCCAGAACCGCATCGGCGAAGAACTCGCCGCGGCGCGCGCGCTTGCAACCAGCGGCCCGGCGGAGGAACGGCCATGGGCTTACACACGCTGGGGCGTGACGCTCGAAAGTCTCGGCGACCTCAAGGGCGCGCTCGACAGGCAGCGCATGGCCGTAAAGCTCGGCCCGAAACTGCCGCACGCCTGGTACAATCTCGGCGCTGCCGAAAGCGCGCTCGGCCATGACGAAGCCGCGCTGCACGACAATGAGCGCGCGCTCGCGCTGATGCAGAGTCCCGCCGCCCATCAGCTCGCGCCCTTCGCGGTCGCGGCGACAACCTCGATCCTGAAGATGCTGATTGCCGAAGCGGGTGGCGATTACAATGTCGCAATTGCCGAAGCGCCACGCGTGCAGACGCTCGATGAATTCGGCAGTGCGCATCTCTCGGCCCGGATCATGAAGAGCGCCGATCTCGCGGCGAACCACGACATTGCCGCGTCGCAGAACGCCGATCCGAACGGTGACGCGGAATTGACGGGGCTTCAGCTCGGCGCGAACGGCAATTTTGACATCCAGCCGCTGCCAGCGCTGGCACGCGCGGTGGCGCTCGATGACTGGAAAGCCGCACGCGACGATCTTATCCGCGACAATTCCGGCAGAGGGGTCGCGTCAGCCGACCGAACGCTGCTGCCGGTGCTGACATGGCCGTGGTACGCTTACGCCAATGCGCGGCTCGGCGATCTCGGGGCGGCGCATGCGCTGATCGATAAAACACCGCTCGATTGCTATCTGTGCCTGCGCATGCGCGGCAACATCCGCGCGGCGGAGCACAAATGGGACGAGGCTGCATATTGGTTCGCGCGCGCGACCGCTTACGCGCCGTCACTGCCCTTTGCCTGGCGCGACTGGGGCGCGATGCTGCTCGCCAAGGGTGACGCCGATGCCGCAATCGCGAAATTCGAGGAGGCGCACAAGCGAGGCCCCCATTTCGCCGACGCACTCGAAGGCTGGGGCGAGGCGCTGTTGGCGAAGAACGAGCCAGCACGCGCGCTTGAAAAGTTCGCCGCCGCCAATACCTATGCTCCGAACTGGGGACGGCTTCATCTGAAATGGGGTGAGGCTCTCGCGGCCGCAGGCAGGACGGACGACGCGAAAATGCAGTTTCAAGCCGCATCGCAACTGAGCCTGAGCGCTGCCGACCGCGCAACCGTCAAGCGCTTGGCGTCGCCCTAGAGCGGTTCAGGTCTTATCGGAATCAATTCCAGTCCGTCATGGCCGCCCTCCGAGGCGGCCATCCAGCGAAACACCATATGCACGCGGAGACGCGGAGTTCGCGGAGCAACTGCTCTCCTCTGCGTTCTCCGCGTCTCCGCGTGAGATTCTGGTTGGCCGGGACGAGCCCGGCCACGACGGTGATGAATGAACGCAGCTAACCCGAAAATGCTCTAACGTTTGCTCACGCCACGTTGCGGGGCTGGATCACGTCGCGCGCGGGGAATTCGCCCCAGGCGCGTGTGCCGCTGCCGGGCGCGCTTTCGATGTGAAACACCGCACCGTGCGCTTCGATCAGCGACTTCACGATCGGAATGCCGAGGCCCGTGCCCGCGCCCTCCACGGTGGTCGCGCGTTCCACCTGGCCGAAGGGCTGCAGCGCGGTCATGATCCCTTCGCGCGTCATGCCGAGGCCGTCATCCTCCACGCCCAGTTCGAGCGCGCCGTTCGCGAGCATGCGGCCGAAGACACAGATCGTGCCCCCTGCCGGCGTGAACTTCACGGCGTTCGAGAGCAGGTTCGTCAGAACCTGCCGGATCGCGCGATGATCCGCATTTAATCCCAGTCCCGGCGCGATTGCCGTGGTCAGGGTGACGTCTTTGGCGCTCGCTTGCGGTGCGAGGAAAAGCCGGGCGCGCTCGGCGACCTGGTTCAGGTCGAGCGGTTCGCGATGAAGTTCGAGCTTGCCGGCCTCGATCTTGGCCATGTCGAGCACGTCGTTGATCAGGCTGAGCAGGTGCTCGCCGCTTTTGTGGATGTCGTCGATATAGCCTTCATAGCGATGTTCGCCGATCGCACCGAACGTGCGCTGGCGGATCATATCGGAAAATCCGATGATCGCGTTCAGCGGTGTGCGTAGCTCATGGCTCATGCTGGCCAGGAACTGGCTCTTGGCTTGGTTGGCGGCCTCGGCAGCGGATTTCGCGTCCGCCAGTTCCTTTTCGTACAGGCGCCGCTCGGTGATATCGGCCATCGTGCCGATCGCGCGGAGCGCTACACCTTCTTCGCTGAACAGCACCCGGCCCTTCAGCATCACGATGCGTTCTTCCCCGGTATCGGCACGGACGATGCGCAGTTCCTCGTCCTGCAGGCGGTTCTCCTCGGGATTTGGCATCTCCCTGAAGCCGCTCCTGAAGCGCGCGAGATCGTCGGGGTGAAGCATCTTCTCAAACAGCGTCGGACCGGACGGTGTGGATTGTGCGAGCCCCAGCATGGCTTTGAACTTTGGCGACCATTGGTCCACGCCCGTCGTGAAATCGACATCATAGGTACCGAGTCCGCTGGCGTCCGCGGCAAGATGCCAACGCGCTTCGGTGGCGCGCAATTCTTCTTCCTTGCGATGTTCCGCAAGCGCCAGCCTGACGAGTTTCGCGCAGGGCGCGAGCAGGCCCCAGTCGCGCTCGGTCGGTGCGCGCGGCTCCTTGTAGTACATCGCGATGGTGCCCAGCACGACGCCATCGTTGCGCATGATCGGCTGCGACCAGCACGCGCGAAGTCCGAACGACAAGGTGAAATCGCGCGGCCCCGCCCACAAGGGATCGTTCGCGATATCGGTGACGATCACCGCCTCCTTTCGCCAGGCCGCGGTGCCGCAGGAGCCGGAACACGGTCCGATCTCCACGCCGTCAATTGCCGCGGAATAGGCTTCCGGCAGGCTGGGCGCTGCCGCGGGCTTGAGGCGTTTGCCGTCAGGCTGCAGCAGGAGGATGGAACATAATGCCGGCGGCGCCAGCCGCTCCACGAGCATTGCGATGCGCGTCAACGTCTCACGGAGGGACGCGCCATCAGCCATGAGGTCGAGGATTTCGCCCTGCGCTTCGAGCATCGCACGCGCGGGAAACGCGTCGGCATCGCGAAACGGCGAAGACGTGGACGCGCCCTTGGAACTGTGCGCGACCGTCATATCTGGCGATCCTCCATTGCCCTACAATAATTCCCTTAGGTCAACGCAGTGTTAAACGATGCCACAGTGCGCTGGCGGTGCGGAGATCCGAGAGACCGATGCCCCGTTTTCGCGCGGCGTGACAGGTCGTTTATCTTGTGGCTGGCGCGATTCAGCCGGATTTGCGCGCTGGACGTGGTGCAAGTGGATCGCCGAGCCAGTAGGGTGAGTGGGTCTCGGGGGTGTATCGACGATGACCGGCAGCGCGGCAGCGCCACTCAAACGTCACGTCGCAGCCGTCGTGATCGGCAACGCGCTCGAGTTCTACGACTTCACGACCTACGCCTATTTCGCGACCCAGATCGGGCACACGTTCTTCCCCTCACAATCGCCGTTCGTGAGCCTGATGGCGTCGCTGGCCGCGTTCGGGATCGGATTCGCGGCCAGGCCGGTGGGTGCGATCATCTTCGGCCGCTACGGTGACAGGGTCGGGCGAAAGCCCGCGATGCTCGCCTGTTTTGTGCTGATGGGTGCCGCCATCCTCCTGCTGGCGCTGACGCCGTCTTATTCCGCCATCGGAATTGCAGCGCCGGCGCTGGTCGTTATCGCTCGGCTTCTTCAAGGCCTTGCTGTGGGCGGAGACGTCGGGCCGACGACCGCCTATCTGTTCGAAGCCGCACCGGAACACCGGCGCGGGTTCTATGCCGCACTTCAATATGCCAGCCAGGGCATGTCCACGCTGGCCGGAGGCATCGTCGGCGTGACCCTGTCGAGCGTGCTCGATGCGCAGGCACTCAACGATTACGGCTGGCGTATTGCGTTCCTGCTCGGCGCGGTGATCCTGCCGGTCGGCTTCCTCATCCGCCGGGCGTTGCCCGAGACCTTCCACGAAAGCGAACGCGCGCAGGCGGTATCAGCACCTGTGCCTTGGCGCATCATCGTGCTGGGCTTTTTCATGCTCGGCAGCACGACCATCGGATTCTATGTCATCGCCTATATGACGACTTTTGCGGGCACCGTTCTTCACATGAAGACGAACATATCCTTCGGTGCGACCCTGGTGTTCGGCGCGGCCAACATCGTCTTCAGTACGCTTGCGGGCATTCTCTCCGACCGCTACGGCCGCAAACCGTTGATGGTATGGCCGCGTGTGTTGTTCCTCGTGCTGATCCTGCCATTGTTCTTCCTTATCGTCCGCAACCACGATGCGGTGACGTTGCTGTGCGCGACCTTCGTCCTCGGCGCGCTCGGGCAGATGGCGGTGGTCGGTTTCGTGACGATGAGCGAGGTACTGCCAAAGCACATGCGCTCCGCTTCGCTCGCGATCACCTATGCGACGGCGATCAGCATCTTCGGTGGCACGACGCAGTTCAACATTACCTGGCTGATCCACTCGACCGGCAATGCGATGGCGCCGGCCTATTATCTTTTCACAGCCACCATCGTCGGCATTATCGCGATGGTGCTGATGCCGGAGACGGCACCGGTGATCCTCAAGCGCCCGGCCGTGCCGTGAGCGTGGCGAAGCGCGCGATCCCGCTCCGCCATGTGATCGCGGTGTTCGCGGGCAACGGGCTCGAATTCTACGACTTCCTCACCTTCTCTTATTTCTCCGACTATATCGGCCGCGTGTTCTTTCCATCCGACGACCGGATGATCAGCTGGCTCGCAGCGCTGGCGACTTTCGGTGTCGGATTTCTGATGCGCCCGGTCGGTGCTTTCGTCATCGGCCGCATGGGCGATCGCACCGGCCGCAAGCCCGCGATGCTGCTGTCGTTCTCGCTCATGGGCATGGGCATTATCGGCATGTGCCTGACGCCCTCCTATGCGCGGATCGGATTTGTGGCGCCGGTGCTGGTGGTGCTGTTCCGCCTGCTGCAGGGCTTCGCGCTCGGCGGCGAGGTCGGCCCCACCACGGCCTATATGGCGGAGGCCGCGCCACCCGAGCGGCGCGGGTTTTACATCTCGATGCAATACGCGACACAGGACTGCTCCACCCTGGTTGCCGGTCTCATTGGGCTCGCGCTTTCGCAAACCTTGAGCGAGATTCAACTGCAGGATTGGGGCTGGCGCGCGGCAATGCTCGTCGGCGCCGCGATCGTGCCCTTCGGACTTTGGCTCCGCTCGAGTCTGCCGGAGACGCTGCACGCCGCCGGCGAAGCCCACGCGGTGCCGCTGGAAATCGTGAATGGCCCGCGCGGACGTACCCGGCCCTATCTCCTCGTCGCCGTGCTCGGCATCCTGATGCTGACAGCCGGCACGATCGGCAACTATACGATCAGCTACATGACGACCTATTCGCGCATGGTGCTGCACATGTCGACGGCGGTGTCGTTCGGGATCACGATTATCAACGGCGCGTTTTCAATCCTCTCCGAGGTCGCGAGCGGGTTCTGGTCCGACCGCTTCGGGCGGAAGCCGGTGATGATCGTTCCAGGCGTTCTGCTTCTGCTCTCGATCTTCCCCGGCTTCTGGCTGATCGAACATTTCCGCTCGACAGCGGTGCTCTACGGCGCGGAAACGGTGATGGTGCTGTTCGCCGGCGTGAGCAGCGTACCGGTCATCGTGGGCATCACGGAATCGCTTCCGCCCTCCATCCGTTCGGGCTCGGTGGCGATGATCTACGCGCTTGCGATCTCGATTTTCGGCGGTTCGACGCAATTCGTCATCACGGCGCTGATCCGCTGGACCGGCAATCCGCTCGCACCGGCCTGGTACTGGAGCGGTTCGCTGGTTATCGCCCTTATCGCCATGGCCCTGTTCAAGGAATCTGCACCGGTTAAACTCGCGCAGAGGGATTAAAGGGCGGGTTCATGCGGTTCGGACAGGTTGCGCTTTCGCTTGTCTTTGTGCTGGCTGCGGTGGTGTCCGCTTCCGCGTCGCGGGTGTTGACGCTCGACGACCAGTTCCGCGAGCAGGTGGTCGGCGATCCGCAGATCTCTGCCGACGGCAACTGGATCGCCTATACCGTCACTTCGAGCGATCTCAAGGAAGACGAGAGCAACAGCCATATCTGGATGTCGAGCTTCGATGGTGCGCGCACGATCCAGCTTACGAACCGCAAGAAGGAAAGCGAAAGCGCGCCGCGTTTCAGCCCCGATGGGCACTGGCTCGCGTTCATCTCCGGCCGTGGCGAAGATGGCGACAAGGACCAGGTCTGGCTGATGGATCGCGCCGGCGGCGAAGCCAGGCGCATCAGCGATTTCAAGGGCGACGTGCTCGATCTCGCCTGGTCGCCGGATTCGAAGAAGCTCGCCTTGATCGTCAAGGATCCGAAGCCGGAGGACCTGAAGAAAAAAGACGGCAAGGACGACGACAAGGATGGCGACGACGAGAAGCATCCAAAGCCCATCGTCGTCGACCGTTTCCAGTTCAAGGAGGACATCGAAGGCTATCTCGGCAAGGAGCGTCAGCACCTCTACGTGTTCGATCTCGCGAGCCACAAGGCGGACCGGCTCGCGCCGGGCGAGTTCAACGAATACCTTCCGGCCTGGTCGCCGGACGGCAAGCAGATCGCGTTCGTCAGCCGCCGCGAGCGCGCCGATTTCGATCGCGACGAAAACTGGAATGTCTACGTTGTCGAGGCGCATGCGGGCGCCAAGCCGCGTGCGCTGACCACGTTCTCCGGTCCAGACGACCAGCCCGACTGGACGAGCTATCCGGCGTGGTCGCCGGACGGGAAGTTCGTGGCCTACATTCAGGGCGGCCCGCTCAAGCTGATCGAATATGCTGTGCATCATCTGGCGGTCGTGCCGGCTGCCGGTGGGACGCCGAAAATCCTCACCGCGTCGCTTGACCGCAATGTGCTGCAGCCGGTGTGGTCGGCGGACGGAAAGACGATCCGCTTCATCGTCGAGGACGATCGCGCGCAATATCTCGCCAGCGTTCCCTCGACCGGCGGGCAAGTCACGCATCTTGCCGGTGCACGCAACGTCATCACCGGGCACACTGCCGCGCGCTCGGGTCGCGAGGCGCTGCTTCTCGGCACGCCGTCGGCACCCGTGGAGGCCTATGCCTTCGACGGCAAGGGCGCTCCGCGCCAGGTCTCGCATCAGAACGAATGGCTGAAAGAAATCACGCTCGGCACGGTCGAAGAGACCGCGTTCAAAAGCTTCGACAGCGCGGAGGTGCACGGTTATGTCGTGAAGCCACCAAATTTCAAAAGCGGCGTGCGCTATCCCGCGATCCTGCGCCCGCATGGCGGGCCGGTGGAGCAATGGGACCTCACCTTCGATTTCGGGCTGCAGTTCCTGGCCGCGAACGGCTATCTCGCGATCACGCAGAACCCGCGCGGCAGCTCGGGCCGCGGCGAGGCGTGGTCGAAGGCGATCTATGCCGACTGGGGCAACCGCGACGCCAAGGACGACCTCGCCGCCGTTGACGACGCGGTGCGGCGCGGGCTCGCCGATCCGAACCGGCTGTGCGTTGCCGGCTGGTCCTATGGCGGCATGTCGACCAACTACATCATCGCGCAAGATACACGCTTCAAATGTGCGCGCAGCGGTGCGTCCATCTCCGACATCTTCGCAGGCTACGGCACCGACGAATATGTGCGCGACTACGAATCCGAACTCGGCGTGCCGTGGAAGAACCAGGAAACCTGGATGCGGATTTCGTTCCCCTATCTCCATGCCGACCGGATCAAGACGCCGGTGCTGTTCATGGGCGGCGACAAAGATTTCAATGTGCCGCTTTTGAACGTCGAGCAAATGTATCAGGCCTTGAAGAGCCTCGGCCTCGAAACCGAACTCGTCATCTATCCCGGCCAGTTCCACGAACTCACGCAACCGAGCGACTTGCGCGACCGCCTGAAGCGCGACCTCGAGTGGTTCGACAAGCATTTGAAAGGCGGCAAACACTAGCCCACTTCCAGCCGATCGGCGCCGTGTGGGCGAGGGCGCCGTTGGTTGCCAATGCTGCAAGCCGACCGGATACTCCTGCACTGACGGTGTCGTTGAGAATGAACGCGCGGAGGGACCATGGCGCAGCAGACGATCGATTCCACGCGGCAACCCGCGCCGCCACCGGATGCGGTTATCAAAGCTGCCATCGAAAAGTTTCGCGGCGTGCTTGGGACCGAAGGGCTGCTTACGGACGAAAAGGATATCGCGCAATTCCGCGATCCTTTCGCGCATCCGAGCTGGCGCGCATTCGAGCCCTCCGCCGTTCTGCAGCCCGCCTCCGTCGAGCAGATCCAGGCCATCCTGCGTATCGCCAACGAACATCGCGTTCCGCTCTGGACAAGTTCGCAGGGCCGCAACAATGGTTATGGAGGTGCCGCACCGCGCGTGTCCGGCGCGTTCGTCCTCAATCTCCGCCGCATGAACCGCGTGCTCGAAGTGGACGAGGAATCGGCTACCGCGCTAATCGAGCCGGGTGTCAGCTTCTTCGATCTTTACAACCATCTGCGCGCCACCGGATCGAAGCTCTGGATGTCGGTGCCCGATCTCGGTTGGGGCAGCGTCGTCGGCAACACGCTCGATCATGGCGTCGGCTACACGCCCTATGGCGATCATGTGGCGAGCCAGTGCGGCATGGAGGTGGTGCTTGCCAATGGCGACGTGCTGCGCACCGGCATGGGCGCGATGGAGAATACCAAGGCATGGCAGGTCTATAAGCGCGGCTGCGGCCCCTCCGCCGACGGCATTTTCATGCAGTCGAATTTCGGCATCGTCACCAAGATGGGCGTGTGGCTGATGCCGCCGCCCGAGGTCTATATGCCGGGGTGGTTGACGCTGAGGCGCGACAGCGATCTCGAACTTCTGCTTGAAAAGCTCCGTCCGTTGATGATGAACGGCACGATTCCGAACCAGCCGATGATCATCAACGTTCTGTGCGGCGCCTCCGCCTTCACCGAGCGCAAGGTCTGGTACACCGGCGACGGCCCGATACCGGAGGAGATCGTCGAGAAGATCGCGCAACAGCCGGGCTTCGGGCGCTGGGTGATGCGGTTTGCGCTTTATGGCGACGCGAAGATCGTCGAACGTCAGCGTCAGATCGTGACAGACGCTTTCGGTACGATCCCCGGCGCCGAGGTCACGTTCTCAAAATACGACGGAAACGCGCTGCCCGAATTCGAAAACCCGCATGAGCGCGTGCAGGCCGGTGTTCCGAGCCTGGCCCTCGATCAGATGACGCGTTGGTATGGCGGCGAGAACGGTGGCCATATCGGCTTTTCCTGCGCGGCGCCCATCACCGGCCGCGACGGGTCGGCGTTGCGCGATCTCGTGCGCAAGGGCCTCAACGATGCCGGCCTCGACTACAGCGCGGTGATCGTGGTCGGGAAGCGCAGCATGATCCATGTCGCGCTGGTGGTGTTCGACACCGAAAACGAGGCGCAGGCCAGGACGGCCTATGATGCGTGCAAGGCGCTCGTGGCACCAGCGGCAAAGCTCGGCTATGGCGAATACCGCTCGCATCTGGATTTCATGGATCTTGTCGCCGACCAGTACGGCTTCAACAACCACGCGCAGCGCCGTTTCAACGAAACGCTCAAGGATGCGCTCGATCCCAACGGCATCCTATCGCCCGGCAAGCAGGGAATCTGGCCCAAGAGCTATCGCGCATAGCGCGGACGAAGAAGGGGGCGGCGGCGCGTGCGCCACCGCCCCAGAGGCGTCTTATTGTTTCTTGAACATCGAAGTTGCTGACTTCGTACCGCGCGGACCTTTCGCGGCCGTGCCCTGGACCGAGTAGGTACCGGTGAGGATATCGTTGCCGATATTGATGCCGTCGGTCGTGAAGCCGAAATAGAACGTGCCGCCGGTCGTCAGCGGATATTGTACGCCAATGACCCAGTGGGAACTGGGATCGCCGTTCAGGATCGAGCCCATATCGGCGACCTTGCCGTGTCCCTTGACCCTGCCGACATAGCCTGAGCCGATACCTGGATCGCAATTTTCCTGGGTCGAGGACATGCCGACATTCGTGCCGTCCGACGTGATCGAGAAGGTATCGCAAAATCCGTCAAGCGTGATGACGGTGGTTTTCGTTTTCGCCGCCGCGCCGCCGGCCGAAAGCGCGAGCGCCAAAGCACTGCACAGAACAATTCTCTTCATGTGAAAGTCCCACCCTAGAAGGCCCACACCATTGCAGGCCCATGTGGCGATGCTACCAAGCATGGGATTGCTCACAAGCACGAAATCACGCGCCGCCCTTGCTGATCGTTATTTGAGCGTCTGCGAAGGCTTATGCATCTATTGTGTGCATCACTCGCGACGGTCGAGCGTGCTTTCGTGCCAGCGATGCAGCAGCAGCCATTCGAGAAAGCTGAGTGCGTAAAAGTTGACGATCCCGACAAAAGAGAGAAGTCCGAGGGCCGCAAACATTTTGGAAATTTCCAAACGGTTGCCGGCTTCCGTGACGCGCCAAGCGAGGCCCGTGGCCGTGCCCGAACCGGCGACGAATTCGGCGACGACCGCGCCGATCAGCGCGAGCCCGCCCGAGATCTTCATGCCAGCAAGAATATAGGGCAGCGCCCCCGGCAACTGCAGTCGCCACAGGATCTGCCAGCGTGAGGCGCCATAGAGCCGGAAGAGATCGAGAAGCCCCGGATCGACGGAGCGAAGGCCGAGCGTCGCATTCGAAAGGATCGGAAAGAACGCCACGATCAACGCGATGATGATCGCCGCGCGCTCGACATGCTCGTAACCCACCCATATGAGGATCAGGGGCGCGACGGCGATGATCGGAGTGACCTGGAGAATCACGGCATAAGGAAAGAGCGCCATCTCGGCGGTCCGGCTCTGTGCGAACACGATGGCGAGTGCGAGACCGGCCACCAGCGCAATCGCGAATGCAATCCATGTCACCTGAAGCGTCGTCCAGAGCGAATCCATCAGGGAGGAAAAGTTCGCCGTGAACGCCGGCCAGATCGCGCTTGGTCCCGGCAGCACGAACACCGGCACATCGTAGCGGCGCACGAGTAACTCCCACAGCGCGAGCACGCCAATGCCGAGGAGTGCGGGCAATAGATATTTCAAAGTGGCTCTCATGCGCCTTTCCCCATTGCACCGCGCAGCGCCTCGGAAACACTGCGCGCGCCGTCGGCGAATTCCTGCGTCAGGCGATACGACACATCGCGCAGCGGTGGCGGCGAAAGCCGGATCTCCGCCGTCACACGGCCCGGTCGCGGCGTCATCACCACCACGCGCGACGACAGATAGGTGCTTTCGAACACGCTGTGGGTCACGAACAGGACGGTCATCTGGTCCTCGCGTGCAAGCGTGAGCAGGTCGTCGTTAAGCGCTTGGCGCGAGAGCTCGTCGAGGGCGGCGAACGGCTCGTCCATGAGCAGCAATTTCGGGCCCGCCGCCATCGCGCGCGCGATCGAGGTGCGCATTTTCATGCCGCCGGACAACTCGCGGGGATAGGCATCCTCGAAACCTTTGAGCCCGGCGCGTTCCAGGGCCGTGCGGCTCCGCGCCTCTGCGTCTTTGTGTGCGATGCCTCTCAGCTCCAGCGGCAGCCGAACGTTCGCAAGCACGGTCCGCCAAGGCATCAGCGTCGGCTCCTGGAAAACGAAACCGGTTTCGGGCCTGCCGTTCGGAAACGAAACCATGCCCGCGCTGGGCCTGGCCAGTCCGGCCGCAATGCGCAGCGCCGTCGACTTGCCGCAACCGCTCGGCCCCACCAGCGACACGAACTCACGCTCGGCCACGTCCAGGTCGAGCCGCGCGATCGCCTCGACGCCATTGTCGAAGGTCTTCGCGATGCCGGAGAGGGAGAGGAGGACAGTCATCGAAAAAGACGTGTCATGGCCCGCGAATGCGGGCCATCCAGGTGATAGCGCTCAGATGTCCAGCGTCTCATAAAGATCTCGCCACTCGACATTGTCTTTCTGAATGAGGTTCATCTTCCATTCACGCTTGTATTTCTTCAACCGGCTCTCGCGGGCTATCGCCGCGTGAATATCGTCGAAGGTTTCGAAATACACCAGCATCTTCACGCCGTATGTCTTGGTGAAGCCCGGGATCAATCCCTCGCGGTGCTCCCAAACGCGCCGGCCCAGATCGCTGGTCACGCCGATGTAGAGGGTGCCGTTGCGGCGGCTCGCAAGAATGTAGACGTAATACGTCTTCTTCATCACCGGCAAACGTCACCTGGGTGGCCCGCATTCGCGGGCCATGACAATTGGGGCAAGCTCTGAAACGTCTTCCAACAACACCGTCGGCCCCCACCCGAAGCGCTGCGCGCTTCGACCTCCCCACAAGGGGGAGGTGAGTATCCTACCGCTTCTCCAGATCGAATTCGATGCGGCCGACGTCTTTGCCGTCGTTGATGAGACCCTGGACGAAATCGAGCGTGTAGGCTTTCTTGTAATCGAGCGCGGCGGGATAGAGCTTCTCGGAAACCATCGTATCGAAGAAATTCTTCCACTGTGCATCGCTCATCTGGCCGATGCGGTGAAGCTTCAGCCCAGGCGGTTCGAGAATGCTATATGACTTCATCTTCGCGATCGCCTGGGCCAGCAGATCGTCTGTCATCTCCGGATTGTCGCGTTTGATGAGGGCATTCGCAGGCTTGGGATTGCCGTAGAGGTAATGCGTCCAGCCCTGGATCGAGGCTTCCACGAACGCCTGCACGATCTCCGGCTTGGTATCGATCCATTTCTGCGGCACGAGGATCAGGTTCGCGCTGCCGGGATAGCCGTTGTCGGCGAGCAGATAGACCTGCGGCTTGAACTTGCCCTGTTTCTCGATCGTGTAGGGCTCGCTTGTGACATAGCCTTCCTGGATCGCTTTTGGGTCGACGAGGAACGGTGCGAGGTTGAATGTATATTTGCGGATCTGCGAATCCTGGAAGCCGAACTTCGCCTTGAGCCACGGCCAGAACGCGGTCGTCGCGGCGTCGGAAATCATGATCGGCTTGCCCCTCATGTCGGCGAGCTTTTTGATGTCGGGCCGCGGATGGGTGATGAGGACCTGCGGGTCTTTCTGGAAGATCGCCGCGACCGCGCGGATCGGCGCGCCGGCCTTGACGATGTTGAACGCGATGAAGTCGTTCGAGCCCATGCCGAAATCGGCGGCGCCGCCGGCGAGCAATTGCGGTACGTTGATGCTCGGCCCGCCCTGCAGAATGCGGACGTCGAGCCCGCGCTTGGCATAGAGCCCTTCTGCGACGGCTTCATAGAACCCGCCATGCTCGGCCTGCGCCTTCCAGTCGGTGACGAAGGTGATCTTGGTCGCGGCAGTTGCGGGTGCGGCGGATAAAACAAGCGCGAGGGCGAGGAGAGGAATTTTCACGAACAGCTCCATGGGAAATCTAGTGTTGGGGATTGTAAAGCTCGCAGGCCGCATGTTTGCGGCCAGCATCGATTTCGGCAAAGCGTTTTTCGTCGTCGACCAGCGTGCGGAACAGGACGACGCCGTGCGCGGTCGGCGACCACACTTGGCGCGGTCCGCCATTCAGGATGCTCGTATTGGGGCCGGTCAGCACGAAATCGACGCTGCCGTTCTTCGCCTGCCGGTCGTTGAGGACATAGATGTTGTCGGTATCGGCATCGAACACCGAGACCGACCAATAGGTATCCGGCATCGCGCTGGCGTGCACACGCAGAGCAGCGCCCGGCGCTGAAAGATCATAGGGACAACTCGAATAGAGGAGGTCGGGGCTCGGCCGCACGATAGTGCGCGATTGCCAAGTCGCGCGTGCGGCATGGGTCATTGTGTTGTAACCATTGTTGCGCGCTATCAGTCCGGTCGCGCGCCACATCACGAGCCGCGGGATCGCAAGAACGCTTCCCACATGGACCAGCACCGCGATCACAATCGTTGCCGCGATGAACGGCCAATTGCGCTTCAGCCAAGCCATCATGTGCAGCCCGCCTTTTCGATGGTGGGCAGCGCGACATGGGTGGGATCGGCGGCGACCGATGGTGCAGGATTGTAGAGGCGCAGCGTAAGACTGAAGCGTCCGTCGCCGACCGCGATCTGATCGACCGAACCTGCGTTCCTGAGCACGGTCACGATGAAGCTGCCATCGGGACGGCGCACGATCGAGTTCTTCGATACCGAATAGAGCTCCGACGGCGTCGCGATCAGATAATCGTCCGCGCCATAGGCCGTGATGCTCCACCAGCGTGCCGGCGGATCGCGGCCGGTCACGCGATAGGTGCAACGCCCGTCGAGCGCATCGCCTGCGCTGTCTGTGGCTGCCGTATAATAGATCGTCTCGCTGCGATTGAGCGCGAGCAGGCCGTGCAGCGCCACGCTGGCGCGCAACGCAGCCCCGCTCTGTGTGCTTCCGGTCAGCAGGCTCGTGCGCCACGGGCCGTTAACGGTGTCGCCACCCATACCCCCGCCGCGCACGACGGTGAGCCATGTGACGAACAGCCCCAGTGCCGTGCCAGCGATCAATGCCGCTAGACATTTCAGGAACAACCGCATGCGACCGCCGGATTCCTCTCCATCGCGAGGATACACGAGGCCGGGGCGGTTCGCGCAAGCGGCGGGTGAGACGTCGCGCCCCTCCGATAAGGATATTCTAAACCACATCTCTGCGAGAAAAGGCCGCCCGAAAAGGAGCCAATCATGCCGACCGCGAAACAGTGCCGCCTTGGCACATGGCTAATCCGTACGCTGGCGCCGCTCGCGCTGGCCGCGGCAGTGTCACCCGCCGCACAGGCCTCGCTTGCCATCTCCGCAGCACCGACGAGCAACGTCACCTGCTCGGGGGGCGCCTGTATCGCGACCACAACAAATGCGGTGCTGAACGCGACAGACCTGAAGATCTTCCTGCACCGGGGCGACGTGCGTGTCGATGCCGGGCCGGCGAACGCCATCGCCATGAACGCCACACTCAACTGGACACAGGGTTCGCGGCTGACGCTCGCAGCCGGCACCGGCATCACGGTTTCGCAGCCCATCGTCGTCGAAGGTCATGGCGCCGTCACGCTCACGACGGGCGACAAGAGTGCAGGCGCCATCGCCTTCACCGGCCGTGGACGGCTCGATTTCTGGGATACGTCCAGCAGCCTTGTCATTAATGATATCAATTATACGCTGGTGAAAGATCTTCCTGCGTTGGTGCAGGCCATTGCGGACGATCCCCATGGCAGTTTCGCGCTGGCAAAAAACTACAACGCCGAGGCAGATGCGCCCTACACCGCCTCTCCGATCTATGTGCTCTATGGCTCGCTTGACGGACTAGGCCACGCGATCTCCAATCTCAAGATCAGTGCCGCGCAAGGCTGTGCAGGCTTTATCGCCTATTTTGTGGGCGGGCGCACGCCTTCGATCGCCAATCTTACCCTGTCGCAGATCGACGTCACCCAAACGCATAACAGCGACAGCCGGGCGCCCAACGGCGTCGGCGGACTCGCCGGCTGCTCGCAAGGCACGATTTCGCATGTGCGCGTGACGGGCCATGTGAACGGCCCCGAGGCGGTATCGGCCGGCGGCCTCATCGGCTGGCAGGCGGATGGAGGCGGTGGCACCGGGCCGATCTGGGACTCATCGGTGCGCGTCGCCGTATCGGGCGCAATGGCCGCGGCTGGCGGCATCGTCGGTTTCGACCTCTATGGCAGCCTCCTGCGTTGTGCCGCTGCGGGAAGCGTGAAAGGTCCGGACGCCGGCGGACTGGTGGGTCTCGCGGAATGGGACTTCGGCAACATCACGCAAAGCTGGTCTTCCGCGCACGCCATCGGTCCGATCTCCGGTGGCCTCGTGGGCCAGGCCGACGGCAACTTCACGCTCGCGGACAATTACGCAAGCGGCGCAGTGTCGAGCGGCGGTGGCCTCATCGGAAAAAACACCGGAATAGGCAGCAGCGGGAATATGATTCAGCGCTCCTATGCGATGGGCGTTGTTCATGGCGGCGGGGTGACCGGCTACGATGACGGCACGGGCGCATACACGAATGTTTACTGGGACATGGATACGACCCACGTCCGCAATCCCGCGAACGGCGTGCTCAACCATCCTAACTATCCCGGCGTCACCGGCCTCAGCGATGCACAGATGAAAGCCGCGTTGCCGACCGGCTTCAGTCCATCGGTGTGGGGACTGAACCCGAGCATCAACAACGGCTATCCGTATCTGCTTGCGAACCCACCCTCAAATTGAAGCCTACATCAAACGGTGCCGCTTCCCACATTGGCGGTGGCAATTAGACGTTGAGCGTGTAGATTGCCGTCAATCCTAGGAGGAACATCATGAAAAGGCACGCGCTTGTGGCAAGTGCGACGCTGCTCGCGGTCAACTTGGCAACAGTTCCTGCATATGGGGCCGTAACCATCTCTGCGAATCCAACCCAAAACATGAATTGCTCGGGAGGCATATGCACCGCCACCGCAAAGAATGCCGTTTTGAACGTGTCCGATCTAACGAACATGCTTGCGTCCGCAAATCTAAAGGTCATTTCCGGCGCGAAAGCGAAGGACATCAATATTGGCACCCCTTTCAGCTGGGTTAGTGGAAACAGACTGACCTTGGATGCCACCCGGTCTATCGCGTTCAAGCAGCCCGTGACGGTTGCCGGAACAGGCGGGCTCACGTTACTCACGAATGATGGCGGCACTGGTGGGGATTACACATTTAATGGTAAGGGCAGCGTTGCGTTCTGGGATTTAAACAGTTCCCTCATCATCAACGGAACCGCTTTTGTGTTGGTTGGCGACATCGCCACTCTCTCCGAAGACGTACTGGACGATCCCTCGGGAAAGTATGCGCTGGCCCAATCCTTCAGTTCGGTTGGCACGTATACAAACAGTCCTGTGCAGAGACCGTTCACGGGCGCGTTTGAAGGCTTGGGCAATTCCATCGCTGGGCTAAGAATAAGCGGCTTGAATCAGGATCAAGACCTCGGATTGTTTCTGACCCTGGGCGCAGGCGGAGTCATTCGCGACCTGACGCTCGCGAAAGCCAGCGTCGGCGGGATATCGAGCGGCAATATTGGCGCCATAGCGGCCCACAGCTTTGGCACGATTCAAAATTCCCAGGTCAGTGGCAGCTTAATTGGGCAAGGCGCCGCGAATCTTGGCGGTCTTGTGGGCTTCAGCGACACAGGCGGGGCGATCATTGGTTCGATAGTCTCGGCAAATGTCACGAACGAAACTGGAGGGAGTACAAACAATGGCGGCTTGGCGGGCCGCAATGACGGAATGGTCCGTTCCTCGTCGGCGACGGGCAACGTCAAAGCAAATTGTTGTTCCGACATCGGAGGGTTGCTCGGCTACAATACCTCCCACGGAACTGTCTCGCTGTCCCATGCGACAGGAAAAGTGAAAGGCGACAATGCAGACGGCGTGGGAGGTCTTATAGGACGGAATGACGGGGCGATAGCGACGTCGTTCGCATCCGGTGACGTGACTGGAGGAGGGCAGTCGGGAGGCTTGGTGGGCTTTAATATGGGCAAGGTGTCCGATTCGCACGCAAACGGCTCGATCAAACCTACCAATGATGGAGGAAGCAGCGGCGGCGGTCTTGTGGCAACAAATACCGGGCTGATTCAGGCGTCTTACGCGACTGGTATCGTTACAAGCTCGGGATCTGCCGTCCTCGGCGGGTTGGTTGGGGACAACACCGGTCAGTTGCAAGATTGTTATGCTATGGGCGCGGTCGCCGGCGGCAGGAATGGAGCTGAAGGAGGGCTGTTGGCCGTCAACTTTGGCACGATAGTGCGCGCTTACTCTATTGGCCTTGTAAGTGCCAAGGGTAATTCCTTCATCGGTGGCTTGCTTGGCATCGATCACGCTAACCAAGGCATTGGCGAGTCCTACTGGGACTTAGATACAAGTGGCGTTTCCCAATTGAGCCAAGGTGCCGGCAGTCCTCCAAACGATCCAGGCATTACCGGCCTCAGCGATGCGCAGATGAAAGCCGAGCTTCCAGCAGGCTTCAGTCCTTCGGTATGGGGACTGAACCCGAGCATCAACAACGGTTATCCCTACCTGCTCGCGAACCCGCCGCTGTAACGCAACGGCTGCGGGTGTGATATAGACGTCGCCTCCAATGAAGAGGCGGAACATGCTCAAGGCTGCAGCTTTCGGCTTCGCCGCAACGCTCATATTGGCCGGGGCGGCAGAGGGTTCTGTCGTCATCTCCACCGCCAAAACCAGCAATATGAATTGCTCCGCCGGGGTGTGTTCGCCGACGGCGGCCAATGCGGTCCTGAACCGTCGCGATCTGGGCATCATGCTGCGCGCTTCCGATGTGAAGGTCACGACCGGCGCCGGCGCGACGGCCATCGGCATCCTCTCCCCGTTGACCTGGGCAAATGCGCACCGGCTGACACTGGACGCGCAGCACAGCGTTTCCATCCGCGCGGCGGTGATTGTGAAAGGCCCGGGCGGGCTGACCATCACGCTCGAGGACGGCGCGTCCGGCGCGTTCAATTTCTATCCAGGCGGCAGCGTCACGTTCTGGGATACGGCGAGCAGCTTCGTCGTCAACGGCAACACCTACACGCTCGTCAACGACATCGCGACGCTCGCTGCGGATGTTGCGTTCAACCCGAGCGGCTTCTATGCGTTGGCAAACGACTATGACGCGGCTGGCGGCGGCGAGCGCGTTTCGAGCACGTTCGATGGCGCGTTCGAAGGGCTTGGCCATGTTGTCGAGAATTTGGCGTTGAGTGGAAACGGTGGACTTGGTGGGATGTTTGAATCCATCGGTTCGGCCGGGTCGGTACGGGATATCGGCCTCACGAATGGCCAAAGCGCGTGCAGCGGCCTTCTGGCTTATCAGAACGCCGGAAGAATTGAGAATTCCTTTGCCACAGGAACAGCGAATTGCACCGTGGGCGGCATCACTGCCGGATTGGTCGTTGATAATATCGGAACTATCGATCGTACCTGGGCAGAGGTTGATATCACAGTCCCAACTGGATCCTTCGGTGCTGGGCTGGTGGGCGAAAATGAGGGCACAATTTCCAGCTCCTTCGCCTCGGGCGCTGTATCAGGCGACCGTAACGCGAGCGTCGGCGGACTCGTTACGTCTAGTAGTGGCGTGATCGAACTTTGTCACGCCACTGGAAATGTCAGTGCGCCGGGAATTGCAGCAGGCGGACTTGTTGCCGTCTTTACCGGAGCCAGTGGTGTCATCAGGCGGTCGTATGCGACGGGGAGCGTGAGCGGCGCGCATTACGCGGGCGGTCTTGTGGGCCAGAACGGAGAGATTGGATTCGATAACGGGTCTCTGATCGAACAGTCCTTTTCCACGGGGGCCGTCAGTGGAACAGTGTCGAGCGGGGGATTGGTCGGCCTGAGCAGCCGCGCGACCGCGGCCAATTCGTACGCGACGGGCTCGGTTTCCGGAGGTTCGGCGGCATCGGTCGGCGGCCTCATTGGAAAGGTCGACTCCGGCACGGTCGCAAATTCCTATTCGACGGGCATCGTCAGCGGCGGAAAATACACAGGAGGATTTTCTGGTGCGGTTGTGAACCAAGGAAAGGCCCCGCACGATTATTGGGATCTGGACACAAGTGGCATCAGCGATCCGACGCAGGGTGTTGGCAGCAAGGCGAACTATCCCGGCGTCACCGGCCTTAGCGATGCGCAGATGAAAGCCGCACTTCCGGCAGGGTTCAGTCCGTCGGTATGGGGACTGAACCCGAGCATCAACAACGGCTATCCCTACCTGCTCGCGAACCCGCCGCAGTAGTCAGTTCGAGTCGTTCTGTTCGAGCGCGACTGCGGCCCGGGCCTTCTGGATTCGCGCTTCGGTGGCCTCCACCGGAATTTCCGGTATCGACTGTGCGAAGCGGCTGAAGTCGGGCGCGAATGCCGTCGCGTGTCCGGGGTCGACGTATCGGGAGAAGAACGCTGCATTGCTAGCCTCGAAACCCCGCACAAATTTTTTGGCCTTCCTGCGGACGATCATCGGGATGTCGCGGTCGCCCACGGTCCAGTCGCCCGCGATGATGGCGTGCCTGAGCGCTGCATTGTCCTTTTCCTCCGTTCCGTTGAGATGGATCAGGGCGGACAGGGCCTCGAGCGAGAGAGAGGAATTGGCCTGGTTCTTCCAGTATTTCTCCGGCAGCGGCAGGCCGATCACCGACGCGAAATCCGTCACGACATCGTTGCCGGCCAGCCTCTGCTTCTCAAAGACACGGGCCGTTACGCTTTGTGCGCCGAATGCGCCGGCCCATGTGTCGCAGATATGGAGGTGATCGAAGAACGTGCGCCCGCGCCGCCTGTAAGACGACAGCGGATCGGTATCTGTCTTTCGCCCGCTGCTGCGGACTTCGGTAGAATGAAGGCTCGCGAGAAGAAGGTCCTGCCGTCTCGCGTAATAGACGATGTGGAAGCTCCTGAAGAATTCCTCAAGGAATTTGCGCAGTCGCGCGACCCGCTCCGCGTCGTAGAGCTGGAAGAATTCAGAGGAGAAGACAGCGGTCTTCGCGCCGGCCGCTATGGCACCTCGCCGTTCGAGGCGCAGTGCCACGCGGCCTTCGGGCCAGTTCTTCGTCGAGCCGGGCGAACTCAGGTCGCGGTGCAGGAATTCGTTGGGGCGCTCGAAGGCTTTGGGATACCAGAATCCGAACCGGGACAGGATGTCGTCGCGTCTCTTGTGGAAGCACCGCTGGATACTGGTGGTGCCCGTTTTCATTCCTCCAATGTGTATGACGCAGCGCATTGCGTGATGCCCCAACGGAAAGTTTGTACGAAACTGAATCAGGTAATGCGTGTACCTTAGCGTGCTTGTGCGCCACGGGAAAAGTTGCAACCGCCGCCGGCATGCATGGGTTGGAATGCCTTGTCGATCCGCTTCGACGGCATTCGAAATTCCCACCCAGGTGCCTTAGAATGGGTTGAACCAGAAGGCGGAACGCGTGGTTCGCCAAGAAGGGGGAACGCCATGTCGGTCAATCGCTCGGGCGCCGCGGCAGGGGCATTGTCCCTGTGCCTTGCGCTCGCACCCGCAGCCACGTACGCGGGGACATACCGGGTGCTGCACGCGTTCGATCCGAACGGCGGCGACGGCGAAAGCCCGATTGGCCTGGTCAGGGATTCGCAAGGCAATCTTTACGGGGCCACCTTTTCCAGCGGCGGGGACACACCGGGCGCGATTTTCAAAATCGCGCCCGACGGCACGGAGACGGTGCTGCACATCTTCGGCGGCGGACCGGACGACGGTGCGTTCCCGGATGCCGGCCTGATCCTCGACGCTGCCGGCAATCTCTATGGAACGACCACGAACGGTGGGGCCGGAGGAGAGGGCGCGGTTTTCGCGTTCACCGCCGGCGGTGAAGAGAAGTTGCTCTATTCTTTCTGCCGAAAAACACAGTGCAGGGACGGCGCGAGTCCGTCTTCGGCGCTCATGAGAGATATTGCAGGCAATTTCTACGGGATGACGACCAGCGGCGGCGCGCATCTCGTCGGCACGGTATTCAAGCTCGCGCCCGACGGCACTGAGACGGTGCTTCATTCGTTCAGGGGCATGGCGGATGGCTCCCAGCCCTATGGCACGCCGATCATGGACAGAAAGGGCAATCTCTACGGCACGACGGCTGGCGGTGGCAGCGTGGATCGCCTCGGCACCGTCTTCAAACTCACGCCCGGCGGCAAGGAGAGGCTGCTCTATGTCTTTGAGGGCGGTACCGACGGCGCCAGTCCTCATGGTGGCGTGATTGCGGACAGGAACGGCAATCTTTACGGCACCACTCTTTACGGCGGTGGCGGTCCGTGCGCGCAAAGCCAGATCAAGGGATGCGGAACGGTATTCGAACTGCACAGGGACGGCACCGAGACGGTGCTTCACGCCTTTGCCGGTGGCGCCGATGGAAGCTACCCCTATGCCGTCCTGATCCTGGACGGGGACGGCAATCTCTATGGCACGACGTCCGCCGGCGGCACGGGCACGGGTTGCAGTGATGGTTGCGGGACGATCTTCAAGATCGCGCCCAATGGAACGGAAACCGTGCTGCACGCCTTCACGAGCGCCACGGGCGCGACGCCCTATGCCGGTCTGATCCGGGACAGGAAGGGCAATCTCTACGGCGCCGCTTCAGCGGGCGGCGCAAACAACGCCGGCGTGGTGTTCGAACTGAAACACTGAGCGCTTTGTGAGACTCAGTTCGAGTCGTTATCCCCGTCGCTCTCACCGGACTGCGGAGGAGGCGGTGGCGGAGGCGGTGGCGTATTCGAAGGCCGGCCGCCGAACAGCCAGTCGAAGAAGTTGCGGCGCTCGCCTGGCGGAGACTGCTGATGCGGTTCGTTCTCTGCCGATGTGGAGGCGCCGCCGGATTCGTCGTCGGATGACGTCGTCGCCGGTGCTTCCGTCAGGCCGCTGTCGTATTCGGTCGTGTCTTCGACGGGCGCTTGCGGCGAGGATTTGTTGAGCGGCGTGGCTTTGAGTCCGTCCTCCGCGCTCACCATCACGTCGCGCCAGATCGTGGCAGGAAGCGTTCCGCCGGTCACGCTCTTCATTGGAGAAGAATCGTCGTTGCCCACCCACACGCTCGTCACGTAATCGGCGGTGAAGCCGACGAACCAGGCGTCGTGATAGTCCTGCGTGGTGCCGGTCTTGCCCGCGGCTTCGTGGCCGGGAATGGCGGCGCTGCGTCCCGTGCCGCTCGTCACCACGCCATAGAGCATGGCGACGAGGTCCTTGTTCACGTGATCTGCAATGATGCGTTGCGGCTCCGGCGGCTGGCGCTTGTACAGCACGCGATTGCCGGCACCGTCGACCTCGGTCACGAAATAGGGCGCAACCGCCGTGCCGCCATTGGCAAACACCGCATAGGCGGTAGTGAGTTCGATCGGTGTCACTTCCGAGGTCCCAAGCGCGAGCGAGGCATTCTGCTCGAGCGGCGAGGAGATGCCGCAGCGCTCCGCCGCATCCACGATGGTCGAGATGCCGACTTCCTGCGCGAGATTGGCAGTGATCGTGTTGACCGAATGCGCCAGCGCCTGGGCCAGCGTGAGCGTGCCGTAGGAGCGGCCACCGTAATTCGTCGGCGTCCAGCCATTGATGTCGACCGGTTCGTCGTCGCGCTGGTCCCAGGGCGTGAGCCCTGCTTCGAGTGCGGCGAGATAGACGAACGGCTTGAAGGCAGATCCCGGCTGGCGGTGTGCCTGCGTCGCGCGGTTGAACGTGCTCTCGGCATAATCGATGCCGCCGATCAGCGCCACCACAGCGCCATCCGGTTTCATCACCACCACAGCCGCCTCGCTCGCATGCGCTTTGCGACCGGATTTGCTGTGCAGCACGTGCAGGGACGCGGTGCGCGCGGCATCCTCGATGTGGGGATCGAGCGTGGTGTGCACGATGAGGTCGGCGGTCGGCGCCGTGCCGCCGATGGTCGCGCGTTTCATCGCCTCGTCGGCAGCGGTGTCGAGATAGAAGTTGCGCGCATCCATCGCCGCGCGGTCTGCGATCACGGCGGGATTGGCGCGGGCCTGCGCCGCCTGCGCTTGCGTGATCGCGCCGGTCTCGACCATTGCATTCAGGACCAGGCTCGCGCGTGCCTGGGCTGCCGCAAGATCGCGGCGCGGCGAGAATACGGACGGCGCACGCGTCAGCGTCGCCAGCATCGCGGCTTCGGGAAGGGTCAGTTCGCGCGCCGATTTGTTGAAATAGACGTGTGCCGCGCCGTCAACGCCGTAGGCGCCGGAACCCAGATAGATGCGGTTCAGATAGAGTTCCAGGATCTGGGTCTTTGACAGCGTCTTTTCGAGTTGTGCGGCTTCGAACAGTTCCTGCCATTTGCGCTTCAGGGTGCGTTCCTGGCCGGTGAAGACGATCTTGGCGGTCTGCTGTGTGATCGTGGAGCCGCCCGCAACGACATGGCCCTTGTGGAAATTGGTCCACAGCGCGCGCGCGAGCCCGCGCACGTCGATGCCGTGATGGTCGTAGAACCGGCGGTCCTCCATCGCGATGAAGGCCGCGGGGAGATAGGCCGGCATCTCGTTCAGATGCAGCCGTGCACCGATGATCGCGCCCCTGTGCCCGACCTCGGCGCCTTCGCTATCGAGGAAGGTGAAGGCCAGCGGCCGGTTGACGGAATAGAGATCCTTCGACGAATCCAGCGGCGGCGCGAACATGCCGAGAAACGTCGGCAGCAGCGCAAACGCCGCGAGCGGCGCGGCGATGATGACGACCGCGAGCGCCGCAAGCCGCGCAATGCCCTTGCGCCGCGCGTGCAGCCATTCGCCAACAGCTTCCAGATACTCGGAAAAATCTCTGCCCATGCGGCGCGCTAGGTGACCGAACTTTGGGGCGGTTTCAAGGCTTTAGGTGGCACCGAAGTTTCGTCGCAGCCATCTTGCTTAATTCGTCTTCGCGCGCTTCGACCATATCCGGTGCGTGAGCCACGCTAGCGCACCGGCGGCGCATAGAAGTGCCGCGGCAATGACGATCTTCCAGTGACCGGAAACCGGCAGCCTGTTGGCGAACAGGACGACGGCGCTGCCGGGAAGCAGAAGAGCCGGACCCCAGATCAGCGCCGACGTGACATTGGCGAACCAGAACGGCACGGGCCGCATCTTGGCGATACCGGCGACCAGCGGAATGGTTGCGCGCAGAGGACCGAAGAAGCGGCCGATGAAGACGCCGGCCACGCCGTACTTCTGGAAGAACGCTGTGCCTCGGATCATCAGGTCGGGCCGGCGCGTGAACGGCCAGCGATTGTCGAGCAGATGGCCGTAGCGGCGCCCGAGCTGCCACGAAATCCCGTCGCCCAGAACCGCACCCAGGATCGCACCCGACAGAAGCGGGAACAGCGGAAGCGTTCCGTCCGGCACCAGAAGCCCCGCCGCCACCATCAGCGCGGTGCCGGGAAAGAGCAGGCTCAGGAAAACAAAGGATTCCCCGAACGCGGTGATGAACATGATCGGGAACGCCCATTCCGCGTGATGCGAAATGAACGTCACCAGCGACGCGACATAATTCGACATTCCGGCGTTCGCCCTATTCCCCGTGAGCCTTCAGCGCCATTACATAGTCACGATTTCGAGAGAGGCCAAATTTCGTATCTTTCGTGAAAGCCCGCGACAGCGACCCGGCGCCCTCAAGTTGACGCTGCGTGGACGACCGCTGCTAAGGCCCCATCCTTTACAGCGCGGCATGTCCCTGCCTTCATGGGGCTTCGCTATTCGAAGGAAGTATTGTGAAAGTCAGTGAAGCCATCGCCACGCGCAAGACGATCCGCGCGTTCAGGCCCGATCCGGTGCCGCGTGAGACGATCGAGAGCATCCTTACGCTCGCGGCGCGTGCGCCGTCGGGCGGCAATCTCCAGCCTTGGAAAGTGTACGCGCTTCTTGGGCCGGCGCGCGACGAACTCGTGCGGCGCGTCGCCGAGGCGCGCAAACAGCATCCGATGGGTGAGCGGCCCGAATATCACATCTATCCGCCCGATCTGACGGAGCCTTACAAGTCGCGGCGCTTTCGGATCGGCGAAGCGATGTACGCGACCATGGGCATCCCGCGCGAGGACAAGGCGGCCCGGCTCAAATTCTTTTCGGGCAATTGGGAATTCTTCGGCGCGCCGGCGGGCCTCATCTTCACCATCGACCGTCAGATGCAGCAGGGCCAATGGTCGGACCTCGGCATGTTACTCGAGAACATCATGCTGCTCGCGCGCGAGCATGGGCTTCATACCTGTCCCCAGGAGGCTTGGGCGGTCTGGCACCGCGTCATCCGCGAATATCTTTTGGTGCCCGAGAACGAGATGATCTTTTGCGGCATGGCGATCGGCCACGCGGACGAGGACGCGCTCGTGAATGCCCTCTACAGCGAACGGGTGCCGCTGGCGGAGTTCGTGACCTTCAGAACAACAGATGTTTGAAGCGGTCCCCTAAGGTCCGCGCGCCAGCAGCCTGATCTCGGCGCGTTCATCACCGCTGGAAAGGCCGCCATCGACGGCGGCGAGCTTCGGGCCCGGAAGGGGCGCACGCGCGATGATCGCAGGCTCTATCCCGTCCGCGAGCAACGCCTCGCGAACGGCCTGGAACCGCGGCTCGGAGATGTCCATGTTGTCGCCGGCTCTCACGCCCGCAGCGATCATCACGCTCGCCGGACGCGCGTTGCGGATATGCGACGCGGCATCCTTGACGATGAGTTGTGCTTCGGGCGTCAGCGTCGCGCTGTCGCCCGAAAAGAACACGATGAAATGTGACGGCTGATCCTGTTGGACGCCGCTTGCGCAGCCACCGAGCAGCAAAAGACCGAAAATGATCGAGACCCGCGTACCCATGAGCGCTTAACGCGCCAGAGACCGCGAAGTTTCAATTCAGGGCTGTCAGGGCACGATTCCGTATTTGCGCATGTAGGTTACGATCTCGGCGGCACAATCCTCCGCAGTACGCCCGGCGGTCTTAACCGTGATCTCGGCATTTTCCGGGAGTTCGTAAGGGCTTGAGATGCCGGTAAAGTTTTTGATCTCCCCGGCTTGCGCCTTGACATAGAGGCCTTTCGGATCGCGCTGCATGCAAATCTCGATCGGCGTGTCGACGAAGACCTCGATGAACTCGCCTTCTCCCACCAGCTCGCGCGCCATGCGGCGTTCGCTCTTGAACGGCGAGATGAAAGACACGAGCACGATCAGGCCGGCATCGACGAACAGCTTCGAGGCTTCGCCGACGCGGCGAATGTTTTCCACACGGTCGGCATCGGTAAAGCCCAGATCGCGGTTCAGGCCGTGGCGGACATTGTCGCCGTCGAGGATGTAGGTGTGGCGGCCGTCGGCGAAGAGTGCCTTCTCGACCAGGTTCGCGATCGTCGACTTGCCGGAGCCCGAAAGCCCCGTGAACCAGAGCACGGCGGGCTTCTGGACCTTCAGCCCCGCGCGCGCCGTTTTGTTCACGTCCAGCGCCTGCCAGTGCACGTTGGTCGCGCGGCGCAGACCGAAATCGATCATGCCCGCGGCGACGGTGCCGTTGGTGAAACGGTCGATCAGGATGAAGCCGCCGGTGTCGCGGTTCTCCGCATAGGGATCGAACGCGATCGGCGTGGAGAGCGAGATGTTGCCGTAACCGACCTCGTTCAGCGCCAGCGTCTTGCCGGCAAGATGGTCGAGCGTGTTGACGTCGACCTTGTGCTTCAACTCGGTGACGGTCGCGGGAATCGTCTTGGCGCCGACCTTCAAAAGATACTGGCGGCCGGGAAGCATCTCATCCTCGGTCATCCAGAGGAGATGCGCCGAGAACTGGTCGGAGACTTCCGGACGTGCCGACGCAGGCGCCAGGATATCGCCGCGCGACATGTCGATCTCGTCGGCCAGACAGATCGTGACCGCTTCGCCGGCCATGCCTTCGTCCAGATCGCCGTCCATCGTCACGATGCGGGTCACCCTCGACGTGCGACCCGAACCGGCGACGACGACGGCGTCGCCCGGCTTCACGCGGCCGCTGGAGATCGTGCCGGAGAAGCCGCGGAAATCGAGATTGGGGCGGTTCACCCATTGCACCGGCATGCGGAACGGCTTGGCCGCGACATCGGATTCGACGTCGACCATGTTCAGATGATCGAGCAGCGCCGGGCCGTGATACCAGGGCATCTTCGGCGATTTCGCGATGACGTTGTCGCCGTAGCGCGCGCTGATCGGAATCGGCACCAGCGTCTTGAAGCCAAGCTGAGCGGCAAACGTCTTATAGTCGGCAACGATGTCGTTGAAGATCTGCTCGCTGAAGCCGACGAGGTCGATCTTGTTCACCGCCAGAACGATGTGGCGGATGCCGAGCAGCGAAGCGATATAGGAATGGCGGCGCGATTGCGTCAGCACGCCCTTGCGGGCATCGATCAGCACCACGGCGAGATCGGAGTTCGACGCGCCGGTCGCCATGTTGCGGGTGTACTGCTCGTGGCCGGGCGTGTCGGCGACGACGAATTTGCGCTTGTCGGTCGCGAAGAAACGATAGGCAACGTCGATGGTGATGCCCTGTTCGCGCTCGGCCTCGAGACCGTCCACCAGCAGCGCGAAGTCGATGTTGTCGCCGTCGGTGCCGAATTTCCGGGAATCTTTCTCGAGCGCCGAGAGGTGATCCTCGAACAGCATCTTCGAATCGTAGAGCAGGCGTCCGATCAGCGTGGATTTGCCGTCGTCGACGCTTCCGCAGGTCAAGAAGCGCAAGAACGTCTTGTTTTCCTGCTCGGCCAAGAACTTTTTCAGATCGATTTGTGGAGCGGTCATGTCAAACCCTAACCCCGCTCACCGTGGCCGGGCTTGACCCGGCCATCCAGTACGCGAGCGCCTGCAAACGAAACGAGTCATTCGGCGCACGGACGTGCGCCGGCTGGGTGGCCGCCTCAAGGGCGGCCATGGTGAAGTTTTTTATCTGGGGGGCGGTCATTTTAGAAATAGCCCTCTTTCTTCTTCTTCTCCATCGACGCGTTCTCGTCGTGGTCGATGACGCGGCCCTGGCGCTCGCTGGTGCGCGCCGTGAACATCTCGGCGACGATCTCTTCCAGGGTGACCGCGGACGATTCGACGGCGCCGGTGAGCGGATAGCAGCCGAGCGTGCGGAAACGCACCAGTTTCATTTCGGGGGTCTCGCCGTCCCTCAGCGGCATCCGCTCGTCGTCGACCATGATCATGGCGCCGTCGCGCATCACGATTGGCCGCTTGGCGGCGAAATAGAGCGGCACGATGGGAAGACCTTCCATCATCGTGTATTGCCAGATGTCGAGTTCGGTCCAGTTCGACAGGGGGAAGACGCGGATCGACTCGCCCTTGTTCACGCGCGTGTTGTAGACGCGCCAGAGTTCGGGACGCTGGCTCTTCGGGTCCCAAGCATGCTGCGCATTGCGGAACGAGAACACGCGTTCCTTGGCGCGGCTCTTCTCTTCATCGCGGCGCGCGCCGCCGAAGGCCGCGTCGAAACCGTATTTGTCGAGCGCCTGCTTCAGCGCCTCGGTCTTCATCACCTGGGTATGCAGGGACGAGCCGGAGGCGAACGGGCTGATGCCGCGGGCGACGCCGTCCTGGTTCGTGTAGACGATCAGGTCGAGGCCTAGCCGCTTGGCGGTCTCGTCGCGGAACTTGATCATTTCCCGGAACTTCCAGGTCGTATCGACGTGCATCAGAGGAAAGGGCGGCTTGGAGGGATAGAATGCCTTCACCGCAAGGTGGAGCATCACGCCCGAGTCCTTGCCGATGGAATAAAGCATCACCGGGTTGCGGAACTCGGCCGCCACCTCCCGGATGATATGGATACTCTCGGCTTCCAGCCGCTTCAGATGCGACAAACGCGAACTCGACATGCGAAGGGGTGCCCCTGGATGAAGAAAGCCTATACTGCTGAATACAAACGTATTTTGGCAACCGGTCAGGATAATCCTTAACTCCGGCCGCGGCGCCTTATAATGTGACATTGCCTCTTTGTCGCGGGAAAGATGTTCGGAAAGAAGCGCAAACCGCACGAGGCTCTGCTCCGCGCTGCCGAACGGGCAGAACGCGCGTTCCACAGCAAAAAATCCGGCGAACTCAGGCAAAAAGCCCGAACGGCGCAGCAGCAGAAGGACTGGATCCTGACGGAACGGCTCTGGCGTGAGAGCCTCGAGGCCGATCCGGGCGACCGCCTGGCCATGATCGGGCTCGCCAACGCACTGATCTACATCGGCAAGGACGACGAGGCCGCCCGGATCGCCGCCACGATTACGGCCAACTGGCCGGCCGACGAGAACGGACCTCTGCTCCGCGCGCGACTGGCCGAGGCCGAGGGCGACAATCTCGCCGCCATCGGCCACTGGCGGGCAGCGCTCGCGATCAATCCCAGCTGGACCCAGGCGCTTACACGGCTCGGCCGGTTGCTTGCGCAAACGCGGCAATTCGACGAGGCCGGCAAATGCGCGGCGCGGCTTTCGCTGCTCGTGCCGGACAACCCGGCCGGCGACATGCTGCGCGCCGATATCGAAACCGCAGAAGGCCACCACGACGCGGCGTTCCGGTTGCGCAAGGCGCTTGCCGAGAAGCACCCGCGCAACGCCCAGCTTCAGCGCGACTACAGCCAGTTGCTTCTCACTGCCGGCGACCACGCCGGTTGCGAGGCTTTGGTCGCGAAGCTGCGCGCCAGCGATCCGCAGCACGCGCTTTGGCTCGAAGGGCACGTTCTGGGCGAACGCAGGCCGGAGCAGGGACACACCGATTTCTGGAAGGCCGCGTTCGAGACCTATCCCGCCAACAGCGATTTTCTTCGCAAATATCTTCACGCCGCGCTGCGTGACGGCCGCTTTGACGATGCGCGCGACGCGATGAAAGCGCTGCTCGCGCAGACGCCGCTGCGCACGTCGGACGCAAGTTATGTTCTGGGCGTCGTTAACCTCCACGATGGCCGCCGCGATGCCGCTGCAATCCGCGCGCTGGTGCGGGCCTTCCTGAAGGTGCTCCGGACGACATCGTCTTATCGTCTGGCTGCGATCCGTCTCAGCCGGATCATCTTTCAGTATTTTCCAAAAGAAGAGCGGCCGAATGCGCGTCTGGCGTCCGACCGGTTGCTTGGGATGCTGCGCGGTGCACCCGCTTTCACACACGCGTCGCAGTTCATCCGCCGCGCGGCGGCAATCCAGACGTCACTTCGCGAAGGCGGCGGGGAATGTCTGTTCGATACCGACGTGTCACGGAGCGAAGCGCAGAAATTCGTCGATCAGGTGCGCGCGCATCTGTTTGCGCGAAAGCCGTTTTCCTTCATCCGCATCGATGACGGCGAAGGCAATGCCGTGCCTTACGAGGGTGAGCTTGCGCCCTTTGCCGATGTCGACGCCCTGGAACGCGAGCGCGTCTGGTGGGGGCGCCCGCTCGACGGGCCGCAACGTGCCGCGTTGAACGCGCGTGTGCTGGGCGCGATGCAGGAAGCGGATGCCCTGGGTATCCCAACCTTCTCCCGCATTCTGCGCGATATAAGGCTCGACGGGCCGGAGAGCTTTGCGCAAAGCCGCTCGGGACGGGGGATCGCGGCGGTGTTGAATGCGCTGGAACCGGGCGGGCCGCTACGCACGGCACGCGCAACCCGCCTGCTGCTGACGTCGGCTTACGTGCAGCACGATCTGGTGAAGTGGGAGCTGTATGGAAAGCTGTTCGAGGGCGTGGGTGAGGTGGTCGCGGTCTCGTGCCATCCGGGTCTGCCGCAGGCGATGAAGAATCTTTTTGGCGTGACGGTTGCACAAAATATCATCGTTCCGCCGCGCCACGCCTCCTTGGCTGCGTTCGGGCGAAGCGAGATGGGACCGAAAATTCTGCCCGAAGTGCTGGACGACATCATTGGTCGATTAAACGGCGATCTTGCCGGACGGTTGGTCATCGTGGGTGCGGGGTATGCCGGGAAGTGCATCGTGCATGCGGCCCGCGAACGGGGCGGGGTGGCGCTCGACCTGGGGAGCGTTCTGGACTATTGGCTTGGCATCGCCACGCGCAGCTACCAGATCGCCAGTCTGCGTGTGACATGATTTCCCGCCTTGTGACATTCCAATGATGCGAACGGCATGACGATTTTTTCTGGTCTTTCGGACCGGCTTTTCGGCCGGAGCCGTGTGCGTGCAGAGGGGCGGGAGATTCCGCCATCGGCCGGGCTGATGTGCGTGCTCGATCCTGCGAAGGTCTTCACGCCCGATCCGGCGTTGATCGAGTCCTATACTCAGATCGACGAGAGCGACACGGCCAATATCCGCACCAAAGGCGACAAGATTTTTTACCGAGAAATCCCCTACTCGAAATATCTGGGCGTCCTGCATTTCCATCCCAATCGAATCGGCGGTTATATGACCGCGTCGAAACTCACGCCGCGCCTGGCGGTCACGGCACGCAATTTACTCAACTATGCCGCCGAGCTGCCGAATGGGGGGCTGGCACTCTATTATCCAAGAGCGATCGATACTGCGCGTCTGCAGGTCAACGAACCGATCTATAGCGGTATCGCGCAGGGGCAGATCCTCGCAGGCTTCACGCGCTTGATCCGCGACCAGGTTCCCCAGAAGGGGCCGCAAAGCTGGCATGAGGTTGCCGAGCGGATCGCGCTCTCGCTCATGTTTCCGTTCGAACAGGGCGGCGTGTGCACAGATGGACGTGTGATCCTCGAAGCGCCGAATTTCCGTGCCTGCCCGGAAACGATTCTCAACGGCTGGATCGATGCCCTGATCCGCTTCTACGACTATCTGCAATTTGTCCCAAATCGGACCTATCAGGAATTCTACGATCGCAACATCGCGGCGCTATGCGAGTTGCTGCCGGATTTCGACGACAAAGACGCACAGCTCAGCCTTTATTCCAATCTCTGTCCTTACACGTTCCGCCTGCATTTCCGCCGCGCGCGTGGAAATGCGCCGCCCCCCAATGTTCGCGTCGAGTATGTGCCGGTGAAACGGGGCTACGCCGGCTATGTCATTCCCGAACTCTGGAATCCGGGGCCCGAGCTGCGCAATTGCATCTATGAGAACAAGATCGAAAACAGCCGCTCCGCAACAATGGATGTCTCGCTTTCCGTATGCAGCCTTTATGACATCGTGATCACGGTCGATGCCGATTGCACGCATCTGAGCTACGATCCCGGCACCTACAACGAGACGTCGACGGTGCCGCGGCGAACCCTCTCGAGGCGCTCGCTTGCGCCGGCTGCCGGTTCTGATGCAACGCGAACCGTCTTCGTCGTCCGTGCGGCAGAAGATGGACTGATGGCCGGCTGTCCGACGAATTTCATAAAGAAAAGCGAAAATTTTTATCATAGCTATCACGCTGTCGCGCTTTATGAGCTTGCGATCACGACACCCGATCCGGTGCAGAGAAAAATCATTGCGGATTTCGCGAACCGCTGGCTCGACTACATCAAAAGCCCGAAACACGATCACCTGATCGGCAAGGCGAGTTTCGTGCCGCCCGAAAGTTTTGTGAAGAAGATCACACGCTTTCGCGCGCTGCCCCACACGCACAGTTTCGACGAATTGCGCGTGCTCGCCAACGCACCGCAGTAGTCCGCCGGTTCCCGGTTCCTGACAACTATGTTAGACAGCGCGCTGGGCGGCGCACCGGGAGACTGTCATGGCAATCAGTAGAGGCACGGCTGGCGACGACAATCTCACCGGCACGTCGGGCAACGACCAATTCCTGCTCTGGCAGGGCGGCGACGACACGGTCGATGCCGGCGACGGCAACGACATCATCCGCATGGGCGCAGCTCTCAATGCCGCCGACAAGATCGACGGTGGCACCGGCCGCGATGTGGTGGTCCTCAACGGCGATTACTCTGCCGGTCTCGTCTTCAACGCGGATACGATCACCAATGCCGAGGTGCTGAATCTCGTCGGCCACCACAGCTACAATCTCACCCTCAATGACGGCAACGTCGCAGCTGGGGCGAATCTTCTGGTCAGAGCCGGTAGTCTCGTCGCCGGCGACAGCCTGACGTTCGACGGTTCGGCGGAAACCGACGGCCGGTTCAACGTCATCGGCGGTAGCGGCGACGACAACCTGACCGGCGGTGCGGGCGCCGACACGTTCCACCTCGAGCATGGCGGTACCGATACCGCTTCGGGCGGCGACGGCAACGACACGTTCTATCTGGGCGGTACGTTCACCAGCGCCGACCAGATCGACGGCGGCGCGGGCATCGATACGGTCGTGCTCGACGGCATGGGCGACGACGCCATTGGCTTCACGTCCACCACGATGACCAATATCGAGAAGCTGGTGCTCGATCCCGGCCACTTCTACACGATCGTCACGGGCGATGCGGCAGTAGCGGCCGGGCAGGTTCTCACCGTTGACGGATCGAAACTCGGTGCGGGCGATCCGCTCGAACTTGACGGCTCGGGCGAGACGAACGGCCGCTTCAACATCCTCGCCGGCGCGGGCAACGACACGATCACCGGCGGTGCCCTGGGTGACACCCTGCATCTGGAGACAGGCGGCAACGATTTCGCGAACGGTGGCGCCGGCAACGATCATTTCTTCATGGGCGCGTCGCTAACCGCGGCCGATCAGATCCAGGGCGGCTCGGGCTACGACACCGTCATCCTCAATGGCGGCGTGGCCGTCACCTTCTCCGCCACAACGATGACCGGCGTGGAACAGATCGATCTCACGGCCGGCCATTCCTATTCGCTGACGACCGACGATGCGACGGTTGCCGCCGGCCAATTCCTGACGGTCGACGGCTCGGCGCTGGGCGCGGGCAATGCGCTGACCTTCGACGGCTCTGCCGAAACCGACGGTTCGTTCGACATCGTCGGTGGCGCTGGCAACGACGTCATCACGGGCGGGAAGTTCGGCGATCTCGTCGATCTCAGCGTCGGAGGCAACGACCGCGTGACGCTCGGCCAGGGCTTCAACCTGGTCAATATGGGCGCCGCCCTGACCGCGGCCGACCGCATCGACGGCCGCCTGGGCCTCGATGTCGTGTTCCTCGACGGCGACTACACGGGCGCGCACGCGGTCGTGTTCGCTCCCGGGACGATGGTCAACGTCGATACTTTGGAAGTCATCGGCGGATTCAGCTACGACCTCACAAGCAATGACGTGAACGTCGGGGCCGGTCACATAATGACGGTCGACGGCTCGCTGTTGGGCGTTGGCGACTCCCTCAAATTCGACGGATCCGCCGAAACCAATGGCGCCTTCGATCTGATCGACGGGCTCGGCAACGACGTCCTCAAGGGCGGCGCGGGCGAGGATTTCCTTAGCTTCGACGGCGGCGGTACGGATACCGGGATCGGCGGCGGCGGCGACGATTTCATCGACGCCTGCGGCCATTTCGATGTTACCGATCATTTCGACGGCGGCACGGGCACCAACGACGCGATCGAGCTGACCGCAAGCGAAACCGCCAGCGGCAATTACACCGGCGCCGATGCGCTCGTGCTAACCGCCTCCATGATGTCGAACATCGAGGTGATGCTGCTCGACAATGGCGGCAGCTACGACATCACGACGGTGGACGCCAATGTCGCGGCCGGCTCGAGCCTGACGGTCGATGGCTCAATCCTCGACGCGAGCGACAACCTGAGCTTCGACGGTTCGGCGGAAACCGACGGCTCCTTTATCCTGATCGACGGCCTCGGCAACGACGTGCTCAAGGGCGGCGCGGGCAACGATTCCCTCAGCTTCGATGCCGGCGGCACCGATATGGGCCAGGGCGGCGGGGGCGACGATTTCATCGATGCTTGCGGCCATTTCGACGTCACCGACCAGTTCGACGGCGGTACGGGTGCCGACACGATCGAACTGACCGCGAGCGATGCCGGCGCGACGGGCTACACCGGCGCCAATGCGCTCGTGCTCACCGCTTCCATGATGACGAACATCGAGGTGATGCAGCTCGACAGCGGCGGCAGCTACGACATCACGACCGTGGACGCCAATGTCGCGGCAGGTTCCACCCTGACGGTTGACGGCTCAACCCTCGGCGCAAGCGGCAGCCTCACCTTCGACGGTTCGGCGGAAACCGATGGTACGTTCGACTTCATCGCCGGCGCGAGCTTGCATACCCATCTGACCGGCGGTGCGGGCAACGACACCTTCGACCTGACGGGCGTCGATCCGGCCGCCGATACCCAGGCGTTCGGGAGTGGCGGCAACGACACGTTCCAGTTCCTCGGCAATTTCGACAGCTCCAGCCAGGTCGTCGACGGCGGCACGGGCGCGAACACGCTCTCGCTCGACGGCGACTATTCCGCCATCAGCCTGGTCGGCAGCGGGATCATCGACAACATCCAGACAGTCACCTTTGCGGGCGGCCATTCCTACACCGGCATCCAGGTGTTCGACGATGTGGCGGGCGGCGGCACGCTGACCCTCGACGCCACCGCACTCCAAACGGGCGACGCCTTCGGTCTCGATGCCAGCCTCTCGACGGACGCCATCCATCTGATGGCGGGCGATGGCAGCTACACCGTCACCGGCAGCGCACAGGACGACACCTTCGACATGGGCGCCACCTTCACCGCAGCCGATTCCATCGACGGCGGCGCCGGCACGGATGCGGTTGCGCTCAACGGCGACTATTCGGCCGGTCTCGTCTTCGGCGCCACCACGATGACCAACGTCGAGACGCTCACCCTGCTTGGAGCATTCGACTACAGTCTGACCACCGACGACGCCACCGTCGCGGCCGGCATGACCCTGACCGTCAATGCAGTAGCCCTCGGCGCCAGCCATGCGCTGACCTTCGACGGCTCCGCCGAAACCGATGGCTCCTTCTCGATCACCGGTGGCGCGGGCGACGATGTGCTGACCGGCGGGGCGCAGAACGACGGCTTCAATCTCACCCAGGGCGGCAACGACACGGCGAGCGGCGGAGCCGGCAACGACACGTTCTCGTTCGGTACAGCGTTCACCGCTTCGGACACGATCGACGGCGGCGCCAATTCCGACACCCTCAGCCTGAATGGCGACTATTCCGCCGGCGTCGTGTTCACGGCGACGACGATGACGGACGTCGAGAACATCGTCATCCAAGCAGGTCACGACTACAACCTGACGACTGTCGACGCGACGGTTGCATCCGGCGCGACGCTGAATGTGACCGCGACGGCTCTCGGCACCGGCGACACGCTCACCTTCGATGGGTCAGCGGAGACGGACGGCAAGTTCAGGGTCTTCATCGATTCGGCCGACGTGCTTGCGAGCAGCCAGATAACGGGCGGCGCGGGCAGCGACACCATCGTGCTCAACGGCGATTTCTCGGCCGGCGTGTCATTCGGCAGCACGACGATCCAGAGCATCGAGAACATCACGCTTACCGCCGGCAACAGCTATTCGCTGAGCCTAAGCGGCGACAGCGTGGCCACCGGCGCGACGATCGCGATTGACGGCTCGGCGCTTGGCTCCGGAGACCATTTCTACTTCGGCTTCGACACGACGGGCGCCGCGGACTCGTCCTACACGCTCACCGGTGGCGCGGGCGACGATGGGTTCTTCATGCTCGACGCCTTCAGCGCCTCCGACAAGATCGACGGCGGCAGCGGCGGCAATGACGAGATCCAGATCAACGGCGACTATTCCGCGGGCGTGACGTTCAACGCGGACACGGTCAAGAACATCGGATATTTCGCCGTCCTCGACGGCAACAGCTACAGCCTCACCGAGAACGACGGCAACGTGGCCGCGGGCGCGACGATGGCTGTGACCGGCAGCATATTGGGCGCGAGCGACTATCTTCACTTCTACGGCGCGGCGGAGACGGACGGGCACTTCGACCTGATTGGCGGCGCGGGTGACGACATTCTCGAAGGCGGCAACCTAGGCGACACGCTCACGGGCAATGGCGGAGCGGACACGTTCCTCTACACCAGCGCCGCGCAGTCCTCGAGCACGACCTACGACACCATTACCGATTTTGCCGCCGGCACCGACCACCTCGACCTGACGACTGCGATCACGACCGTGTTCGCGGTCTCAGGCTCGCTCGACAGCGGGGCGAATTTCGACAGCGAACTGGCTGGCCTCGGTGTGATCCAGGCGAGCGGTGCGGCGGTGCTGACGGTCACGGGCGGTACCCTTGCCGGGCACACGTTCCTGGTCGTCGACGGCAATGGCGACGATGTCTACACCGCAGGCCAGGACTACGTGTTCGATATCACCAGCTACACCGGCACGATCACGACAAACGATTTTATATAGAGGGATAGGATTTCTCTTCCACGAGGTCCGAGCCGAGCAGGGTATTGATCTCGCGCTTGATCGCGGCGCGCAGATCGTTGGTCTGGTAGACGCTGCGCGCGAGGCGGATGAATTCGGGCCCAAAATCGCCCTTTGCCTCGCACAGGCGGATAGCGTCCTCGATCTCCCAGAGCTGTTCGTTGACCGTTTTGAGCCGCTCGAACAGCGCATCGAATTCCGGGGTGCGCGCGACAGCAGCGAAAAAGACTTCGGAAATCTCAGCCAGTTCTTTGCGAACATTGGCGAGCTTCGCGGGATCGCGCATGCGTTCGCTCTTAATCGCGAGGATCGTGATGCGGTCGGCGGCGTCACCGAGAGAAGATGGAGTTGCCAAAGTTCGCATAAACACCCTTACGCCAGCTCTGCCGGTGCTACGGTGACGATCCGCTTTTCGGGCGTGCCCAGTATCATGTCCAGCAGCTGCTTTTCCACGAGATCGACGTCGATTTCCACCATGCAGCGGCACTGGCCGCGCTGGAAGGTCTCGGGATCAAGAAGCTCGCAGGGGACGCAGTCCTTGTCGAGCACGATGGCGCGTGTCGTGGGCCTGAGCGGCAGGCGTGCCTCGACATTGGTCGGTGCGAACAGCGCCAGCGTCGGAATTCCAAGCGCATTGGCGATATTCATCACACCGCTGTCATTGGCAACGAAATGGCTGCATTCGAGCATGGATTCGCACATGGACTCGATGGTGGCGCCGGTCCGGTTCTCGGTGCCTTCGACATATTCGTCCGCCGTGCCGAACGAGGCGACACGGATGCCGCGTTCGGCCAGCCGCGCGGCCAGTTCGGCGAAATGCGGCCAGCGTTTCACAATCCACCGTCCGGTCTTCGATCCGGAGTGAAATCCGACAAGCGTTTCGGAAGGCTGCTGATATTCCAGGTCACCGCAGAAATACCCGGTGAGATCGTCGTCACGATAAGGAATTTTCAGAAGATCTTTCGCGGCGTCGAGATTGTAGAGCGTTTCATGTTCTGCGATCGGGCGGTATTCGCGCCAGTCCGCGGCCCAGATCACATTGTCGGAATTGAAAGCGACGCGCATCGGCCCGAAGGAATGGGTGAGAAATACGGTGTCGTAACGGCGCGCCAGCACGAGCTGCCGCAACGCGTAGACCGTTCCGACATATTCCGGATGGTGCATCAGGCAGAGGCTGTTGCTGTGATCCTCCGCGGCGACAACATCGACGGGCCGCCGCATGCGCCGTGCAATGTTTCGGATCATCGGCGTGGTGTGCAGCATGTTTCCCAGACCGCCGCCGACACCAACGAGAATCGGCGCCTCTGCCGACGCGGTCGCGCGGCGCAATGCTTCGCGTTGTGCCTTGTGGCCGTAGCGCGCTGCATTCCGGCGCGCCTTGCGCACGTGTTCGCGATAATAGGCGGGGTCGGCGGACAGCTTTTCGATCTCCGCAGCCCATAGCGCCGGGTCTTCGGGAAGAATGATGCCCGAATGTTCCAGCAGATAAGGGATGTTGCCGCGGTCGGACCCAAGAACCGGCTTGCCATGGCGTTGCGCTTCGATGCACTCGCGGCCAAATCCTTCCGCGATGTGATAGCTGGGGACCGCGATCGTGAGAGCTGCCCGATAGACGGCATCCATGTCTTCGACATGCTGGATGATCGCGACATTGGGCAATTCGTTCGCAGCCTCGACGGCGTCCGCCAATGGCGAACGGCTGGCGATCGCCAAGAAGGATGTCTCCGGCAACAGCGCCGCAACCTTCAGGAAAAAGTCGAAGCCCTTTTCCGCGCGCGCATCGGTGAGGAGAACGTAAGTCGAAACCGGCAAATCCATGATGCCGGGAGACTATCGGGGTGTAATTCTCAAATCCATGCACCCCAAGGATCAGTCCTGGTCGCGATGCCGCCTTTGCCGTCGCTCGGAAAGCGCTGTTTTGCAGTCTGCCGAAAGCTGGTCGATGTGGCTTTGGAGGCACATCCGCCGGTCGCGGCCTTTCTGATCCGAGGCGCAGAACTTCTCAAGATCGGTTCCACAGGCCTTGCGCATACCCGTATGCCCGCCTTCGCGGCGTGCCTCCCCACCGCCGCCCGGATGGGGCTTGCAACCCATGGCGGTCAGGCAGAGCAGGGTGACGAAGAAGACGGTGGTTTTTCTCATGGGACGTGGCTCAAACGGGTCGAGGGCACAACTTCCGTCGCGAGAACGGGTTCCAGGGAGGACAACGTTAGACGTGCTGAGGGTGGCTATCAATCGCGACCCGCCACCGGATTGCACCCGGTCCCCTGCATTAGGAAAATATAAGTTCAAGTGTTATTTCAAGGCGATAGGCGGGTTGTTCCGCTTGCCCTGCTTCGATACGGCAGGGTAAATATCGCGACCGCGCCGCCAGGCGCATGGGCTGTCTTCCAGAAGGCACGAGGCGGATGCCACCAAAAAGTTTTCTGCGCCGGGGTTTGCGCGTTGCTGCGCTGCTGAGCATTTGTATTTCCGGAATTGGTCTGACCTTGGCCGATGCCCAGACGTTGGGCACCAGCGATATCCAGAGCATTCTGCAAGGCGTCTCGCAGGGCCAACAACCTGCAGCGCCTACGCAATCAACGGCGCCACCGCTCTCTACTTCCACGACGACATTCCAACCGGTCAGTGCGCAGCCGGTGAGCACTGCGCCCTCGGGACTCGAGATAGAGTTCAGCAACCGCGCCGGAGTCCCGCTGCAGCAATTCGGCTATGACGTTTTCGGTGTGCCCGGTGTGGTCAATGCCTCGCAGATCGGTGCGGTGCAGGACAGCTATATTGTGGGCGTCGGCGACCAGGTTCAAATCATCATGACCGGTCACCAGAACGCGACCTACTCGGTTACGGTCGATCGCGATGGCCGAATCTTATTGCTCAACCTGCCGCCGATCGCCGCTGCTGGACGCACGCTCGGCGATGTGCGCGCCGAACTCGCGCAGCGTATCGCTACGCAGTACTTGAATACGAAGAGCTACATTTCGATCGCCAGCGTGCGGCAGATCGGTGTGTTGGTGACGGGCGAGGTCGCATCGCCGGGGTTGCGCACCCTGACGGCGCTCAATACGCCGCTCGATGCGCTGATCCTCTCAGGCGGCATCAAGAAGACCGGCAGCTTGCGCGGGGTTTATATCGTGCGCGGCGCACGGCACATTCCGCTCGATATCTATTCCATCATTACGCGTGGAAATTCGGGCATCATGGCGCTCACCGAAGGCGATCGCATCGTCGTGCCGCCATTGGGTGGAACGGTTGCCATCACCGGTCTGGTGCGCAGGCCCGGCATCTATGAATTGTCGCCGGGGTCTTCGAGCACCTCGGTGAGTTCGCTCCTGGGACTCGCCGGCGGCGTGGAGATTGCGGGCGCCAAGCGCCTGTCGAAGCTCGCGCTCGAGCCCGACGGCCGGACACGTATGGTGGCGTTGCCCAAAGAAGGCAGCATCGCCAACGGCGAGGTGCTGTTCGTCGACGCCAACCGTTCGGCCACGGCCGCGCGCGTCACCCTCGGCGGCGCAGTGTCGGTCCCAGGCGTACACGCGCTGGGAGCGTCGCCGATGATGTCGGGCCTGCTGCGCGACAATGACGATCTCTCGCCGAACGCCTACACGCTATTCGCAGTCATCGTGCGTCACGATCCGGCGACGAATTTCCTGAAGCTCGTGCCGTTCTCGGTCGTCGGCGTCTTCCACGGCACCGAAAACGTCAAGCTGATCGACGACGATTCGGTTTACGTGTTCAGCACATCGGAAGTGCAGGCACTCGCCGGCGCAGCCGCGACTTCGCTTTACAACGCCACCTCGGCACCAGGCGTGGCGGCATTGAACCAGCAGCAGGCCGCGGCATCGCCGCCCACCGGTTCATCAGGGAGCAGTTCGGTCAGCGGCAGTTCCACCAGTGTTCAGCTCGGCATTCCGCCGAGTGCAATGCAGGGGGGAAGCAGCACGCCTTCTTCGGCATCGGCGCCCAACAGTCAGCAATTGATGCAGATGGCGACCGCCGCGCAAAGCCAGCAGCAGCAGAATGCCGCGCCGACCAGCGGACAGAGCAGTTCGTCCACCGGACAATCTTCGACGAACGGGCAGCAAACGCAGCCGTCCGGCTCCAGCCAGACGTATAGCTCGCTTCCGGGCAGCAGCTATGGCAGCCAGCAGACAGCACCCACCACCGTCCAGCAGTCGCTCCCGGGTCAGGGCGTGGTCTCGCCGACCGCGACCAATCCAAACGCGCCGGTATCGCTCAGCGATCTGGCGAACCGTCTCGGTGTCAGCCAGACCGCACTCACCAATCTCGCGATGAACTATCTTGTGTGGGTGAACGGCGAAGTGCTGAGCCCAGGACCGCTCCTGGCGGAGAACGGCACCAGCCTTTCCTCCATGCTCGAAGCGGCGGGCGGGTTGCAGCGTCAGGCCGATCTTTCCGGGGTCACTGTGACCTCGACCGAGATCAATGCCGAGCTCGGTACATCGCGCACGCTACGCAACACCTATGCGCGCAAGGACACCGATTTCGGTAAAGTCCTTCTGCGGCCGTTCGATTCCGTGTCGGTCCGTCCAGTGTTTTCCGACCGTATGGGGGAGAGCATCACGATCGGCGGCCAGGTACGCTATCCGGGCACCTACGAGTTCACGCGCGATGAGCGTCTGTCGTCCGTAATCGCACGCGCAGGCGGGCTGACGGATGAAGCCTATGCCTACGGTTCCGTCTTCACGCGGCAGAGCGCGGCGGTGGCCGAAGCCCAGGCGAACCAGCGCGAAGCGATGATGCTCAACGATCAGATCGCCACCGCAGCCTCGCAGGTCGGCGCGCAGCCGCAGTCGCTTTCGTATTTGCAGACAATGGTGACGACTCTGCAGAAACAGCCGGCACTCGGGCGTATCTCCATCACCATCGATCCCGCGGTGCTGATGGCACATCCCGATCGTGACCCGCTGCTCGAGACCGGTGATCAACTCTACATTCCGAAGCGGCCATCGACCGTGGCGGTGAGCGGCGAGGTGCTGAATGGGGGCGCCTTCGCCTGGAGACCCGGGATGACGGTGGACGACTATATCGACTTGGCCGGGGGCGAAACCGACGCGGCAGAAGACAGCAATATCTTTGTCATCATGCCCGACGGAACGGCGATTACCGGGCATTCGAGCTGGTGGTCGTTCGGCGAACGCTCGCGCATTCCGCCTGGCGCAACCGTCGTGGTCCCGCGCGATCCGCAGCCGTTCAACTGGCTGACCTTCGCCTCGATCTACACCGACATCATAAGCAAAATCGCCATCACGGCAGCGTCGCTCGCGGTGGTCGGGAAGTAGAACTTTGCATGCGGGCGGGCTTTCACCCGCCCGCGAGCGCTGTCGTCAGAATGAGTTCGTCGCCCGGTTCCACGGCATGCGTCGTGGCCTCGCGCGCGCGTACGACGGCTCCGTCATGGACGAAAGCGATGTTGTGACGAAGCGCGCCCTGTTCGTCGAAGAAATGAAGCGCGAGCGAGGGGTGTTTCCGGCCGACATCGGCAAGCACCGCCATGATCGAATCGCCCTCACCGGTCAGCCAGCGCTCGCCGCCCATCAGATTGCGCAAGAGCGGCGGTAGCTGAACCTTGATGCTGGCGGATGCCTCATGTGACATAGGCGTTCACGCTCATGATGCGGGGCAGGTTTGAGGCGATTTCCTGCCAGCTTTCGCCGAGATTGGCGCTGGCGTAGATCGCCCCTGCCGTGGTGCCGAAATAGAGCCCGCCGGGCGCCATCTGGTCGCCGGCCATCGAGCCTCGCAACACGCCGGCGAAACAATTGGACGGCAGCCCGTTCGTCAGCGGATGCCAGTTCGTGCCGTCGGTCGAACGGTAGACCGCAAGCTGGCCGCCGCGCGGGAAGCGGAAATTGTCGCCGTCGAGCGGCACGGCGAACGTCGCGCCGGAGCGGCGGTCGTGGATCATCGGAAAGCCGAAAGCGCAACGATGGCCGTCGCTCATGTCGGTAACCGGTAGCCCGTCTTCCATGACACGCCATGTGTCGCCGCCATCATCGCTCTTGTAGACGCCGAAATGCTCCTGCCGGTAGAGCACGAGCGCATTGTCCGGGTCGTGGGCTACGTGATGTACGCAATTGCCGCCGAAGGCATGGACGCCATCGTCCTTGCGTACCCAGCTCTTTCCGCCATCGTCGGTGCGGAAAAAGCCTGCCGCCGAAACGCCCACCCACATACGGTCGGGATTTTTCGCATCGGTCAGGATCGTATGCAGGCCTAACCCGCCAAAACCTGGTGCCCAATTTTCACGACCGGGCTGTTCGTTGAAGCCATCGACCGGCTGCCACGATGCGCCGCGGTCTCTGGAGACGAAGAGACCAGCTTCGGAGACGCCGGCGTATAGCGCTCCATGGGCGGCATGAAGCGTCCAGATCTGATCGACGAACCGGCCGCCGCCCTTGAGCTTGCCCTCGAAATCCATCTTGGCGACAAGGCGGTGATGCTCGGGATTGCCGCGATCTTCGGGACGGTAGCGCGGCGCGGATTCGAGCTGCTTCCAGGTCTTCAGATCGTCGCTCGTGAACAGCGCCACGCCGAAATTGGGACTGTTCACCGCGACATACGTACGGCCCAGATCGTCGCGCGCCGACGCGGTCACGGGCCATCCTTGCAGGACGAATTCCTCGCTCCACCGGTTACGATCCCCGCTCGTCAGGACCGCAGCACCCTTTGCCGTTCCCACAATCAGTGCAACGCCCATCGCTCCCTCCCATCAGGCGACGTCGAGGTTAGCACGATGTGGGCGCCGGTTGGAGCGTCAGCCGCTTGCGCTGCCGGCTGCGCGGCGGATCTCGTCGAGCATGAGCGCGGCGAACTTGTCGCGATTGAAGTCGTCGGCAAGGGCACGGCAGCCTGCCTTCAGGGAGCCCGCGAACGCCGGATCGTTCCGCAATCTTTCGATCGCAGCAATCAGGGCGGTGGGATTTTCGGGTTCGATGGCGATGCCCGCGCCGTGGCTTGTCACCAGTTCGGTCGCGATGCCTTCTGCCGCGATCAGGATCGGCCGCTCCAGCGCGGCGATCTCGAAAATCTTGGACGGCATCGTGTCGTTGAGCATGGCGGTGCGCTTCATCGGCACCAGAAGCGCGTCGCAGCAAGCGATATGATCGGGCACCTCGCTGTGCGGGACCGGACGCACAAAGCGCACATTGTCGAGCTTGAGCGCCTTAACCCGTCTCGTCAGTGCGAGATGCTGGGCGCCCTCGCCGACGAGCAGGAATGAGACATTCGTGTCCTTGAGCGCCACAGCGGCATTGAGCATGGAGTCGAAATCGTGCGCGATGCCCTGCGTGCCAATATAGCCGACGACGAAGCGACCATTGAGGTCATATTTTTCTGCGAGTTCCGGCGGGCGCGGACGCGGAGAGAACTGCACCGGATCGACGCTATTGGGCACGACGCCGATCTTTTCCGGCGGCACGCCGCTCTCGATCAGCCGCGCGCGCAAACCGTCGTTGGTGGTCACGATCCGGGCGGCGGAACGATAGAGCATGCGCTCGACGGAGCGCAGCAATCGCACCGCCGGATGCTTTTCGCGCATCATGTTGAGCGCCACAATCGAGTCGGGCCACAGGTCGCGCACCTCCAGAAGCCACGGCCGGCGTTTCGCCATCGCGAGCAGCCGCCCGGAGAGACCGGCCAGGAGCTGTGGGGAGGTGGCGACGATCACGTCTGTGCGTTGGAAGAGGCCGGCCAGGAAGCTCATGAGGCCGAAACTGGCGAAATCGAGCGAACGGCGGACCACGGCGGTGTTGGGGGCTAGGTAGGTCCAGACCCGGATGACGTCGATTCCGTCCTCCTGTTCGCGCTGGAACAGCCGGTTCCGGTAGGGGGCCATCAGGGTGCCGGAAGGAAAATTTGGCGCAGAGGTAACCACCGTGACCTGGACCCCGGCCTTCACCCACCGCTGGCAGTGTTCATAGGTCCGTTTGGCGGGAGCATTGCGTTCAGGCACAAAGTTGTCAGTTACAACAAGGACATGCATGACGCCTGGCGCGGAGGGGAGGTTTCGGGAGGTGACTGTGTCCTGTCGTACAGCAACCGTAAAAAAAAGCCAAAAGAGTAAATTACATCAAGAGACTGTGCCGGGGCGCTTGCCTTTCCCCTAGGGGGCGTGAGACGGTAGCCTGACAATTTCGCATGGGGGCGAAACGCAGTTTGGGCTGCGCCGGTGTAGCGGGCGTTGGTTGAACCTGATTATTCGGGGGTGAGGTTATGTTGCACGAGGGGGGTAAGGCGAACGGATTGAGAGCCCAGCGTTCGACACTTACCGAACCGATCGCAGGTGCTGAAGCCTTCGCCAAGACCCGGCTTATTCCGCGGGTCGCCTGTATCGGCTGCGGGTATTGGGGCAAGAAGGTTGCACGCAACCTCGCGAGCCTGAACGCGCTTCATGCGGTCTCGGATGTGATGCCCGATGCGGTCGCGCACACGGCCGGACAATATTCAACCCAAGGTTTGACCTTCGAGGCGATTCTCGAAGATCCCGAATGCGATGCCGTGGCCATCGCGTCTCCTGCATCCCTGCACGCCGAGCACGTGCGTCGCGCCTTGGTTGCGGGAAAGCATGTGTTTGTCGAAAAGCCGCTCGCACTTCAGTTGTTCGAGGGTCATGCGCTGGTGAAGCTGGCGCGCGAGCGCAGCCGCACCCTGATGATCGGCCATCTCCTGCGCTATCATCCGATCGTCGTGGCTCTGGTTGAGCAGGTGCGCAGCGGTCGTCTCGGCACGATTAAGCACATCTATTCGCGCCGCTTCGGACTGGGGAAGATCCGCACCGAAGAAGATGTGATCTGGTCATTCGCACCACACGACATCTCGATCGTTCTCGCGCTGATGCAGGAGAGCCCGAACTATATCTCCGGCGAAGCGACCAGCATCCTGACCGCCGGTATCGCCGACATCGCCAATATCCATCTCGGGTTCCCGAGCGGCATCACCGCGCGTATCTCCGTCTCCTGGCTCAATCCGACCAAAGAGCAGCGCACGGTTGTGATCGGATCCGACGCGCATGCCGTGTTCGACGACACGCTGCCCTGGGAACAGAAGCTCCAGATCTACGATCACCGGATCGAATGGGCGGCCGACGCACCGAGCGTGTCCAAGGCCGAGCCGATCGCGACCTCCGTCGAACATCGGGAGCCGCTCCGCGAGGAGCTGGCCCACTTCCTGTCATGCGTCTCGACCGGGCGGCAGCCCCTGACGGACGGGGCGGAGGCGGTGGGGGTTTTGGGCGTTCTGGAAGAGGCTTCCAAGTCGATCCGCGCCAAGAGTCGGAACTGACCGCCTCCATCGGTTGAACGGCCGCGCAGGCTCCCCGATACTGCGGGTTCTTTTGGTTATCGATTCCTTAACGTTCCGCGCGTTCAGTTGACCGCGCCGAGCACCGGGGCCAGGGCCTTTCATGAATATCTGCATGATCGTCCACAACAACGTCACGCGCGACGGCAGGGTGCTGCGCGAGGCCGGGAGCCTTCAGGCTGCCGGTCACAGCGTGACGGTGCTGGGTCTGCTCGACAACGAGATGTCCTCCCCCGTCGAGTATCTCGACAATGGCGTGCGCGTGTTCCGCATCATGTGGCAGGCGAATGCCTATCGCAGCCTGATCTGGTCGTCGATTTTCCGGGTGCTGCCGGTGTTGGCGGTGCTCGTCCTCATCATCGCCGGCATCGTGATCGGGCTGAAGGCGCTGTTCGCGCCGGGTGGGCCGGTCGCGCGTCTCTTCGAATGGCTGGGTGCGGCTGTGATGCTCACCACGCGCTGGAGCCTGCTCGACGCGGTCTATGCGCTCACGATGCTGCTGCTTGCCGTAGGTGTGATTTATCTGTTGTGGCGCGCGATGCGGTCCTATCTGGGTCTTTTCGGAAAGAGCGCGCAGTTCCGGGCCGACGAACAGGATACGATCCGCCGCTATGCCTCGGCGCTCTTCAAGGAAGGCGCGCTGGACGATGCAGATTTCCCGGGCCTCAAATCACGCATTCCCTCCTGGGTCCCTGACTACTTTCTCGAACTCGGCCTCGAGCCGGTATCCTGGTTCGCTGGCGGGGCTGGGCGCTTCACGCTGCTGCGCTACCGCTCGCGCGAGATGACGGATGTCGCGATCAAGCTCGCGCCCGACGTGATCCATTGCCACGACTGCCTGACTTTGCCGGCCGGATATCACATCAGGCGCGCGCTCGGCATTCCGCTCGTCTATGACGCGCACGAGATCTATGAAGCCGCAGCCTCGCGCGTCGCCGGCGTCACGGACTACTACGCCCGAATTCACACGAAATATCTTCGGCACGTCGATGGGTTCATCGCTGTCAACGATAGTGCCGCGCTTTACTACCGCCATGCCTATCCCGAGGCGCCGAAGGCCGTGGTGATCCGCAACGCCATCGCGCTGACGCCCACGCTTCCCTATGATGGCCGTCTGCACGACGCCGCTGGGCTGCCGCACACCCAGAAAATCCTGCTTTATCAGGGCGGATTCTCGACAGAGCGCGGGCTGCCCGTACTGGTGCGTTCGGCTTCGATGCTGCCGGAGGATTGGACGCTGGTGATGATGGGCTGGGGTCCGCTTGCGGGTCAGCTCAAGCAGATCGCGGCGTCTTCGGCGCGTCGCGAGGGTTCGGGGAGTGACAACACCAGGGTCCGATTCATTCCGGCCGCGCCGGCGCGCGAACTCAAAGAATGGACCCAAGGCGCCTCGGTCGGGATCATCCCCTATGAAGGGAAGATGCTGCTGAACCACTGGATTTCCACACCGAACAAGCTTTGGGAATACCCAGCCGCCGGTGTGCCGCTGATCGTGCAGCCTTTTCCCGAAATGCGCCGCGTCGTGACCGCCTATCATTGCGGCTGGGTGCTGCCGGAGACGCTGACGGCCAGTGCCATCGCCGATCTGGTCTCTGGACTGACCGACGAGATGATCGCGCAGGCCAAAGCCGGATGCCAACGCTTTGTGGAGGCAGACAATTGGTATTCGCGTTATGAAAAGCGCCTTCTCGATCTTTATGCCGGATTGCCGGTGAAGGCGGGCGTGCAATGACGCTGAACACCGAGATCGCGATCGCGGTCCTGATCTTCGTCGCCGGTGCTACGATCGCGGTCCTTGTCTTGTGGCTGCGCGAACGTTCGGATGCCGGTGCGAAGACGCGCGTGCTCGGTTATCGCGACACCTATGAGCCGTTGTTCGCGGATCTCTGGTCGGACGAGATGCACCGCCGCCTGACCGCGCTTGTGGTGGCGCAGCGCATGGCCCGCTCGCGCAGCGCGGCGCGCGGGCTCGCCGATGTGCTGATCTCTTTCATTCGCCGCCGCCTTGCGGCAGCCGGCAGCGGCGAGAGCTTCGAGGATGTGCGGCTCGCGCTCACGATACTTGGTACGCGTGCCGTGCGAAGCGCACAGGGAGAAAGCCGGCAGACGATCGATCTCAGCGGCATCAACTTCCGGGGCGCCAGGCTTTCCGGCGTGAATCTGCGGGAATTCCGTCTGGCGCAGTGCAATTTCGACGAATGCCTGCTTGCCGGCGCGAAACTCAAGCGAACCGATCTCACGGGTGCCTCGCTTCGCGGTACGGTTTTTCAGGGCGCGGATTTGCGTGACAGCGACCTGTCGGAAGCCGATCTCAGCGGCGCCGATCTGACCGGTGCGCGCGTCGGTGGCGCGAACTTCACCAACGTCAATGTGGGCGGCGCGATCCTGTCCGGCACGCCGGGCCTGACGCAGGAGCAACTCGATCAGGCCTTTGGCGACACCGACACCGCCGTACCGGAGCGGTTGCGCTTCGCCCCAGGGCGTCCGCAACGCCTCCGCAACCGCGTCTCCAACAGCTAAAACCTATGAGCGATTATTTCCGTCACGAGACCGCCCATATCGATGCGGGCGCCGAAGTTGGTTCGGGCTCCAAGATTTGGCATTTCGCGCATGTCCTTTCCGGCTCGAAGATCGGCGCCAACTGCAATCTCGGCCAGAACGTGATGGTCGGACCCAATGTGCGGATCGGGAACGGCTGCAAGATCCAGAACAATGTCGCCGTCTATGAGGGCGTGACGCTGGAGGACGATGTCTTCTGCGGCCCGTCGATGGTGTTCACCAACGTGCTCCTGCCGCGCGCGCATGTCAGCCGGCGCAGCGAATTCCTGCCGACCCTCATCAAACGCGGCGCCAGCATCGGCGCCAACGCGACCATCGTCTGCGGGCATACGATCGGGGCATATGCCATGATCGGCGCCGGCGCGGTCGTCACCCGCGACGTGCCCGACTTCGCGCTCATGATCGGCGCACCGGCGCGGCGCATCGGCTGGGTGAGCCGCAGCGGCGAGCGCCTGAAAGCCGATCTTGTCTGCCCGCGTACGGGCGAAAATTATCGGCTGGAAAACGGAAAGCTGTCGTTCGCGGGTTAGGATCGCGCTGGGCGCAGTTCGGGCCGATAAAACGGCTTGTCGCCCAGGATCGTCACGCGGTGCATCACGCGTTCATGGCTCGCATAGTCGCCGACGGTGTAGTGCTGCGTCACGCGGTTGTCCCAGAACGCCAGCGTCCGCGGCCGCCAATGCCAGCGCAGCAGGAATTGCGGCTGCTGGATCTGGTCGTAGAGAAGGTCGAGCAGCTTGCGGCTTTCGTTGTGCGTAAGACCCATGATGCGCGTCGTAAACGCCGGGTTGACGAACAGGCTGTTGCCACCGGTTTCGGGATGGGTGCGCACGACGGGATGCGTGGTCGGTGGAAGGTCGCGGCGCGTCCAGGCGAAACGGTCGATGCCCATATCCATGCGCTGGAAGCGCTCTTCCGTGTAGGAGCGCGAAAAGTCGTGGCTTGCGATCATCGGCGACAGAAAGCTGCGGATCGGCTGTGACAGCGACTCGTAGGCCGCGCGGGTGCTGGCCCACAACGTATCTCCGCCGTTGGCCGGGACGGTCTGGGCATAGACGACACAGGCCATGGGCGGCGTGTCGATAAAGGTCACGTCGGCGCGCCAGTTCCCGCTGTCGTCGATCGCCCATTGGTCCTGCAGCAGAACCACTTCTGGCACGCCCGCGACATGGGGGCGGATGGGATGGATGTGCAGGTCTCCGAACCGCGCCGCGAAGTCGCGCTGCTGGTCCGGCGTGATGTCCTGGTCCTCGAAGAACAGCACCTCGTAGCGCAGAAGCGCCCGGCGGATCGCAAGGATCACGTTGTCGGGTTGCGGCTCGGCGAGGTTCAAGCCCTCGATCCGCGCACCGAGGGTGGAGGATAGCGGCGAGATATGGAACACCGCGGGGGCTTCTCGAGGGGGCTTTGCAGGGGTTGCACTCATGGGGCGATAAAACCCCTAATACTCGACTAAGTCAATATAGATTTATTTCGCGAAAGAGGGAACCAAATCGCAGGCCCCCGATCAGACGAGCGTCGTGACGTACAAAAATGCCAAATAGGTGAGTTGATGGATGAACTGGTCCAGCCCGAACACGATCCAGTATTGCTGGTCGGCAACGGTCCATCCGTGGGCCGAGTCCACGCGCGCCTTGGTGAAGTCGACGTGATAATGCAGCACAAACTCGAAAGCGATCAGGCCGAGGATGACCAGTGGCGAACTGGTGAGCACGTAGAGCGCCGGTATGGATGCGACGGCGTGCAAACCCGCATGGCGCAGACCGCCGAGCGCACCATAGGTGCCTTTCGCCATTATCTGGCTTTGCGTCTGCAGAACAAAATCGCAGAGATAGTGTTTGGCCTGGAATAGGACCAGTGCAATCAGCGCAACGAATATCGGTGTGCCCATGTGGGGCTCCCTTCGAAATAAATTCTACTACTCGCTCGCGCCGAAAGCGCGCGAAAAAAATGTCCGCATCCGGGCCAGAAGATCGGTCTCGGCGGCCACACGGCGTTGCGCGCGCAGGACGAGATCCTGGTTCTGACGCTGCCTTGCTACGAGGACACGGCTGAACCGCTCGGCAAGCTCCGGCGATTTCTTGAGAATCGCCTCGATCGCGTCCTTGGGGATTTCCAGAACGCGCATGCGCGTCAGCGCGGTGACGGTCGCACTGCGCGGCGATCCGGTCATCAGCGACATTTCACCGACGATGTTGCCTGTGGCGAGGATGGCTGCTTCCTGGGATGCGCCACCGTCGGGCCCGCGCAACGTGACGCTCGCCGCACCTTCGAATATCAGGAACGCCGAGGAGGGCGGATCGTCCTGCTTCATCATTTCGGTGCCGGCCGGCCATTCGTGAAGGATGCTGTGCTCCATCAGCGTGCGGATGTGCTCTGCATTCAGGACCTTGCTGAACAGATCGGCACGCCCGATCGCGGCTGCGATTTCCTCCTCGTCGAGCACAACTGCGAGGTCCGGCTTTTCACCCATCTCGATCTGCGTGACCGGCATGGGCAGATCGTTGAGCTGGGCGATGTCGAGCATGGCGCGCAACATGAGCGCGCGCGCGGTCGACGGCTCGATCTGATCCGGATGCGCGAAGAAGCGCACTTCATAGACCGCGGCATCGGCCGACAGCTTGGACAGGATGACGCTCGGCTCCGGGAAACGGGAAAGTCCGGTATGGCGGGAGGTTTTGAACGCCTCGCCGAGCAACATGTCGATGACGCGATCCGGCGGCACGCGATTGTCGAGGGAAATCTCCACGGAAAGGCGCTTCGGCTCGCGCGGCCGGCTGTGGTTCATCACCGGATTGGCGGTGGCCATGTGATTGGGAATCATCAGCCTGCGGCCATCGTCCAGCGCGATGAACGTCGAGCGCCAGGAGATGCTCACGACGCAGCCATAGACCGGCTCGGGCATCTGGTCGGAATAGATCGTGAGGTAATCGCCAATCGCATAGGCGCCGTCGAGGTTGATGGCAAGGCCGCTGAACATGTCCTGGATCACAGCCTGCAGCGCGATACCGAGGATCACCGCGGTCGCGCCGGAGGCAGTCACGAGGCCCGTGATGGAAAAGCCCTCGAAGATCGACAGCCCGATCGAGAGTCCCAAAAGAACCAGCGCCACGGTAAGCAAGTCGCGCAGCAGCGCGGGGGCGTCGCGGCCCGTTTTCCGCCGGACATAGCCGTGCCAGTAGAACCGGCGAATGAGGCCATCGACGAGGAGGAACACCACTACGATCAGCGTCACGGCGATCAGGTGGACGATCGTGTCGCCATAGGGCGCCGGCAGATGTTTTCGGATGCTCTCTGCACCCCACAGTTCGGCTCCGAGCAGCACGGCGATCGCGGCAATCGGCCAGAACATCACTTCTCCGTCATCACCACGGTCGTACCTCGGTCGCCGCGTCTAAGCCGTTCCACATGCAGCGCGACGCAGGGGTCGTCGGGGGCTTCTTGCGTCAGTTGGTCGAAGAGCGCAAGCGCATCAGGCGCCTGGCGCTGGAGCAGCGCAAAGGCGATGCCATAGCGCTCCAGGAAGCCATCGTCGGGCGCCTTGCCTTCGTGCAGTGGCTCGAACACCGCCACCGCCTCGGTCTTGCCCTTCAGCACCACGGACGCGATGGGGCGGAAGCGGATGGTCTTGCACAGCGCAACGGTCGCCTCGCTGACCGAAATGCGCGTGCCGAAATGCTTGTTGAGCGCCTCAAGCCGCGAGGCGGTGTTCACGGCGTCGCCTTGTGCCGTATAGGTGAAGCGTGCCGACGATCCGAAATTGCCGATCACCGCCGTGCCGGTATGCACACCGATGCGCGTGATGCCGAACGGGATACCGGCCTGCACCTGAGCCTCGTGGAACTCCTGGCAGAACCGGTCGATATCGAGCGCGGCCTGGACGGCCTTGTCCGCGTGATCGGGAAGGTCCACAGGCGCGTTGAAGATCGCGAACACCGCATCGCCGATGAATTTGTCCACCATACCGTCATGCCGGAGCACGATGGCGGTTATGCCTTCGAGATAGGCGTTCAATATGCGTGCGAGGTCGTGCGATTCCAGTTTCTCCGACATGGTCGTGAAGTCCTTCACGTCGGTGAACAGGAAGGTCATCTCGCGGCGTTCGCCTTCCAGCTTCATGCGCTCGGGGCTCTTTACGAGCTGCTCCACAAGCTTGGGGGAGATATAGCGCGAGAACGCGCCGTGGATGAATTCGCGCTGCATGCGGGCGTCGCGGCCGGTAAGCGATTCCATCGCAGCGAAGGCTGCTGCAGACGACAGCGTCGGCGCGATCAGGCCGATCATGATTTGCGCTTGGTAGAACAAAACATAGGCGCTGAGGTACCAAGCGGCAGCGATCGCGACCGCAAGACCGATAGCGCGCCACCACAGTGAGAAGCTGAAGGCTCCAAGCGCAGCGCCTATCAGGGCCGCGCCGAAGGCGATCATAAAATCGGTCCACCATCCCACACGCGGTGAGGTCTTGCCGTGAAGGAGTTGGGAAAGGGCATGGGCTTGGATTACCACGCCGGCCATCCCGGGATCACGGTGCTCCACGACCTTGGCAAACCCCGCCACGGTAGCGAATGGTGTGCGGTGGCGGTCATCGAGCGTGATGTCGCTGCCGATCAGCACGATCTTGTTTTTGAACCATGCGGCCGGAAGGAACTGAACCGTGTGCGCGGCGTACTCCTTGAAAGCCGGAATGTCGTGCTCGGGACTGCGGTGCCAGACGATGGGAATCTGCTTCGCCTGCGTCTGAACACCCACCTTCGCCGCCAGCGCGCGCGCGAAGCTCATCATCCCGCCCGGCTTCGTCTCTCCAGGATAGACCCAGCGCACCGTATCGGTCTGATCGGTAGCGATGTTGGCTAGCGCGCGTGCGTCCTTGGGCACGAAGTCGTTGAGATAATTAAGCTGGTCTTGGGTCTCCAGGCCGTGTCCCGTGTAGCTCACCACCAGGGGCACCCGCAGCGTATGCAGCGTCTTCTTGAGCGCGGCGTCGTTTTCCGGTTCGGTGGGCTGATCGAACAGGATGTCGATGCCGATCGCGCGCGGCTCCTTGGCCGCCAGTGATTGGAGTAGCGTGTTCAGAAAGCGGCGGTTGATCGGCTGGCGGTATTGGAAGCTGTGCAGAGTGTCTTCCGTGATCGCGGCGATGACGATATCGGGGTCCTGCGGTTCGCCGTAGGGCCGGAGTGCGGTTTCGGAGTCCTGCACGAAGCGGTCGGCACTGGCGAAGAAGCCGATGCGATCTACCGCCAGCATCGACAGCAGCGCCATCAGCACCGCCACGCCAATCGGTACGATCAGCCAGCCAAGCGCGTGATCCCTGCGGAACCGTGCGAACCGGCCGAACAGGTGCTGGATCATTTTCCGGCGCGGGCCAGCGCCTCCGCCTGCGCCTCACAACCCTTGTTGGCCATCCAGGCCACGCGCATGGCGTCGCTGGCGAGAGCTGCGGGCACGACATTCAGCCGGACCGCAGATTCCGTTCCGGCGAATTTGACGAAGTAGGTCGCTTCACCGTGCACGAGCGTGAGATCGCGCACGGTCACGCGGTCCGCGCCCGCCGGCCATTCGGTCTGGATCTTCCAGCTCCGGTCATCGGGCATGACGGCGAGCGTCGTGGCGTCCGTCGTGGCCGGCCGCCAGAACACGGCCTGCGAGCCTTCCGCGAGGCAGGCATTGCCGCCACGGCTGGCATCGATCAGCCACGGCTCGGGCAGTTTGGCCGCGCCCGTGCCGCGCGTGGTGCCGACCTCGGACGTGCGTGCGCTGCGTTCGGCCACAAGGGCTGCGAACGTATTCGCCGAGGTCCCGCCGCCCGAGATCGTCGGCGGCTTGTCGTAGGGTCCATCGAGGTTGAGCGTGGCCCCGCTGTTGGAGATCAGCGTGACGTGCTGGCCCGGCTTCAGCACCAGCGGCTTGGCCGAATCCACCATCGCGCCCGGTTTGAGTGCGATGCCGCGCGCCTCCACGACCACGAGATTTTCGGCGGCCGCCGATGTTGCGGCCAGGGCCACCACGCCCGTCAGAAGAAGACCGAGCCGGTTCATCGCGCACCTCCCTGAGCCGTCTTCATCGGCGCGATCGTCCCACCGGCATCGCCGATCAGCGTGAATGCCGCCCAGTTGAACGGATGAGACGTCGAGGCCTGCGCGATCATTGCGAGCTGCGCTTGCCGGAGCGACTGCGCGAGGTCGCCGCCGCGTCTGGCGAAGACGTCTGTCATAAGCTTTGTCGTGGCCGCGGACGGAACGGCCCAGTGGCTCGCAAGGACGGCGCGTGCACCGGCATCGAAGAAGGAATCGGCCAGGCCTTCCAGTGCGCCGCCGCCGAACCGTGTGCCGCCGGCCGCGGCCGTATTGCAGGCGGAGAGCACCACAAGATCGGCGTTCAGCTTGAGCGATGCGATCTCGCTCGCATAGAGAATGCCGTCATCGCCGGCCGATGCCGATGCGCCTGACGGCGGCGAAAGCGCGAGCCCCGGTTCGCCCTGACACCGCAATTCGCCCGGCAAAAGCCCATGGGTCGCGAAATAGAGAACGCGGAACTGATCCAGCGGCGCCGCGCGCAGCGCACTTTCGGTAGCACCTGCGCCGGTCAGGATGGAGCCGGGTTGTGCGCCAAGCGTGGCGCCGACCGCGCTTACTTCGCGGCGGGTATCGGGCAGCGGCGGCAAGGCGCGGAGTAGGGCGGGATCGACCGCTCCGGCCTCACAGGATTGCGTCAGCGCCGCCATGGCGTTGCTGTTTGCGGTGGTGCCGGAGAAAGCCGGATCGGCGACGCCGAAGAAGGGGCGAGGAGCAGCGGTGTGATTTGCCGCTTCGGCGTGCAGAAGCGCGAACGCGCGTGCGGATGGCACCTGGCTGATCGCCATGCGGCGGATGAGCCAGGCGGCGTCCTTGTAATTGTGCTCGCCGCCATTGCGGGGCGCAGAGGTCACCAGCAGCGCGAAGGGCAGGCTTGAGAGGTCGCCGGAGGGCGCGACCACAAGATGGTTCACACCGACGAGATCGCCTTCCAGCGGTCCCATCAAGGCCGCATAGAGGGCGGCGGAGGACTTGAGGCTGAAATCCGGAAGGCGTCCGAGCTTGGGAACGAAGCTGCCGCGCAACGCGACCACTTCTTCGTGGAGGCGGTCGATGCCGATGTCGAGTTTGCGAACGCTGAGCCCCTTCTCGGTCACCAGCAGGGCATAGCTCTGCTTCGCTCCGATGACGAAGGACACGAAGGCCTCGCCCGGCGCCAGCGCCGCACGCACGGCGGAAAGCTCGCCGGGTCCGGGATCAGCAAGCCTGGCGTAATCCGGGAAGTCCTTGTGCAGCTTGGTCACCAGCTCGTCGGTGCGCAGCGAGGCGGTCTTCACATCGGCGTCGAGTTTCTGCGCACGCGCATTGCTGCGTTCGTCGTCGGGCTTGGCAAATTCGGCGGCGAGGTCCATGCGGGCGCGGTCGCGGGCACGGGTGGCGTCATCCGTCTGGCGGATAAGGTCGGCGATCGCCGGCTGCCCGGCGGCGCGGCGCGCGGCGACGCGTGCGATCGTCTGGTCGGCCACATCGGAGCGGGCAAGCTGGCTGGCGCGGAAAATCTCGTCGTCGAGCCCGCCAGACGCGCTCGCAGCCGCGATGAAGGGCGCGATCTGGTCGGGCGTGATATCGGCGCGTGCGACCGGATCCTTGGCCAGGATCGCGAACGCGGAGCGATAGGCGTCCACTGCCGCAGGGTAGAGCTGCTGCTCGGCATAGAAGGCGCCCAGCCGCATATCCGCGCGCGCCGTGCGGCCGGTATCGCCGAACAGCTTCAGGTCGAGGTCGCGCGCGTCGCGGAAATCGCGCTCCGCCGTCACGACGCGGCCGGCGCGGGCATTGACCTCGCCCATCAGCGACACCGCATCGGGACGCCACCAGAGCGGCAGACCGGGTTCGTCGCTGATGATCCAGAGCGCTTCATCGGCGGAAGCCTGTGCGCTTGCCGTATCGCCCAGCCTGAGCGCCATTTCCGCCTCGATACGCAGGCTGTGTGCGAGTTCGCCGCGCGCCTCGGGTGAGGGCGAGCCGCTGGCGGAGCTTTCTTCCACGGCGGCGCGACGCGCAGCCGAGGCTTCGCGGGAGTATTTCAAAGCGTCTTCGAAATGGCGCTGGTTCGCCGCGTCGAGGGCGCGATAAGACGCGAGCCGCGCGCGTGCGACGGCGCTTTGCGTGCCTTCGATGATCGGCGTCGCGCGCTGGAACAGGGCTGCGGCTTCGTCGAAGCGGCCTTGATTGCTGACCTGCAGCGCGAGTTCTGCGAGCGTGGTGCCCACGGCTGCCGAATCCGGCCCGAACAGCCGGGTCTCGATCGCGAGCGCTTCGCGATAGGAAGCCTCGGCCTGTGCATAATTGTCGGCGCCGCTGTAAAGCCGTCCCCGCTCGACGAGATGCTTGTAGCTCCCGAAATCGGCGGTACCTGCTTTGAGGACGCCGGGCTGGAATTTCGCCTGTAACGCCGCCATGCCGGCCTGCGAAGTCGTGCCGCCGGACATCCGGGCCACGGCGGCTTCCAGGACCGGATACATCGAGGGCAGGCCCTGCGCGCTAAAGAGCGAACGGTCGGCTCCGGCGACGATGGCAATGCGCGGCCAGCCCGTGCTGCGGACCGTGCAGATAAAGAGCGCGCGGTCCTTGTCCAGCCACTGTGCATCGCCGCAATCGCTCGTACCGGAAGCGAGTACGGATTTGGCGCCGGCCATGATCGCAGCCTGGCGCGCGGCATCGTCCGCGGGGAGCGCCTGCGGAAGCGGCACGACGACAGCTGTTCCCGCATCGGCGGTCGAGCCGCAAGCGATATCCTGCGGCGCGTCCAAACCCGGCGTGGCGGCAAGTGAGCAGCTTTCGCCTGCGAGGTTCTGCCCGAGCGATATAGCCGTGTCGGCGGCGCGTGCGCCGAGAAAGAGAAGCGTTGCGGCTCCCAGAGCCAAGGCGGTCCGTCGAGCGATCATTGCCAAAGCGCCTCGTTACCCCAACTTGAGAATTCCTGATCCGCGGAAGGAACGCCATGCGGACTGCGGTTGGTCGTATTCGAGAATTCGCGCAGCGACCCGCCCAACAGCACACGGCTTGTCGTCGGCTTCGATTTGCTGAGCGAGTTTGCAACGCTGAGCGTCAGCGAGTCGGACGGGGTGGTGCCCTCGACGTTCTCGCCGGCGAGTTCCGCAAGCGGTGCCGGCCCACTGGTATCCGCCGTCGCGACGAGAACGGGCGCCACCGGCTCTTCTTCGATGAGCACCGGCTGCTGATTGCCCGTGATGACGATGAGGTCGGAGGGATTGTTGTCGGCGATGGTCGTGGCCACGACGCCGTTGACGACGGGGTCCTGCGGGTCGATCGGACCGGTCGTCTGATAGCCCGTCACTGTGCCGGTCACCGTGCCCGTGCCGATCGCGTTGCCGATGAGGGCCTGCGAATTCTGGGCCTTGCCGCTGGTGACGACGATCGTGCCGTTGGCCGCGATCGTGATGTCGCCGCTGACATTGGCAAAGCCGGTGTTCGAAGCATCGCCATTGCCGACCTGCGCGAAGGAATTCGCCCCGGTATCGCCGCCGGCCAGCATGAGGTCGCTGACGGAGATGTTGCCGCCGATGGTGAAGCTGTCGATGCTCGATCCGTTCGAGCCGTTGATGTTGTAGCCGCCATTGCCGATCTGGGCATAGGCATTCGCGCCGGTGCCTGCCGCCAGCGTCACACCACCTTCATCGCTTGCCACGACGGAGATGTTGCCGTTGATGCTGGCAGAACTGCCCGCGCCCGCTTTGCTGTTGACCTGGTCGCCGCCATTGCCGATCTGCGTATAGGCGTCGTTGCCATTGCCTGTGAGCAGGACCGCGCCGCTCGCCGTGACGCTGATGTCGCCGCCGATCGTTGCCTCGCCGCCGAGGCTCGATCCCGACATGAAGCCGCCATGTCCGATCTGGGCAAAGCTTGCGCTTCCGGTTCCTGCAGCGAGCGTCACATTGGCCGCAACCAGTGTGATGTTGCCAGCGAGGGAATAGCCCTGCTGCTCTTCGTTGCTTTCCGCACCGCCGTGACCGATCTGGGCGTAGGCTTCGCTGCCGTCGCCGCCCGTCAGCACGATGTCGCCACCGGCGTTGATCGCGATATCGCCGCTCTCATTGCCATTGACGCCCTGGCCGCCGTTACCGATCTGTGCGTAGTGCTGGCCGTCGCCGCTGCCGCCTGTAAGCGTGACGGTGTCGGACGCGTCGATCGTGATGCTGCCGCTGCCGGCGCCGTGATAGCCGAGCTGGGCATAGCCATTGCTTGCGAGCAGGCTGATGTCAGCGGCCGCCAATGTCGTCATACCGCCGGCGGAGCCGACCGCGACGTTGCCGAATGCGTGATCGCCACCGATGACGATGCTGCCGCCGTCGTTCCCGAATACCCCGGCCGACGTAAACTGCGCCGGATCGAGCGTCGTGCCGTTCCAACCTGCGACCACGTTGATCGCACCGTTGCCGTCATTCTGGAGCGAACCGAGGAAGATGACGTTGCCGGCAGACAGAATGCTGAGCGTGTTGGCGCTCGCGTATTCGACGCCGCCGGCGACGATCGTATCGCTGCCGCCGGTGATGCCGACCGTCACGTTGCCGCCATTGCCGTCGCCGGTGCCGAGGTCGGACGTGAACATCATATTCAGAAGATCAGACGGAGCATCCAGCGTGCCGGTGACGATCGTCAGATCGCCGGTCTCGGCGGCATGGGCAAGATTGCCGAGCCATGAAATCCCGTTGTTGGCGGGCGAAAGCGATGTCGAGCCACCCACGTTGATCGTGATGTTGCCCGAGGCGGTCCCGCCAAAGGTACCATCCGCCGCTCCATTGCCGATTTGCACGAAGTCATTGCGAGCGCCGCTCGTCATCGTCAGGCCGCCGGCGACCGTTACGGAAATGTCGCCCGTTGCCGTTCCGCCGGCCTCTTGTCCGCCGTTTCCGATGTTGACGGAGCCGTACGAGGAATTTCCGCCCGTCATAGCGATATCGTGCGCCTGGATGGAGATATCGCCACTGGCGTTTCCATTCGTTCCCCAGCCGCCATTGCCGACGGTCGCGTAGTCGCCGAAGCCGGTCATGGTCAGCGTTCCGCCTGCGGTCAGTGAGATCGTCCCCGAGTCGTCGCCGGAGCCGCTATCGCCGCCATTGCCGATCTGGGCATAGCTGTAAGACTCGGCACCCGCGACCATCGTGATGTCGTTACCGGCCGTGACGGTGATATCGCCGCTCTTGGTGTCCTTCGAGAACACGCCGCCATTTCCGATCTGCACGTAACAACCGTGGCAGCCCTGGGTCTGGCCCGAGGTCATGATGACGTCATGGCTCGCAGACACGTTGATGTCGCCGGTTCCACCGTCGCCTGCGAATCCGATCTGGGCGTAGCCGTTTTCTGCGTCAAGGATGATGTCGGTTCCAGTGACGGTCGTCGTGCCGCCAAAACTACCCACAGCCACGTCGCCGGCCGCATTCGGGCCGCCAATGATCACATTGCCGCCGGCATGGATCGTGAGGTCGCCGTTGCCGGTATTCTCGAGCGAACCGGCGAACACGATGTCGCCACCGTTGGTGATCGTCAGCGCGTTGGCACTGTTGTAGTCCAGAGCGACGGGGAGGAAGAGCGTGGCGTCACCGGTGAGATCCAGCGAGAAATCGCCGATGCTCAATTCGTTGAGGATGATGCTGGTCGGATCGCCGGTGATCGACGCCGCATTGATCGTCACGCTTCCCGATATCGGACCGCCGGGATTGTAATTGCCGATCAAGGTCTCAGCGCCCGCCAGACTGAGCGCCGTCGCCGTTGTGAGCGTGACGTCGCCGGAAACCGAGGAGCCATCGATCCCGCTGTTACCGATGAGAACCTGTCCGCCCTGGCCGGAGAGGCTCACGCTGCCGTTCTCCGGGTCGGACGCGGTGACTGTCACATTGCCGCCGACCTGGCCTGGCATTCCAAAGGCCTCTGAATTGCCAATTTGCGCGAGACCGCCTGCGCCATTTTCGTTCAGCAGGATGCTTCCGTGTGTGGATGTGACGGTGACATCGCCGCCGCCATTGCCGGATACGAAATTGCCGATCAAGGCGATGCCCGCTGCGTCGGGGGTCGTATCAGCCGACAGGAGGATGTTGCCGTTTGCTGTCACCGAAACCGTACCGCTGGTCAGCCCGCCGGATCCGATCCGCGCTTGTCCCAGATTCTCTGCGATCAATGAAATGTTCCCACCCGCCTGAACGGTCAGATTTCCAGCGTAATTGCCCTGGAGCGGATTGTAGTTCTCATCGATTGCCGCAGAGGCGCTGCCAATGCCCGCGACACCTGCGCTGTTTCCAATGGCGGTTATATCGCCAGTCGTCGTGATGTTGACGCCACCGGTAACAGGTCCGGTGCCGAGACTGCCGATCCACGCTTCGGCGCGACCGAAATTATCCTGATCACCCTCGGCGTCGAGCGCGATGGTCGCCGCATTGATGGTGATGTCGCCGCTTATTCCGCCAAGGATGGCGCCATAGTGAAAGCCGCCATTGCCGATGCCCGCGACGTTGTCGTTTGTGTCATTTCCCCCGCCTTCCACCCCGGCGATAATTCCTAGCGTCCCTGTAGTGATCACGATGTCGCCGGAGACAGTTCCGGTCGATTGATCCCAGTTCCAGTTTCCGATCTTGGCGGCATCAAAAGATCCGGACGCGGCCAACACCGTCGTTCCCGTCGAGCCGGTATCGATTGTGATATTGCCGCTTTCCGAGGAGTTTCCAGAGCCGAGATTGCCAATCGTCGCGATCCCGGCCGCGCCCCCGTTGGCACTAATCGCTTCGATGGCAATCTCTCCGCCATCGGAGGTCGTGACCGAAATGTCGCCGCCGATCGTGCCCGTCACGTCGCGTCCGCCATTGCCTATCTGTGCGGTGTTGTTTGCGGCGGACACGACCAGAACAGCTGCCGTCGCCAGGACATCGATATCGCCGCCGCCGGTGCCGTGATAGCCGATCTGCGCATTGCTGCCGGTTTCGGACGCGACAACGATATTCGCACCCGCTGCCGTCGTGGTGCCGCCGAAGCTGCCGACCGCGACATCGCCGCGCGCGCTGTCGCCGCTGATGATGACCGTTCCGCCATTGTTGCCATAGACGCCGGCGTTGGTAAGCGAGCCGAGATCGGTGGTATGGCCATCCCAGCCGGCGATTAGGTTGATCGCACCGTTGCCGCTGTTCTGCACACTGGCATTGGCGTAGATGTTGGCCCCGGCGAGCATCGTGAACGTGTTGGCGCTGGAATAGAGCACCGCATCGTCGATGTTGATGTTCTGCGTCGCTTCAAGCTCGACATTGGTCGAGGCCAGCGCATTGACGATGGTGCTGGGATCGATCTCGGAGCCGCCCAAGCCGTCCGTGCCGCCATCGACGATGTCGATGTTCTGCGGATCGAGCAGCCACGTGCCCGTCTGGCCGTGCGACGAAAGCGTGTCGACCTTCGCGGTCTTGCCGACCTTCAGGTTGCCGCCGGAGGTCTCGACATAGCCGCCGTTTCCGCTTTGGGCACCGCCTTTGGCGCTGATCGTGCCGTTGAAGACCGTCTGCTTGTTCGACCAGACGGCGATCTTGCCGCCATCGCCCTTCTGAAGCGCGTCTGCCTTGATGGTGGCGTTGCCGATCGTGGTGGTGTCGGCGTTCTGCTCGCCGCCCTGGCCGTGGAAATTGCCGCCGATCAGGATCGACCCGCCGCCATTCGCGCCGGACGCATCGACCGTCGTTCCGTCCGCAACCTGAACCGTCTTGCCCAGAATTTTCACGCTGCCGCCGGTCTCGCCGCTTGCCGTACCGGACGCATCGATCGTACCGCCGGCCTCGACCGTGCCGTCGCCGGCGTCGAGAACGATCTCGCCATCCTTCGACGACACGCTCGTCGCTTGAATCATACCAGTGTTGTTGACGACATTGTCGACGACGTTGCTGGCCGCACGCGCGGTCATCAGCACATGGCCGCCATTGGCGGAGATCGTGCCGCTGTTCGAAACCAGCGCCGCTTTCGCGCTGCCGTCGGCGTTTTTCGGCGTCTGCTTGACCGGATCCACGACCTCAAATCGCAGAAGATTGTCGCCGGTGAAATCGACGCTGAACGTGCTCGCACCCGCGAGCACGACGTTGCCCATATCGGCCTGAATCAGGCCCTGATTGTTGACGCTGGAGCCCGCGAGGATCGCGGTGCCGCCGCGCGCGGTCTTGATCGTGCCCTGATTGACGACCGAGGCATTGGGATTGGGCGAGGCGATGCTGAAATTGTAGTTGCCCGAAATGAAATCGGAATTGCGCATGTCGGAGGTCGTGGCGATCAGTCCACCGACATTGATCTGGCTGCCTTTGCCGAACATCACGCCGTTGGAATTGATCAGCCAGACATTTCCGGTCGCAAACAGGCTGCCGTCGATCTTGGATGGCGAGGCGCCGAGCACGCGATTGAGGGTGATGGAAGAGGAATTGGGCTGCAGGAAGCTCACGCCCGAACCGGACGGGATCGAAAAGCTGTCCCAGTTGATCAACGCCTTCTGCGTCGACTGCGAGATGGTGGTGTTGTTGCCGCCGTAATTGATCGACGCGCCGCCATAAACGACCTTGCCGCCGGATACCCCGCCGGCAAGAGCCTGACCCACCACGAGCGCGCTGATGCCCGCCCCGGTGAGAAGCAATGTGCGTATGCGCCGCCCGGATGCGCGCTGCACGGAAGTTACCCGCGGGCTAGAAACGAACGGAGGCATCCATCAGCACCTTTGTCGCTTGCTTGCCATTGTCACTGCCGGGAACGGCGTTCAGCGTTTGCGCCGCCTCGACGTCGAGATACACATTCCAGGGAAAATAGAAGCGTAGACCACCGCCGACCGACGCCATGTTCGGAACCGGCGGCGGATTTGTCGTGCCGTTGAGATACCACGCCCATGCGCTCTCGAAGAACGCGTAGGGCTCGATCGTACGGAAAACGGAATTCTTGGTGTGCAGGTCGTAGCGGAGTTCGAATGCGCTGCCGAAACCATCGTCACCGGTAATCGCACCAGGATCGTAGCCACGGCCGATTTGCGCGCCGCCAAAAGCGATCTGCTCGCCGGTGATCAGCGGCGCGGAGGAGATCTGGCCCTGAAGTGCCACGACGGCGCTCAAATCGCCGAATAGCGGCTTCTGCACGCGGGCCACGCCCGTAATCTTGGTGAAGTCCATCAGACCGTCGGGCCGCGACAGGCCGGGCGTATGGGAATCGGTGCCACCAAGGAACGGAAGGCCTTGCGACAGATCGAGGTTTGCTGCCCAGTTGGCGCCCCACAATCCGTTCCGAAGCCAGCTCACGCCGATGTCGAAAACCTGCCACTGGTCGTGACTGAGCACGGTGTGGAATGCGTCGAGTTTCTCACGCGAATCCTGGAAGGTCAGTCCGCCTTCCAGTGAGATTGTTTCCGCGCGTGACCGTTCGATGGGATAACTAAAGCGGGGACCGACGGCCCAGCTGTCCGTCAGAAGGCCGAATTGGGCAAGCGTCGAGCCCGGCGCGCCATGCGCGACGGTGACGATCACGCTGCCGATCAGTCCATCGTCTCCGATGGCGCGCCGATAGCGTGCCTGGCCGGAGATTTGATCAGTCTGATCCGGCGATGTCGTGATCGAGGCGCCGAACTGATCGGGGCCGAAAATACCATTGAATTCCGCATCGCCCGTCAGCGTCCAGAAGCCCGAGAACTGGGAACCGCGATTGTCGACGGCAAGCCCGCCCTGCACGAAAGGCTGCACCTCACTCACAACGAGATCGGATGCGCCCGGCGTCGTCGCCGAAGGACGGAGCACGCCCGTGGCAGTGACGCCCGGAAGATCGTTGGTGAGAAGAAGCGCGCGTTCGATCGTGGAAATTTCCAGTGGATGATCGGCCAGAACGGGCTGCAGATAGGCTTCGGTCTGCCTGCGCGTGCCGGGATTGCTCCCCTCGACAGAGGCAGACGCAACATAGCCTTCCGAGACCTTGATCGTGAAAACGCCGTCCTTGACGCGCTGGGGGGGAACATAGGCGCGCACCAGCACATAGCCCATCGCACGGTATTTCTGTTCGATGGCATCGGCGACATCGAGGATGTTGGTGAGGGTGACGTCCTTACCGAGAAGACCCGCATAGAGCGGACGGAAGTCCGCTGCCTTCAGGGCGATGGTCCCTTCAATGCGGACGTCGTTCAGCTTGAAATGGATTTCGTCGACCGAGCGCGGAACGGGCGAGCGCTGCGGCGCCTCCAACCGGAAATCGAATTCCGGCTGTGCGGGCGTTTGCGGTTGAGGCCTTCCCGGTTGTACCGCCACAGGCGGTGTAATCTGGGCGAGCGCAGACGAGCCCGTCACCAGCGCACACGTGGCGCCATATAGAAAGAGCGTGCGCCCCGTCTTCACCCCATCCCCCTATCCAATTGCCGAACGGCCGAACGTCTCACATTCGGTTGTGCGGGCCGGTTGCCACAATCCCGGGACTTGTGCCCCGCCCGGTGATCCCCGCAACCGCTATCATCTGTCTCATTGCCATATAAACCGCGGCGCGCCAACCGCTTGGATTCGAGTTCCGGGGCACGCACGCGCCCACGCCGCAAAAACCGTGGTGGAAAGGCATCAAAACATGATCCACCGGGGCGAGATCAGCCCCCGCATCGCCCAAGACCCGTGTCGGGCAAATGCCCGGAATTGTTGTCATATCTCGCCGCTATGCGCGGCAGCCGCTTGAAACGGTGGGCTTCCTGCGTATATTGCCCGCTTTTCCAGCCACCCGGAGGGTAAAGGCGTACTATGAAATTGAAAGAACTCAACGAAGCGATCGCCACAGCCTGCAATGTGCGCCCGCAGGTTGTTACCGCCGTGCAGGCTGAGACGTTCCGGCAGCTGCGTGCGTCCCTCGACAAAGGGGAAAAGATCATCATCCCGGAATTTGGGATTTTCGTGAGCAAGGAAATCGCCGCCACGGACGAAGAGCCGGCTAAGAAGGTTGTCCGGTTCAAATCCCGGACGGACGCGGGAAAAAAGAAAAAGGCGAAAGAGGGCGGTGAGGGCAAGAGGCGGGAAAAGAAGGAAGCCGCCGAAGCCGAGTGAATTCGGCTCAGCTTCCTATAGGAATGCTGGCAGCACCGCGCTATCTCGCCCGGCTAGTCTCGCTTTGGGCCGGGCGCGCTGCTGCCAGCTTTGAGTTTCGCGACCGGGCTCGAGGCCTCGTTGTGTGGAGAGAGAGACACGCGTGGACCTGACTCTGCATATCGGTACAGAAAAGACCGGCAGCACCTCCATCCAGCGCTTCCTGGCGAAAAACCGCGCGCGCCTCCGGGAAGCGGGGGTCTTGTTTCCCGTGGCACCCGGTCTGGACAACCAGAAGGCCCTCACTGCGATCGCCGAGGAAAACACCGAGGACAGTGCCCTTCAGGAAATCTTCGATATCCGGACCAAGAGCGATCTCCAGCGGTTTCGGCAAGATCTACGCCAGAAGCTCAGGAAAGAACTGCGCGAGGGAGGCTGCTCGCATGTTGTGATGTCCAACGAGCACTGTTCGTCGCGACTGCGAGATCATTCGCAGGTGGACTTCCTGCGCACATTCTTAAGTGAGTTTTTCGATCGCATACGTATCCTCGTTTATATACGCCGGCAGGACGATTTCCTCATTAGCACCTATTCCACGATGGTGAAGACGGGGCGGACGAACCCCATCCACGTACCGTCGGCGAAGGGGCAACTCCGGCGCTACGATCACTGGGACCTTCTATCGCGCTGGGCCGAGGTCTTCGGCCGCGAAAACATAATCTGCCGCAAATACGATCGCTCGGAACTCGTCGATGGCGACATCATCAAAGACTTCGGTGCGCAGGCCGGCGTTCCGACGACGCCGGAATACGAACGGCCGGTCATGACCAATGAAAGCCTCGATGCCGAGGCGCTGGAGTTCCTCCGCATCTTCAATCGTTATTATAACCGCACGGGACATCGCTCGCAGCTGGTGCAAGCGCTGGCGGCCATCTCGGACGGGCCGCTGGTCACGTTGCCCGAAGACGAGCTTGTCAAGTTCATGGGGCTCTTCACAGAGAGCAACGAAAAGGTCGCGACGGAGTATTTCGGTGGGCCGATAGAAGGCTCTGACAATCCGCTCTTTCCTGCCCGCACCGACAGCCGCGTACGCGATGTCTATAAGCCCCTCACAATAGACAGGGCCGTACAGATCGCGGCCTTGTTGTGGCAGCGCGATCTCCCGCCGATCGTGGCGGAAGGACCCAAGCACGAGATGCACAAGCGGCTGACCGAACTGCGTGCCAAGCGCGCGGAGCGCAGGGAGGACCGATTGGGAAAAAGAAAGGCGCGTGAGGCCAAGGAGAAAGAGGCCAAACTATCCGAGGAGAAGTCCTGAAGCATTTCGACAAATCGTTGAAGGCAACTTCCCTCCAGTTCCGGAACCGAGGATGACCGAGTTGACAGGTCCAGATTTTATTTGCGCTGGCATGCCAAAGGCCGGAACGGGATGGCTCTTCGAGCAGCTCTTTCATCATCCTGATTTTTGGATGTCGCCGATCAAGGAATACCACTACTTCGACACGGTCTTCCCCAAATCGACAATCCTCGAAATGATCACCGAGTCGCGGGAATCCCCCGAAACTCTCGACAGGCGCCGTGGCCGGCTCGGATTCCCGCGGATCAACGCGCGCGACCAGCTCTTCTTTGACGATGTCCTGTCGTGTTCCAGCGGCGGCACCGATCTTGAAGAATACGCACGGTTGTTCCGTCAGAAGAATGGGCAACTCAGTGGCGACATCACGCCTGCCTATTGCAACCTCAACGATCTTCTGATCGCCAGGATTGCGAAGGCGTTCCCGGATCTGAAAGTCATTTTCCTTATCCGCGATCCCGTTGCCAGGTGTTGGTCGCGGATGCAAATGCGTGAAAGACGCGCCGGCTTCCTCGAGGACAAGCTCGACAATCTCGAGAAGTTCAAGATCTCGCTTCTCAATGCCGAAGATGAAGTGGCCGGCTTTCAGACGGAAATTTTCGCGCGCTGGCAGGCTCATTTTCCAGAATCCAGAATCCGCTATTTCTTCTTCGATGAAATCGCCAGGAGCCCAACGAAGTTGCGGAGAAAAGTCGTTCAGTTCCTTGGTGCCGACGCTTCCAAGGATAGTGGCGAGGTTATTCCCAACTTCAACTCGAAATCTACGAAAAGCAAAGTTCCGATGCCGGATGGAATAAGGAAGATCCTGATAGATCATTTCGCCGATGAGATCCGCGCATCCGTTCGCGCTTTCGGACCGCGCGCGCGTCCGTGGCTGCGGCGATACAATTTGAAACTCAAAGACGGTTCGGAGGAGACGGACGACGTATTGCAGGATGCCGAACTCGATTCGGAAGCCCGCGGTTGAGGATCTAGGAAAAGTTTTTTGATTTACGCCGAGGGTGTCCGTGGGGGATAGGAATTCATGATAATCTCGCTCAAGCACAATTTTATCTACATACGCACCAGGAAAACGGCCAGCACTTCGATTCATCGGGCGCTGGAACAGGTCTTGGGCCCGGACGACATATGCATCAGAGGCAAATATCACGATTTGTCATCGGTTCTAAGAAGAGGGGTTCTCGCTCCGGAAGGTGGATTCCAGACCCACGTCGAGGCGGACAAAATCAGGCCATTTCTGAAGAGGCGTATCTGGAAGCGCGCCTTCAAGTTTACGAGCGAACGCCACCCTTATGAAAAAGCTGTCTCATTGGCGTTCTACTTCGCAAGCAAGACGGAGAAGATTGCGAGACGGGGTCATAAGCCGCCTTCAGATGACTTCGACGAGGTGTTGGAAAGGGTCGTGAGGGCCGGACGATACGCCGGCTTCCCGCTCTATTACATCGATGGTGCGCCGATTGTTTCCGATTTTATCCGATACGAAACACTTGAGGCTGATTTGAAGCGTATAGCCCAGAAGCTTGGCTTCGAAATTCCTCCGTTGCCAGAAATGAAAACCGCCGTTCGGAAGGATCGCCGGCCGGCGCGGGAGATTCTGACCAAGGCGCAGAGAGAAACAGTCTACGAAACATGCAAGCCTGAATTCGAGTTGCTCGGCTACGAGCCATAAGCGGGTCTTTTCACAGCCTGTGTGCTTAAAGGCCGTAGCGCGAGGCCCAATCTCGCGCGCGGCCGCCAAACGCTTCTCCGCATGCCCTGATTTCGTCTGCAAAGAAATCGATCAATACTTTCTGAGCGACATCGGTCATGGCAATTTTCTTGTGGGCTTCCTTCCGATTGTGGTTTGCCGGCAGAGCGCTCGGCTTGTCGGGATCGGCGCCGAGATAGGTCCAGATTTCTCTGCGCGTTTTCTCCGGATCGTCGGCAATATCGTCGAATAGAAACGACCGGAATTGCATTGCCGGAGCGTTCGTTCGCCACATGTCCAGGACTTGTGTCGGACGAATCTTTGCTTCTCTGGAATCTTCCAGATAGTTGCGAAAGCGGGTGGCGTCGTGCGCCAGGCTTTCGTCGAAATTGTCGCTCCGGTGCAGCATGGAGATGCGCGACCAAAACCGCGACACGGGTTCGCGTACCAGCAAGATTATTTTTGTATTGGGAAGCCGCCGTGCGACGTCTGCAACGATATCGGCTTTCAGACTGTTGTAGGTCGGAGAAATGTCTCCCGACAGCAATTCGCCTTTAAATGCGAACAATCCCACGTACCGATCGAGTTCCATCGGCTTGCCCATGCAACCTCGTGCGTACTCGACAAACTGTGCATCTCGCGCATCGCGCATGCGGTTAAGGAGACGTTCTCTTGGCTTCTGTGACTTCCGGCGACGCGGGTTTCGCTCCGAGTCTGGCCGCGCGAAGTTCAGCTTCGGATTGCGATGGCCAAGATAGACGATCTCTTTGACCGGCGGCATCCAGAAATCCGGGTGCATCTCGAGCTGGTCATAGAGCCAGCCGCTCCCGGCCTTAACCGTTCCGGCGCAAATGAAGTCGGGTCCTTCGACGGAACTCATAGCTTTTTCCGCTATTCCAGAATCTTTCGCGCGGCAGCGCTGCGCTTTGATATTGCGGCCAAATTCGGAAGCTGGAGCGAACTAACATGGTGCAAAAGCGCAATCAAGACGATAGGATGGGAATATCCAAAACGCTCAAATGCAGCGGCTTCTCAGAGTTGGTCCGGAGAACGCGTTCATGATTGAAAACAAGGTCAAACTCGTCGTCTGGGATCTGGACGAGACTTTCTGGCGTGGCACCCTAACGGAGGGCGGGATAGCGCATATCGAAAGCAATATAGAGACGGTTCGCGAATTATCGAAGCGCGGCATTATCAATTCCATATGCTCCAAGAACGATTATGAGCAAGCGAAGGAAAAGCTGTCCGAGTGCGGCATCTGGGACTACTTCGTTTTTCCGAGCATCAGCTTCAATCCCAAGGGCAAAGCGATTGCCGAAATGATCGAGGGGGCCGCACTTCGGCCTCAGAACGTGTTGTTTCTGGACGATAACCCGTCGAATCTGGAGGAGGCAAAGTTCTTCAACCCCGGCATCATGACGGCGAACCCGGCTGATGTGCTGGAGAACCTTCTCGATCACCCCAGTCTGGCCGGAAAACCAGATCCCGAGCTGACACGCCTCAAGCAATATCAATTTCTCCAACGCAAGGTCGAAGAACGCGGAGCGACCGCGCTTTCCAACGAGGAGTTTCTGCGGGCAAGCAACATCCGGATCGTGATCAACAACGACATCGAACCGGATTTCGATCGCGTTGTCGAACTGATCAACCGCACCAATCAGCTCAATTATACCAAGATCCGTCTCGAGACGGATGACGAGATCAAGGGACTACGCGACTTGATAAGTGGGCGAAACGTGCACGCGGGGACCGTTCATGTCGTCGATAATTATGGCGATTACGGATTGGTGGGCTTCTATCTCGGCATGCGGCGTTCGAAGTATAACAAGCTGATCCATTTCGTTTTCTCATGCCGCACGATGAACATGGGCATTGAACAGTATGTCTACGAGACGCTTGGCAGCCCGGACATCGAAATCGTTGGACCGGTTTCCCATGGCTTGAAAACGCATGATCGCGTGGACTGGATAAATGCAGGTGGTGGCGATCGAGCATCCAATCGGACCGGGCCTGTCAACGAGAAGCTTGTTCTGCTCGGTGGGTGCGATCTTCTTCAACTCGCGAGTTACTGCAGCACCGACCGTTCTGAGTTTGTGAATGAGCAAAGAGAAGGCGCAAAAATCAGGTTCGACGATCCGGGGTTTATCCTGAGCGATCGTTCAGCATTGAAAACGCACGCGGCGATGGGCCGGTTTCCCTGGTGGACCCATAGCGATGCCGTCAGATTCGACGAAGCAGTTGCATCGGCAAAGCTGATCCTGCTTTCGCTCTGGCCGGGGATGAACGGACATTACTTTCACATTGGGCAAGATATCAGCGTCAGATTTACGAAGGGCGTCGCCAATGAGATCAGGCAAAACGCCCCCGAATTTTTCGACGAGAATTTCGCGGCGCTCGATGTCGAGGACGATGATCGGCTCGCTTTGATCGAGGAATCGCTCGATGTGATCGCCTCCAAGTGCGGTGACGGCACCCGAATTTTCAGTCTGGGATGTTATACCCGTGGCTTGGACCGCTCTCGTGCCGAGCGCAGAATCCTCTACAATAAAACATGCCGGGAATACTGCGAGCGCCATCCCGAGCGTTTTCAGTATGTTGACGTTGATTCGATCGTTCCTCCCGAGATGATGGCGAACAGAACGCATTTTCTGCGCCCCGGATATTTCGCACTGGCCCAGTACATTCTCGCGGTCATTCGGGGTCACAAGCCGGTTCTGCCGGTTCTGCATGATGAAGGTGATAGGTCCGCGGAAGAAGGCAAAGCCCGAGGCAATGCACGGCGGGCGGAGAGAACCCAGCGCCGCTTGGAACGGAGTGAGCGGAAGAGTGAGGAAAGGCCTAGCGGCGGCGAGCCGCGCGGGGAACGCGCACAACGTCGCGAGGAACAGAAAAAAATGCGCGCCGCGAGGCACGGGGAACGCCCGCAACGTCGCGAGGAACGAAAAAAAAAGCGAGCGGCGAGGCACAGCGAATCCACGACAGCCGAGGGATAGCGAAATGGAGGGCCCCGACACGGCGCAAATGTTCCGCCCAGGGCTTTTGCATTGAACGCCGTACCGAAGAGCGCATTCCCGTTATGTAGCTCATTTCTCGATGAAATTTGGTGCTCAACGCGGTCAAAAACCGCAGTCAAATCCACTGGCGCGCCTCGCCGCTACCAAGTACGATTTTAAGGTCCAGCCGTCGGTGCCGCGCAAAGCTCACAGGGATCCGGTATGATTGAAAACAAGGTCAAACTTGTCGTCTGGGATCTCGACGAGACCTTTTGGCGGGGAACTCTGACAGAGGAAGGCATTTCGCCGATCGCTCGCAATGTTGAGTATGTCGTGGCGCTTTCGAAGCGGGGCATTGTCAATTCGATCTGCTCGAAAAACGACCATGACCAGGCACGTGCAAAGCTGACCGAGTTGGGCGTCTGGGAACACTTCGTCTTTCCCCGGATCAGCTTCAACCCAAAGGGCAAAGCCGTCGCCGAGTTGATCGAGGACGCCGCGCTGCGGCCGCAAAATGTGCTCTTCATCGACGACAACCGGTCCAATCTCGAAGAGGTGAAATTCTTCAATCCCGGTATCATGACGGGCCATCCCGACGATCTCCTGGACGGGCTGCTGGATCATCCGCATCTCGCAGGCAAGCCTGATCCGGAGATGAGCCGTCTGAAGCAGTATCAGTTCCTGCAGCAGAAGGTGGACGAGCGCAGTTCGAGCAGCCTTTCCAATGAGGAATTCCTGCGCGCGAGCAATATTCGCGTCACGATCGATTACGACATCGAATCCAACATGGATCGCATTCTCGAGCTCATCAACCGCACCAACCAGCTCAACTATACCAAGAAGCGGGCAGAGACGCCGGAAGAGGTTGCCGAGTTCCAGGGCTATCTGAACGATTTCGGGGTTTATGCGGGTTGCGTGAACGCGGTCGACAATTACGGCGAATACGGGTTGATTGGCTTCTTTCTCGGCCTGCAGCGCCCGAAAAAAAAGACCCTGATTCATTTCGTGTTTTCGTGCCGTACGATGAACATGGGAATCGAGCAATACGTTTATGAGATGCTCGATCGCCCCGATATCGAGATCGTGGGTCGAGTCTCCTATGGGCTGGACACGCACGACAAGGTCGACTGGATCAATACGGGCGAAAGCGGCCAAGGCGGCGCGGTTGCCGGCCCAAATCCCAAATTGCTTTTGCTTGGCGGCTGCGATCTTTTGCAGCTCGCCAGTCATTGCAGCACCGACCGCTTGGAGTTCGTCAACTTTGCAAAGGAGGGCCAACGTCTCCGCTATGACGATCCGAATTTCGTCTTGACCGACCGCGCGCTTCTCCGCGATTGCAAGGTGATCCGGGAGTTTCCGTGGTGGACGTACGAAGACGCGCTCAGGTTCGATGAGGGAGTGGCGTCGTCGGACATGATCATCCTGTCGATGTGGCCCGGGATGAATGACAACTATCTCAGAACGGCCGATGGCGTGATGCTCAAGATGAACAACAAGGCGGTGGAGCGCCTGATATGGAAGGGTCCGAGCTGGTTCGAGAGCAATTTTGAGCAGCTCGACGTTGACGATGACCGTCGCCTGGAAATGACGCTGGCGTCTTTCGACAGGATCGCCGAAATGGCCCGCCCAGGAGCCCGCGTTTTCTGTCTGGGCAGCTACTCGATCATCCCGAAGAAAGAGATGCGTGTCGCTCGAAGGAAACGCTACAACGCCGTCGTCCGCGAATACTGTTCGCGCCATCCAGAGCTGTTCACGTATGTGAATGTCGACGCCATCGTTCCCCCCGACACGCTCGTGGACTCCATTCACTACTCGCGACGCGGAACCTATTTTATTGGGCAGTACATTCTCGCGGTCTTTCAGGGGCATGAGCCGGTTCTGTATCGCGACCGGCTCGCGCAAGAAGACGAAGCCCGAGACCGCGCACTCCGGGAGGAAAAAACCCAGCGTCGCCAGGAACGGAGTAAGCGGAATAAGAGCGAGAGAAAGTCGGGCAAAGGTGCGCGCCGGGCGGAGCGCACACAGCGTCGCGAGCAACGGCAAAAAACGCGGGACGTCCGGCACAGCGAACCCGCGGCGGCCGAGTGATTGCCGAACGGACGTACGCCGCGGTGCAGGTATTTTCTCGCGGGGCAAGCCAGATATTCGGCACAGAGCGAACTGATATCTGACCAAATCGTGAAAAGCTGGCACATGCCGGAAACTCGTGCAGTTTCGGCCGAGAACCGCTAAACTGCCTTCACAGCTATTCACAAAGCTTTTTTGGGAGAATGGAAATGCTCGAACGTCTGCAATTCTACATTGATGGCCAGTGGGTCGACCCCGTCACGCCCAAAACCGAGGACGTGATCAATCCCGCGACCGAGGAAGCCTTCGCGCGCATCTC